>Ga0102953_1000011_pt1 | contig 114950 bp, 159 predicted proteins | sample SalPon2A_C_D2_MG_FD_78509 | JGI IMG/M metagenome (GOLD analysis project Ga0102953, IMG submission 78509) | Soil microbial communities from South San Francisco under conditions of wetland restoration - Salt Pond MetaG R2A_C_D2_MG | ecosystem: Environmental > Terrestrial > Soil > Wetlands...
GCCGTGAACAACGATCCGATCACGGGAATCCCACTGACCCCTTGTGGTGGGGTTGTGACTCAGTAACATATGGCTCTGTCGATCACTACCTATGCGGCACTCATCAAATCCAACATCCAGTCAGCACTTGGATCGTCTGGAGGAGGGAGCCTGGATGCGTTCTGCACAGCGGTTGCTACCGGTGTTGTTAACATAGCGACGGGTCTCACCGGTCAAATCGCTGCTCCAGCGGGAACGGGTACAAGCACAGGAACGGGGATCACATTTTCTGGTTCAGGGGTTGCAAGTGGAATTATTGCGGCGAAGCCTGGGTCATGGCCGGGTGGTTCACAATTGTCTCCGATTGCGACCGCTATTGGGAACGCAACGGCAACGCATTTCGGAAGTGCTGCTCTTGCGTCTGACGCAAATGGCACGGCTGCATTTGCATCGTTCCTTGGTGCAATTTCGTCCATGGCGTCAGCGATTCAGGCAGCGGCTTCATTTTCAGGTGGGGAATGGGCAAACTTCTGTACGGCACTGGCGACGGGAATTTGCAATGAGATTGGAAACAACGGGGCTGGCACATTGAGCGGCGCGGCGCTTCCTGGAGCGGGTAGCGGTGTTGTAACCATAGCGTAGGAAGAAAATGGCCGGGATCGGTGATCTTGTCAATCAGGTGATCAGTACAGTCGCTACCAAGCTTGGTCTTTCTGGCACGCCTGGAGCGGCTTATCCTCCCGAATTCACGCGGGTTACAAACACTCCTAAGTATAATCAGGGTGAATGGAAAGACAACCCTGGATACGGATTCAGGGTTGTTCGTGTGAAGGATGATGGAAGTGGTGTACCTGTTGATGGATGGCGTCCGTTCATTCTCCAGGTTAATCCTCAGTCTCTTGATCAAGACGAGATTTTTGCGATCAATGTGACACCCACTTTCAGAGGTGTGATCGTTGAGCATCAGGGCTCTGTGCTCAAGGACATCTCTATTCAGGGTACGACTGGTATCTCTCCTGGTCGTACAACCGGTGGTGCATTCTCGAAGACAGGGAAGCCGGTGCTTGGAATGGGTCGATCTGGATACGAGGAATTCAATGAGCTTCGGTCGTACTTCAGGGCGTACGTGGAAGCTAAGCGTATTGATGACCGGGTGAATGGTGAACTTCGTCTTGTGTTCGACAACAACAAGGACTATGAGTCCCTATACGTTGAACCTCAAAAATTCTCCATGCACCGTGCCAAGGGCTTTCTGTACAACTACAATATCGTCCTGAAGGCTATCGGTGTTGCGCACATCAATGCGACAGCCGAAGAGCCAAATGTTCTCAACAGGCTGTCGGAAACGCTTTCGGATGTGAATGATTTGCTTGCTACAGCTAATGCCTACATCAATGCTGGTGTTGGCATTTTGAATCAGGTCGAGCGTGGTTTCACAGACCTGATTCTTGGGCCGATCCGTGCTTTGACCAATATCGTGAACTCGCTCAATACAGCGGTGAACACGGTTTCAAACTTCGGTTCTGGGATCAAGAGTAGTGTCAACAGTGCTGGGACGCTCGCAACGCGCAAGGCGCGGAACCTGTCAGACTTTGGGGTGACCAGAACATCGTTGGAGACACTGAAGGCCGATGTGGATCGTGTCCGCGACAACATGATCGAGTCTGTTGGAATCGATTTGACCTCTTACAACGAGGCCACTGGTCGTGTGACAACATCTCCGGGTGTGACGAGAGATGCAACATACCTAGAGCATAAAACTATTCATGGCATGATGCTTGTGAGCAAGTCCATTTCACTTTTGCTTGCGCAGAACAAGGCGTTCGTTGATGATGTCAGCGATGAGATCAATGACGTGGTGGACAAGTATGGTGGAACTATTGCTATTGCTACTCCGCGATCTGCGAAAGTATCTGTTGTCATGGGTGGGGATACCATCCAGACCATTGCGGCGCGCGAGCTAGGAGACCCAGACAGGTTCAGAGAACTTATTTTGCTGAACAAGCTTCAGCCGCCATACATTGATGATACTTCTGCTGAAGGGGTGTTGATTCCTGGTGACTCGATTCTCATTCCGCGTTTCACTTCAGCGTTGGATATGGGGGCTCGTGAGAGCAAGTTGTATCCAATCTCTGAGGCTCTGAGTGTCCAGGAAAGAGCTTTCGGAATTGATCTGAGGCTTGATGGCAAGAACGACATCGTTCTGACCAATAGGGGTGACTACGATCTGATTGGCGGAATCCTGAATTTCACCCAGGCGTTGTTGATCAAGCTGAGCTTGGAGCCTGGGTCTCTGAAGAGACATCTGGCAATCGGTACGGGGCTTCAACCTGGGAACAAGATCACGAGCAGGAAGTTGGGAGAGATCAGGAATCAGGTGTACAACTCTCTCTTGGCGGATACAAGAACTCAGTCTGTGCCAAGTGTGATCATTAGTGTGGACAATTCGAAGGTTGAGATCGTAGTAGCGGTGAAGCCGAAGAGCTTGAATCAGGTCATTCCGCTTCCGATCACGCTTCCAAACTAGGGGCAGAAAGTGGCCGAATTCACTCCGAAGACGTTCCCTCAGATTCTTGGGGATATGATTGCGACCGTGGTGGCTAACTCTCCACTCACGGATGCGAGTGTGGGTTCTGTGGTTAGAACCATGCTTGAGGCTGCGGCTCAGGAAGATGATGAGCAATACTTTCAGATGCTCAACATCCTGCGTAGCTTCTCGCTGGATACGACAACAGGATTAGACCTTGACGCGCGGGGTGAGGAGTTCGGTATCACGAGACAGCAGTCCCAACAGGCTACCACTGTCGTAACGTTGGGAGACTCTTCTTTCTCGAAAGTGCAGACGGGTGTGTTCTCTGGCGCTGTTGGGCCGCTCTCTGGTGAGACCGCTGTCAAGGCGGATAGTTCGACAGGATTCCCGGTAAGTGGAAGCATCATCATTGGTCGTGGCACTCCGAATTCTGAAACGGTCGGATACTCTTCGATCACGGCTGGTCTTGGTTTTGTGACCTTCAACCTGTCTGCTGGCTTGTCTTTTGATCATGGGACGGACGAGAGCATCATCTTGTCTCAGGGAGGCAATCGGGTATTCACGGCTGGTCTTGTTGTGGCTGTTCCTGCTTCGGACTTGAGCGAAAAGATTGACTTTTCGCTCGATTCGACTGTGACTCTTCTTGATGGCGAGGTGTCTCTGACGGGTGTTGCTGTTACAGCGGTTGTTGGGGGGTCTGGTGTCAATGTCTCGATTGGTGCGATTAGCACTTTCGATTCACCTCCGTTCTCAACTGCGACGGTTACCAATCCCAACCGTGTAACAAACGGTAGAGACCTGGAGGGTGATCAGGAGTATCGCGACAGAATCAAAGATAGGATTCAGTCTCTATCTCGTGGAACGGGTTTGTCCATCATCTCAGGTGTGGCAGGTCTGGTTTCTTCGGAAGAGAACAAGCGTGTTGTGTCGGCTTCTATCGTTGAGCCAACCACTGTGCCTGACATTGTCAAGTTGTACATCGATGATGGCACGGGATTCATCCCTTCGAGTTCCGGTGTTGGATTTGAGGAGGTTGTTGCGGTTGCAACGGGTGGAGAACAGTTCCTTGGAATAGACAACGTTCCGGTGATGAAGGCTTCCTTGTTGTCAACGCTTTCTGAACCATTCGATTTCTCATCTGGTGGCGAAACGCTGACGGTGGACGTTGGGAACGATACCGAGACGGTGACGTTTGCAACGAGTGATTTTGTCGATCCTGCGAATGCCACTGCGGTTGAAGTTCAGGTCAAGTTCAACAAGGCTTCTTTGTTTGAAGCTCGTGTTGCATCCAATGGCACGGTACGCATCTTCGCGAGACGGAACAAGGAAGATGACATCATCGTAACTGGCGGAACAGCGAATGCGATTCTTGGGTTCCCTCAGAGTTCGAGGCGGTACACAACACATCTTTACAAGTCGAATCGGAATGCTATTTCTTTGCTCAGTAAAGATGGTGCAACCGCTCGAATCGAATCTGGTAACGCTGAGACCTTCGATCTTTCTGGGACAACGTTCAATCTGTGCGTTGTGATCGATGGGAAGACTGACACGCCGATTCAGATTCCCTTGTTCACATCGGACTTTGTCGATCCTGCGAATGCCACTGCTGAAGAGGTTGTGGCAGCGATTGGTGCGCGTGCTCCTGGTCTCTCCAGTGAAGCTTCTTTGGTTGGGACACGGGTTAAGCTGTTCTCGCGGTTGCTTCTCAGTGTGGATTCGAAGATTCAGGTTGTGGAGAACTTCGATCAGGTCTTCAACGAGGAGAGCAGTGTTGACACAGACCGTACAACAGAACTGAGTGCTCTTGCCGGGACAGCGAATCTGTTTGCGGTTAATAGCGATTACGTTCATGTGGGTCACGATACGGTCAAGTTCAATTCGGTCTATGTCCAGATGAGCACTCCTTCATCTGATGACATTGGGTTGCTTGTCGAGTATTGGAATGGGAGCACTTGGGTTCCTGTCGGTGTTTTTGACGGGACTGCTGGATTCACCCAGAATGGGATCATCACGATTCCGCCACTGTTTGATTGGATGAAGACCGCTGGCCCCGGAACGTCTGCTTACTGGCTTAGGCTTCAGAGAACGACGGTGACGGTGACCACACCTCCTGTCGCACAATTGGTCAGGGTGTGTTCTGCGAACGCTGTATTGGCGTTTCCTTCGGGTGTTCAGTCCGGGGCCGATGCCGACTATACGGTGAACCGTTTTGTGGGCCAGATAGAGCTTCTGACATCCCTCGTGGCTGGTGAAAAACTTGTTCTTGGATCGGATGACACACGGGCCTTTGTCACAACTGTCAACTCTGATACCTACAACTTCACAGGTGGTGGACAGGGATTGAACGTCACAATTGATGGGGTTGCTCAGAGCTACACCTTCCTTGTGGGGGATTTTGTTGATCCTGCGAATGGTACAGCCGCCGAAGTGGCAGCCGCTTTGAACGCTGGCTTGACAGGTGTATCAGCCGAAGTGGTTGATACTAACTATGTCAAGCTGACCATCAAGAGTCACGATTCGACAGGAACAATCATCGTAACTGGCGGAACAGCGAATGTGATTCTTGGGTTCCCAACGACTCAGGTGATTTCTCTCCAATCGCACTACGCTTTTGCTGAGTCTGGTTCTGCGGAAAACTACAGCTTCACAGTTGGCGATCTGGTCATTGTTGTGATCGATGGTGAAGATGTTGATCTGTTCTCAGTGCCATGTACACATGCAAGCGTATTGACCGGGGCGACAGATACGACGCATGTGATAGATTCCAATTTGTCATCGTATTTCCCGAATGCGACAGACCTTGTTGGTTTCGAATTGGAGATGACAAGTGGTGCTCAGAGTGGTGAGAGAAAGACGATCACTGCCTACGATCCTGGCACCGGAACAGTGACGTTGAACGCTGCGTTGACTGGAACTCCGTTGGCGGCAGACACCTATGAAATCTTGCCTGTCACGGCAGAAGACGTGGTCTTCTTCTGGAACAACAAGAAAATCACTTCGCTCAGCAATGCAGCAACAATCGAAGTGTCTGACGGTGGCCGAAGAGTCCAGATTGTAACTTTGACCATCGCTGCTTCTGGATCGGTACAGGTGACCGGTGGTGCAGGAAACGCGACACTTAATTTCTCTACCAGTAAGTTTGTTGGGGTAGATGGCTATCAGTTTCTCACTGGCCTTGCTCAGATCGCTCAGTGGGTCGTTGACGGGCGTCCTGACGATCAGGAGACATATCCCGGACTCCGCGCAGTTGGCAATCAGGTCGAGGTGCTTGAGCCAGCGTTGAGGAAGATCACGATTGAGATCGATGTGACCACTCAGCCAAGCGTTTCTCTGACTTCTGTGATCAACGATGTGAAGTCGGCTGTTTCGGCATACATCAACGGTTTGGGGGTTGGCGAAGACGTGATTCTGTCCGATATAGTTGTAGCGGTGAAAGGTGTTGCCGGGGTGTTTGATGCGGTGATGCTTACACCGGTTGTGAATACTCCGGTTTCCGATAACGAGCTTGCGCGGATCAGCGAAGCGGATATTGCTGTCGTGTAGAGTTTCTACGTAGAAACTGCTCATGGTCACAAAGTTTAACAAAATGGTTCGGTATGTCCCCGGTATGTACAATCCGGGGAGCAATACTAACATCAAGGCTCTCCTGTCGGCTTGGGGTGGGTCTGATGATGCTGTTGTGACCCAGATCAAGGCTGCCAAGGATCAACTCTTTGTGACCAAGGCTAGCGGTGAATTCCTTGATCTGCTGGGAAGCAATGTCGGTGTTCTCAGAACGTCTGGGCTTGCGGTAAGCGATGATATCTATCGTCAGTTGATTCCACTGCTCAGCTTCTATCCGAAGCAGATCGCTCCAACGATCTACAAGCTGTTGGAGGTCTTCTTTGGAGAGGGCAATCCTGACATCGGCGTGTGGCAGACCAATACCAACGAGATCGTTGTGATCACGCCTGATGCGATTCTCTTCACGGCTGGGAGAGGTCTGAAGGGAGCGTTTTTTCTTCGCAGCTTTGGGGCCACTGTAGATTCGGTTAGTGTTCCTGGCAACACGGTGACGATTACGTTTGATGATCCGGATCAGACCGTAGCAGTCAATCAGTTGGCGGGTGCCAAGGTAGGAAACTACGGATACGAGTTGGTCATCGCGAGCAATACGGCTGGAAATAGTCCTGTGTTGACTCTGGCGGCTGGAGAAGATATATTCAGATTCACAGCCATGGAGAGCGTGAATCTGACTCTGCCTGGGTATGAGGGGCACTATCTTCATGACCCGGATGCAGCGTGGCAGATTACAGGACAGAGAGGAATTCTTGGAGAGATCATTAACGCGACCGACATGAAGAATGCGTTGTTGATGAATGATACTTCTGGGATTCCCGACACAACAGGTAGTCTAGTGTTCGATTTTGGAGGGCAGCTTGAAGAAGTTCCAGTCCCCTATTTGGGGAGACCAAACAATTCGGTTCTGCTTATTGACCCGACCTACATTTTCACCAAGGATCATGCGATTGGGGCCGTGGTGAATTATGTCAATGAGCCTGCGATTGTTCCTGAGACGGATGGTGATGACTACGCGATTTATCTTGCTGGTACGAGGTCATCCATCGAGATTGCGCAAGGTTTGATTAGACAGATTGTTGCAGCCGGTGTGGTAGTCCGGTTCATTGAGATTCCGGTTTAGGGGCACATCATGCAGAGAAAGCAGCGTTTCGTTGCAGATCAGAGATGGGATTTGTCTCAATATGACTCTATGATGGGTTTCATAGAGGAATCTTTCAGGTCTTTGAATCAGTATTTTGTTTCTTCTGATTCAAAGGTTCTTGCTGGATGGGAAATTGAGACTATTTCTGGATTGAACATTCGTGTGAAAAAAGATCAGGTTTCTGTATTGGTTCTTTCTGATCGGTCTGGTCATGAGGAATTTCATTGGAGATTGGCGACAGAGAGTGATTTGTTTTTGTCTCTTGGAAACAATGATGTGCATTATGTTGAAGTTCAGTTTGTAGAATCAACTGAAGATTCTTCTACTGTTGCATTTTGGGACTCTCAGACTAATTCTGAATTTTCTCAGGCATCTGATCAAACTGTTGTTCAGATGCCTGTTCTTGTATCCAATACATCTGGATTTACCGGTGATCCTGATAAAGTTCCTCTTGCGGTAGTAACAACTTCTGGTGGTGTTGTCACGGGAATAGTTGATTCAAGACCGTTGATATTTGCGTTGGATTCAGATTTTGATTTTGGTATTCCTCGTAGCGATAGAGCGATCAAAACTGTCAAGAATATGTTTGATGCTCTTGCTACGTCTTTGAAAGAATTGAAGAATACAACAAATTGGTATGACGACGGAGGTTCTTTCCAAATAACGTCTGAGAAGGGCGCGGCTAACGGCTACGCGAGTCTGGACGGCAGCGGGGATGTTCCTGATGCGCAGATTCCGGTCGGTATCCAGCGCAAGAGCGAGCGCGACATCATCAATGGGTATCCCACGCTGATTGACAATGGTGGTTCACCGGCAATTGCGGCGTCGCAACTCTCGCTGGCGGAACTACTTAGCCGAAAGGACGCGGCCAGCGGTTATGCGGGGTTGGATTCGTTGTCTCGCCTTGTCCGCTCGGCCTTCACCATTGGGCCGTTCTCTCTGCCGGACAGTGCTTCGCCCGCTGCGGATTTGGTGGCCGCAGGCGTACCGGATGACTGCTATTACATTGCGATTGTCGCTGACAAATTGGGGTATCCGGAGGCGGTCTACGGCACAGGCGGAATCCGATCATACGGCATGGTGACAGGCCGATATGCCACGAGCAATGCCTATTCCTATTGTTATCAAGAATTTCGCAGCGTTTCGGCATCCCTCGGAACCTACCGTCGATATTCTACCTCGGCTGGGGCCGCGTGGTCAGCTTGGGTTCAGACTTCTGACACCATCGACATCTCACGGATCGTCTACGGCGGCAACGCCAGCGCCACCACCAATCTCGCGAACGCAGGCGATTTGAATGCGGTTACGAAGTCCGGGTTCTACAAGGCTGACAATCCGTCGGTGACGGAAACCCCCGCAGCCGGGGGATGGGATATCATCCACGTCGAGCACGAGCCACTCAACGGCTACGGCTTCCAGATCGCCGTGCAGGTCGCAATGACGGATATCTGGATTCGGCAAAAGACGGCTGGCTCCTGGGGCTCCTGGGTATCATATGCCAAGGCGGCGGCAAACGGCATTGCGTCGCTGGACGGCTCATCCATATTGTTTCAGAGCACCTACGGGGCGCATTGTGGCAGGCGGCGGTAGCATGAATGCTAGCTTGATCGACGCCGGGACTTTCCCGCAGGCGAGAATCGGTGCCGGGGCCGTTGGGCAGTCGCAGCTAAAGACCGGCTTACAGCAGAGTACGTTGTTGATGACGCCGGGCACTACATCCATCACGGTCACGAGCGGGCCTTACGCGCTCAATGCGTTCTGGTCGGCGTCTGCTCCCGATTCACTGTGGCTGCGGCGCGTCGCCGGTATCACGGCGGGATACGCGTCGCAGGAGGGCGTTACCAACATTGACTCGTCTAACCACACCTATTACTTCCAGATTCGTTACATCACGGCGAGTCCGCCCTACGACCTAGGGGACGGGGAAATCCCTGTGTTTGTATTCCTACTGCTGGACGCGAGCGGCAATGTGGTGGGGGTGGACGTGGCGCCAGACCCACCGTGGGCCAACAACGGCCCCACGCCGATCAGCCCGGCTCACCCACGCGTCAGGACTGCTGGTGACGGCAAGCGATATCTGCGTGTGCCGCTTGTACCGGCGCCGGGCTTGGGGGCGAGTGCCAGCGAGCGGGAAGCCTTCGCTGAATGTCTGTGCCAGCCATTTGATGACAATTCGGCATGGCAGGAAATAGAGATTGATCAGAAGATCAAGAATCAGGACATGTCGCTGGTGCCGCACCCCTGGCAAGGAAACGATCTGGGCGCGCGCACGGTGGTGCTACTAGACCCGGTGAGTGCCATGGCTCATCGGATGGCGCGGCTGCACGATCTGCAAGAGCCCGACCAGCGGCCCAGAGACTTGCTGCTGGACGGTGCGCTGCGCGTGGACAACACGTCGCTGCGGCGGGCTGGCCCGCCGGGTGTGCTTATCTGCGGGGCGACATGGGCGTCCTGAGCCAACCTCCAGCTATTATCGAAAGCATACCCTTTAGCGAGAGCGGACTGTTCGGCATGAAGGGATGGTCGAGCATGGATAAGGGAATGTTGGCAACAGCTATTGTTGCGACAATTGCGGATGTGGAGACCACGAAGCGGACGGACAAGCGCGTGCCGGAGCGCAACCCGTTGCTAGGCAAGCATCCCAGCAACGGGTTGTTGAACGCGGGCGGTCTGGCGGCAATTGCGGGCGGTACAGCACTGGCGGCGGCATTGCCGGAGGAGGAACGAATCCGGGCATTGGCGGCATGGGCCGCTGCGGAGGCGATTCTGGCTTACAACAATGCTCATCCGAAGGGACGCGGGTATGCTCCAGCCATTGTGGGAGGCGTCCTGGCGTACATGCTAGCGGGCCGTCTCCCTAGCACTGAAGCAACGTCTGGTCTAAGTTTCGGTCTAGAGGTTACTCCAGATGGGAGCCCTGCTCTGGCCATGCAAAAGAAATTCTAGCTTTCACCCACTCCAAGAGCATGAGACGTACTTATCAGGAGGTTGTCATGGTTGATTTGAACATGCGTTTGAGCGAGAACTTTTCTCTGCGGGAGATGCTGTACAGTGAGACGGCAGCCCGTCAGGGGATCGACAATGTGCCCAACGATGAGCAGCTTGAGAACCTGAAGTTTTTGGTGAACTCGTTGCTCCAGCCAATCCGTACAGTGATTGGCAAACCACTTATCGTGAAAAGTGGGCTCAGGGTTCTGGAACTCAATCGTGCTGTAGGCAGTAAAGACACGAGTCAGCATGTGCTTGGAGAGGCAGCCGATATTGAAATGATCGGTATGAGCAACTACGAGCTTGCTCAGTTCATCCAAGACAACATGCAGCACGATCAGGTCATCTTGGAATTCTACACACCCGGCAATCCACATAGCGGGTGGGTACATGTTTCAGTGAAGCGGGACGCGGTCAACAGGAGTCAAAGTCTCACAGCATCGTTGGTCAGTGGGTCTGTCCAGTATCAAAATGGACTGATTGCGTGACATTCCGATAAGGGTGTGATCTATGTCAGTCTGCGGTGTATCAGAGCGTTACGGCTCAAAAAGGAGTTATGGACAGATGAGCTTCGGGAAACTCATTGCCGCGTCGGTCGGAATTGCCATGCTGATCGGCATGCCCATCGGGTATGACCGATACAGGGAAGGTCGGCTGGAGGCACATGTTGCGTCTCACGATCTGGTTGACCAGAGAGAGCGTGAGAAGATCGAATCCCGTGTTGAAAAGCAGGTCGAAGAACTCAAGAGTGATATGAACAGGCAGTTCGACAAGCTTGATCGACACCTTGTCTACATCAGGGAAAGGATCGATGCCGCCAGCGAAGCAGAAAAAAAGCCTTCTCGTTAGACTCTATGAGAGGGATTGGTCATGGGTTGACTCGTTCATTGCGGGCGGATTGATGCTCGCGGTTGGGTATTATTGGGGACGAGCAAATCTCTTCCACGTATCCTTCAAAGAGTCCGTAGGGTTCTTGACTTTCATGGTCAGGATGTTTGGTGCGATGGCTTTTTGGATGCTGGCCTGGACAGCCGCAAGGGCTCCTCGTCCATCCAAGGACTACATCCAGTGGGAGAAGCTTTCGGCTGCACAGATGGTGGTGCTCAAGCTGAGCGACAACTATATCGCGATCACGGCTGCGTTGTGTACCATCGGGTTCATGATCAGCATTGCTCCCGGTGTGTCTGACATCATCGCTTCATGGATTGTCAGAGGAGCGAAATGAGCTTGCTACTGAACAAGTACGTCATCGGCGGTCTCGTTCTGCTTGCGATCTACGGTGGAACTGTAGCGAAATACAAGATCGAGATCAGTGGACTTCACGATCAGATCACGCAACTGGAGAACGAGAAGATTGAGCTTGGCAACAGGTTCAATGTCGAGAAGGCACGGACTACTGATCTGGCTCAACAGCTTGCCGCCGAGCAGGTGGCGCGGGTCAAGGTCGAGAAAGACCGTGATCGTTTGGCTCAGACTGTCCAAGATCAGAATGCTCAGATTACAGGGCTCAAAGCGAGAGCCCTACAGGCTGAAGCCATGGCGAATCAGAAGGCGGCGGAAGCTTTGCTCGCCGGTGAGCGCGAACGTCGAGCAATCGACAATCTTGCACATGGCTACGAGGTGATGAACTCATGGTTCAGAGACAAGTTTGGCTTTGGGTCGTAGGTCTACTGTTGCTTGCGGGTTGCTCGAACGCGAAGCCAGAGAAGTTTGACTGTCCGACTCCTCCCCCTCCTGTCACGATCACATTGACCAAGAAAGTGAAGGTCGAGGTTCCCGTACCGGTGTATAGGACTCCTCCTCCTGAACTGATGAACGAGTACAAGCCCGATGGGATTCCGGAGTTTGTACCTCCTAGTGATCCACGGGCAACGAGCGCATTGACCGGAGACGAGGGCGAGAAGCCGCTTCTCCGTATCGTTCAAGACCTCATCAACAGAGACAAAGCATGGAGAGCGTGGGCGACCAAGCATCCAGACCAGTAGACAGGAGACCGCTTCGCAAGAGAGCCAAGTTTATTGGCCCGATGATCTGTGCGATCATGAGTGTGACGGTCTTCCTTGGTGCGACGGTATTTGTGGGCGTCTTGGTCTATGAGAAGGGCGTGACCAGTGATGTTGTCGCACTGTCGAAGGAGGTCTTTTCTTTTGCCGGATCGACGGTGTTCGGATTGTTGGGCCTTGGTGCAACCATCGGTGGTGCTGCTGGATTGCACGATGGACTTCGGGACATGGGTTCGGCCAAAGCTGCAATGTGAGTTTCTACGTAGAAACTCACATGCGCTCAGCCCTGATCCTGAAGGCGGGTTCGGATCGGTAGGAGGTGGCCCGCTCGACGCTGTGGTTCTTGAGGTTGCTTTGCCCCACCACGATGAAGTCAAACACTTCAGCGTACTCCTTCCCCTCTGCTTTCCTCAAAACCCTTCCAATTCCTTGCTTGGTCTGGATTTCGGTTGCTTGGAAGCGGCCATTGATCAACACGTCTACTGATGGGATGTCGGTTCCTTCACCGAAGATTTCTGTGGCGATCAGGCATGGGAATTCACGATTGATGAATCTCTTCTTCTGGTCTTCGCGGTATGAGACAGGAAGCTCGCCATGCAGGTAGACGGCTTCTGGGATCATATGGTTCAGAATTTTGCCATGTTCGACTCGTCTAACTAGAATGAGAACTTGCTTTCCTTCAGCGATCTTGGCCTGGGCGACAGCGGCGATCTTCTTGTTGGTCGGCTCGTAGCGGATAATTTCATCGTAGGCTGTAGCGTATTTGTGCTTTGACCATCCTTTGAGACGATGATGGAAGAGTGTGATTTGTGGTCGTACGAGATACCCCCGTTCAATCAGTTGCGAGGTGGTGACGCGGTAGATCACTTCACTGATGACCCCGTGCAAGGTCATGTTCTCACCATCTTGACGGACAAATGTTCCGGTCATGCCGTAGCGATGGTAGGCGTTGTAGCATGCCCGGTTGAGATCGAGGTAGGTCTTTGCCGCTGAGTGGTGAAACTCGTCTGTGAACAGAAGTTGGAATCGCTCGAAATCTGCTGGATTGGGTTTGGCAAGAGCTTGGATGTTTGTGACGATGATTGGCTTGTCATCGGTGATGTTGTTTGAGACCTGTCCTGGGAAGAAGATATCGAAGCTCTCTGTGACCTGTGAGCGAAGGCCCACGTTTGGTGTGATGAAAAGCGTTGGAACGTCCTTGTATGCGATGACCAGAGCAGATGTGAATGTCTTACCTCCACCAGTTCCGATGATGTATACACCACGGTTTTGCACAGAACTGATTTTGGCAGCTTCGACTTGATAGGGTCTGGGTCGCATCTCTTCTGGGATGCTGATTTTGATGCCAGCCTTGCCGGTGGGTGGTACGCGTTGATCAACGATATCGTACGCGATGTTCTCTTTGTTGAGATACCGTTTGACCATGTGGACAAGGCCAAGTGGGAACTCTCCATTCTTGTTCATTAGGTACTCACGAGCATCCCAGAAGGGTCGTGATCGTCTGGCGAATACGGCTCCCTTGATTTCATAGCTCATGAGTCTTCGAAGAACATCGAAGGTCTCATTTTCGGCTCCAGCGATTTTCCCGAATGTGTTCTGGAGGTAGATTTTCATGCTCAATCTCCTTGCAATCTTTGACGGTGTAGGGTAAGATTATCAACTATCTAGGGATAAGTCCATCGAATTCGCGGGGCCGGTATGGTTGATCATGTCCTTCTTCACCACAAGGACACAGAGGTTGTTTTTGTGGTGTCCAATATCTTCTGTATCAAACAGGAGACAAGTGAGCGTGGTGTCCTGGTTGTGCCAATCAATGGTGATTCGATAGGTGCCGTTGAGGTTAGGGAGAGCTTCGCTGATGTGATGGCACTGATGAAGGTTGGCGATGGCTTCAAGGGCGGCATGGCTCATGTCAGGGACTTCAAGACTGATGCCATGGCGTTGTTAAACCCGTCCAACGTCTTCTATCTCTACGAGGAAGGTGATGGGTGTGTTGTTTGTCCAGTTGCCGGTGGATTCGAAGAGAATGGCATGAAAATCAAGTCGGTGTCCTACCTGTTGCAGTATCTTTTCAAAGACTGAGTCGATGTTCTTCCCACACTTCACGGAGTACAATGTCGTGCGTGCGGAGCCTCAAGGGATTGACCTTGAGGCAGAGATCAGACGTGCGAAGAAGAGGAACACTGCGATTGCTGAGAAGGTTGTCTTCAGGTTCCTAATGGACAAGAAGAAGATCAGAGAGACGCAGGCGAACAAAGCGATCCAGAAAGAGAACGAGTTCGATGTTCGTCTCCGTTCTGTGAGCGAGTTCATGTCCCTGTGGAATAGGTGGAGAGCCTTCTATCTGGGTCTTGGATCGATACAACCGAAAACGAGTTCTCAGCTTACTGCGATTGAGAATGCAATCGATATTGCGAATGCAAACTCGTTCAAGTTGACGGTGTTCATCGCGGCTATTCATCGCGAATTCAAGAGACGGAACGTGAATCCGGGCTTTCACGATCTGGTCAGGTTCGGTGAAGAACACTACCACAAGCACTTCAATGGTGTCATCGCTGACCTGGATGATGTGAGCTACCAAGAGGAGGCATTGGATGGCGGCTCCGTTTAACTTTGGACAAGCTTTCCAGGAGGAAATGCTTGCCTTGATGCTGGCCGATGCTGGATTTGCACATCGGGCAGGGCAATACGTTCCAGAAGACAGACTGTATAGTGAGGTTCACAAATGGCTCTTCACGTTCGTTAAAGAGCGTGTTGACACATCGAATGAAGTCCCGTCCTACTCTGAGATCGAGAACGAGATCATCCGCAAGGTTGATCGTTCAAAGCGACGGATGTATAAGGCATTTCTGGACGAGGTGTACACCAAACCGATTCCGAATCCAGGGTACGTCAAGACGATGCTGACGGATTATGCGCGTCGTGCGTTTTTCTTGAACGTCTTCAGCACGGGCCAAACGCTGTGGAACAGTCGGAAATTTGACGAGGCATACATATCTGTCCAGGACGGAATAAACGAGCTTTACGGGATTGACTTCTCAGATGAGGTGTCGGTTTCGCTGAGTGAGTTTGAAGATGTGCGTCAACAGTTTGTGACAGACAGCACAACAACAAAGCGACGGCTTCCAACAGGTATCCCCGGTATCGATTCGGTGTTGCAAGGTGGTCTTGCCAAGGGCGAGATGGGGATCATCCTGGCTGAAGCTAAGCGCGGAAAGTCAATTTCACTGATACACATGGGAGCGATCTGCCTCATGATGCGGATGGGTCGTGTTGTACACTTCCAGTTGGAGGGTGCAGCCGATCAAACTACGATGCGTTATCAGGCAAGGCTATCGCATGTCCCGTACAATCGAATCAGGCGTGATGATCTGACCGATCCAGAGAGGGAAGCATTGCTGAAGTTCCCTCAACGGATCGGTGACAACCTCGAAGTGATACCTCTGAACTCAAGGTGGGACTACACCGTTGCCGATCTGGATGCTAGAATTGTTCAGATGCAGAGGCGTGGTCGTGCTCCTGATCTTGTCATCGTTGACTATGGTGATCTTCTGACCACGGACAAGCATCGAGAGGTAAGATTGAAACAGATGCAGGTTTTCCGTGAGTTGAAGCAGCTTGCCATGGTGCGCAAGGTGGCATTGTGGACGGCTTCTCAATCACAGAGGCCATCGAAGGAACAGAGCGGTGCTCCGACCGTGCTCAGGAGCAAGGATATCGCAGAAGCGTACGAGAAGGTCAGGATCACGGACTTCCTGATGACGTTGAATCAGACCGCTCGTGAAAGGCTGATGGGTGTGATGCGTGTTCACATCGACATCTATCGGGACAACGAGGCCGACAAAACCATCATGCCTGTGGTGGACTTCTCCAGGATGGTATTCCATTCCGCCAAGTATGGATGCATCGATCCTTCGACGGTGCCAAGATTCGGTAAGCGATGATGGATGTGTTCTTCGAAGACGATCCGCACGAGACATTTGTCTCGTCACAGGAACGGTATCCAAACTTTTCGCTCGAAGAGTACCTGAAAGAACTGGCGGTTCCGTTCAAGGTACATGCTTCGGACGATCACGAGGAGCATGCAATATGCTGTCCTGAGTGCGTCAATCGTGGTGAAGAACGTCCTGATATCAAGTATAGGTTGTGGATCAACCACGAGAAGGGGTCGTTCACGTGCTACAACTGCGACTGGAGTGGGACGCTCGTATCCTTGGTGCGTTCACTGTCTCAGGTGACGGTTGAGAAAGCAATCAAGATTCTGAGTGGTAAAAGTCTTGACCCTATGGAACACATGAATCTGAAGCTCGTGATGGAGGAGCAGGAAGATGTGAGCTTCGGTGAAGACGATGTTCTGAAGCCCGTAGACCTTCCTTACGGGTTCGATCCGATCACGGGGCCACATCCATACCTGGAGAAGCGTGGTATCCCATGGGAATACGCGAGAGATCATGAATGGGGTCACTGTTCTGTCGGGTTCTACGCGAATCGGATCATCGTGCCTACCTTCATGAACAGTGTGCTCGTGTACTGGCAGGCGCGTGCTACCTGGGAAGATAACAGCAAGGACTTCAGGAAGGTGCTGAATCCCACACAGGCAAGCTCGAAACCAATTCTGTACCAGTATGATGATGCCAAGGAATTCTCACACATCATTATTGTCGAGGGGTTTACAGATGCAGTGAAGGTCGGGCCGGATGCGGTAGCCACAAATGGCAAGCGGTTGCATGGAAAGCAGGTCGGGTGGCTTTCGAAGACAAAGGCTCAGACTGTCACGCTGATGTGGGATGAAGATGCCTGGAAGACTCGTAAGCGCAAGAACGGAGGGATCGTGCAGTCTCCTATCATGAGTGCTGCTGATCTGTTGAAGGTGCGTTTCCATGTCCGTTTGGCACGGATGCCAGACGCGAACGATGCTGGATCATACCCCTACAAAAGTCCTGCTCTCCGTAAGATCATCGAGGATGCCACTCCAGCTTGACAACTCAGAATGAGTGTAGTACAGTCATACCGCAACTACTCATTCTGAACGGAGAGAGCTATGCCAATCCAAGTTCCAGAGAAGCTTCCGTTCGAGGAAGGCTTCTACGAGTGCGTGTCTGACAAGCACCAAAAGTTCTGGGCAATCGTCCAGAACAATGACACGGGTAGATTCACTACCTCGTGGGGGAAGTTGGGTCGCCCCGCACAGGGAGAGAAGTCCGGTCTGCTTCAGAGAGAAGCGACAGCCAAGGTCAACGAGAAGATTCGCAAGGGGTACAAGTTCAAGATGGGTGTCGGAGCGATGGCAAAGCATTGTGTATACGCGGCTTCGAAGGTGGAGATGAGGGAAGCTATTGCCTCTCGCGGGCTCATCACTCCGGAGCTTCGGAAGAAGCATACCGGTATGGACATCCTTGCAGAGCTTGCCAACATTTGAGTTCTCTTTTTTGTTGACAACCCTGTAGTCATGTAGTACAGTGGTTTTGAAGGATCAGATTGAACCTGAACGGAGTGGCGACCATGAATGACATCCAGAACGCGGATCGTCGTGGAACGATGATCTATTGGGAAGTGAAGGACTTCGGGGCCACAAGAGATCAGTTGGAAGCTTTGGGCTTCGGGAATTATGTTCCCCGCAACAAGGCTCGCGCGGCTTTGATCAAGGCCCTGAAGAAGATCACAAAGGGCGAGCAGGAATTCTACCGTCGATTCGCGGATGAGCCCACGTCGGTACGCTTCGCGGTCGTGAATCCGGAGACGGTGCAGACCCGTGATCACGCTGGCAAGGCCAACATCGACATCGAGTTCCACAAGCGGATCGTGATCCATCTGGACAAGAAGACGGAGAACCTGACCATCGTCTCTGGCGATGACATGACCTTCTTCAACGCGATCCAACGGGTCTACTACCGCGAACGTGAAACTCTGGACGCTCAGCAATTCCGGGCCTTTGTAACCCGCGTGGTGTTGGAGGTGGGTCGCGGTGTGCCGATGCGAACGGCTGGCGGAATCTACTTTATCGACAACCGGAAGGTTGAGGTTCTGGATAAGCTGACTCAGATTTTCGACCAGTATCCGGGGACTTCGACACTGTACAAGGTGGGTCTGTACGGTGACCCCGATTCGATGGTGGCTCTCCAAGAAGCTGTGTCCACCGATATTGCTTCGGAGATCGACACGATGATCCGTGAGATGTCTGAAGACACAGTAGAACCGATGACTCCCCGGATGGTGCAGACCCGTAAGGATCGGTTGGATGAAGTGCTGGGCAAGGTGGAATTCTACCGGAACGTGCTTAGCAACCGGTCGGTAGAACTCAAGACCCGTGCAGAGCAACTGAAGGCTGCGGTGACTGTCTACACGGGAACGACGCACCAAACCTTTCTGGACATGCTGGAAGACATCTAATAGGAGGGGCCTTGGCCCCTCCTCTGTTCAGAGCTACCCTTGACCTTTTGTAGCACATGTAGTACACTATAGGTGAAGGGTGGTTCTGAACAGAGGAGATTGACCATGAAGAAGATTCGAGTGTTCTACAGCGACAGTCAGAGTGTGGATGATCGGACGCTCTTCAGTCCTTCGGTGCGCAAGCCACGGCTTGTGATGGTGGACTGGTACAACAAGCAAGCGTTTCCGGTCAAGGTACTGAACTTCGATCCTGTGACCGCAAAAGACCTTCATCGCGTCCACGAGAAGCGGTATGTGAACGGCGTATTGAAGACCAAGCGTCAGAACGGGTTCGGGTCGCGTTCAAAAGCGATTGCTCAAAGTCTGCTCTGGACTTCGGGTTCGATGGTGGCTGCGACACTGGATGCCATGAAGACTGGTGGTGTGGCTGTCAGTCCCACGAGCGGTTTCCATCATGCCGGATACTTTGGTGGTGGTGGCTTCTGCACGTTCAACGGGCTCATGCTGGCTGCTCTTAAGGCGTTCGATGCCGGTGCCAAGAAGGTTGCGATCCTGGACTTGGATCAGCACTACGGCAACGGGACAGACAGTATCATCAGAGAGCTTCGGCTGAAAGACAAGGTGGCCCACTGGACTCTGGGTAGCTCTGATGTTAACACGAGAAATGCCCACTTGTTCATTGACTGGCTCCCTGGTAAGATCGAGCAGTGCTTCGCTGGAGCGGACGTGCTGATCTACCAAGCCGGTGCGGATTGTCACAAGGATGATCCGCTGGGTGGCCGGTTCACTACTGAGCAGATGTTTCTTCGAGATCGCGCCGTCTTCCAGACGGCGAAACGGCTGGGTCTTCCCGTGGCGTGGAATCTCGCGGGTGGATACCAAGACCCTGTGGAAAAAGTTGTGGCAATCCATCGCAATACGATGATGGAAGCTATCGACACGTATCTCAGCTAGTGGAGATCGGCATGTCGTTCAATGTGACAGAAGAGACGCTTGAGATCGATGCTGACAACATGAAACCAACCAGTATTCGGTTTGACGCGGATCAGAAGAAGTACCTGAAGGCCCTGATGATTGCTTTCCGCAAGAAGACGGGCGAACGGGCAACGCTGGGATGGCTGATCAAGAAGCTCATTGAGACAGCCGTCCCAGCGTTCCTAGAAGAGTACGGGATCACTTCGGAAGAGATCAGCGAGATTGAGAAGACGATCAAGGTGGTCAAAAAAGAGGTTTGACTTTCTGTATGACATGTAGTACAGTTTGATTGTGGTTGAACGAGTAACCTGAACGGAGAGATTGACCATGACAGAATTCAACGATCTGACCATCGGTGATCATACCCTGGCCGCTCGTGTGCCTGTGGTGGATTCGGAAGATGCCTTTGTTCCTGCCGTGAACAAGGCGTACTGTTGGCCCGACACGATCAGTGATATCACTCAGGACATCAACGAGAACAAGAAGGTGCTCCTGACGGGTCACACGGGAACCGGCAAGACCAGCCTCTTCATGCAGTTGGCCGCTCGCATCGGGCAACCGGTGATGCGCTCCAACATGAACGGACAAATCACGGTCGGTGATTTTGTCGGTATGTGGACAGTTCAAGGTGGGCAGACGGTGTGGACGGACGGTGTCCTTCCCTACTGTATGCGTCACGGGTTCTGGCTCGTGCTGGATGAACTGGACTTCGCGGAACCTGCGATTCTGGCTGTGCTCAACAGCGTTCTGGAACCAAAGGGTTCCCTGATGTTGAAAGAGAAGGGTCATGAGGTTGTGCGACCACACAAAGACTTCCGGCTCTTCGCTACTGCGAACACGGTGGGCTGTATGCAGGAATACCGGTCGCTGTACCAGGGAACAGGAATCATCAACGAGGCGTTCCTGGATCGGTGGCGTGTGTATATGATCAATTATCTGAAGCCGGAAGATGAGGCCAAGGTTATCGCGGAGTCGGTGCCTCGCATGCGTGAGAACATCACTCAGGTCATGGTGCGCGTCATGTCGCTCGTGCGCGAAGCTTTCAAGAAGGATGAAGTCCGCTGCACGTTCAGCACGCGACGTGGGCTGGATTGGGCGGAACTGATGGTACGTCACCGTCATCCACTGAAGGCCGCCGAATCGAGTATCTTCAGCAAGGTTTCCCCGGAAGATGCCGAAACGATCAAGGGGATCATCAAGCGGGTCATGAACCTGCGGGATGAGTAGGGACATGGAGAGGGTCATCCAGCCGGTTGATTTCAACAGGGTGAACAGGGTTGATTACCGTTGTTCATTCGACTGGCCGGATGACTTCTACCTTCAGTGTCATCGTAATCTGAGCTTTGATAATCAGTTGAAGAACGTGTTTGAGGTTTTCACGTCTGAGGGCGAGTTCATCAGAGCTTTCGCCACAAGTCTACAAGAAGCAGAGCGAGCAGCCTGGGATTACTACAACGAGATGGTGAAGGACTGTCCGCATCCGATGTTTGAGAAGGTGGAGGACAATACTGACGGGGCCGGGAATTGCAAGATGTGTGGAGTCTTCAAGTCCGGAGTCTTCAGGCCGCAACAGACCCCGTCCTACAACGCTTGAGGGATCATGGCCGAAGATATGGACACCGTTCTTGGGATGGCATTCGGGCAGAAAAAGCCCGCTAAACCGGAACGCAAGGGGTTCACGCGGCGGCTGGATGCACCTGATCGTGATCTGTCGTGGGCGCACCAAGTCGAGCTAGTTCAGGACGAGGAAAAGCTTGACACCAATGCCAAGAAGGCAGAATTCGACCGGCAGATCGATGAGGCCACTGCACCTGATTTCATGAGTGACCTACAAGACATTTGACATTCGAGGGAGACTGTAGTACAGTAGTACCGTAGTGAGGAACCTGAACGGAGAGATTGACATGAGCGGTTTTCATTTCCTCAGTGCGATGCAGCGCATCGGTCGGACGATTGCCCGCCAATACGGGATCAACGTGATCTACGAGGGCAACAGTCCCGGCACCGATGGCAAGACCATCGTGCTTCCCGATGTCCAAAACCTGACCGATGAACTTCGGCATGATCTTGATGGGTATCTTGATCATGAGGTCGGACATTGCCGACACACTGATTTCAACGTTCTGCGGAGCGTTGACAATCGGTTCCAATCGGAACTGCTGAGTGCGCTGGAAGGCGTGCGGGTGGATCGTGAGATGATTCGCGATTACCCTGGCAGTCAGTTCCACATCAACGATTTGAACGACAAGCTTCGCGCCAAAGCTGCTGAGAAGTGGGTTGGCACTCCCACTGCGATTCGGCTTCTGCATGGTGTTCGTGACGGGATGCGTGGTCAACCCATTGTGAGTGACCACGACACAGCCCGTTATCTCGATGCCTTGGGTGATGAGATCAGCAAGCTCAACACCTACACTTCCACTGGTCAAATGCGAGACGCTACCGCTCGCATCATGAAGATCATCCTGGAAGAACGAGAGCGCGAGCAAGAAGAGCAGCAACAGCAGCAACAGCAGCAACAGCAAGCCGGTGGTGCTGGTGGTGGTGATTCTCAATCCAAGGGTGGTGGTCAGAAGCAAGAAGATGGCGACCAGGATCAAGAAGATGGCGACCAGGATGAAGACCAAGATCGGAAGGGTGACGGTGATGGTGGTGGGGACAGCGAAGACCATGACCAGGAGGGTGAAGGGGACGGTGACCAGGATCAGCAAGCCGGTGGTGGTGCTGATGAGAAATTCGATGACATGATCACTGAAAACAGCGGTGCCGACAATTCCGAATTCGACAACCATGCGACCAACCTTCAGCAATTGATGAACGGTAACATGGCTCCCGAAATTGAGGGTGAACCGGAAATACAAGGTGGTCGGCCCTGGCATGACGGTTTCAGTGATGCCAAGCACATTCCCCTGACTACCCGGTTCGATCAGATTCATGACGTGTCGGGTGGTGGTGATCCTGTCCGGTACAACGTTCTCCGGAACAAGGTCAAGGGGATCATGAGTCCGATTCGCCGCGAGATGGAACGTGTTCTGAAGGTGAAAGAGAACGCGCGGTGGCGGATGGATCGTGAGCGTGGTCACATCAACAACCGGTCGTTGTCTCAATTGGTTGCGAGCCCTGGCTTCCGGACTCCCTTCAAGGAATTCCAGAAGACTGAGACAACCAACGTGGCGATTCAACTGCTCGTTGACCTGTCGGGTTCCATGGCTGGCTCTAAACTTCAGACGGCGAAAGAGGCTGCGACAGCCATGGCCGAAGTTCTTCGCTCCCTGGATATCCCGTTCGAGGTGACCGGGTTCCATAGCGAGGGTGACTACGACATGCAAAAGGTGGCGCGCGAAGTTGGCGATATCAGTCGCTTCAATCGGACTCATGAACGGCTCGATCATTGGGTATACAAGTCGTTCGGGGATTCGCGGATGGATGGTATCACGCGGATGGAGTCCGGTGGCAACAACACCGATGGTGAGTCGGTGCGATGGGCAGCGGCCCGTCTGGCAGAGCAGAAACAGAAACGGAAGATCATGATTGTCTTCAGTGACGGTATGCCTGCCTGCCATGGCAACATGAGCATGCTCAACGGTGACTTGGTGCGCGCGGTCAAAGAGATCGACCGCTCCGGGATTGAAGTGGTTGGAGTGGGTATCGAGCACAATGGAGTGAGTCGGTTCTACCCTAACAACATTGCGATCAACAACGTGGAAGACCTGACCGGTGGTGTGCTGCGGAAACTCTCTTCGATGTTGACAGAGGCATAGCATGCTGAATGCGCGGCGGCTTCTGGAGTATTGCGAGGAGCATGACATCTATGTTCCGAAGGGTGCGACTCGCGCCTATCTGGAAGCCGCTGTTGCCAGACATGCATTGCATGGTAAGAAAAGCGATCAAAAGGGCTGCTTTGGGTTCTGGCAGCGCGAGTTGATGGATTGTATGACTTGTGACTACGAGTCCCCGTGCTTTGAGGTTTCGATGGGTACAGAGCGCGACAAATACATGAGGGGAGTCGATAGTCAGGAGAACCCCAAGATTCGATTCGCGAAGTAGAGGCCGCGCCCAATGTCCGGTACTGTTCTCTCTCCGTTCAGGTTGCCGGACAAAGGGTGCGGTTTCTCATTTTGAGATGTGAAAATGACAGTCAAGATTTCATTGACGCAAGGCAAGGTCGCCAAAGAGTATCATGGTGACCTTGCAAGAGTAAGATAGGTATTGACACTCTCTGTAAGGTGTGAGACGATGTCACTCCCTCAAGGCCGGTAAGCTTTGAGAACAGCCAACCAAGAGCCCGTCTGTAACCTCTAATGAAGAGGGTGGTGACGGGGGGTATGCGGTGCAATTCCGTATGGTCACATGGTTGACCTGAGAGCGGCTGGAGCGCAGTCCCTAGCTCGAATAGCTCAGACAGGGGTGCCGTTAGGGAACGGCAACGTGGGGTTGACAGCCCGTAGTCGCGGAACCCATCCGTCCAGACTAGACTGATAAACTGGAAGAGAAAAACCAGTCCCTATGGTCTGCGTCGGTGAAGCTCAGGTGAGCCCATGCCCGTTGGGGGTAGGGGGGAACTGTTTTCCAGAGCTTCCTGATGGAAGACTTAACTACTAAACAACTGTTACTAGAGGTATGCTTAGAAATGAACACTCAGAAAGTAAATGACGAGAAGGAAGAGGGAGTGGATGGAAATGGATGGAGTCCAACACTGGAGCTTCGGTTTTTGAAGAAGAAGGTGAAGCTTGTTGAAGGTGGTGATGCGTTCGACAGGTTTATTCTCCAGCAGAAGTGGATCGACATGAACAACATCTCGAAGAAAGAATGGCGTGATGTTCCCTCTGTCAAAGAAGGGTCATGAAAACCTGTGCCGCTGGAAGGGATTTGATCAGCATGGGAGACGGTGAGAGCTATCTCCATGCTGACGATGGATCGAGTTGCACGCATGGCTCCGTGCGAAGTGTCCAGATAGGGAATGAGGCTCTTCATGTGTCTGGGTATGATCCTGAACAGGGGAAAGTGATAGACCCAACACTTGAGAAGGCTCCAGAGTCTACCTATCGTGGTGAGTCGTACTCGTTGTTCGATGCAGCCTACCTACCTCTCGTTGCAGAGGAAGCAGCCGAAGTCATCCAGGCCATTACCAAGGCGATGCGCTTCGGGCCAGATCACAGATATAGAAAGGGTTCACATGCAGGTCGCACCAATGTCGAGGCGATAGCCTACGAGGTGGGTGATCTGCTCGCTGTCATCGATGAGCTTGGTCTTCCGGCAGACTTGATCATTGCGGGTCGGACGAGGAAGATCGAGCGTCTGAGAACCTATGGCCCGCATGTGTGGGAAGAAGGGATGTGGGCCAAGGAAGACATGGTGGACAATGAAGGGTCTGATCCTGTTGGCAAAACGAGTGTTCAGACTGAAGAAGCCTGAGTCCAAGAAGCTGTGCTCTCAGTCCGAAACAGTAGTCGTTTCCCCTGAGATCACACCGGGCCAATGGTGCCTCAAGCATCAAAGAGGCCAGCCGCATTACACTGATGGAACCTTGCCCAAGGGAGCTTGACATGATCACAGAAGAGAAGATCGATCAGAAGGTCAACCCGAAGTGCCCACATCATGGATTGGAGGAGTATCGGTGGTGATTGAGCGAACAGGCTCATGTGCGTACTGCAATGAGCGAGCACCCTGGCCGGTGGGTCAGGAGTTGCCCGCTCATCCTGAGTGCGAGAAGAAGGAACGAGAGGCCATGGATAACAGTGAGGTCAATTGTGGTGGGATCGTACCTTCCGTGGTCATGAAGGAGACAGTGCGCCAGCGCGTAAAGAAGACGGTCTTCCTAAATCCAACCCTGATCGAGCAACAGCAAATCACGCCAGAAGGCGTGGAGAAGATCATGACCTTGCACATACGCAAGCTCATGATCATAGACGCCATGGAGGCGTGCAGCCCTATGACCGATGGGGCGAAGTTGCGCGAGTTGGCGGATCAGGTGACAAAGATCGAGTTCGAGCTTCAAGAAGCATGGCGGTTCCCTCGCAACATCGACTACCACAAGTTCTGGGAATTGCCCCATTGCTCGTGTCCGAAGATGGACAACAACGACAATTGGGGGACGCCATATCACGTCTATTCTGAGAAGTGTATTTTGCATGCCGATGAGGGATGAATACCGGGTGACCGGCGCGGATTCGAGATGCGTGGGATGCGTGTATGCAGAGTCGATGTTCTGCAACCATCCTGAAGAGGTGAACAGCAGACCGATGGCGATCTTCCAGTTCGAGGCAAGAGGGGAAGATGATCCATGTGGGCCAGACGGTTTGCTCTACGAGAAGAGCTTTGTGTCTGAGCTAGGGGAGACATTGGATGCCTAAAAAAGAGAAACCAATTCGGGACATTCTAGAGAAAGAAATGCGCCAATGGGAAGTGCATACCGCAAATTCAAGAGGGTTTGACGACTGTCGTTAGTAATCCGAAAAGGGGTTGCTGTTTCTACGTAGAAACTGACTGTGTGCCTCATCATGGAGAACAGAAATGTCTAAGGGCAACACGTTTGAAAACGATCTGCTACAGTTGATTTTCAACGCTGTAGCGATTGCCAACATCGCGGACGATGCGGGCACCGGCCCGCTGACCGACCTGTATGTGTCGCTGCATACATCCGATCCTGGTGAGGCTGGAGACCAGAGTACCAATGAGATTGCTTACACGGGTTACGCTCGTGTGGCAGTCGCTAGGACTTCGGGTGGATGGACTGTGTCTGCGAACAGTGTGTCTCCAGCGGCAAATATTGATTTCGGTGAGATGACAGGTGGCGCGGGTGGTACAGTCACTCACTTTGCTATTGGTACTCTTACCTCTGGCGCGGGTAAGCTCCTGTACAGCGGCACTGTGTCTCCCAATATTGTTGTGTCAACGGGTGTGACTCCTCGCCTTACCACGGCTAGTGCAATTACAGAAGATTGATATGTTCCCACGATTTGAAATCCGCTATGCGGATGGGACAGTGGTTCGTGGAGGAGGGTCGGAAGACACAGAGATGGTGACGTTGACATTTCCTCGCTCGTGGATTGAGGCTCCGGGTGACGGGGTTGTCACTGTCTTTGTAGAGAATGCAACCGCTGGAAGAATTGCCTTACATCCGCACGAGAGGTACTACTGTATCCCTCCTGAATGTGAAGGTGGCCCAGACTTTGGATTCACAGAGCCGGAAGCTGGTCTTGGGCCATACGTGAGAGGTCAACTCAAGATCGTCAAAGAAGGGTTGTGGGTTAACGACGAGAAGTATCGTCGGATTGTAGCAGAGGCGAAATCCAGTGATTTTGCCAATCTTCAAACATCTGGTCATCCACGTCATAATTTCAAGGCAAGAGACTGATGTCTGGAAAGCGTGTTTATACCAATATTATTTGGGATCATGAGGGCAACCTTGTTGATTCCAAGTGGTATGAATACGAGGGTGTGTGGTCTCTGGCGCATAATACTTTTGCTGGAGATCAGGTTCGATTCCGGTTCCGGAATGATGATGGAAGTGAGTCGGCTGCTTCGTGGCGTCAAGCTCTCAATGCGTCTGACACACAAGATGTAGACACAGTCTATCGTGTTCGCTTCGAGCTAGAAGACGATGGAGCGGGAGCTTCTTCGAATCATACTGTTCAGTTCGAGTACAATTTGAACGGTGCTGGATGGAACGCTGTTGGTAGTGCATCCAGCGTGGTTCGGTCTGCCGCATCTCAGTTGGTTGACGGATCAGATACCACCCAACAGTTGAGTGCTGGATCAAATTTTCTTACCACAAATGCCGGGCAGGACGATGTTGATGGTCAAGCAGGTGGCTCGAATCTTGATTTCGCTGACGGTGTCAATGACCGTGCTGAATTGGAGTTTTCTTACACTATTGTCTCTGGTGATGTTGTCAATCTAGATGACATCCAGCTTAGAATCACAGACGGTGGGACTCCGTACACCACGTATACTAGTGGTACTGCCGGGATTACCGTCAGTGAAGCGAATATCCAGTCTGGCGTAGGATCGTCTGACGGACTTGGCACCGCTACTGCCGATAGTGATGCTTTCTTTGCAGGAGCGGGGTCTTCTAGTGGTACAGGGGTAGCGTCCGGTTCTGGTACAAGAATTGTAGGAGGGATAGGATCGTCTAGTGGGACATCCACGACAAGCGCGGAAGGTGCTGAGGCTGGCTCTGTTGTAGAAGGAGCGGGGTCTTCTGATGGGTTGAGTGCCGCTACTGCTGTTGGTAAATCCACTGCTTCAGGCGATGGATCGTCTGATGGGATTAGCACTGCTACCGCCGATAGTGATGCAATTTCAAGTGGTGATGGGTCTTCTGATGGGTTGAGTGCCGCTACTGCTGTTGGTAAATCCACTGCTTCAGGCGATGGATCGTCTGATGGTTTAGGAACTACATCGGGTGCTGGTGCTGGAATCAAGGGTGGAGATGGCTCTGTATTCGCTTCTGCCAGCGTTTCTGGTGTGGGGGAAGCCCTGTCATCAGGTGATGGATTATCTGCTGGTATAGCGACTTCTAGTGCGTCTGGCGCGGCTGATTTTGCAGGCTCAGGATCGTCTAACGGTGTTGCGACCGCAAGTGGCGTGGGACGATCTGTGGCGGAAGCTGTTGCATCATCTAATGGTCAGGGTTTGGCTAGTGCTGAAGGTGTTGCTCTATCGGTAAGCGGCACTGGTTCATCGAACGGTGTGGCAACATCGAACGGTGTTGGTGCGTCTATTGCTGCTAGCGCCGGTCTAGTGAATGGTGTTTCATCGTCTTCAGGTGTTGGTGTAGCGTTGTTTAGTGGTTCGGGTGTTTCTTCTGGTATATCGACAGGACTCGCTGATGGTGCTAAGATTGCATCCTGTATTGCGTCAGCATTCGGTGTATCAATAGCTGTTTTTGAAGGTGATTCTTTTGCAATTCTTGTTGGAGCAGGGTCTTCCAGTGGATTAGTGTCTTGTGATGCTGTGGGCGCTTCTATTATTGGAGCCATGTTTCAATCTTCTGGTGTTGCAGTTGTTTTTGGGGTAAGCGACGTAACAGAATTGGTCGTCGAAATAGGTGCGGAGATAGTTGTTGGGATTACTGTTTCTGGCGATATGTCTGAATCTAGTCTCATTAGTGGCGATATGTCTGCATCTAGTCTCATTAGTGGCGATATGGAGATCGGTAACTAGATTTGCCGATATAATAACTATGGACAAAATATATATTGGCAACGATCTTGTTGTTAGTGTCAGTAATCTCAAGAATATTATTACCGGTTCTCCGATAGCTGGAGCTACTGTTGAACTTAGAATGTTTGATCACTTGGATGTATTGGTAACTGGTTCTGTTGCTTGGCCGCTTGCTGTACCCGCTGTAGGTGGTTCTCCGGGTAGCTATTCAGCCACAATTGGGTACGATGAGATTAACCTTGTCAGACGATATATCTACAAGATTCAGATAGATGTGGATGATGGTGCTGGGAATAATGCCAGATTTGTGAAGCGTGTTTTTTGTGACGAGCAAGCGTAAAAAGGAGATACAAGCGTAAAAAGGAGATATATGATCTCTGATAAGCGACCAGAGACATTGAAGGACTATCAGTACATCGTTGGCGAAGCTTACATGGTCGCCATGAGGGAATGGCTAAGCTTGCCTCGTGATGAACAGACGAGTGAAACACGAGGCAAGCTGTTCCAACCCGTCTTGGATTACATAAAGGAGCATACCCTGAGATGGCCGCTCAAAGCCGTGGACAAGTTGGGAAACGTCATAACAGATGTGGATGTCATGGAAGAGCTAAAGGCTCTGTAGGAGTGGGTATGGCAAAGTTGATCGTGTCCATCAATCAGATCGAAGACGCTGAACGGCTCCAGGAAGTGAATTCTCTGATCTGGGGTCTAAAGGTGCATACGCTTGTGCTCAAGCATGGCGCACCAAAGTTGATCGACCGACTGAAGGTCATGGGGTTCCAGAACGTGTTTGTCGATCTGAAGCTTCGGGATATTCCAGAGATCATGGGAGAAGAGGTCTTCGAATTGATCAACGCGGGCGCGGATATCGTGAGTGTCGATGGCGATGCTGAGAACAGGGGTCTGAAGATAGCTTCAGCCGTTGCTAGTGGAGAGAAAAAGGGACGACTTGCCTGTACCACTACCACTGCACTGAGCAGCGACCATGTGACATTATCGGATGCAGAGATCATGCAGAAGATGTTCGAGTCATCGATGAAGGCGGTGGTGGCGGACATCCCTATGGTGATCGGCAATCCACGGTTCTTCAAGGATGTCGCCATTCCTGAGAAGTCGTTTGAGATCATCACACCGGGTATACGTCCTACATGGTATGAAGGTACGAGTGAAGGTCATGTTCGCACGATGACCCCTTACGTGGCGGTTGAAGCTGGGTCTGATTATCTCGTGGTGGGAAGGCCCATCACGCTCAACGAGAACCCCGCACGAGCAGTGTGGACGATCCTGAAGGAGATGAGTAATGGCAAAGGCAACGTTCAAGCGGTCTGATCAGAACGAGACGCGAACGCTTGCATTACAACCAGGGATCGTCGGATCATGTGGATTCTCAGAAGACCGGCGATACCGGTACTGGCTTTTGCGTTCCTGGAGCACAGAGGGTGGTCTGTACGGAAAAGGGATGGTTGTCTTTGTGATGTTGAATCCATCCAAGGCGAATCATACGGTTGATGATCCAACCATCCGTCGCTGTACGGACTTCGCACGGGCATGGGGATACCAAGCTTTGTGTATCCTGAACATCTATGCATACGTCGAGACGGTGTCGGGCGATCTGCTGAAGACGGAAGACCCGATTGGGGAGAAGAACGATCAGACGATCAGGGGACTTCTGTACAACAGGTGTCGGACTGTGGTGGTTGCATGGGGTGCCCTAAAAGGTAGCCAGGAGCGTGCTGGAGAGGTGTTGGAAGAGCTTCGCACGCATGGCCCTGTGTACTGTCTGGGAACCAACAAGGATGGGTCACCGAAGCATCCTCTGTATCTGAAGGGTGACACAGAACTTCGGGTGTACCGTGAAAGAGCTACTATTCAGAGTTGAGGCCCCGTTTTTTGTGGCGGGGTTTGTGGTGAACCCGATTAACAGGATGGTGATTGTAGCCGCACCAATCGTCAAGTATCTGGTCGGGTTCAGTATGCGGAAAGCAGTGCTGTACTGTCGTGGAAGGGGTTGGGATATCCAACTCCTGAAGTAGTTTCTACGTAGAAATCGAAGGAGATCGGATGCTAACCAAGACGCAATTCGCCAAAGCGGTACTTCAGAACCTCGCGAGTGTGAAAGGGCATGATGCCCTGCGCTTCGAGGAGGCTTTCACAGAAGAAGATGCCAAGGATGGCGGGATTGCTCTGTGTATGAAACAGGTTGGTTTGCTCAACGGCAAGGAGATCGATCCACGGGCGGACAGTGCGGTGTTCCTCTGTGCTGAAGAGCTTCCTGGTGGTGACGATGTCTCTGTGCTACAGTTGACAATAGGTGAGATCATGGACTTGCTCTCCGATGAAGCAACAGCCGGATAAGGAGACATCATGGAGACTACCAAGATTGATCTGGGTGGAGTCCGGGTTGAAGTGGACACGGATTGTGGTGTGCTTCACGTACACGACAAGGGGAATGGTCACACGCTGTTGCGGATGTGTGGTCTGAACCATGCTCCTGTGTGTGATCACGACAACATTGACAACGCTGAAGTGACCAGAATGGAGACAGGCAAGCTGGTGATCTGTGGGACTGTCACAGAGGTTAGTTATCCGTTGCCGGAGGGTCACATATCTCCGGTGTACAGTTCGAGAACTCTGTATGCGGCGGGCTGGGAAGACTCAGATGGCAACATGGGAATGTTTGCCGGCCCTGTGGCGGATATCAACGATCTGTTGACACTGGATGCTCCAGCGAGTAAACCGGTTGGAGGTGTTGCGAAGATTGTGCGGTTGGTACTCTCCACGGAAGGTGAGACAGTACCCATGTACCAATGGTCTTCCGAATCGCATTCCTGGGAAAAAATTACACAGGGGTAGCATGGCTCTTTCATTAACAGAGAGGTCGAAGCGGTATCGTCTTCGGCACCCTGAGAGAGCCGCAAGGATTCGGCGCAACAACTATCGCAAGAACGCGAGTAGGCGTGCGGCTGATGCGCGCGCCTACTACCGTGCTCATAGGGAAGAAGTTAAGGCCAAGAAGAAGGCGTACTACCGGGTTCACCGCGAACGAGAGGTTGAAAACGCTCGTGAACGGAGAGCCAATAGGACTCCTGAACAGCGGGAAGCGGATCGATGGAAGGATACGAGGCGTCGTTATCTGAGGCTGTATGGCCCGTTGATGGCGATCCTAATCTTCAAGGAATTCTACAAGGCACCGCGCGTTGTGATCAAGAAGAGGCGTCCGCTTAGCAAGGAATATCTACAACCGGGCCGCACCAATGATCAACCGGACGAGCAGGAGGTGAAAGATGCGGTTGCGACTTTCTTGAAGAGAGGTGGTCAGATCAAGAAGGAAGAGCTTGACAAGTCGGTGAGTGGTAGGCTAAGAAAAAGCAAGTCTATCGATGATCTTCGCAAGAAGTTGAACTCGACTGGATGGGAACCGCTGATGTAATGTCTCCGTAGCTCAACTGGATAGAGCATGGGATTTCTAATCCCACGGTCGAGGGTTCGAGTCCTTCCGGAGACGCTTGACATGCCAAGGATGATGTAGTAGAGTGACGTTACCCTTGAGAGTTACGGAGCCTAGCTATTTGCCCGTACCTGCTTGTGGTGCGGGTACGGGATTTGATAGCAGCGGGCCGGTAGAACAGTAGCTCAATGGTAGAGCGTCCCCCTTGAACGGGGAAGGTAGCTGGTTCGACTCCAGCCTGTCATGTGTCGCGAGACATAGCGGCCTGTTATGTGTCGCGAGACATAGCGCCGGAACAACCCCTTTAGCTTTCAAGAGCATTGTTGTTTTCAGACGGGTGAGTCGTAAAGCTGGCTGTCGAGGGTCGGAGTGGTAGCGCGACAGACATGTGGTGATTCCACCGACCACGGCTCACAGATGTAGAGTAGAAAGGATATGCCGGTGCTCTAAGTCTACCTCTCGTACAGGTGGAAACGGGAGCGAGAGTTCCCCACCGGCTCCAATATCTGACGATGCTCTCCTGGCGGCAATGAAGCTGCACACGAGAACAGGAGAGGCAACATGAAAAGACAGTATACGGTGGGGCAGCACGTCATCTTCATTGACGAGCATTTTCAGAGGCACGATGCGCTGATCCAACACTGGTGGCCTGCGGAGAACGTTCCTCAGTACGTCAACGAAAAGGGTGAGCCGGGTTGCAATCTGGTGTTTGTCAGTGCAGACCCCAAACGGGATGACTCGTATGGACGGCAGACAGAGCATGCAACATCCGTCGTTCACAAGTCGATGAACCCCGCACGAGGGTATTGTTGGTGCTGGCCTGACGAGGTGTAGTCGATCCTGTGAAACGGACGGGAACCGAGCAGGAACCTGGGGTTTCATCGTCGCCAAGAGAGCATCGTTCAGAGCCCGAAGGGGCTCTGTTTTTTTGACCTGGGACGAGAAGATTGTCCAAAAAGGAGAAGAGCATGGAATACTTCCAACCCGCCGTGCTCACAAATATTCCGAGTGCTCAAACTTTGGCTGAGCAACACAGTATCTCCGTCAAAGAGGCTCAGAAACTCATCGACGAGATGATGAAGGAACAGGTCTTCATCAATGATCAGTATCAGGTCAACGTCAGTAAAGAGGGGTCGAGCATGCCGGGATGGCCCGACTTGCTTCACCTCTCTATCAAGCGACGTGACAAGAAGTCCATCCGTGATTGGAGAACACTTCAGGAGATCAAGAACCTGATCGTTGGGCCGGAAGCTGAAGCAGTCGAGTTGTTCCCCGCCGAATCCCGGTTGGTAGACACTGCCAACCAATACCATCTGTATGCTCTATTCGATCCTGAGTCTGGGAAGCCGATCAGGTTCCCTTTTGGGTTCACGTCCAGGATGATGATGGATGGGGATGGGGAATTTCGGGCGGATGGGTCAAGACAACGCCCCTTTTCAAAGAGGGAGCAGAAACCCTTCAAACGCCAATCTGGAAGGAGAAAGCGATGAAGATGTACCGTGGGAAGCGTGATGCCCAAGGCGAGCCTACAGTGACCGTTTTGGACGGCACGGATGAGAAGCCCCTTGACCCTCGGCACGATGTCCGGGATCACAGTCCCTTGGGGTTCGAGTGGGGGTACTATGGGTCTGGCCCCTGTCAACTTGGACTGGCGATCCTATGTGACTGTGTGGAAGTCGAGAAAGCCGCCATGCACTACCAAGGGTTCACTCGCAATATCATCGCCAATCTGAATGCTCAGAATGGATGGGAACTGAGCGAAGACGATGTCAAGCGTATGGTGCCTTTCCCTTGACATTCTGTAGTACCTGTAGTACACTGGATTCAAAGATTCAAAGAGAGAGAGAAAGCACATGGAAGTCAAGAGCTTTGTGAACAAGATGACTCAGGCAGTCACATTCGCTGAGATCATGCACGGTGATCAGAAGTGGGGGGTTTATCCCTACATGGTTCACTTGCGGGATGTCTGGCGGATTATCGTGGAGAGTGGGTTCAGCGATCCGACCAAGGAAACGCACCAAACTCTTCAGATTGCGGCATACCTGCATGATGTGGTGGAAGACACGGATGCCACGAGTCTCATGGTTGGTCAGGATTTTGGCGGGAAGGTTGGCGATCTGGTGTGGGCTGTGACCGGAACAGGCAAGAACCGGAAGGCTCGTCAGCAAATGATCTACGAGTGCATCCATCAGGTTCCGGATTTCCAAGCAGTGATCCTGAAGGTGGCGGATCGTATCTCCAACGTCGAGGGTTCGCTTCGCGATCCTGGCTGCAATACAGACTATCTGGAGGTTTACCGTGGGGAGTGGGAGAAGTTCAGCACCATGCTCCATCGGGGCAAGGAGGGTGACACGCGGCTCAGTGCAATGTGGACACGGCTTGATCGTGCTCTTCATTTTCACAAGGGGGTATTCGAGAAATGATTCTATACCACGGAACCGGTGAGCACAATCTTGCGTCGATCCTGAAGGATGGGCTTCTTCCGCGCAACATGCGCAAGATCAAGAAGGGCAACTGGAAGAGTATGCCGTCGAATCCAAACGCGACGTACTTGACCAGTGTGTATGCTCCATACTTCGCCTTTGGCTCAACTACCAAGAAGGGTGAGCGATGGGTGATTTTGGAGATCGACACGGATAAGTTGGATCAGAACAACCTCTGTCCGGATGAAGATTTCCTGGAGCAAGCAACACGGGGAACAGCCCAGGTGCCGGAAGCTGGTGTGGGCATGAAGGCTCGAACGATGTGGTTCAGGAACCATATCCGGGAGTTCTTCCATCTGTTCCACAAGTCGATTCGACACATGGGGACGTGCTGTTACTACGGTAAGATTCCCCTCGAAGCGGTCAACAAGATCGTGCTGTTCGATCCGAAAGTCTGTGCCAGTATGACTCTGATATGTCTTGATCCGTTGATCAGCATCGTGAACTTTCGCTTCATGGAAGCGAAGTATAAGGCTGTGACGGACTGGATGATGGGTCGAGATATCAGTGACCAATACGGTCACTTCATCAACATCATGGCGTCGGAAGAAGAGCAGAAGGAAGGTATCGATTATCTTGTTGTTGCTCAGAAGAAGGCGTTGGAGGTGGTGTTGGAACGGTAGGTTGAACCCAAAACGGTAGGTTGAACCCAAAACGAGAGGTTGAAATGGTGACCCCGAAACCGAAGTCGTATCGCATTCTGAAGATGGATCGTGAGTTCATCGCGAAAGTGGTTGTGGAAGCGATGTTGAACGAGGAGTACGAAGCCCTGAAGGAAGAGCTTCGCAAGCTGGTCGAGAAGTTGTACGCGGTTTGCTATAAGCCGTTTTTGGCTACCATGGACAAGCTCCCCAAGGGGGCATTCTCCATGGACAGTGGTTTTACTGTGACCGTGGGGGGTGACAAGAAATTGCAGCATGTGTGTCTCCCTTATAACTTCGACACCTACGTGCGCCCAAGGGATTTCCGGGTGTTCCAGTGTGCTGTGCCTCTGCCAAAGAGCTACGCGGCACAGGTCGCCAGGGCCAAGGAGTTGTGGGACAAGATTTACGCGCAGGGGAAGAAACGTCGCCAGAAGGAACGCGAGATCATGTCCCTGCTTGAAGCCAACAGGGTCACGAGCACCAATCGTCTTGAAGAGACGTGGCCGGAAGTGGTGCCGTTGTTCAAAAAGACGCACATCTATGGGAACATGTTGCCGAAGGTCAAGGATGAATCGCGTCTGAGCGTCACCGAACAAAGGCAGCGTGACGAGCAAGCTCGGCTGACATCGTTGCAGAAGGTAAAGCAGGAGGCAACGGAGATAGTCAAGAAACATCTCCAGAAGGCGGGTTCCAAGAAGAGCTAGATCATGGCTGCGAAGTTGGTTGAGGAGATAGTCGTTGAAACTGTTGGTAGTCGTGTGAAGGAGCTTCGCGACTATCTCCAACACCGTGTCTCGTGTCCGTTGGCATATTCAGAAGACGGTGAGTGTACCTGTAGTCTGGATAAGCTAATGTACCTGGGAGAAGACAGTGAGCTTGTCAACACCATCATCGCTGAGGTGGACAAAGTAGTTGATGAGCGTGTAGAAGATGCCATAGGCGAAGAGGAGAAGGAGTCGAACAATCTGGCGTATCAATTGGACAGCATCAGTTTCAGGGTCAATGATATTGACAAGGCCATGCGTGTTGAGCTTCCTGAATTGATCTGGCGTGCTAAGTACGACAAAGAGATGACCATGGATCGATTCATTCAGGAGATCGGTTATATACACGAGGAGATCATGGTCTGTCTTGGAGACGCTTACCCTGAGATGTCGAAGAAAGACGAGTCATGACAGATCGATCATTCAATTTTGCTGTCAAGCAGAGCACCAATCTGCTTTCCAAGGCATTTGAGGGATACCTTCAACATCGGGTTGAGTGCGCAAAGGCATACGACGATGGTGCCGAATGTTCCTGTGGTCTTGATGCACTCAAGACGGCTGGTGAGAAGGGTGGATATCTCAGAGAGATTGATCATATTTTCGAGGAGACTCTGAGCGGTTTGCAAGATGAGGCTCAGTACGAACACAAGAAGATCATCAAGAACTACGATGAATTCCAGGCAACGGTGATCGATCTGGACATTGTCGCCAACGATATCCTGGACAGCGTGAGAATCATCGAGCAGAGCTATAGCAGTGCGGCCTTGGATGACATCCGGGCATGTGCTCATCAGGTCAGGAAGATTTTTAACCATGTGAGCAAGCTGTGATTCCGTCGAAGACACGCGAAGAGATTAACGAGATCGTAATGGGGATCGTGGAGAATCGTATCTTCACGCACCTTCATATCCATGATCAGCAACGCGATCTAACCACGGTGTTCATGGTGTTGCTACTCATGGAGTCAAAGGATATCGAGTGGTTGAAGAAAGCTCGTGTCGGGTTGATCTACGAGTATATGGACAAAGCTGCACCTCGTTCGATCAACGGATATCCATGCTTCTTTAGTTGTCAGTACACCAACGAGGAAGATATGGAGATCATTAAGAGGAAGGTGTTGTCTGTTCGGAAGAGCATGAAGGAGGCTCTTCGCGGAAACGTACAGGAAGCTTTGAACTTCGGCACAAGGGAAGGTGTGCATGGCACTCTTCAAGAGGCAATCGGGGGCGACGAGGGAGAGCAGGCATAGGAAGTTCGGCAAGCCACGGTTCAAGAGAAAGTCTGATGCGATCAGGGTTGCTCAGCATCGGAACTTTGGCAAGCCAAGGCCACGTTCGAGAGTCCCGATCACGAGCGATCTGATCAGGGACGAGGTTGCTCTGTTCTTGTCGAGGGGTAGAATTATCAGACAACTGCCTGAACAGGCGGTTGTGCGACGTGATATTCTTGCTCCCAGAGCCAAGGGTTACGATTCGATCCTGGCCTATGGATTCAGCATTGTGGAAGACTGAAAATGGCAAGAAACTTCAGGTGGAAGGATTCTGGTGTTGATCTGTCGAGGAGAAAGTTTCTCAATGATCTTGATGCTGAATCGAAGGGAAGGCACGATTTTGGAGAGTTTAGAACCAAGAGTGGCGAATATAAACAACTCCCGTCAGACGGTGATGGGTTTGTGGACTGTCCACCAAAGATGGTAAGGTATGTTTCACCGATCAAACAGAGAGGGAAGGATGCTGCAAGCGATATCGACATCCTTGCGGAACTGAAAGATATTTGACATCTTTCTCTTTCTTCTTGACCTTGGCTAAGCTTTTGCTATGATAGTACAGGCTTATTCAAGCGGTGGATCATCATGGAAAGAGGTTCTGTGGATCAAGCCAACGGAAACGGTGGCGGCGACCGAAACTGGTATTCGGTCAGGGAGACCGCCGAAATTCTGAGGGTGTCGGATAAGACGGTGTACAGGTGGCTATCTGACAATCGCATCCCCGCAAGTGAATGGTTTCCTGTGGGTGGGGCAAAGCGCATCTTCAAGAGGTTTGTGGATGATGTCGCCCAGGGTCGGAGGTCAATCTAATGTACATCGCGGTTTGTGGTGCTCCAGGGACATGCAAGAGCAAGGTGCGTGAATTCCTTGGAACCAAGGGAATTGATGACCTGACTATGGCTGTTCAGAATCCGACTCTCGATCAGTGCATATCGATCACTCTGGATGCCTTCATCGCTCAGACATCAGCCGAAGACAGGTTGGATCAAGGGGATTGTGATGTCGTGCTTTCGAGCACGGTATGGGAGACCTACGAGGTGTATGTCAACCTCGCTGTCCAGAAGGGTTTTCTGTCTGCTCGTGATGTCCTGGCACTTCAGCGGATGTACGACAGGTACTTCAGGACGGGGTTGCGTTCTCCTGATTTCGCAATCTGTTTACGGTCGGATTACTTCACGTCGGCTCATCATATGGGTATGTATGGGGGTCTGATTCCGCATCATGAATGGGACGAGATTCGGGATCGGTACGATGCCTTCTTTGATAGGATTGGTGTGACCAAGCTGGTATTTGATATTGGCCCCGACATCGCACCGATTCTTGAAGAGATTGATATTCTCGTTCAGTCCACGAGACTTCAGCTTCGGCAAGAGACAAATACAATCTGGGGAGATAGGACATTCATCCTATGAGCGATCATCCTGGCTTCAGTTGGAACAGTAGGGGTATCGAGGTTGGACGCAAGCTTCCGCAAGGTGGAGTTCAGAGAGTCCGTGCGACTCCGAAAGAGATAGTCCAGCAACCATCTGGCTATGAGCTTGAGAGCGTTGTCTACGCTCTGTGTCTGTGCGTGGGGGAAATGATCGACATGCACGAGGCTCAGGCACAGGTTCTCCAGAACATGCAGTCCATACGCCAGATTGGGGGCAAGGAGCCCATCGAAAAGCCTTCAGAGGAGGAAGGATAGCATGTTTGTGCATCTGCACAACCATACCGAATTCAGCATTGCAGACGGCTTGTTCGCCCCGAAAAAATGGGTCGAAGCTATTGCAGATGCCGGGTTCAAGGGACATGCTCTGACAGACCACGGGAACGTGGGTGGTCATCTTCCGTTCTACAAGGCCATGAAGGACAAGAAACTCACGCCGCTCCTTGGGTGTGAGTTTTATTTTGTGGATGACCCGTTAGAGAAGATCGTCGAGAACAGGCGGTCGAGTCATCTGATCCTTTTGGCGCAGAACTACGATGGATACCGAAATCTGCTGAAGCTGCAAGCCTTGTCTTACGAGGAGGGATTTTATTTTCGGCCACGAATCGGGCTCAAGTGGTTGAAGGAATACCACGAGGGATTGGTTTGCTTGACGGCATGCCTGGGTGGTGTGCTAAGCACCGAAGTCTGGCGCGAATTTGCTGCGAATGACGCGGGGACGATGTACAAGGGTCTTGAAGATCGCTTCAGGCTCTTGTACTCCATTTTCAGTGACGATCTGTACGTTGAGTTTCAGGGACATGAACTTGACGAGCAGGTTCGGATTCAAACAGAGTTCTACAATCGGTTGCGCAACCTGCCTGGGTTCCAGCACGTCATTACAAACGACTGTCACTACATCCTGCCTGAGCATGCACCAATTCAGACCATGCTCAAGGACTCTGCTTACAAGAAGCAGAACACCGAAGCTGGTCAGAGCTATACGACTACCGATAGTCTATGGCTGAAGCCGCCGCTGGAAGTTCTGAAATCGTTCCTCAGAAAGCATACCTACATGCCGAAGGAATTTGTTCTTGATGGTATGCGACGTACAGAAGAGGTGTTCGACAAGTGCTCGAAATTGGAATTGCCTTCTGGACAGCGATATCTTCCACGATACAGGACAGAGATCGATTCGAAGGAGCACTTCAAGGCTCTCACCGTTGGTCGGTTGCGAGAGTTCTTGAAGTCGGACTTGCTCAGGGCTCCCCGACAAGACTACATTGACCGGTTCGCCAAGGAGTACAAGACGATCAGCAAGTACGATCTGGAAGATTACTTCCTGATCGTATGGGATATCGTCAGATTCGCTCAGGAACGCGGAATCTACACGGGTTTGGGCCGGGGGAGTGCAGCGGGTAGCCTGATCAGTTATCTCCTTGGGATCGTGCGTATAGACCCACTAGAGCATGGTCTTTTCTTCGAGCGGTTCCTGAACGAGAATCGTTGTGAGAATGGGGAGCTTCCAGACATCGATCTGGATTTCGAATCGAGTCGTCGCGAGGAAGTGAAGGAGTATATCTACCAGACCTACGGTCATGACAAGGTCTGTGAGATCGGAACCTACGGTCGGATGAAGCTGAAGACCGGGATCATCGATTTTGGGACGATGCTTGGTGTGAGCGACCGGTCAAGTTTGCTCAAGATTACTACTGCCCTGGAGCTTGATCGGGCACACGCTGACAATCTTGATGAGGCTATGGCGGTTGATCCGGCTCTTCAGAATCTCGTGGAAAAGAATCCTCAGTTTGGATTTTCGATTCGGGAGTTGTTGGGGCAGATCAAAAGCCAAGGCGTTCACCCAGCCGGGGTGCTCATCGCCAATCAACCCATTGATGAAATTGCGGCTGTCAAGACACAGCGCGCCAAAGATAGTGGCGAGAAGGAGCGGATTAGGGTCACTCAGTCGGAAGACAAGTACCTCATCGCTCAGGGTCTTGTGAAGATGGATGTACTTGGGATCAAGGAGTACGATCAGCTTCGCTACGTGGTTGAGAACGCTCCAGACAAGCCGTTCACAATGGAGAACTATGTTGAACGGATCATGGATGACGAGCGCGACTACCAAGCTGCCAAAGCTCGTGGCGTGGATGTGGAGCGCAAGTATCCCATCCAGACAAAGGTCTGGGAGATGTTCTCCTCCGGTCAGACGGACGGTGTGTTTCAGTTTGCATCCGACGGAATGCGAGAGCTACTGAGATTGATGGAAGCCAATACACTGAACGATCTGATTGCCGCGAATGCTCTGTATCGACCTGGATGCCTTGAGAACGGATGGCATACCCTGTACTGCAAGCGCAAAAGCGGTGAAGAAGCAGTGGCATACGTGCATCCAGACTTGAAGCAAGCCTTGGGGTCTACCTATGGTGTGATCGTGTTCCAAGAGCAGTTCATGGAAGCGATTCACAAGCTTGGTAGCATCCCTTTGGTTGATGCCGACACAATCCGGAGTGCGTTGGGCAAGAAGGATAAAGACAAGCTCGCAAAATTCAAAGGTCAGTTTGTGAGTGGCGCGGAGTCCAAGATTGGGAAGAGTGAGGCGGAAGAGGTGTGGGATCAGATCGAGAAGGCGTCTGGGTATACCTTCAACCGGTCTCACTCCGCCGCCTATTCAACGCTGGCGTACCTGTCACAATATATGAAGGTGAGGTATCCAGGACTGTACTGGGCGGCTCAGCTTCATTGGGATACGGCCAAGAACAAGCATGACGAGGTACTTCTTGATAGGCGTGCTGCACAGGACATGGGGATCGAGTTCAAGCTTCCGTCCATCAACACATCGAAGTCCAGTTTCTACGTAGAAACTGCGAGCGGTAAGATCGTCTGGTCGCTGATTGGTGTGAAGGGGGTGGCGGAAAATACCGCCAAGGAGATTGAGGCCCATCAACCGTTCTCGTCATTTGAAGACTTTCAGAAACGAGTCAACAAGTCCAAGGTACGCTGGAATCACATGGTTTCGCTGGCGTACGCGGGACTCTTTGATGAGTTCGGTGACCGGCGAGAGATCGTCAAGCTTATTCATGAGCAGAAGAAGAAGCCCGTCCCTAGCTTGTCTGAACAGGACATGATCTTTGCGTACTATGAGCAGATGGGTTTCTTCGAACGCAAGCTGAAGAGGGTGTTCAGCGGGTTTGATTCGGAGACGGTAACAGAACGTGATCTGGTGTCTCATCTGAATGGCGCGGATATGTCTGTTGGAGGGATGATCACAGCCGTCAAACGCATCACGACAAAGAATGGTGATCGGATGGGATTTTTGACCCTGTCCGATCTGGACGAGAGTATTGATGTTACGGTGTTTCCTGATCAATGGTCGAAGCATGTGACTGATCTGAAGGTCGGGAACATCGTTGAAATCTGGGGACAGAAGAACAATTACCGTGGCTCTGAACGCACATTGGAGCTTAGAGACCTCAAGGTGATCAACACGAGATAGGTTGACAAAGCAAATGGCCGAGAGTACAACTGATGTCAGCATCGAGATCGATGAGTTGGTTTCTGACCCCATCAAACTGAAAGTCAGAGAAGCTCTTCACATTTCTGAAGACATCGATCACGAGATAGACAAAGCAGCCGGTGATTACGGCTACTATGCCGTGCTTGCGGAGAAAGCAAACTCGAAGCTTCAGCGAATTGAGTATGGCTATATCCAGTGGCGCGGTACTGCTGAACACAGCAAGCAAAGAGAGAGGGAAGCACAACGATTGAAGCCTTTGACCAAAGAGCAGATGGTTTCCTACATCCACTCTCTCCCACGATATGCAGCGTTTAGGTTGACACTCGTGAAGCTCACTGAGCAAGCAGGCTCTCTGAGAGCGATTGCAAAAGCCTTCGAGGTGAAGGCTGGATTGGTGCAAACCAAGGCTAGCAATCGCAGGAAGGAGATGGGAATATCTAAGCGTCCAGGTGCTTAGATTGTCAGCGCACTCGTGCGCTCAACTCTAGTTTGTGAGGTCGTGATGGAAGGTCAAGCAAAGCCGGTGGCCGTCAGTGAAGAACAATTCGCTGAAGACCCTCGTGGTGATGGAGTTGTCGATGAATCCGAAGCTGTGTTCCAGGCTTCGGAAGAAGCGGAAGCTCAGCCAGAAGATCAGAGCGGTGATGAGGAAGCCGCTGCTTCTGGTGAGGCGGCTCCTTCGGAAGATGCTGCTGTACCGGCAGTGGTGGAACATGCTGTTCCTCCTCAACAGGCTGAGGCGATGCGTGACCAAGCGCGCAATAGCTATCGGTCTCTTCAGCGTGGCTGGTTCGAGTTCGCCAAATCGATCGCTCAGATCGTGGACACATCGGCGTACACAAGCCTGGGCCACGAGTCCTTCAAATCTTTCTGCGAAGCAGAGTACCCGGACATTGCATACTCGACGTTGACCAAGTACGTCGCGGTGGTGCATCAGTACGGGGAGGAGATCGAAACTCGTCTGTCTGCGAATCCGGAGACGGTCGTTCCCGCTCTGGAGTCCCTGTACCAACTCGCGTCGGCACAGGGCCGGGTGGAAGAGGGCGACCGCTCCACGGCTCGCAAGCTGAGCAACCTGATCAAGAAGGTGTTCGAGGGCAATCTGTCCTATCACAGCTTGCGTGACAAGCTGGCAGAACTTCGCGAAGCCTCGACGGGAACCGATCAAGCTTCTTCGACCGAAGCGGAAGTACACGGGATCGAAGAACAGCTTGCAGGTGAGGTTGTCGATGAAGTGATGGCCGAAGGTGAAGAGGTCTCTGCTGTCGAGGAGGGTGCCGTCCCGAATGCGGAGCGGATCGTGAGCATCATCATGTCACAGATCGTGCCGCTGAAGGACAACATCGCCATGCTGGAAAATGTCCTGACCACTGACCAGAGTCAGGTCACTGATGAGGTGGTGAGCGGCATTACGGAGATCGAGAATTTCCACAATCGGGTGAACGACTTCCTCAACGCCATGGAGAGATTGTCCAATGGTGGAGAAGAGCCGTCCGTCGATGCTCCCGTGGAAGTATCTCAGGGTGAAGAGGCAGGCGAATAGCCTGCCTCCGTGTCGGTAAGCAGTTCTCACCGAAGAGAGATTGGACATGAGTCTGACTGACAAGCTTCAAGAAGAAGCGAAACGACAGAAGGAACGCAAGGCTGAACAAGGCGACTTCGAGAAGGTTGACTGGTTCAAGCCCAAGGATGGTGACAACATCATCCGGATCATGCCTCACTGGAGGATTCCCGAAGAGCTTTTCTTTGTGTCGGTGATCCTGCACTTCAGTATCGAGGTGCCCAAACAGGACGGATCGGGAACCATCCCCATTCCGGTACGGTGTCCGGCCAATGAGACACCGGCTCGCAAGTGTCCTATCTGTGAACTGATCGACAAGGCCAACAAGGAGCAGAAGGCGTTCTTCAAGGACGTGCGTCCTGTGGAACGCTACCTGTACAACGTCTTTGTGGCCGCCGAAGAGAAGATCAAGCCGTATCCGGCTCCTCTCACGGTGCACCAAGGAATCTTCGAATGGATTGAGGAGATTCCGAATCCGGTCGATCTGGACACGGGACGGGCATGGAAGTTGGTCAAGGAGGTGGACAAGACCAAGAGTGCTGCGTTCGGCACCAAGTACAAGGTGCGGCCAAGCATGAATCCGTCTCCATTCCCAAGCAAGTTCCGCGAGCTTGTGCGGGATATGACCGACCTTTCCAAGCTGTATGGTGAAAAGCACGACGACGCTCTTAAGCGTGTCGCTGTGTCTCTTGCCAAGAAGGCTGGGATGATTGCGGTGAAAGATGATATCCCGTACGAGACAGGCCCGAAGTCAGATGAATTTGCTGAGGCACCCAAGCAGGCCGCGAGTGCTCCAGCGAAAGATGAGTTCGGTGATGCCGCTCCTGCAAAGGACTCGAAGCCTGAGTTTGCGGATGATTCTCCTTCCGAAGAAAGTTCTGAAGAACTCTCTCCAGAAGACATGGGTATCCAAAGCAGTGATGCTGAACTGAACGCTGAACTGAAGGCTCTGGGTATCGAGTAGCAACCAAGGAGGGTTGACATGGCTGCTGGATTCAAAAGGGGTGGTGCGCAATCTGCCGCTGCCCCTCCCTCTACGGTTGTCAAGCCAGAGGGCTCCCCTGTTTCGAAGTTGGTCAATTCTGTTGGTCAAGAAGACAAGTTGCTGTCGCTGTTGAAGGAAGACAAGATCGATGATGTGATCTTGCCGGACAGTGACAGCATGAGTCTTCTGGAGGTCGCGGGATGGGTTCCGATGCCTGAGCCTATCTCGAAGGTGATGGCATGCCCTGGAATCCCTATCGGGCTTGTTACGATGGTGCAAGGCAAGAAGGATTCTGGCAAGACCACGTATGCTACAGAGGCTCTTCGCTCTGTTCAAGAGGAGGGCGGCATTGCTGTTCTTCTGGACACAGAGAACAAGTTCAATCTGAAGCGTGCGGCAATGATGGGGGTGGATGTCAAGCGTCTGCTGATCATCAAGGGTGAGACCATCGAGGACATCTTCGAGAAATTCATCGGATTCCTCAAGCGTCTCGAATCTGATGACCGCTACAAGCTGTTCCGTTCCAAGAAGATTCTGTTTGTGTGGGACTCTCTTGGAGCGACACCGTCCAAAGCGGAGATGGATGATAAGACAACTGACTTTTCGATGACCGCTGCCAAGGTGATCAAGGGATACATGCGCAAGCTGATCACACGGCTTCGCAAGGCCAACGCTGCTTTCTTGATCATCAATCAGGTGTATGCGAACATGAACACCTTCGGGAAGAAAACAACTGCGTACGGTGGGTCTGGCCCGGAGTATCACAGTGCTGTCATCCTGGAATGTACCAAGAAGAGTCGCATTCGACCGAAAGGTGCTAAGAAGGATGCAGAGTTCGCTGGCACTGAAGTCGAGATCGAATGCACCAAGAATCACATCGGTCAACCGTTTAGGAAGGTCGATGTGCAGATCGATCACAAAGGTTTTGTGATTGGTCGTGAGGTGGAGTACGCTCCAGAACCTGTTTGATCGGGGTCTCTCATGCCAAAAGCATTGCTGTACTCTGATCTGCACATCAGGCCAGAGCGTCTAGCTGACTGTGATCATGCCCTGACTGTTATCGGACAGGCCGCCAAGGAACATGGTGTCGAGTACATCATCAACCTGGGTGACACGTTCGATGTTCGGGGCATTGTTCACACGGGCTGTCTGGAGACGTTGCGTAATCACTATCTTCAGTGGGCCAAGGATGGTCTGAAGCAGATCATTCTTGTGGGTAACCACGATCAGGAAGACCGCGAAGGTGTGGTTCATCCCATGAGGGTGTTTGCGTCATATCCGGGTTGGGTGGTTGTTGATCGTCCGATGGTGATCAGACGAGCATCGAATTGGGCGTTCTTCCCCTACATGCACAAAATCACTGAGGCGGATATCGATGCGGTTGTGAGGGCACGTAACATCGACTATGCCTTTGTCCATTGGGGAATCAAGGGTGCGAAGCGCAATGACAAGAACGTGGACACGGATGGGGTTCCTCCTGAATGGATTGCCAAGAAGGTAGGCACGGTATTCAGTGGTCACTACCACTATCGTTCTACATTTGGGATGCATGGGATTCAGTATGTAGGGAGCCCGATCCAACAGGACTTCGGTGAACGGGATCAAGAGAAGGGGTACATGATCTTCGATGAGGTTGAACGTTCTTCGAGGTTCTATCCCATCATGGGGACACGGAAGCATCATCAGATCGAGGTGCTGTTTGATCCTGACGGAAATCCAGCCGTCAGTGGCGACATGAGCGACATTCAGAAGGGTGATTTCCTCAAGGCTACTATCAAGGGTGAAGAAGCGATTGTGTCTGGGTTTTCAGATGCCGATCTTCGAAAGCTCATTCCCAAAGAGGCGAATCCTGGCAGGCTTCTGATCGAGCGCGACATTAACGATGGATCATCTTCCCGGATTGAGTTGACAGGGACAGAGATTCATTCCACACGCACGGTTATGCAGAAGTATGTAGATCACGTTGACACCGATCTTGACAAGGAACGGTTGTTGAATATGGGATTCGAAATGTTGGAGGGCCTATCTCATGAGTGAACAATTGAAGGCTCCCTGGACTCCAGACGATGTTAGGGCTCTTTTCGATTCTCAGACGGAAGGAGTATTCCATCCCTACACTTGTCCCAATCGTGGAGATGGAAATCATCGTCATGTTGGGAGAGACCTTGGGATGCTGATTCCGACCATCAAGGGATGGGTGTGTCTGTTCTGTGATTATACTCAGGATTGGGCTCACACATTCAGCACAGAGGGTCATAGGAAAAATGCCGGTTCTGCGTGATTTTGTCTGCGGGTCATGCGATTACACCAAAGATGACTTCGCTGAGATTGATGATGTACTCGCTTGTCCCAGATGTGGCAAGGAGATGCGTCATGCTTGGTTGTCTGCCCCCAATTCGAATCAGTTGGGTGCAGAAGGTTCTTCTAGTTCAATCGCTGCCATGCAACAGTCGTTCCGTGAGAGGTTTGTCAAGAAGGAAATGGACGATGTTCGAAATAAGCATGGGAGCAATTTTGATGAGTCGCTAGTCAGTGCAGAAGCGGCGCGGATCAGAAAGGACAAAGGGCTGTCATGAAACCAAGTCTTCGGAAGCAGTACGTTGGGAAGGAGTTTTCAGTTCTCGACCATGGTTTTGTGCAACTGGTCGATGTGATGGGGGATGATGGTGCTATCGTTTCTGCTGCTCGTACTTCAGTCCACAATGTCAAGACGAGTCGTGATACGCGGGGTTTGATCAACTATCTCATGCGGAACATGCATACGTCTCCGTTCGAGATGGTTGAGTTCAAGTTTCTCTGCAAGATGCCAATCTTTGTGGCCCGTCAGTGGGTGCGTCATCGGACAGCTTCGATTAATGAGCAGTCTGCTCGCTACGGTGTGATGGACGATGAGTTCTACATGCCTGAACAGTGGCGTGTGCAATCCAAGAACAACAAGCAGGGATCATCTGAAGAGGTTGTGGATCAGTTCTACACGGGTCGCATCCAGACCAGGGCTCAGGAGATCAGGAAGGAAGCGTACGATCACTATCAGAATCAATTGAACATTGGTGTTGCTCGCGAAGAGGCGCGGATCGATCTACCCCTTTCTCTCTACACCAAGTGGGTGTGGAAGATTGATCTACTGAATCTGTTCCGGTTCTTGAAGCTTCGGATGGACTCACACGCTCAGTACGAGATCAGGGTCTATGCGAACGCCATGGCAGAGATCGTGCGTGCTTTTGTTCCGATAGCTTGGGATGCGTTTGAGGAGCACTGGCTATACGCCAAGACGCTTTCTCGCAGTGATTACGATGCGTTGAAGAAATTCGCTGTGACAGGAAGCCTTCCAGCCGAAGCAATGCGAATCCTTGGGATGCCACTCGCGACATGAGCAAGCTGCTTCGATTCATTGGTGCATTCATCAGAATGTGGTGGGTGTACCAATGGGTCAACATGGATTCGGTGGTTCCGCGTCACGATTTCGATCCACGGCGCACGCGGATTTATATGCTCAGCGTTGCTGGTCAGATCGTTCTTAAGCCTCGTTCTCAGGTTCATCTATCGAAGATGCGTGATCGCTGGGTGAACGAGATGCAGCGGGTGATGGATTCGACGGGGTTTCTGATCAGGCGACGGGTATTTTGGGGAAGCAAGTTCGTCTCTCAAAAGCGAGCCTTCTTCATCTTGTTCAGGCGCATCAAGAAGAAGGAGAAGTGGAGACTGCGGTCGTACCGTGCTACCATGAGAACACGGCTGCGTTCATTCGGATATTGGTTGCTGGACGGGACACCAGAAACGGTTCTTACCTTCAGAGATTGACATGAAGATCACTAGACTGAAGCTCAACAACTTCCTGAGCTACAAGGAGCAGGAATTCTCCGACTTCGATGGGCCAGCATTGATTCTGATCGAGGGTCACAACAAGGATCAGGGTGATTCGAACGGTTCTGGCAAGAGCAGTGTCTTCGACGGAATCTCGTGGGCACTATTTGGTCAGACTCTTCGGGACTCGAAGACCGATAACGTCATCAACAGAGATGCAAAGAAGGCAGGTTGCTCCGTTGAACTCGATGTGGAGGTGCAGGGCAAGGTCTTTCAGATCGTACGTTTCTACGGTCATCCGTCTGAGAAGAATAACCTTTACCTGAAGGAAGATGGGACAGATGTCACATTGGGCACAACAACCCTGACCCAAAAGTTTCTTAAGAAGGCTATTGGGATCGATTTCGATCTGTTCCGCTGCACAGTTGTCTTCGCTCAGGGCGAAACATTCAAGTTCATAGACGAGACGGACAAGAAGCAGAAGGAGATTCTGTCGAAGATCATGCGGATCGATTTTGGCCCACTCTTGGATAAGTCCAAGAAAGAAGTCTCTGGACTGGAGTCAAAGCGATCCGACGTTGAACGGGTGATTGTGTCCCTGGATGCCAAGCTGGAGATCAATCCTGAAGAGACCTACAAAGACGAGGTCGAGAAGTGGGAGAAAGAGCACCAGGAATCGATTTCCAGGGCTGAACGGATTGTTTCTGAGGCACAGGATAGGCTTGATGGAGAAGGTTCCTTGAAAGTCGATGTAGAGGCCCTGAAGGTTACTCGTGAGAAGATCGTTGATCGTATCTCGGCAATCGAGAAGTCCATCGATGAGATGCAGGACATGCGTACCAACAATCTTGCCGATCAGCGGTCGTTCGACAGTGAGTTGAATCGCTTTAACAAGCTCGTTGCTGATGGCAAGTGTCCTACTTGTCTCCAGGCCGTTGAGGCTCATGATCTGAAGAGCGAGATTGATACCCTGAAGATCAAGCGCCATGTGGCTACGGATGCTGCTCAGAAGGCAGAGAAGGTGATCGTGGAGTGCCGTAACTCCAAGACTGAATTCGAGGCCAAGAAGGATAAGATCGATACGGTCATCGCTGAAACAGAAGCCCACAAGAAACGGTTGGCTAATCTGGCCGATGTGCTTGAGCAGGGCAAGAACGCTCTGAATACCATCAAGACAGAGGTCAACCCGTGGGCGGATCGGATCAAGCGTGAGATGGAGGAGTACGAGAAGACCAAGTTCAAGCGTCAAGAGGCAGAGAAGAAGGTAGCGGAGATCGATGAGAAGCTTCGTTATGCTCGTTTTTGGGTGACTGGATTCGGTGATTCTGGCATGAAGTCCTTTATCTTCGATCTGGTATGCTCGTCTCTCACATCGAAAGCCAATCGGTACGTTGGTATCATGACGGATGGAATGGTATCCATCGTGTTCACCACACAGACCAAGCTCAAGAGTGGAGAGGTCAGGGAACGTTTCTCGTGCGACATCATTACAAACGGTGAGCGTATTCCGTACGAGAGCTACAGTGGTGGCGAGAAGACGCGTATTTCACTTGCGGTTGATCTTGCTCTGTCTGACGTGATGTCGGATTACTATGGGTCTCAATTCAATGTTGCTGTGTTCGATGAGCAAGACCTGTACATGGACAACAAGGGGCGAACGAGCTACATGAATCTGCTGAAGGAGGTTGCTCAGCGGAAGCGTGTGTTTGTTGTGGCTCACGATGACGTGTTCAAGGGTGCTTTCAGTGACTCATGGATCATCGAGAAGGAAGGTGGTTTCTCGAAGAGGGTGGCGTGAAGGAATCCGTTTTTCAGAAGGAAGTGATCAAGTCTTTCCGCGAAGCGGGGGGATGGGCAGAGAAATTCCCAGATTTCCCAACGTCTCAGATGGACAGTGCCAACCTGGACACGGTTCGGTTCACTCCAGAGAAGCCATTCGATGTGATGGGGATGTTTAGGTTCAGAGCTTTCGCGGTGGAATGCAAACAGATGAAGGGCTTCAAGGCTCTGAATCTTGGTATGATGCGTGACAGTCAGATCAGGGTTCTGACGGAAGTGACAGAGAGGCAGGCTGCTCACGCTTTTGTGTTCTTGAATGTGCGGATTGGCAGAACGATCAATCGTCTGATCATCTTGCCATGGGCAGACCTGTACAACAGGCTCCAAGTCAGAAGCATTGCGGCAGATGAGTTGAGATCGATGCCTTACTTCCAGGGCAAGTTTGGGATGTTCAACATTCAGCCGTGGCTTCTTGAGAAGACCAATGCCAAATTCCAACGGAGACAACGCATCATCAGAGCTAGAGCGAGCGGTTAGTCGTTTTGGCGAGATGGGAATGGCATACGGTCATTCCGATGTGTCGGTCGAAGAGGTGCCACGGGCAATTTTCGCTGCAACAGCGAGCACAACACGCCACTTTGGTCATATCGGTATCAGCATTCATCCGGAGAGTGGAAGAGCCTTTGTCCGGATCACGCTGAGATGGTATGCTCGATGGAATTGGATCGTGTTGAGATGGCTTCTGAAGCGAAAGAGAGAGCGTTGGTTGAACCGGGCTGAAACACGATGCAGGATGGTTGTACCTAACGGAATCCGTTTGGTCGTGTACTATGGCAAGCGTAAAATCGAAGACGAGTAATTTGTTTCTTCAGATGCTCGTAACTATCAGGAAGGATCGTACCTACTTCCCGAAGGTCATTGATCAGTTCTGGGAACTGAACCATGAGCATCGCATCGCCCTGGTCAGGTATCTGATGGATCAGGTAGGCAAGGAATCGTGGAAAGAATGGGCCGCCGATCCGACTCAGCATGTAGAGATCATCAAAGCGTTGTTGATGGCATACACGGGTCGCAAGGAACTCGATGAGCCGTCGCGCATTGATTTGGCAAAGCTGATCGGTGGCTATACTCAGACCAAGGAGTATCGCGAGATTGAGATATCGCTTTCTTCTTCTGTGAACGTCACAGAAGCTTTGGAGAACTTGTGATGACCGTGCTTGAACTATTGAAGATCGGGAAAGACCCGGTCAATTTCGCTCTGGAACTGACAGAAACCGAGACCCAGAATTCTGTGTCTGTCAACGTGGCCGTCTTTGGCGGGAGCTACGATACGATCCTCCGTAGTTTGACCACGGCTGTTCGACAGGGTCTTGCTCAAATGGGGATCACAGAAGAGACCATCGATGGACAACGAGCAGAAGGGTAGGGAGTTCAGACAGGAGGAGACTCAGAATCTCCAGAAGTCAGAGAGACCTGATGCGAAGTATATGCAGGATCGTCATCTCTGTACTGTCTGTCACGGTGTAGCTCGTGTGTGCGAGCGTGGGGATTGTCCCCAAAGGGGTATTGGAGGTTGACATGTCTGGCGGATTGACCAATCGTCGTACTCCCTCGAAGAAGAAGCCCGGCGTGCGTCAACGCATGCGTGGGCTTCAAGGTATCGCTCAGCACAACGCCAGTCTCGCTCAAGCGAATGGCAAGAAACTTTCAGAGGCTTCTCATTGGATTGCTGCCCTGGCTGTGACAATTCATGGACTGAAGGAGAGATTCCCCGGTCTGGAAGAAGAAGTCGTTTGGAAGTGGGCGGATTGGTTTGTCAATGCTGGCAACTACACCAAAGAGCAGATTGAGGAGCTTCAGGGTGTGGTGGCAAAGCTGCCCATCGACAAACTCAGAGTGGTGGAGAAACCAAAGCCGGAAGTTACGCCAGAGTCAAAGCCAAGGGCTCGATTCACAAGGAACCGGGATGGCAACAATCAGAACGTGCAAGGTGGCGGACTACCTCAGATTGGATCAGGTGGTCATCCATCCGGAGAACACAGAGCTTCGAAGGATCAGTCCTGAGAAGTGGGAGTCTCTGAAGAAGTCGATCCTTGAGCATGGTGTCTATCGTCCCATCCATGTGTGGGAACAAGAACGATGGGCTTTGTCTGGCAACCATCTCCTGAAGGCGATTCGGGAGTTGGTGCAAGAGGGTCACACTCTTGAATCGCCTTCAGGTCGTGGTTTTGTGCCGGTGATCTTCCATGATGTAGGGGAGAAAGAAGCCAAGGCGATCTTCTTCCAGACCAACAATACGTTCGCAGATTGGGTGGAAGACAATCTGAGCAACGCGATCAAGCGATACAACGAGATCGGTGGGGATGTGTATGGCCTTGGTTTTCCTCAAGGGGAAATCGAAGCGATCATGGGTGTGGTTGATCAGGCGATCAAAGAGACTGCACCCATCATGGAGAAGGTCGAGGAGTTGAACGAGCAGGTTATCCAAGATGCTGTCAACGATCCGCCTGTCGAGGCTCAACGGACTTTGACACTGAGCGAGGGTGTGTACGATCAGCTTGAGGGTGTGCTGATCGACATTGCAAAGCGGCTCAATCCAGATTGGAAGAAGGGCGACTCCTTCAATGAGGCGGTTGCTGCTCTGGTTCAGATTTGGCGAGAACGACAACTGTCTTCACAGGTCGCATGATCAAGGTCGAGGAGTGGGACGGTCTTCAGACCAATGTGGTCATCCACGGTGCTTTCGAAGAGGTCTACAAGAAGGCACAGATCAGGGCTGATCTTCTGGTTACGAGTCCGCCCTATCCAACGTCTACCACGAGATACATCCCCTCACTTGGCGGGAATGTGAATGACCGTACGGTGACGCGGAACAGGTTGTACAGCAAGAGTCATGCGAAGGTTGGGGAGTCCGACTATCTCAGATGGGCTCAGCTATGCATCGGTTTCGCTCCTCTGGTGTTCTTCAATATTCCTGCTCGTGTGCTTGATTACGATCTTGGTGCAAAGCCGTTTAACCATGTCGTGTGGGTGAAGACCAATGGAGCGGTGCCATTTGCTCACAAAGGGGTGGTACGTTTCCATGAGTTTATATTGCTTTTCGGTGATCACAAGCGGTTGAACAAGCCGATGCGCTCAGTTTGGGAGATGGCTTCACAACGAGGGTCAGATCATCCAGCACCGTTCCCGATCAATCTTCCGGCGAGAGCTATTCATTATGGTAGCAAGCCTGGAGACCTTGTGTTCGATCCGTTTGGAGGAAGCGGGACTACTGCGGCGGTAGCCAAAGCCATGAATAGGCGTTGGCTCACATGCGACACAGAACAGGAGTTCTGCGAGATGATGGATGATCGAATTGCGAGGGTGAGAACTTCAGGCGACGGGAGCCAACTTGGGGGAAGGGAGGGAAACTGACCCCCGTCGCCTTCGGTGCCGGTAAGCATGGTCAGATTCGCATGCGATTTTTCCAAAGTCAAGAACTATTTTTGGTATTGGAAAAATTTCTTGCGTTCTCGAAGGTGTTCTGTTAGGATGATGATCACGATGACACGGGCCTAGCATGGTGGTGGACGTGTCGGGTCAGTCTGTGGTGCAGGGCAAGGCTCTGCACTTCGCTCAAGATGAAGAAGTGCAACACGTGATGACACAGATCAGTCATGCCTAACTGATCTTTGGGAAAGCGGGGAGACCGCTGACTCTAACGTGCCGGGTAGGGACGATGCGCTGATTCGCATTTGAGACTGGCGATAAGCGTTCCCGAGTCCCAGAAAGGAGGTGAGTCCCATGCTTAGTAATTGATAAACACTGCGCACTTGCGCGACCTTGAGTCTATTGAGGGGCCTAGACGGATATGAGTCTATCACTATTACGATGTGTTTAGACCATCGGTCTGTGACAGCGTGGAGGCAGATAGAAGATCATTTGGGGTCTTCTCGCAGTAGCCTTTGAAGCGTACCGCCCGTTGAAGCCAAACACATGCGATGAGAAGTATACGAGGAAAGCCCCGCTATTGGATGCAATAGGATGGGGAAATACTGATGGGAAGGTACTGCGTAGTAGTGTCGTTTATGGATCGCCCCGAAGAGGAAAGGGCGTGGGAGCCCTGCCATTGAAGACATTCGTTGGCAGGGTTTCTTTTTTCCGGACAGGGAGTCGAGATGGCAGAACAGGTTGATCGTCCCACCCATTACGGGGGAACAGATTGCATCGAAGCAATGGAGAAGATGCTGTCCAGAGAAGAGTTCATTGGTTTCCTTCGAGGAACCATCTTCCGATATCAATGGAGATGGCGTCAGAAGAACGGCGAGCAGGATTTGGAAAAGGCTCGTTGGTACGATAGGTATCTCAAGGAGTACATGCAGAGATGCTCTGAACCAGTTTCTACGTAGAAACCCATGGCTGCCAAGTTTGTTCGCACGACATCCAAGCCAGAGGGCAAGAAACCCTTCGATGTGAAGTCTCTTCGCTCGAATCGACCAGTGTTCAAGCGTCGGTCTTCTGTTGCGTTGGCGACCTCTCCGGTTCCCAAGCATGGCCCGAAGATTGCTCGCATCGAAGACCTGGATGCACTCATGGTTGAGCGTGGTGTTTTGTTTCCGCACGCTTCGATTCGCGATTACCTCATCAATGTGAAGGGGTATTCAGAGAGTCAGTACCATATCTTCATGAAGTTCGCTCCAGCAATGGATTGGGACGAGCGCAAGCGTCTTCTTCAAGACCAGATCACACAGCAACTCGTGGCACGGCACATCGATGGAATTGCCGAAGCCCATGATATGTTTCTGAAGGCGTCCAAGCTGGGTATTGGGCGTGCTCTTGAAATGCTTGCTAGGCTTCAGGTGAGCGATGTTCCTGTCGAGGTGGAAGTTCCCGACTTGAAGAACCCTGGCAAGACCAAGGTGGTGAAGAAGTTCTCCTTGCGGAGCGTTGATCTTCTCAACATCTTGTCTGCTTTGAAGAGTGCTCAGGAAATCTACCGCAAGGCCATGGGGATTAACGACGAGGAAGACAGCATGGTAAACCTCATGGAGCGGTTCCGACAGACCGTTGGTGCGCAATCACGGTTGAACATCACTCAAGTCAACGTCAACTCTGGTGGTGAGTCGAAATCGGTATCTGTCGAGGGTGTTGATTACGATGACGTGAAGCTCATCCTTGAGGCGTTGCGTCAGGCCAAAACAGAGTCCAAGGATGAAGATGAGGAAGAAGTAGCGGGAGAACTCATCATCCATGGTGATCCTGTCGTGACCAAGGTTGTGAACTGACTGTCGCCCCCCCTCCCCTTGCGTCAGTCCGTGCAACTGACGCAAGGGGTCTTTTTGACTCCTCGTTTTCTTGTTGACTTCCGCTGTACTCCCTGTCATACTGTAGTCGTGGGAAGGAAGTGAGAACTCTGAATGGAGAGAGGGTCATGAACAGCGCACTGCATGAAGAAAATCACGAGGAGTTTCGAGCGAAACTCCAGAGTGAGCGTGACCGGCTCCTTCCTATCTTCAACCGGGTCGCGAATCCGGATGACTGGAAGGCTCCGATCAGCGCATGGGTGGATGCTGCCGAAGTGGACAACGTCGTGCAAGCAATCGGGTACTTCACGGCAACGGTGGCGAAGGTCGCTTGGGGTCTGAAACCGGGCAAGGCATACGTGACTTCGGTCGGCTACAGGGTTGGCCCGGCTGGGCCATAACACGGGAAAAGAGGAGACTCCCATGAAGAATTGTACATGCAAGGGGACGGGAAGACAGAGGGTCTACAACGGGAAGACCAATTTCACCATTCCTTGCACAACCTGCAAGGGTTTAGGCAAGCTCCCGGTGCGACTGGAGACGGGCAATCTCCAATCGCCGTTGGCGAACGTGCGCGTCTTCGAGGAAGGAACACAAGTCGGTTGACAAAGGAGAAACATGACTGAACCACTGTTCACCGAAGCGGATGTGATCTACGCGGTCAATCTGCGAGACGTGGTGGAAGACGGCTGGCTGGATGGCAATGCTGGAACGCTTGCACCAATCAGCCGCAAGTTCTTCAAGCATCCGGTGTGGGCTTCTCCGGGTGTGTACACGGTGATGGAGAAGGCGGTACAGGAAGATTCGAAGTTCTATACTTTCGAGTCGCTGTGGGCGTACTTCCTATTCCGTACCGTTCGCTTCGCGGAAGACGTGAATGAATCAACTCGTAAGTTCACGTTCCAGCGTAGGACTGATGGGATGCATCATCGTCCGGTTGAGATCATGGTCTGTGTCCAGGCGTGGGCGGTCGATGACCCCAAGCCTGTTGTGACGCTCTATCTCCCGGAGGAAGACTAGGGGCTCTCTCTCCCCTGCCACGAGAGCACTCAGGAGAAATTCTGAGTGCTCTTTTTTTTGCCTTGACATCATGTAGTACATGTAGTACACTGTAACTGTGGCTGAGAGAGAAACCCTGAATAGAGGAAAGAACCCATGGAACATTATTCACATCTCATGAGTGGATGCGCTGCGAAGTTTCCTTTCTGTTACGGTGACTGTGGAGACGATGTGAAGAAAAACGAGAAGACCGGTCGGTGGTATATCACGATGGGTCATCCGGGCTTCAATAGCACGGCCAACAACGGTAACGGGTATTCGACCGAAGCCAAGGCTCGCAGTGAACTGAAACGCTACGCACGAGCGTAGCGTTCTGGTCGAGAGAGAGATCATGTCAACAACCGTGGCGCAGACGATTCTGAAGCAGTTGGGTGGTGGTCGCTTTGCACTGATGACGGGTGCCAAGGGCTTTACGAGTACCGGCAACGGAGTGTTCTTCCGGATCGGTCGCAATCATCGAAGCATCAACAAGGTGTCGGTCGATCTGATGGGCGATGACACCTACACCATGAAGTTTTGTCGTGTGCGCAAGAGCGTGGCAACGGTGGCGAAAGAAGTCAAAGGGCTGTACTTCGATCAGTTGCAAGAGGTCTTCACACGGGAAACTGGGATGTACACTCACTTGTAGGGAAACGAGATGACCAAATATACGAGGTTCCAAGACATCCCTCAGATGGTCGAAGCCGGGAGTTACGAGGTAGACATCCCGTGGGACTATTTGGAAAAAGGGCTGGCAGGCTACCTGGAGCAAGGTTTGGTGCTTGAGCCGGACTTCCAGCGTGGTCATGTGTGGAGTGATGAGAAGCGCACGGCATACGTGGAGTTCTGTCTTCGCGGTGGTCGTGGAAATCGTACGATCTTCTTCAACTGTCCTGGCTGGCATTCGGTGCGTCGATTGACTGCGGGGAGTTTTGTGCTCGTAGATGGTTTGCAGCGGTTGACCGCCGTGCGGATGTTCATGAGGGATGAACTGAGAGCATTCGGTTCTTTCTTCAGCGAGTACACGGATCGGATGTGGTTGTTCGGTCTGTCCGCTTCATTCCGTTTCAACGTCAATCGGTTGGAAACGCGGGCCGAAGTGCTCCGGTGGTATCTGGACATGAACACAGGCGGCGTGGTGCATGCGGAGAGCGAGCTTGACCGTGTGCGTGAACTGCTCAGCAAGGAGACGGTATGAAAGTCAAAGGGCATTTGTTCACGATCAATCAGAACGTCACGCAAGGTGATCTGAACCGGCAAGTATATTGAATGTCGGGGTCTGGGTTGCGGCTGAAGCTCAAGGGGAATTCCGTCTTGCAAGAACTGGCTTCTCTGTAGTGGACATTTTTCGCGCAACGTGGTAGGCTGAATCACAAAACGGGAGATTCCACATGAAGCAAGAATTGACATTGCGACACTATTTGAAGAGTGTCTCTCAGCTTGAGAAAGACGAGGAGGTACTTCAAGCTTTGGCCGATGCGGTTATGGGTCTGGAGGCCCATCAGTTTCTTGTCTTCATGGCGCGAGTGAAGGATACCGTCAAGACGGATGCAGGATACCGCGAATTTATCTCGTCGCTCTTCGGGGGCAAGCGCAAGGTCAATCCGCGCGACGTGACCATCTATATCAAAATAGATGGTGCGCATGAGACCACTCATAACAAGATCAGTGCGATAAAGCATTGTCGTGCAGTGACGTATGGCGAGAACATGGGTTTGGTCTGTGATCCTGACAGGATGGGTCTAAGGGAGGCCAAAGACCTCGTGGAAGCGTCGAAGATGGGTGAGGTCAAGGTCGTTCGGCTTTCTGGCAAGGGAGCCAAAGAGGCTTCCGTCCAGTTTGCGAACAATATCATGGCGTGTGGATATGACGTTCGCGTCGAGGGTGGGGACGAGGAGTATGAGAGCGAAGTCGATGACTTCATTGCGGAGCTAAAGGCACTCTGATGACACGAGAAGAAAACGACAAGCGGGAACGCCAGATCAGATGTGTACGTAAGATGCTGGTCACCCTAGACCAGTTGTTGACTAGGAATACGTTCGATCAGGCTGAGAAGCATTACTATGGCCGCAAGAATGAGATTGTTGGCGGTGGCAACAACAGTATTTTTACGGGTTTGCGCAACGCTGCGTTTAGTGGTCAGCCATTCTACAAGTTCTCAGACGGTCAGACTGAGGTGGCTTATGACTATCTGGATGAACGATTGGTGCTCGTGAATCCCAGCAAGCCTGACATGGAAGAGCGTCTGAAGAGAGACGGGGCCATGTTCGTTCCGCTCGTGGAACTGATCAAGAAGTCGAGCTAGTTTCTACGTAGAAACTCATGAGCAAGAAACAACCACGTATGGGCAAGAGCCTGAAAGAAGCCCTGGACAAGAAGGTGCGTGACCAAGCTATGATCGCCGTCATGGATCATGACTTGGGTGGCGATATGTCGGATGCTTTTCGGTATTTGCTCAAGCCCATGATAGAGATTCCGGAGAAGAAACCCAAGGAGAATAAGCCTGTTCCTCCTCTTGTTCCTATTGTGGTCGTGGCTGTGATGATGGAAGAGATGCCCATTGACAATCACGGTGGGCATGCGTGGGGCTTCAGGTCGGTTGTGCGTCATTTTGGTCAGGGGAGCAATAACGCTCGTACATACGCTGAAGACGATCTGTCGTTGGTGTGGAGAATCGAAGGTGAGGTTTATTATCAATCGTGGGAGTACCATCAAGCTCTTGGCTACGCGATGAACTACGTAGCTCAGAAGTTTGGTGCAAAGCGATACGAGCTACGAGTTGTGGGGCCGATGAAGTCCATGGAAAGTCTTTATCCATATCTGCATTGGGACTCTCTCCCCGTGTCTGCCAAGAGTTTCACATTGAACTGTTCTGGGATCGGTGACTGGCCTGCATTCAATAACTTCGCCATGAAGGAGTTGGGTTGGAAGAAGCATGAGGTCAGTGACTTCGTGACCAATCCACCACGGTTTCCTGTGGCTTTGTTGACCACGAGAACCCTTGATTCTGCATTTGTCTATGCTGCGAAGCTATTGAAGGTCAAGGGCACTGCCCATCTGATGACCGATCAGGTTGCTTCTCGTCTGCCTGGACATCCGCAATCGGAGCGTGACAAGTACACCTACCAGGAAGGCGGAATTACAGACGAGAAGGGAATCCGTCAAGCCGTCGTGTTACGGAGACAGTGGTCGGTTTGGCGTCGTGAGTTGGCGTCTGGCAAAGTGACTCTGAAGGAGATCGAGAAGATCATCGAAATCAACAATGGGATCGATGACCGCGAGACAGAGACCGATATGCTCAAAGAGCTAGGGAGTCTGTGACATGGTCTTTGGAATGAGAGACGCGGTTGAAAAGGAAACGAGAGACATGGCTGCTCATGAGCCGATCTTGATGAGTTCTTACATCGTGCGTCTCATTGAGGCGTATAGTGATCATCCGGCGGCGGCTGCCCAAACCATAAGCGATTTGAGATGTGCATTGGATGCTCAGTTGGCTATGGAGCTTTGGTTATTACGAGATGGATACGATTCGGCAACCGGAATCAAGCTCGATCTGAAAACGGGCAAGCCGGTCGCTGCACCAAGAAGAGGGCCAACAGCAATTGACATCCTAGCGGAGCTTGATCAGCTATGAGCATGAGAATCTATGACCACTACGAGTGGAAGAGGAATCTGAACTCTCTGTTTGCCTTCTGTATCGAGCTACGCAAGAAGGAGCATGCTCGTCTGAAGGCTGAGTTCATGAAGATGACCAAGGAGCAACGCGGCAAGCTGTACGATGAAACCCATGATCGAAGGAATTTCATGCAGCGTGGGTCGTGGGAGTTCGATACGAGCATCATGATCTACCCGTATGGGCAGCGACTGTTCTTCGGGTTGTTCGGCTTCAACTACAGCAATCCGATCCTGGAGACAGTGCAGCAAGATTCGCGGGTGGTGGACTTCCATTATCAGAATCAGTCAGATCGTCCAGACCATATCTCTCCGCAAGAGTGGCGTGCGCGTCGAAGGGTGTGGGACAAGATCGGTGAGCGAAGTCATGTTTTCGCTGAGATGGGCTTGTCCTTCCAGGTCACAAGTCTGGACACGGCAACGATCATGCTCATCATGTGTGCCCACGAGGAGAACCAATGCAACGAGAACTGACCATCCGGTATCACATCAATCAGGATGGGCTCGATGTGATGTTCGAGTTGGAAGATCGGATCATCGCTGCAATCGAGCCGTACGGTTGCAAGATGGTGAGTGCAGGTACGATGGTGGTGGGTCGTTGGAACCGGGGTTTTCAGGTACGCGGTGACGGTGTAGAATTGGCACTCGCGAAGATCACGGAAATCATGAAGACCGCGCGTGTTGAATTCGGTCACGAGTGGCGAGACATTCAAGAGGGGTCATGAATAACAAGGAATTGTGGGTCGAGGTCGGAAAGACAGTGTGGTGGTTTATCATGGTTATTCCCGCTCTGCTCTTGTTGTTCGCTGTGGCTGCTCTGGCTGATGTGGTTGAGAAGTGGGTCAACACCAACAGTGTGTGCAGGCTATACAGGGTGATCATCCCATTCCCTGGGTGGATGAAACGAGACATGAGGCGGTATGTTGATCGGAATCGTGGGAAGTAGATCGATCACTGACTACACGCTCTTCAAAGAAGAGCTTGAGAAGGTCATGGTGCCAGACCCCAAGCAGGACATGATTGTGTCTGGTGGGGCAAATGGGATAGACTCGCTGGCAGAGCAGTATGCACGAGCGCACGGAATCCAACCGGTGATTCTGCCCGCCTTGTGGGACAACTTCGGCAAGGGGGCGGGAAAGATCAGGAACAGTAACGTGGTGAAGGTGGCACACATCATCATCGCATTCTGGGATCAGGAGTCACCGGGAACCAAGGACACGATTGATAAGGCTAAAGCCAATGGGAACCTTTTCGAAGTCATCCGACTCAGACCAGGGCAAACAAGCGAGAACTCGATTGCGTGTGGTGAGTTCTTCGAGTAGATTGCTCAAGATCAACTGGTGGTTCAGGCTGAAGAGCTGGGTCGGGTTCTGGATCGGTGAGCTAATCGCTCTGGTGCTGATCGTTGTTATCTTCTTCGGTAGTGTGGTTGCAGCGGTGGCGATAGCTCTATGGATGTTGCTGGCGATGGCTCTATGGATGTTGCTGGCGTTCCTGTTCGCGAATCCAAGGGGTATAGCATTCATGATCATCGCTCTGGCAATCGCCTACTGGATCATCACGCACTGAGTGTGAATCATGGCGATGCATAACGATTTTCGAGACGATTTTCGAGACGAGGAGCGCAAGGCCAAGGAAGACAAGGTCAGCACTCTTGCCAGAGATGCACTGGATAAGGCGCACGAGATCATTGCCAAAACGGCAGCGATCACGGACGAGAAATTCCAGGAGGAGATCAAAAAACTGGCGAAAAAGAAAGCTCTGAAACGTTTGAAATTCAAGTTGAAGCCGCATGGCAACTACGGTGTATTGGGGGGTGTGCTCTATCCAAACCAGGATGGTAGTGGTCAGGAGTCACACTTCAAGTTTTTCGATTCGCATCTGAGTAGGCTGATCGGGAAGATGATGGCGGCGATCACTTACGATTGGTATCCATCCTTTGTGAGTGACAAGGAGATACCGGATCATCATCACTTCACACTATATCCAATCGAGATCGACACAAGCGAGTTGGAAGGCAGACTGTGCAACGTGGTAGTGTATAGGTTTGGTCTGGAGCGAGTGAATGGCAAGCATGACGAGTTTGTGTCGAATGCGCTGGATGGAACCTATACCAAAGAGAACAGCCAGATCGTGCGGTTCAATGGGTACTCACGGCATCGGGTGATCAACAGACAGGCGTTACTCGATCACATTCGGGAAGAAGAGCGTGAGCAAATCCTGAATGTGAAGCGGTACTATCAAAGCCTTGACGCGCGGAACGGTTGGTCGTTGCATCACAATGTACCGTATAGCAAGAGCTTGGCGCGTTATGTAGAGCAACTGAGACGGTTGTGTGAGGAGGGGGATATCGAGATCGTATTCAACTCTGCATTGGCGCCTAGCACGGAACCAGAGTCCGAAAAGGGGCCTGACTTCATCGAGGAGTTGAGCAAGCTGTGAAAGTGCGTGGTCATTGCTATCGATGCGACAAACCCATCAATGGATCGACCCAGATGATAGAACCAAAAGATTGCTGGGAATGCCAAGTCCGAATGAAATGGTGGTGGTGGCTCCTGGAGCTTGTTTGGGTTCTGCTAGTGTTGGGTACTTGTACCTATATAGTCTTTTGGTTAGGCCATAGTGGGTTGTGGTATCTTTTTGCCCTTCTTTTGTGTGGATCGTCCCACGACCATGAGAAACAACAGCACTGCTGAAGAAGCCAAGTTCAAGCAGTACCAGGATGAGAACTTCGGTGAGGTTGCATCCTGGGTGATGCGATCACGGATCGATGGTGCTACGGAGATGTTCTTAACGGACATCTATGGCAACAAGAAGGAGATCATCACGCTACCCGATGGCAAGAAGATCATTCGACAAACAGAGTATGTGAAGATGGAATCGATTACTCAGAAGTCAGCCAAAGTAGCCAAGAAGCGCAATCAGAAAGAGGCACCTAAGTTCTCTTCATCAGAGTTCAAGCGTGCTGTCTTGCCTACGATCAAGCCACGGAAGGATAAAATCTTCCCGTTGACCAAGAATGATAAGTGGGAAGCGGTAGCGTACTCTCCTGATTCGCCTGAAGCGATCCAAGATGAGCGTCAAAACAGTCGCAAGGATTTGAAAGCTCGCATTCAAGCGATGGATCGTGTCATCAAGAAGCAGATCGTGGAGAGAGACAAGCTTGCGCAAGAGCTACATGACGTGGGCAAAAACGAAGAGGGTGTCAATGCTCAGTTGTCGAAACTGCTGGGCAATGCTCGCGTGTCTCAACTGACGGTGGGGGCGGCACATCCTTATGTTGACCCGCCAAGCGACATGAACACGGATGATAAGCTTCCGTGTCCCATGATGTTCTTTCATGCCGATGATCAGGTTTCGGTGTATGCTCACTCGTTGGAGAGTGCGTATGGTTTGGCTGTGATGGTGGCACTGGTTAACGAGTTCAGTGAAGGTGAAGTGGTTGAAGATAAGGAAGACCTGTCTAATTGGGATCAGGTGAATGCGCGGGCTGCTATCTCGCTTGCTAATACGGGGCTGAAGAAGTTGGCTGAGATGTCTGTCGCGGTATACGTGTGGGGCGTCCAATGCTCTCATGGGATGTTCATTCCGATCATTCAGAAGTGTTTCGGTGACCTGGATGACTTCGATCAGATGTACTACAGAAATACATTGGAGCACCAAAAGTTTCCCGTGGTCGTTTATCGGGGGGCTTTGACTTCTCGTGTGCTTAAGGCTCGTGTGGTGATGGCGTCCTTTGGGATCGATGCGGAGATTCTGTTGTCTGGTCATGAGCGTCGTTCCTACCCCGATCCTGTGAAACGAAAGGAGTACAAGCGGGTCGAAGAAGGCGACATCATGAGGGAGTTGAACGAGCTATGATAAGGGGTCTAAAGGGGTCTAAAACGCACACCAAGCCCTTTTCTGCGTAGGGTGTGGGCGAGGGGATTCAGATAGCTCGTATCGACTTGATTCTGGCTACACGATGGCTATTGTTTGGGCCTGAAATCCTCGTCTTCTGTCCTTGGCACCATAAAGCCTACTACTACCCATACTTCCGCAATGGGGTGGACAATTCCAACCTTGAGCCTTGACATTGTGTAGCACATGTAATACACTATAACTGTGGCTGAGAGAGAAACCCTGAACGGAGAACGGTCATGGGATGGGAAGCGGATGTGGAAAAGTGGAAACAGCGCGAAGAGCGCATGCGGGAAGAAGACGCGGTTGCCAAGGGCAAGGGTGAACTGGTCGGGCGGTACATCAGTGAGCATGTGGCTGATGGGTACGCCTACTATGTGGTCGCCAAGGTCGATGGCAATACGGTAACTCTAGATCACGTGGATACCTTCGATGGTTATGCGATCCTGGCGGTCGAGGCCATGAACCGAAGGGTTCCTCTGACTATGGTCAAGGCGTACATCTCTGTCCGCGAGAAGTGGGAAAACCTCCTGGATGCTGTCGCTACGGGGGTAGCGTAATGGCAATCGTCGGCAATCTGGTGAGAGAGAAATCCCGTGCGGATGCGTATGAGGCTACACACCAAGAGGAAGTCTTGGCGTGGCGTAATGCGGCGCGGGTGGCTGGCGAGCAATCGATCAAGGAACGGGAAGAGCGTTACCCTGTTCTGAATGCTGAGAACGCTGCTGAAGCAATCGAGTTTCAACAGCGTCGGTTCGCTGAGATCGTGAAGGAGCGCAAGCAGGCTCGTCAACTGAAGAGAAAGTCATGAACGAGAGAAAGCCCAGTGCTGCCGCGATGCGGCTGGCTCAAGATATTCAAACGTTGCAGCAATGCCATGTGGCTCTAGGGCGGCAATGGGTAGGAGCCTGCACTGAACTCCCGCCCATTGCCCACGTCATTGACGACAGAGGGCTGGCAGATGCAATCGAGGTAATCAAGAGACTGATGACGATTGCCCAACGGCCGTCGGTTGGTTCGCCCGGCGAGAGATACATCAACAGCATACTCGATGCCGCGTTGGCTACTCTTGTCAAGCTAGAGGGAGACCAATGACCACCAACCCCAAACCCAGCGCCGCCGCGATATGGACATGCAAGGAAGCTGTCCAGCACATTGAGCCCAATGCGCTGTGTGTGAAGAAGGATGGGTTGTTCTTTGTCTTCGAGAGCGATATCCACGAGTTCATGGGAGCCGGGATGGCTATCGGGGAGGGCGAATCGCCGGTTGGTGCATGGACAAGAGCCCTGGAGCATTTGATTCCTGGGCGGGTTCACCGCGAAGTCTTTCGGATGTTGCGTGGGTCGCGGCTCGGCGCGGTTCTTCAAGAGGGTGTCAAGTGAACGAGCAGGCCCGGAAACTAATGAGGAAGTCATGAGCGAGAGTCATCCGGACATTATGAGCTTTGTGGCCAATGCCGATCCTGACGCGCTCCGCGCAGAAGGAGCCAAAATCATGAATCTAATCCTAATCGCGCTCGCTGCTGTGTGGGTCGCTGGAGCTATCTTCGGATTTGGGGCAACCAATGCTTTTTTTCTCAAAAGATATGCGCACTTGTACTATTGGGGGGCGGCACAAACCGCGTACCCAAACTTGTACTTCAGTGGATGGGATTCGAGAGAGCCGGGGCTTCTGTTCAAGGCCCCTATAGTCGCCCTCTCCTGCGTCGTGGCCATATCGAGTCCATTCAGTCTCCTGGTTCTGATTACCGGATGGCGCTGGCGGCATGGTCTTAAGTTCCGCTGGTGGAGGCCGGAGCCGTATCTACCGGAACTGAAGATGAAACACAGCAAGTAGCGTGCCAACAGGAGGAGTAAGTCACAAGCGAACATACGGATGGTGAACCATGCTCAATCTCAAGTACATCGTGTACTGGAACGGGATCAGTGAAGTGATGGTGATGTTCGATCCGTCGTTGCGTCATGTGGATGTGACAGTTGGTCTTCGCGCTGCCGGTCAGGTTCGCGGCGCAGGCTTGGTGGACTTGGAAACGCGGCGATGCTTCGGGGATTCTTACACGCTGATGGTGGCAAGCCGTCCCGAAGATACAGAGCTTCTGAAGTGTTACTTTGGGGATTGACACATGTCTGGAAAGATAGCTAAACGCACGTCACAGCGGGTCGAGTATTGGGCCTTTGTGAAGTATCCGAATCACTTTTGCTTGCCTGAAGAGGCTCGCACGCTGAGCACGCCAACCATGTTCTCAGTGGAGATCAGTCATGTGAATCTGTATAAGCGGGAAGTGACTGTACGCACAGGTGATGTGTATGAGTTGGGTCAACCGTCTGACGAGTACGCGAAATGGCTCGTCGAGTATAGCGCGAAATTTCGGTCGTGGTCTTTTCAGCTTAAGGAGTGGATCGAAGAGGCAAAGAGTGATGTGTTGGCAGAGATCGAATCTTTGGGAGAGACCGAAGAACCGCCATTTTGATGCTCAGGTAGGAATGCTATCCCATCCGGTGTGACCAGGATTGGTAGAGCGTCCAAAGAGGCCGCAAAGGCAAGAAAGCAGTCCACGGAAGGGCAGAGTACCGGGTTGCCATGAATCGGGCAGTATTGCATGTTTAGACCTCTTGTGAGAGCCTTTTCGGAAGGAGATTGACTATGGGACTGCTTAACCGGCTAGAGGCGAAGCAAGAGCCTACTCAAGCGCAAATCGACCACTTCAATAGTCTGTCGGTCGAGACTCTGAAGAAGATGATGCGCAAGCGGTATCTGGCTTGGAATGCTTTGATGGAAGACTTCGACTGCGGAGGCAGTCTGGCCGCTCATATTAGCCCACGGGTGTATGAGGCGGCACACGTCTGCAACAATATCGCGCGTCGGCTCAAGGAGATTGATCCGACCTTTCCGAAGACATGGGTGTCATTGCCAGAGGGAATATGAACGTCGATCCGTTTGTGAATATCCCGTTTGGGGGGATGACCAATGGCCGGTATGGCGTACTTGCATACGTTTACACGTTTGGTCAGTTGCGTCTGAAGATCACGGATTCAGAGGTGTCGGATTCAGACGCACCAATTGGACACGGGGCAATCGTGCGAGAGGCTTGAACATACGATATGACAAGACTGCTGGATGCAGTCGTGAAGATCATGCGCGCCGAAGACCCGATTGCCGAATACGAGTCGTGGCGAAAACCTGGAGTGAACGACAATCATGGTCGTATCCGTCTCGATCATCAAGGAGATTGACATAGAGGGAAGCTTTTGATACGGTTGTTGCCTTGCTCCTCCTATAGCCAAGAGGAAAGGCGACTGGCTGCAACCCAGTGATCACTGGTTCGAATCCAGTTGGGAGGTCTGATGAAAGACGTGCCAAGATTCAAGCCTGTGGCTTGGGTCGTGAACAGCGAGAGCCAAAAGCTATCGCTAACTCATCTGATGCACGAGGGGAGAATCCTGTGTACGGTCAAACTTCCTACCGATCCTACTGTGCAGATTGTGACGCGCGGTCGGGTGGATTGCTTCAACTGTGTGAAGCGGGGTCGGAGTCTGCAAGGAAGAAACGTCGAGACAGGTAAACCCTATGATGCCCCGTAACTCAACTGGTAGAGTACCCGGCTCTTAACCGGGAGGTTGCAGGTTCGAAGCCTGTCGGGGCAATCAGTTCATTGCTCCGTAGCTCATCGGTCGAGCGTCCGGCTTTTAACCGGAAGGCTGGGGTTCAACTCCCCACGGGGCAACTATATACCGGGATGGACTGGAGTGGTTCCAGCGCGAGACTCATAATCTCGACCGACGTGGGTTCGAATCCCACTCCCGGCACTACGGAAGGATGGCCGAGAGGCTGAAGGCTCCTGTTTTGAAAACAGGCGTGCGAGAGCACCGGGGGTTCGAATCCCTCTCCTTCCGCTTACACACCGGTAGCTCAGTCTGGATAGAGCGGGGGCCTTCGAAGCCCATGGTCGCGGGTTCGAATCCTGCCCGGTGTGCTGACCGCACCAAGAACCAACAGAGGAGATTGATCATGTTGCGTGATACTGGCGCGGTGTTGTGGTGGGTCGTAGTGGGTGTATGGAAGCGTGGCTGAGCGGACAAAAGCACCTGTTTCGAAAACAGGCGGACGCAAGTCCCGAAGGTTCGAATCCTTCCGCTTCCGTTACCGGGGAGTTGGCTGAGTGGTCTAAAGCACTGCGTTGGAATCGCAGCGGACGTAAGTCCCGTAGGTTCGAATCCTACACTCTCCGCTTGGAAGGATGGCTGAGTGGCCGAAAGCACCGCATTGCTAACGCGGCGGACGCAAGTCCCGTGAGTTCGAATCTCACTCCTTCCGCCAATTTCTACGTAGAAACTGATTGAGAGGTTGACTATGCATGTTCGCAATGCAGTATGTAACGCGATTCAAGATTGTGTCGATCACAAGGAAGGCAAGTTCAGTGAGTCTGCGAATCTGAGAGATGATCTTGGTGTGGATTCACTTGATATCGTGGAGATCGTGATGCAGGTTGAAGAGGAATTGGGTATCATGATCGAAGATGACCAGTTCAGCAACCTGATGACTGTAGGAGAGTTGATGCGTGTCGTTGAGAAGGCGACAGGCTATCGGAAGAGGGGTGTGAGCGATACGATTGAAGTCCTTGTGGTTGGACATGCAAGTTTGGTGGCACGCGAAGCTTCTCGTCGCAAGATTCCCTTTGTGTTCTTGCGCGAGATTCGCGGAAAGGTGAATGGTCTCGAAGGCCCAACTGTGCATACGGTTGGGAAGGTCAATCAGGTTTTCCGTGACGATGTTGAAAAGTGGGAGAAGGAGAGTTGTCAGACATGGGCCGGGATTCATATCCCTGGGTCATTGGTGCAGATCAGTAACAAGCCCTTGTAGCTCAGCTAGGCAGAGCGGCTGTTTTGTAAACAGCGGGTCGGCGGTTCGATTCCGTCCAGGGGCTCTTAGGGATCGTCTAGTGGTAGGACGCTGGGCTCTGAACTCAGAAACCTTGGTTCGAATCCAAGTCCCTAAACCTGGGTGTAGCTCTTAACGGTAGAGCGCGTGCTTTGGGAGCATGAGGCTGCTGGTTCGAATCCAGTCACCCAGACTACATGGCGTGGGTAGCCAAGCGGTTAAGGCAGAAGGCTGTGAACCTTCCATGCATGGGTTCGAATCCCATCCCTCGCCCTGGAGGCACACCAATGATCAGTTTGATGTTACCGAATGCTTCGCGTTCAGAAGTGATTGCGGTGAGTCGAATGGTTGCGCGCATGAAGGTCGGAATGCATGTCACACGGGCGAGAGACGCAGTGTGCGATCATTCGCAATGGAGTTGGGATACCCATGGTCGGGTGTGTGACTGTGGGGCGTTCATGGTTGATTTCGGAGATTGACGATGGGCCACAAAGAGAAGCTGATCAAAGTGAACGCTCTGATTGACGAGGGCGTTATCCCGCTTGTGGAAGCATTGAATGAGCTTCCCCGCGTGGTGACTTACAATAGCTGCGAGCAGTACAACGGTAAGGCAGAGGTGATGTTTCATATCATCGAGCCTGAGCGTGGAGAAGAGCCACGATTCGTGCGTGATCTGTCGAAGCAAATTGCTCGCATCAACGGAGATTTTGCTGTATGCTTGAGTCTTGAATGGTTTGCTGGAGGTGATGCGTCGATGTGGCTTCGTGTCCCTACTGAGCAAGTCGAGGTGGTAGCGAGCGCGATCAGACTGATTGCTACGGAGAGAAAAAGGAATGCCTCTCAAGAATAAGACCCAACCGATCTATCTAACACCGGATTGGAGATTCTACCAGGACGGTAACAACTTTGTGCTTGAGCACAAGGAGCGGGTCAGGAAGAAGGATGGTATCAACATGGCCGAGCGATGGTCGCAATTTTTTTACTCGTCGCTCGAAGCTGCTGTGCCAGGGCTGCTTAGTCGTGATATCATGGCTGGCAGAACTCTGGAGGAAATGAAGACTCGTCTTGAGGAGACGGCTCAACGGATCATCTCTGTTCTTCGGGGTGCTCCTAATTTTGGTGTAGCACAGCGGTTGGCAGATGTGGGTGAGTCAGACCCGAATGTCACGGCTGTACCTCGAAGGCGGTTTTTTCGGCGCAACCGCCAAGCAACCTAACCAAAGCGTCGATTCTCTCTGTCGGAGTTAGAACCCGATGAGTAACACACAGCAAGTCAACATGAAGGATCACGTCGAATCGCTGATCAAGAAGGCAGCAACGGCGGCAAGAGCGGACGAGGCGATGAAGTTCTCGCAAGCTGCAACCAATGCCGCGAATGCGATGTGTGCATTGCGAGAGGCGATGAAATAGAACGGTGGCGGGCGGGATGAGTCTCGCCCGCTTTCATGTTGCGATAGCTCAGTCCGGTAGAGCGGTGGGTTGAAGCCCCATATGCAGAGGTTCGATTCCTCTTCGCAACACTTGACAAACGGTAGCACATGTAGTACAGTACAAGAGCGGTGGATATCTTGTGGAGGAAGTGATTCGGGGATGTGCGTCAAGTGGCGAAGACAGCGGACTGTAAATCCGTGACCCATGCGGTAAACATCGAAGGTTCGACTCCTTCCGTCCCCACTGACAACGTGATGAGCTATCATGCCGATTAAGATCGGGCGGTTCCAGGGTGAGTACAGGTTCCTGAGCAATTTTTGGCCTGCTCGTGTGAACTACGGAGGGATAGACTTCCCCACCGTAGAACATGCCTATCAGGCTGCCAAAACGGACGATCAGAAGGCTCGTTTGGAGATTGCCAAGGCCCGTACTCCTGGGGTGGCAAAACGCCTTGGGAAGCGTGTTACGATGCGTCATAATTGGGATAGCATCAAGCTCAAGGTGATGAGTGTTCTGGTGACACAGAAGTTCACGAGCAATCCGCTTCTGAAGAAGCTTTTGCTTGACACCGGAGATGCGGAACTGATAGAAGGGAACGATTGGAATGACACCTTCTGGGGTATCTGTCGTGGGAAGGGTAGCAACCATCTGGGCAAGATTTTGATGAGTGTTCGCGAATCGCTCAGATTGGTATGATGTGGGTCTAACTCAACTGGTAGAGTGTCGGCCTTCCAAGCCGGATGTTGCGGGTTCGACTCCCGTGGCCCACTTAGGCAGATTGCGAGACTGGTGTGATTCGCTCCATTGTGACTGAGAGTGTCACCGTGATCTGCCTTCATGGGGTATGGGACTGCTAGGGGTGGTCATCTGCCTTGCAAGCAGAACACAGCCCGGTTCGAATCCGGGATACTCCATTGGCCCGTTTGTGCTAGGTAGAGACAACGAGATCAGCTAACCACTGATCAAGCGGCTTGCCAAGGTGGTTCCTTGGTGCTGGCGGGCATTGTAATGCCGATGTGGTGAAACTGGCAGACACGTCACCTTGAGGGGGTGATGCTTCGGCGTACAGGTTCGAGTCCTGTCATCGGCACTGTAGGGAGTAGGGCACGGGGAGTTGTCTACGCTGTGAAAGCTGGTGATCGATCAATCGCCGGTGAGGGTTGAATGGTTAAGACCGGAAACCCAAGTAGCAGCTATCGAGGCGTACCCCACGGTTAGGCCTAGTAACTGCGCGAAGCGACCAGAATGCCGAGCATGAACGGGGGTTCGGGACTTCTCGTTTCCTACTTCTGACATGGAACACAAAGAGCTATTCAACGCGATTAAGGCTCTGTATAGTGAAGAGCCATACGTGACTCAGCATGAGATTGCGGTAGCTCTGAATCAAATGAAGGTACGGCCAATTGGTGCGAGACAATGGACAGCGTCAACCGTATCGTTGTTCATGGTGCATCATGGGTGCGTGAGACGGAAGCTGCACAGGGCTTTCGAATGGCGGCGGCCTTCACAGATCGGTTGTAGACAATGCATTGAGCAGGGCGTAGAGTACGATACCAAACAACTTGCTCCATGGATCAGAATCGCCATAGAGCGCGGGAAATTGAGGTTGAGAGATGAGAATCCATACACGGCGTGAAGAGATGGAGAGCGAGGAGATGCGCTCCCATCGTCTAGTGGTCTAGGATATCAGACTTTCAATCTGATGACACGGGTTCGAATCCCGTTGGGAGTACCACATGTTCAAGAAGCACGATTGGGTTCTGGTGGTTGTTGTTGGAGCATTGTGTGCTGCTGTCATGTGGGTGTGGTTGTTCTAGCTACCCTTGTGGCGGAACTGGTAGACGCGCTACGTTCAGACCGTAGTTGTATTGGGAGTTCGAGTCTCCCCAAGGGTATTTGCCTCTGTGGCCTAGTCTGGTTCAGGGCAACAGGTTGTCAACCTGGAGATCACGGGTTCGAATCCCGTCAGGGGCGTACACAGGTCGGTAGCTCAGCTAGGTAGAGCGGCGGCTTCCAAACCCGCTGGTCGAGGGTTCGAATCCTTCCCGGCCTGCTTTCAAAAGGAGATTGACCATGAAAATCAGTGTTGATGCATTCGAAGATGCTGTGACCCGATGGAAGCAGAGTGGCGCACGAGACGGAACGCATCAACGCCTGGGTCAATACTTGATGAACGTCTTCTTTGCTCATCAGCCGGGGATTTCTGTTCCTGGAATTTTCTACGAGGAAGACTGGAAGAAGGCGTACGCAATGTTCAGGGAGCGGTTTGTCGATAACCAACTCTGACTTCCTCTTCAGGAACAGTTGCAAGACTTGAAAGAGAAGCTGATAGAGGAGATGAAGATCATTGCTCCGTAGCTCAGGGGTAGAGCGGTGGTTTTACAAGCCGCTGGTCGTAGGTTCGAATCCTACCGGGGCAACTAGGTTGTGCAATCAGGGCTGGTAGCTCAATCGGTCAGAGCGGCTGACTCATAATCAGAAGGCTGCTGGTTCGAGTCCAGCCCAGCCCATATTGGACAGTAGCTCAGTCGGTTAGAGCGCGATCCTGATACGGTCGAGGTCGAAGGTTCGATTCCTTCCTGTCCAACTGACGATCCGATTTGGTAGCGTTGATGCTCCATAGACGTTCTGGGTCGAGATCAGTTGTACTTTAATATGGAGCATGATGGTGGCGTATCAACGCATGCGGTGAAGCCGTGCGAGTAACTGTTGGCGCGCATGACAGGAATCGACGGAAGAAACTGCCGTGGCGAGTCCCCGGAGTGATAACCGGGCGTCACCATCATCTGTGGATGTAGCTCAATCGGCAGAGCGTCACGTTGCCAACGTGAAGGTTGTGGGATCGTTGCCCATCATCCACTTGCACTGTCCTGTAGCTTAGTCGGTAGAGCGAGTGCCTGTTAAGCACTTTGTCGTTGGTTCGAGCCCAACCAGGACAGCTAAATCTAAAAGAGACCAACCATGACCATGCGGGACTGTGACATTCATGCGGCAATCGAAGCCGGTGAGCTTTCAATTGATCCGTACGATCCGGATTCCGTAGGGCCTGCATCAATCGATCTGACTCTGAGTGTTTATTTCATGAGGGTGGATGGTCAGGGTACGGGTGGGGTGATCAGAATGGATCAACCCATCGAGTACGAGAAGTTTACTCGCCAGCGTGTGATTATCCCTCCGAAGTCCTTCATTCTTGCTAGTACCATCGAGCGTGTTACTCTTCCCGCTGATATCTGTGCAAAGGTCGAGGGTCGATCATCTATCGGTCGTATGGGTCTGTTTGTACAGAATGCTGGATGGGTTGATCCTGGTTGGGATGGGTGTCTGACTCTGGAACTGTACAACGCCAACGAGTTCCCCATCGAGATCGTTGCTGGTCGCCGGATTTGTCAATTGGTGTTGGATCGTATGACCGGCCCGGTTGACAAGCCCTATGCTGGAAAGTACAAGGGCGATGGATCGGTAGCAGGTAGTCGTATCTACAAGGATTGGGAAGCGTTGCTTGATGACTGCGAAATCTGCAATGGAGAGTTAGGCGGGGTCAAGGGAAATGAGAACGTCATTCATGGCAAGAAGGTCTGTGACTACTGTTATGCGAAGATGATGCGAGGAGAGATTCTGTACCCCGAAGGTTGACAAATCTGCCCGCGTGGTGGAATCTGGTAGACACAACAGGCTCAAACCCTGTGGCTTCGGCGTCCCGGTTCGAATCCGGGCGCGGGTATTTTTTTGGCTTGAGTTGAGAGAATTGTCCGTCAATGTCAGAGAACGTTGATACATCAGGATACACCAAGAGGAATCACGATGATCAAATATGATTTTAAGATTGGTTGGTTTGAAAGCGAGTCGGAAGAGTATCCGTCTGACAACTTTGTGACCGGTGTACTATTCAAGAGAGGCGGAAAAGCTTTGATTTCTCATATCATCGATCTTCGGACAGAATGGCCTATCTGTAATCCGCCGAAGATGAGCAAGAAGACATGGAATAGACCACCGAAAACAGAGATTGTGAAACTCTTTTCTGAAGTTAATTTTGGTGTGAGTACCTTTCATTTGGATTGCATGGTTTGTTTTGACATGTATGCCAAGACACTGACAGACAAGAAAAGTTCTGCACTGGCTGTGTACAACATAAGGAAGGAAATGATGGATCACAATGATCCTCTTTCCAAGGCTGGTTATGATGACTGCGTCATCATCAAGGAAAATAGTCTTGTCAAAGCCAAGGTTTCTGAATTCATTGAAAGAGGAATTAAAGAGAGGGGGGAAAGGAGGGGTGATCGAAATACTCACTCTGGAAAACGAAAAGCAAAATAGAAAACCAAAGGAGAGACATGACCAGCATGTATATCTTGGAAGACGGAAAGCCAAAGCTGGTGACTGATGAATTGGAATGGGGTCACTGGTTCGAGGCGAACAATCACAAGCGGATTGTAGCGCGAACGTACTACTCCGCGATTCTGGATGGAGAGCATTTTGTCTCAACCGTGTTTTTGGCTCTGGATCATGGGTGGCGCGACGATGGGGGCGATCCTGTCTTGTGGGAAACCCTGGACTTCCCTGGCTATGATGTGATGCGGCGATACACCTCAAAAGAAGACGCGATCAAAGGTCATTGGGATGTGGTCAAGCTCTTCCCGCTGAAGGTGTATCGGTTGAAGATCACGACGTATAACCGTGCGGTCTATTACCGTAACGTGTCTGGGATCAGCATAAGTGAGGCAATCCAGATCATCAAGTCTGAGGCATGGCCGTTTGGTGTGGAGTTCATCGAAGTCGAGGAAGAAGTCAAGTACGGTTGGAAGATGCACAAGTTGGTCTACCAAAATGAGGATTAGCCTTTTAGGATTGAATTCTTGGAGGTTCTGATATGGTTTTTGTCGTTCAGGTGTATCGAGGAAACAGGGTTTCTGGTAGATGGGAAGATGTTAAAGATAGGCGTAATTTCGAGCTTGCTAGGGGCGATGCCTGGGCTCTTTCTCAAAAAAAGTCTGAAGGGTCGTATGGTGCCCTTACAAGAGTGATCATACGGTCAGAGGCAGTATTGTGCAGGTTCGGTCAGTTGGATCGAAAATGAGCCTTGACTTTCCGTCATACATGTAGTACATTAGAATCGTGGCTGAGAGAGAAACCCCGGCGGAACCGGGAACCTAGACCGAGGGTGGATCATGAAAACAGTGCTGAGCGACTGCCGCGTCCACACGCTGGAGGAGGCAATAACGGCTTTGCAGGACATCGCCAAGGCATATGCTGGGGATGAACGCTCCAGCAGCCCCGCAGAGATTCACCTCGCACATTCTGGACGGTTCGGTGGGGATGGCTGGCAGTTGTATCTCCATGAGGAATCGCTATCCGATGGATCGGTGGTGCTCAGTCTGCTAGTCGCCGCCTGACGCCAGCAAGAGGCTCCACGCTACACAGCACGGGCCTGGACGCTACCAGGAACCTTGAAATCTGAGGCAGAACAACAATGGACGCCAAGATCATTGCAATCTGGAATCAATCTTGCCTGCGGGCGGGGGAGCAATGCCGCGCCTGTGAAGACCGGAAACTGTCGCAGTCATACCCATTGTACGACGTGACCTTGTATCTGTACACGGAGCCGCGCCAAGTCGTGAGCTATGCTCGTGCTCTGTTCCGGCGCTCCCGCAAGAGCGAGCATCGCGACAACGGCGTCTATCTGCGGGCCGTCGCCCGGAACCTGATACGTGGCCTCGACTTTCCCGACGATCTTGACGGCCTGGAAACCGTCAATCTTTATGGGTCTCCCGTACCTATCACGCCGGACGATTGTGTGCGGTTGGATCGCTAACCCCAGCGGAGCGGGAGTCGGTTTCTACGTAGAAACTGGCGAAACCTTCATTCTGAGGGTTTACTTTCCGAAAATTTGGGTGTAAGCTGCCCCATAGTCTGAGGCTGTGATGGAGCCACTTCAACTGAACGAGAACATCGATCCAGGTCTGGTGCGTGAGAAGGATGGTGCGCTGGGCTTGTATCTGGATAGGCACAAGGCTTTCGGGTTCGCAATTGTGATTCGCAATGCGGTCGAGATGCCGGATAGTCCAATGTGTTTGCGGGGCTTGCTAACAGTGGTAGAAGAACTGCTTGCTCCGTATGATGATCAACAAGTGGCTCTCGCGGTCTACAACGGGGTGAAGAGGTTGTTGGATGACCTAACGTGACCATGGAGGTTGACGTGTCAACACCAATCGTGATGACCAAGAGAGAGTTTGCCGAAGCCCAAGAAGCAGCGCGGAAGTATCGTCATACCAGTAGCAGGATGACGATGCGACTGATGCAGGCGATCAAGCAACGGCACCCAAGGGCAGACAAGCGGCTTGCCAATTCAGCCTAGCGGTGTTAGGATAGTCTACCCCAAAAAAACAGGAGATTGACCATGGGCGTCTACCAACGGTTGTTGGAGAAGGTCGAAGAAATTCCGTTTCTGCGTGATCCTCGATTCGACAAATACGAATTCGAGTTCAAGCTGAGTAGACCGGATTTCTCTTCCTTTATCACTGAAGGTGGAACCGATGTGGTTCCTGGGAACGGGTACGCCACCTTCTACTGGAAGGAAGGCCGCACGTTCAAGGTGTTGCCGTACGATCATGATCAAGCCGATGCTCCCATTGGGATGCTAACCACGGCTCCCGAAGAGCTTCTGAAGCAGGCGATAGAGGGCACGGAATACGAGGCTATGGCTCTCGATCCGCGTACGGGGCAATACTACGACGTGAAGAAGGGGTCGCCCAAACCTGAAAGTTGTGAGATGGGCAAGTGGTCGCCGGAACATCTGGACGCCACTCTCACGCATCATTACATGAGCCTGTCGGAGCACGAACGTTTCAAGGTCACTCGTGACCTGATGAACATGCTCTACATGATGATGACGGATCGTTCGCTGATGGCGGTGGGGTATCTGAACAACAATCCCACCTTGGTTGATCTGATCCATATCCACAAGCATCTGATGATCCATGCGGACAAGGAGATGAAGGACATCCTGTCCGGTGCTCTGAAGAAGCTTGGGATCGATGTGGGAGACTCCAAGCCTGACACGCCTGAAAAGCCTGAGAACGACGGCAAGGTTTTGAACTAGAGCCGTCCGCTTTCAATCAGACGAGTAACCTGTCATGAAAAAGTGGCTAGGGAGGCTGGTTTTCTTTTCCGTGTGCTATGTGGCGAGCGTGGCGACGGTTGTGTTCGGTCTGTCCGATCACATCATCGATAACGCGGTGAGTCTGAAGATGCTGGCTTCCCGCGTGAACACTCTGGAAGAGACAGTCAGTCTGAAGCATGTGCAAAAGCTGACCGTCACAGCATACTCTCCCAGACGAGTCGAAACGGATGATGATCCGTTTATCAACGCTTCGATGACTCCCGTGAGCGAGGGGCAGATTGCGGTATCTCGTGATCTGTTCAACGATGGATGGGTCTTCTATCGGTATGTATACATCAAGGGGTATGGAATCTTTGAGATTCGCGATCTGATGAACGTCCGGTACAAGAAGAGAATCGATGTGTTCTTTAACGACACTCGAAAAGCCCGTCAATGGGGTGTGAAGCGGCTTACGGTGGCACTGCTTGCGAACACTGAAAATAGGCTGCTACGGGGCACCAAAGGGCTTGCAAGTCCACCGATCATACAGTAGAGTAGAGATAGCCTCTGGCCATCACAGGAGCGCGGGTTTTTCCTCCTTTTTTCCCGTGCTCATTGGCCTTGTTTGTCCGTTGCCCGAAACAACCAGACAGGGCGATGGTCAGAGGTTCCTTCGAATAGACTCGCTCCTTCCCGTTGCGAGTCTTGTGAGCCGGAAGAGGTAACCCCCACCTCTTCCGGTTTTCTCAATAGGTGAGTCCATGGAAGCCCGAATCCCTATCGTGCGGGTGACTGCAAAGGACTGCCGTTGGGATTACTTCAGGGCTTCCGGAGCCGGTGGTCAGAAGCGCAACAAGACATCTTCAGCCGTTCGCTGTACCCATGACCCTAGCGGTGCGGATGGGACAGCGTCAGATACCCGTTCGCAATCCAAAAACAGAGAGCTTGCTTTCTACAGGATGGCAAGTTCAGACGAGTTCAACAAATGGCTGCGTTTGGAGACAGCAAGGCAGACGGGTGAGCAGGAACGTATCGAGAAGCGTGTTGAAACGCAAATGCAGCCCGAAAACCTGAAGGTAGAGGGTCGGGTCAACGGTAAGTGGAAACCCCTGGAGATTGACGATGACGGAAGCACAACAAGTTGAGAAGCCGGATTGGGGTCTGTGGCGGTATCGTGAAGACCTGAAGGGTGGGAAATACCTTGTTCTCAGACGGGATGGTACGGTGTTCACAGAGCCCAACTTTGTGTTGGGGCCGAATGATCGTGCATCGTACCACGCCATGCTGGCGTATGCGGACAAGTGCGAAGAGTTCATGAATGCTGGTGATACCAACTACAATCCTGAGTACATCGCTGACTGTCGCCGGTTGGCTGATGATATGCTCAATCTCAGGATGAATACAGGTGTCAATGGCGATCCTGGGAAGGGCAGACATCGGAAGGATCATCCCAAGATCATCGAACAGATGCTCAATCCGGACAAAAGGGTGCTGGCACCACTGGAGGAGTGATGTTTCAGAGGCTCGCGAACAAGTTTGTGATGTGGGCTCTTCAATTCGATGGAGCCAAGACCGTCATTCTCAGACCGGGTGAAACCCTGGTCATTCAGCCAGCGCGAGCGATTCCAGAACACGATCTTGAGGTCTTCCGGAAAGCTTTCGCTGGTCGCAACATGCCTGTTGTGATCCTTCCGCACGATGCGAGCACGACCAAGGTTGACTTCAGGCTGACAGGAGGTCGCAGATGGCGAGGAAGAGGCAACACCAGAAGCCGGGAAAAGAAGGCCGAGCGTACAAGAAGTGGTTGACTTGTCTACATTCCTGGGATGCTCATGGGGTCGATGTTCGAAACCTCCGTCCCGATGATCCGAAGCTTCTGGCACAAGAATGCATCAACTGTGGTGTGACCATTAAGCAGCATATTGAGTGGTCAAATCAACGCACTGGCTTGGACATGAGCGCCTTTGACGGCAGTGTGTTTTTCGATCAGCGGACTGCGCCTGGGTCGTGACATTTGAGAAAAATGTCATAACTCATTGTTTTGCTTGACTTTGGTGCAAAACAGGGGTTATCGTGTGGGTCACTATGAGTTTTTGCTTTCACTCACGGTGGCCCACGGATGGTTGCTGCTCTTACCACTGCTCAGGTAGACTCTCTACTCCGTAGTCCGGAAGTAGAAGAACTCTTGCTCAGGAACGACTTGGCGTATTTCGCTGAGAAGATTCTTGGCATGGAAGTTGTTGCTCATCACAGGAAGTGGTCAGAGCTTACCGCGAAGTACAATCGTCTCTGCATCAACTGTGCTCGTGACCATGGGAAGAGCTTCTTTTTTTCTCATGCGTATGTGATCTGGAGAGCCTATTTCAAATGGCTGCCGGACTATGGTGACAGCAAGTCTCTTCCGAAGTTCCCCATTGGCTACATCTGGTCGAACACAGAACAACAGGCAATTGACCATCTCACGCTGGTTCAGCAAGAGATTCTGAGTAATCCAAAGCTTCGCTTCCTTGTCCCTCCTGGCAAGGGTGTTGGCGGCATGCCCGCTGGGTGGAGTAAGAAGCGGATGCGGTTGTCCAACGGTGTGAGCATCCGTGCAATCGGTTGGGGTGGTAGAGTCCGTGGGGCTCATCCTGTCTGGGCGGTCTTCGATGACATCCTGAACGACGAGACGATCTACTCTGAGTTGGTGCGGCGCAAGCAGATCGACTACTTCTACTCAGCCGCGACACCGTCCGTGGTTCCAGGTGGTCAGATCATCGTTGTGGGTACACCGTTTCATCAAGAAGACCTGTATGCAGAACTGAAGAAGAACCCGGAGTATGTCTTCGCTCGTTACCCATCACTCAGCGAAGATGGCAACGAGAAGCCTCTTTGGCCTACGCGGTACAGCAAGGAAATCCTCCTCAGAAAGCGTCGTGAAGTTGGACAGGTTCGGTTCGCTCGCGAATATATGTGCGTTCCGATTTCGGATGAGTCCAGCTTGTTCCCGGAGCGCATCATTGTGCCGTGCTTCGAGGAGTCATTCCGAATGCCTACGCATCTGACGGCCGAAGACTTGTCTGAGCTTCAGGTGTATACGGGGGTTGACCTTGCAATGTCTGCTAATGTGGGAGCGGACTGGACTGTAATCATTACGATTGGGATTGACCGCTACAAGAATATCTGGGTTCTGAACATTCGAAGATTCAAGGGCAAAGGTCTGACTGAGCAGTTGAAGGCTATCCAGGATGTGTACAACAGCTTCAAGCCCCGCAAGATTTGGATCGAAGACAATAACTTCCAGCGCATCTTCAAGGATGAGTTGGTCAAGAATACCGATCTGCCGGTACAGGGGTATACAACACATGCTCGCAAGAAGAACTCGATGGAAGAGGGTGTTCCGTCGATGCAAATCTTGTTTGAGAATCGGAAGTTTGTTATTGCTCGTGCCACGGCTTATGACCGTGAGATCACGGATCAACTGATCGGTGAGTTGAAATCTTTCTCGTGGATGGACGGTAAGCTTCAGGGTGTTGGGTCGCATGATGATATGGTAATGGCTCTTTGGATTGCGCTGGAGGCGTCCAGGGAAGGGGAGTTTCAATTTTCATTTGCGTGAGCTATGTCTTCCTATCTTCCTCCTGCGAGAGAACGGTTGCGGAATCTTGTGGCAACGTGTGTAAGGCATGGTGACTTCACACTGAGAAGTGGTCAGAAGAGCGATACGTTCATTGATCTTGAGGAGGTGTCTAGCACTTCATTGTTCATGATTCTCTTTCTGGATGTGCTCAGGGAGATCGTGCGAGGCGATGTGTATGACACCTTCATTGGCCCGTCGAAGGGTGCTGATCCTCTCGTCTATGTTGGACGAGAGGGTATCAGGAACAGGCGGGGGACAAGAGCGATTGTGTTGGAAGACGTGTTGACAACGGGTGGATCGGTGCTTCGTTGTATCGAAGAGTCCGGAATGACCCCTGTGCGGATTGTTTCAGTTGTGGACAGAGGGTGTTCGGTTGAGCTACCCGCTCCCTATACCCCAATCCTGTCTATTGGCGAAATTTCTACGTAGAAACCGGAGTCTTGTAAAATGGCGCGCGGGAATGTGGTCTGGTTCGATATCCAGAAGGGTTTTGGATTCATCACAGACGAGGCTCAAGGGGACGATGTATTTGTCCACTACTCGAAGATCGAGGGGCCAGAAGGTGAGTTCAAATATCTCGATGCTGGAGACCTTGTGGAGTTCGAGCGGTTTGAGGTGGACAGAGGTAATGGCCTGAAGAAACCTCAAGCGAAGAACGTAAAGCTTGTCAGCCGCCGCGAAACCACAAAGGGCGACAAGTGAGATCAGAGATCGTGAAGTGGATTCGGATTGTTGTTTTCAGGACGGTGAAGGGAAAGGGGTTGATCAATCTTGACATTGACAACCTCATCTCCGCCGGATATCTGGGTTACGCTCAGGCGTTGAAGAACTACGATGAGCGTAAGAAGGTCAAGTTCAAGACCTTTGCTGAGTATCGCATCAAAGGCGCGGTACTTGACGAGGTTCGACGTGTGATCGGTGACGAGCGGTGTAAGACGGAAAGGCCAGTTAGGGTCAATGATGTCGATTTCGAGATGATCATTGATCCTCGTGACTATGGTTGTGAGTTCGAGATCGATTTCGAGAAGTTCATGGATGCGTTGCCGATGACTGTCCGTGAGAAGAACATTCTCCGATCACGCATTCAGGGTATGAGCCTGAAGGAGATCGGACAGCAGTTTAGGTTCAGCGAATCCCGTGCTTCTCAGATTCTCTATAGCATCCGTGTGAAGGCTGCACCAACGTTCGAGCGATTTTTTGGAATCAAGGTGGTGGTTGCACCAAGATTTCGCAAGTATCGGCGTACCTCGTCCGATAATGGAGTGAGGAGATTCCCGTGGAATCTGGCGTTTGCCGATATGTGTCGGCGCAACAGGGTGGGGCGAATCATTTCAATTCGGTCGCACCAATTCCCAATCCAACCTCTCCCTTGGCTTAGAGCGAGCGGTCAATGAAGCTGACCTTGGACGATTACGCCGCTGTGTTGGATGACGTTGTCAAAGCGGCTTCCAAGAGTTCGGGACGCAAGACATTCGAAGATTTTGAAGAAGAGATCGGTAAGTCTCTAACCTTCAATCCGCTTGCTCCCACAGAGATGACTCCTGAAGTTGTTGCGAGAGAGGGTATTTACTCTCCCTATGCACAGGCTCCAGAAGGCGGGTTTGTACCGCATACCGCTGAGCACTGGATGGGGATGGGCAAAGACCCCGATGACTATCGCAACGTTCACCAGATTTATGAGGAAGCTGGTGCCAAACAGCCTTCTCTCGATAGCCTGAGACACATGTTCGTGCAAGCTATCGAAGACACTGATCGCGCTGGCCGAAGTTTCTCGTTCCTGTCGCGTTCTATCAAGCCGACTGAATGTGAAATGATCGTGAAGGGTATTCCTATGCCGTCCAAGGGTGGCGGCATGAAGGATATGGGGATGCCTGTGGGAACGATTCATCGGTTCAGTGATGGTAAGCAGTATCGGAAAGAAGCTCCTGGCAAGTGGGTTCCGGTGTCAGCCGGTGCGAAGCCGGGTGGAAAGGAAGACGCTACTCAGTCAGGACACGTTGAGATCGAGCGACATGCGATGATCACTCGTATTCGACAGGAGATGGATCGTCGTACCAAAGCGGCTGCTGACCAGAAGCAGTTGGAAGGTCGTATGAAGCAGACGGCCAAGAAGTATGCGACCAAACAGACTGAAGCGGCTGGGATCAAGTCCCCGGTAGATCAGCTACCGAAAGACAAGGACAAGCCTGGAAACTTCGATCTGTTGGAAGGAGCGGACGCGGCGAAGAAGATTTACTTCATCGAGGGCTCGAAGGTCAAGATGGATCACGTTCAACAGTTCTTGAAGGAGTTCAGTCAGGACTTCAAGGACATCGATTCGAACGGTCAGAATTCGAAGTTCCGTGAAGACATGATGAGCAATGGGGCGTTGTATTATACATCCCGGCTCAAGGGGCCTGATTCTCTACTGAAGAAGATGCAGAGCAAGTATCTCGACCGCTCTCTTAACACGGTGACTGACGCGATTGGTGCGAGAGCGTTGGCAGGTAGTCTGGAAGATCAGAAGCGGCTCTTCACGTTCTTCAAGTCTCAGCATGAGTTGGTCGAAGAGGAAGACTTCGCTGAGCAGGGGCGTCCCGATGGATATCGGGCGATCCATTGTCTGTTCCGGACAAGTTCCGGAAAGATCGGTGAGTTTCAGTTCAAGACGATCAATCAACAGCTTTACTCTGGGTATTTCCATGACACGGTTTACAAGGGTAGTAAAGCTATTCAGGACGATCCAGAGGTAGCGAAATTTCAGAGAGATGTGTCGGACTATCTGCACAGGCTTGATTCTGGTCAGGAACAGTTCGATATCAATCGCGCTCCAAAGGCTCCAAAGCAACTTGTGGCTGCGAAGTACAAGGACGAGAAGGGTAAGGAGCAGACGGCTGGAGAGTTTCCTTGGGAAAACGTTCGGACTAAGAATGTGGGTGACTATCTGTACAAGGCAGATGACGAGTCTCAGAGTGTGAAGTATTTTCTGGTGTTGCGCGATAAGAAAGGCAACACGGTTGGAACCAAGAGCTACAACAGCCTGGAGGCTGCGCAGAAAGAACAGACACGTCTTCTCAATCAGAAGAACTATGGCGATCTTCCTATTGCTCAGGCTACGAGCGAGAAGGAGTTGTTCGCCACCTTCCATGAGTACAGACCACGGGTCGGCTCACAGGTTGACGATCAGAGCAAAGACAAAAGCCCTGCCAAGTACACAAGGGGTTCAAAAACGACCCCTCAGAAGCGGAAATTTGGGAGAGACCAAAATGGCTCACGATGACCTGTTGGCGAAAGCTGGCATTCGGGTCGGCAATCCAGCGGAGCGGCGTTTGATCAACGATGAGCCTTCTCATCGATTTGTGGTCAAGGGCTTCAAGAATAGAGGAAGCGTCTCTCGTGCTGGTTCTCAGTCCAGCCCCCGCGAGAATTTGCTTCGAAGTCTGGGCATTCCGGACGAGGGTGCTCTTGAGAAGGCTACTCTGTACGGGAACGATGGTGATCTGGAGTACGTTCCTGATACGTACACGGGTCAGGATGTGTATCATCAAGACCCGTACAACGAGGTTCAGGTGACACGTCAGGAAGTGCTCGATACGCATGGTGAGCATTTTCACAGCGATATCGATCCAGATGTGGAGCGCATTTTGAGTGAAGTTACCGAAGCGGGAACACACTTCGACTACACTCGTCAGTTCGGTCGTTCGATGGGTGCCTTCGATGGTGACGATGATGGTGATGACAACACAGAAGGTAAAGAGGAAGAAGAGAAGTCGAAGCTCAAGGCCAAGGATGTCAAGAAAGCTAGAAGAAGTGGCCCTGGTTCCCGTGGTGGAAGGGTAATTGGTCATACTCGTTCTGGCAAACCGATCTATGACAACAGTGCGAAAAATCACAGTGGATTCACAAAAGAAGATCATGCCGATGCTCGTGATCTTCATACCTCTATCCATGAAAAGATGCTCGAAAGAGTGATGCATGGTGGAGAGTTTCCATCTGATTCGGCCATACTGAGCACAAAGGCCAAAGATTATCATGCTCGTTTGGCAAAATCTGAATCAGACGATGAAGAAGAAAGCGACGAGGAGCCAGATGATGATGAAGACGATCAGGAGAAGTCTCTGTCTGGCATTTTGGATGATCTGATCAAGGGAGAGGGTGAAGGTTCTCGTGGTGGCAAAGTGATTGGTCATACATCGAGTGGGAAACCAATCTATATCCACGAGCCGAATTTGGGTACTTCTAGTGCTGGTGGTATCCATGGAAAGAATTATAAGGGGTGGAATTGGAAAGATCATGAAGAAGCGTATGCTGCGCATTCTGCCGCTGCTAATTCTCTCGTACAGAAGCATGGTGGGTATCCAAAAGGTGATGATGCAAAGACTTATGTGCAGCATGCTCACAACAAGGATGCACATTACTTTTGGGCAAAAAAGACTGGTCATCCTGAATTGAACAAAAGCCTGGGAAAGTCTAGTGCCGGGGAGGGTTCCAAGGGTGGTCAGGTGATCGGCCATACCCGCTCTGGCAAGCCGATCTATGCTCACGATTCAGCGATCTATGCCCATGGCACAGGCGCTTTCAGTGGGTACAGCAAGGGTGATCACTTTGATGCCTACACGCGCCATTCAAACGATCTGAAGTACAAACGTGGTCGTAGTGGGAAGAAGAACTTCTTGTCCGCGATGAAGCTCCATTCGCAGGCTTACTACGCTGCGAAGAGCGAGCGTGATCCAGACCTTCCAGACTTTTTGAAGTCGAAGAGTGGCGAGGGCTCTCGTGGTGGCAAGGTGATTGGTCACACACGGTCTGGCAAGCCGGTCTATGAGGGTAAGGCGGCGTCTAAGTATTCTGATTTTTCACGTCAGGATCACAAAGATGCTGCTGCCCAACACATGCGTCATTGGCATGATGATGACTCAGAGAGTGCGGACGGGAGTGATCAAATTTCGGTCGATCATGATCGATTGTCTTTGACTCCAGAGCAGTTGAAGAATCGTGATGCCAAGCGCCGTGGTGTTCTTGGCAAAAAGTCTGTTTCTGTTCTGGACGATTTGGTCAAAGCTGTAACTGGCGAGGGCTCCCGTGGTGGTGTGGTTGTGGGTCATACATCGAGTGGCAAACCCATCTATCAAGGTGAGACTCATTCGACACGGATTCACACTACGACTGGCGAAGAGACTTCCCATGTGAATTCGTACATCCAGCATGCGGGTGATGAGAAACCGTATGGTGGTGAGAACTACCACGTTTTCTATCAACGCAAGGGTGCTCAAACCCAAGGCGACAATGAGACTGATGCGGATCGGGATTACGTTGGGTATGTGATCCGCCACAAAGACGAGGGCATATGGTCTGGTCACCCTGAGATCACGAGCATGAGTGCTTACAAGCAGGCGAAGAACTTCAAGACCAGAGGCGAAGCTGAACACCATATCCTGAGCACCTATAAACGGTATCAGGAAGCGTCGAAGCCGAAAGATCAAAAAGCCGCTAGCGTCCAGGAGGCGAACGATCTGTACAAGGCTTTGATGGATATCTCGTTGAACAAAGCCACCGATGCCCAAGAAGACAAGGTGCATCAGGTGATGCGCGAATTCAAAGAAGGCACGCTTCGTTCGGGGAGCAAGACTGGCCCGAAGGTCAAGAACCGGAAGCAGGCGATTGCCATTGCCATGAATCAGTCTGGGCAGTCGAACAAGTCTGACGATGAGGCGAGCGATCTTCTCAAGAGCAGAATCTTCCCCATCGGTACAGTTCATACGTTCAGTGATGGCAAGCAGTACAAGAAGGTCGCTAACAACGAGTGGCACCCTGTTAAGGGAGAAGGCCCACGTCGATATGACTACGCCGCTGCTGTTGACCACAACAGCAAGATCGAGGTTGGTCAACATGTCCGTGTAAATTGGACGGCTGGGAGTTTCGGTCACTACACGGGCAAGGGCACCGTGACCAAAGTCAATGCCAAATCTGTAGCGGTGGCATTGGATGAACCCGTTGCTGATCAAAGTGGCCTTGGCGGAAGTGGCTATCCCGCTGGTCGTCGAATTGTTGTTCCACGGGCTGACATGTTCAGTGGTGCAAACTCCAAATGGGCATGGCACAACGGAGTTTTCCCGGTTCATGGTGAGGGCAAGAAGTCGAGTATCGATGAATTGCTCGATCTTGTGAAAGCTGGCTCATCGAAAGAAGTTGCGCCAACTTCTACACCAACAAGAAGGACTGTTCCTTCCGCGCGCAACTCGTTCATCAAAGCGGCTGGCCCTGGAGGAGTCCTGTTCGATTTTGGTCATCTGACCGGGAACCTTGCTGCCGACAGATATTCCGAGCTTGCCAATCAGCATGCGGAGCCGCAACAGGCTGCAATTCTGAAGTCTCAGAAAGCTGAGTACGATCAGGCTCTCGTGGAGTATGTCACTACTGGTCGTACGAGAGAACAGGATGTTTCTCCACAACAGGGTGCAGATGTTCAGAAGTCAGATGAGCAACATGGTGCTCAAACGGCCGATGTGTCAAAGCCGGTCTTCATGGGCGATTTTCGGACTCAGTTCGAGAGCAAACAGGCTCGTGTTGGTAGTGAGGTCGTGAAGGCTCAGTCTGAGACCGACCAAGCTGTGATCGAGATGTTTGGTAAGAACCTGGGTGATGCTCCAACCGATATGACCATGGCTGGGAAGACCCCGGTTGTTCTCGATCTGGCTTCGGGAGCGGCAATCGACATGCAGAGCGGCGAGCAGATTCAACCTGCTGAGTAACCATGGGAATCATTCAGAAAGCTGGTCGATATATCCTGGGCGAAATCGCTGGGATGAGACCCGATATGGTCAAGGCGGGTCTCATGTCTCCGGATTCGTCTGCCTACGATCCAAAGACATCCCTTGTCGATCCTCTCTCGTTTCAATCGCTCAGTGCATTTGGGTATCGAGAGAAGTTCAGTCTTCTGGATTACTCCCGGTTGCGGGCGATCAGCTTGAATGATTCGGTGGTTGCTGCTGTGATTCAAACCCGGTTGAATCAGGTGGCTGGGTTTGCCACGTTGCAGGCCGACAAGCATACGGGTGGTTTCACGATCCGTATGCGAGACAGGGACAAGAAGCCAAACTCTGCTGCTCAAAAGCGTATTAAGGAATTCCAGGAGTTCATGATCAACTGTGGTGTGCCTGAGCAGTTCGAAGACACACCGGAGCGTAAGCGTCGTGACAATTTCGACACCTTCTTGCGCAAGTTGACACGGGATTCTTTGACGTATGATCAAGCCAACTTTGAGATAACGCCAAGAAGGAATGGGATGCCGTACGAGTTCGGTGCGGTAGATGCCTCTACTATTCGGCTCATCCCGGACAAGAAGGAATTGATCGATCAGTTCAACAACGAGCGTGCAGCACAGTATGCTCTTCAGACGATGAAGGATACGATCAAGGTTGCTGAGAATTCTGGCAAGGTCTTCAAGCCCCGTCATCCGAAGTATGTCCAGGTGATCAATGGGATCATCAAGCACGACTACGATGAATGGGAGATGGCGTTTGGTGTACGCAACCCCCGGACAGATGTAATGTCGTATGGGTATGGATTCAGTGAGATCGAAATGCTGGTGACGATCATCACTGCACACATGAATGCGGAGACCTACAACCGGAAGTTCTTCACACAGGGGACAAACGCCAAGGGAATTCTCCACTTCGAGGGTCAGGTTCCGCGTGATCAACTTCAGGAGTTCCGGCACCAATTCCACATGCAGGCGGCTGGAATCGCCAACTCCTTTAAGACCCCGATCATTGCGACGGCAAAGGAAACTAAGCTTCAGTGGATGGACTTCCAGAAGTCAAACCGCGAGATGGAATTTGGGCGGTGGTTGGAATACTGCATCAAGGTTGTCTGCTCTGTTTACCAGATCGATCCGATTGAAATCGGATTCGACATCTCTCGAATGGGTTCGGGTGCATCACAGGGCGGTGGGTATGGGATGGGTGCCAGTGCTGGTGACCCGACTTCCAAAATTTCGAGTTCTCAGGACAAGGGACTCAAACCATTGCTGCGCTTCCTCCAATCGCTGATCAATGACTACATCGTTTACCGATTGGATGCGGACTTCGAGTTCGAATTTGTTGGTCTCAACGCGGACTCTGATAGCGAAGCTCTGGACAAGATTGGCAAAGAGGTCAAGACATTCAAAACGATCAACGAGGTCAGGGCGGAGCAGGATAGACCTGCTTTGCCTCCTCTTGATCAGATTGAGTCTCCTGGTGATCTGCTTCTCGATAGCACTCTTCTTACTATTTGGGGACAAGAGAGACAGGCAAAACAACAGCAAGACATGATGGCTCAGCAAGGGCAGGACGGTGGTGATGGGAATCCCGTTGGCGAAGATGAGCAGCCTGATTACCAGAACATGAGTGATGAAGACCTTCAGCAACAGTACAAGAAGTTGCAGGAAGGCGGCGGTGGTGGTGGAAGCCTTTCCCAAGGTGGCGTCAACAAATCGATGCCCCGGTTGACTCGCACACTGAGACTGTGATGAAGAAAATCATTCGCGATGCATTCTCGTATGTTGAGTACAAGGGGAAGACTGCGCCGCAAGAGCGATGCAGTACTTGCTTCTATGGGACGTTTCCAGGAAGTAAGTGCTCGTTGTACGAGGCTATCAATGGGTTGATGCCCGAAGCATGGAATCTCGAAGATACCGTGAATCCAAACGGAGCATGCAACGCTTTTACTGACAAGGAAGTGACAAAGGCAGTGATTAGACGTGATCCGATTTTTGTGCTGAAGGCTGGTGGCGAGGGTTCTCGTGGTGGCAAGGTGATTGGTCACACATCGAGTGGAAAGCCGATTTATGGAGATAGTCATTTGAGAGGTACGCGGGAATGGTCTGAGCGTGACCATTTTGAAGCGTATCACGTTCATGGTAAGGCGGATAGACCGGGTTCTTCGCTTGAAGACGCTAGACTCCATTCTGCCGCAAGGTCTTATCATCTTAGTGAGGGTAGTAAGGTTGGTGGAATCAAGAATGATGGGCCACATAAAAGACATCCTTGGTTCACATCAAGCGGTCAACGGAAACGGTTTATGAGCAGATCATGATCGAAGTCAAGATCAGTGCGGATACTCAAGAGGAGTTCGATGCCAAACGTGCCGATCTTGCCAAGGCTGTTATCGGCCCGAAGGCTATCACCCCTCGAAAGGCTTATCATCGGTATCAGAACGACTTGCTGGACTATGTGAACGCACTATACCTCAAGCGTATAGCGCAAATGAAGCGAGAGATCGATGTTGTGATCCGGCGCGCCCAGGCGCGAATCCAATGAAGATTCTGCTGATGATCACTGTGGTGGCGATGTCGGGTGTCAAAGCTCCTGCAATCAGCTTCAAGAGCATGTGTGATGCGATTGATCCTGAAGCTATCACGCTCATCACAATTCGGCCTTTCAGGGACGCACAGAATGGGACTGTTATTCCAGGCGTTGTCTACCAGTGTGTGCGGATCACGGAAGGTGAAGAGAAGGGCACCAAACCTCAAAGGAAGCAGAAGGCATGAGCAGTTTCTACGTAGAAACTGAATCTGTTTCCAAGGGTGGTCGAGAGGTTGCTTCCGTTGCGGTGATGAGCGGGTCGAATCTCTTGATGGGCCGCCGCAAGGATTCTGGCGAGTGGACTTTGCCGGGCGGTGGATTGGAACCGGGCGAGAAGCCCGAAGAAGGGGCCAAGAGGGAGCTTTTTGAGGAGGCAGGGGTCAGGGTAGGGCAGCTCCGATATCTGGGCTCCAGGCGCGTTAAGGGCGTTCCTGATAACGATCTGATCACGGTGCATGCCTTCCTGGTGCATCAACATGGGAAGGCAACTGTCCGAAACGATCCTGACAAGGAAGTGAGCCGGTGGTCATGGATCGATGTGAGCAACGGTCTTCCGAAAGCGATTGAAGATGAACTTCACTCCCCACGGAACGTGGTTCTCATGATGATGGGTATTCAGAAAGAGCCAAAACCGTCCCTGGTGATTCGATCTGACCTGGGGCCTATCGACCTATCCAAGATGTATGGAGGAGGGGTTGGAGAGGCTTCTGACAGCGAATTTGGTACCTATTCTGGCGGTGGTGGGAAAAAGCCGGGTGGCCCTGGTTCTCGCGGTGGAAAGGTGATCGGACGTACACGGTCTGGGAAACCGATCTACGAGAGCGCATCCCATTATGGTCACAACAGCTTCTTTGCGGAAGAGCATCTTCAGGCTGCTGAAGCGCACAAGCATCATGCAGGGAGTTTGCTTGAACACATGAAGGGCAACCTTCATGGGAATACTTCGAATTTCAAGACGCTGATGGGCAAGATTGAAGCCCACATGACTGAGGCCGATGAGCATCGGAAGAAAGCTGGAACCGCTCCAAAAGCTCCCCGCAAGAAGGCCGAGCCGGCCAAGAAGGAGTATCGCTATGCAGCTTCCGTATTCGATGATTCGGATATCATCAAGAGTCTGGAGGCCATAGTTAAGCATGTCGAAAAGCCCGGTTCTCGTGGTGGTCATATCATCGCCTGGAGAGATGGCGAACCGATTTATGGAAAGGAGCAGCCAAAAGTTAAACGTAAGGTGGCTAGTGCTACAGTCAAATACACAACAGCATTGAGTCCTAGTGGGAAGAAAGAAAACGTGGCTGTTCATTTGAATCCATCCGCTGATGATTTGGCTGAACATATTCCAGCCGGTGCAAGAGCGTGGCTTCTGCCGGGTGGAAATTTGTATGTCATGGACAACAAGAATATTTTGCATCTTTCTGCTATCGAGTCTGTGATGAATTCTGGATTCATCACCAAGCAGCAATTCAGAGATATCATCCCGCCAAAGAGTTTCTTGAGTGATACCGATCCTTCTGAGGGTATCATGTTGGAGAGAGTTGGTAATTCCAATATGTTTGTGTTGGGTGAATCTTATGAAGGCGGTGTTCCGGAGGGTGATGAGCTATCTGACATCAAGGATTCGATCAGAGCTTTCAAGAAAAATTCAAAAGGCGTGATCATCCGGCCAAGTAGTATTAGAGATTTCAATGTCGAAGACTACTTGCATATGAGCTTCGATCAAGAAGAATTTGATCTGTGGAAGGCGGATGATAAGATGATTTCCACTCCCCAGAAGGGGATGGTTAAAAAGCATGAACATCTTGTCCGCGTCCCGAAGACACCAAGCCATATGAGCTTTTTTGTGAAGGCTGCTCCAGGAGAAGTCCGCCCTGGTCACAAGTATTTGCGACGGTACAGACGGAATGATCAGTGGGTATACGTCTATCGCGAGCCAGAAGGTGATACCCGTGAATTGAACGAGGAGGCTATGTCGCTTCTTCACCATCTTGCGGCGCGTGGTGACGAAGATGCCACGTATCTTCTGAACAACCTGAAAGAGAAAGCGGCTGACGAGGTTCTTGATCGTGAGTTGAATGGCACGGAACGTCATGATGTTGTGCAGATGATTCGGAACAGTCTCGATCAGAATGTGTTCCGATATTTGAATCAGTATACTACGAGCCCGTTCCATCAAACGCTCACACGGAATCGTGTGACGTTGGATTCCGTGATGTCTCAGGTTCAGGGACAGACATTGCGCGGTCTGCTGACAAGTTATCACAACGCCCTGCGAGATGTGGATCGGGCTCATTCGACATTGCAGATCACGAGTTCTCAGAACACTGATGCTCGCGGTGCGGGTGGTTATGCAAATCTTGCGTACAACAGAGCCTTGCAGGCGTTGGAGACTCGTACTGCGTTCTTGCCAGCGCGCTATTCCGAAGTCCATCGGAGAGGTACACGGAGCGGTTCGAATGATCTTGAACCGTTTGTGAACACTCAAGAGATACGAGAAGCCGCTGAGCGCCAAGAGCGAGAGCGTCAAGCTGCCGAAGCTGAACGCGAACGACAAGCCGCTGAAGAACGCGAGCAGATCATGGGTGAGTATCGCACCAAGATGACCGGTGCGATCATCGATCATCTTGATCCTAGCGTTCATGTTTCTCCTGACAAGATTGCGACCATCCATCGTGCTCTGAAGAACATGTTCGGTGGCAATGTTCCTACACGGGAACAGTGGCCTTACGACTTTTCACAGTATGGGTACAGGGTCAAGATTTCTGATGTGGCCGCTGACAACAATACCATCTCGTTCGCACTGAGCGCGACCAACGCTTCTGGAGAGCAAGTCACTCGTTCATGGCGTCGGAATTGGCGGAACAACGGTGGTCATCCAGCGATCTACAACGCGCTCCTGGAGACCTATCCATCCGCTCGTGGGACTGGCCCTGAGATTGGCGAGTTGATCAACAAGGCTCAGAACAAGTTGATGCATGAGACCGATCCTGACCATGGTGTGATTGGAGTCTTCGCTGCAATGACAGTGGGTGGCTACAATTGGGCCAATCAGGGCTTCAGATTTGATCGGGCAAGTGGTGATCGTGGTGTGGTTTTGATGCAGTTTAGGAACTTCCTGGCTGAGCATGGGATCAGATTGACAGACGAGGAACTGAGTCACTTCAAGGAGCCATGCCATTTTGCCGCTTTCCATGATGGCAAGTTCTACGAGGTGCATACTTCGGACGATCTCGCACTGAAGCCCGATCAGGTTGCTCATGGAACATTGGACGGGAAACCTGGAGGTAGACCGCTTACTCCTTCTGAGATTAGCGCAGGTCGCACCAATCGAATGCTTGTTCACCTTGGCAAGATGTTTCTCTTGGGCAAGTCATGGCACGGTATCTCTAGGGCTTCGGAGCAGAATGACCGCAACGAGGCGTGGCGGTTCTTCCAGATTTATCGTCGCATGAAGGTGGATTCCTGGAAGGTACTCAATGACCGATACAAGGCTGCTGTTGAAGCTGTACAGCAGGGCCAGCGCACTATGACTTCAGAGCAGCGAGCGGCTGCGATTTCAAGCTACAACCCGTACGTGCGGAGAGGAAGTAGGCGTCGAAGATCGTCAACTATTCGAAGACCGAATCGATTCAGGGATTGGACTCCAACCCAACAGAGAACTTGGATTGATCGGAATCGCGGTCAGTTGTCGGATGCTCAATACAATTCGGCATGGGAAGTGATGAGAAGTGCGAGACATCGTGTTGACATGGCGAGTCGTGCTCTTCAGACGTTTGTGAATGATGGTATTGTGACCGCGCCTTCGGCACCTCTCAATGAGATGAACGAGACAGACCTTCGACACTTTTTCCATGGTGAGTATAATTACTCAACGCGGACACAGGTTTCGCAAGGTGTCATGAATGAGCTTCGAGCGCATTATGGTGAAGGCGATACAGCAATCTACAATCGCCATTTCCGGGAACTCAGGTTCTATCAGGACGATTTGATCAATGCTCGTCGTGCTCGTATTGCCGCTGAAGCGCGGCCAGCCGGACAACAAAGAGCAACAGGATAATCATGCCAAAAGACATCAAGCCAATCGAGTCGGTCAAAGACCGACTCGTTGATGTGAATGACATTGACAGCGAGCTTGACATCGATCCGTATTTCGGTGAACAGGTCGCTGACGCGGCGCGGGAATCGTTCAAGGAGTCCAATCCTGGTCTGTATGCTGTACTGACCAAATACCGGAATCATGGCACTGACAGCAAGGGAACTTGAGGAGATTCGCGATATCGTCCGTAGGCATTATCTTGCTCTGACGCATGATGCCACGGGTAACATTTCGCTGACTCCAGCGGAACTTGCTGAGCTTCGCCGTGCTGGTCTGATCACTGGTCGTGAACCGGTGGTTATGCAGAATGCGTACGAGTTCGGCAAGGTGGCCGTTGCTGTGGGGCCGATTGCGGCCAGAGCCATGACGGTTGAACAAGTGCGTCTGGCGATTTCGAAAATGAAGCCTCTGACTGAAGTCGAGAGGGCCTCATTGGATTTCGCTCGTGCAAGTGCTGGGCAGTACATCAAGGGCATTATGGACATGACCCTGAAGGATGCCACTACTTCTGCAATGCGTGCTTCTGGTGCGGCATTGAGGGCTGTTCAGGAGGGTGTTTCAGAGGCAGTGGCAGACCGCAAGACGATCAGCGAGCTTCGCACTGAATTGTTTAACACCATCGACAACCGGTCTCGTGACTGGACACGTATCGCTCACACAGAACTGACCAACGCGATCCAGAACGGTATCTACAATGAGATCAGGGATACCTCTCCGGCGGGGGCCGATCAGGTGGTGTTCAAGAGTCCGAATCCAGATGCCTGCAAATACTGCAAGGCACTCTATCTAAAGCCTGATGGAATTACACCACGGGTATTCAAGCTGAGAGACCTGGAGCCGTCAAACTTCGGCAGACGAGCGCGTGATTGGAAGCCTGTTGTTGGTGCAACTCATCCATGGTGCAACTGCCAGATTCACATCGTTCCGGATGGGTACGACTTTGTCACGAGGCCAGTGGTTCAAGAACAGTTTGACGAGGGCGGGAAGACGTACAAGCAGGGTCAACGATTGAGCGAGACAGAGTATCGTACACTTCGGTCTTCGCATGCCGACAAGATAGGGAAAGGAGCGATTCTTGAGTTCACTGGTACGACGGCTGCACCAGAGATCATGAGAAGCATGTTGGACAGTATCCCTATCCATTCGGTTGACGAGGAAGAACCGATCTGCGAGTGCTGAGATGCCAAGAGGAACCCACAAGTACATTCGACGCGAAGGCACTTCGGGCAACTATCGCTACTTCTATTCCGATGCTCAAGGTCGGGAGAAGCCAGCGACGGACGAGAAGCATCGGAATGCTGTTCGCGATCACATTCGCCGTCTGATCATTCATTTTCTTGGTCAAGGCGCACGGCCAAACTCAGAGGTGATGCAGCAAATTGCGAACGAGGTGGGCGTTTCTGTCCGTACGGTCTGGGACAATCTTTCCAATATGCGTCAACGTGGTTCGCGGCGTGTGCGTAGGAATGAAGTGTCTGCGGCTGGTCAAGACTTGGCTGCATGGGGTCACGATTACGATACGCATCATATCAGTGAGGCGGGATCGAGTGTTGGTTCTGCGATGAATCAAGAAGCTGTTGATCGTGCTCGTGGAGTTGAACGGGCTTCTTCCAGACCAACACCAGAAAGGGTGCGTGCAAACAGGGTAGCTTCCCAGCAGCCCGGTTGGTCTCAGGTCAATGATCTTGCTACGTTTCGCACCAAGGCCAGTACGAGACCCGGTTTGCGTTTCGGTTTTTTGAACGAGCACGGCGATCCGTCTCTATATCAGGTGACGGGTGTCGTGCCCACTGGTATTTCCGTCAGCATCGTTCAGAATCCAGTCGATCCAAGTCGTGTTGGACACGTAGGGGATATCCACAACAATTACCTGAGCACGGTGATTTCAGAGGGTCGGCTTGGTATTCCCGATACTCAAGAAACACCATCAACACCTCCTCAGATTGAAAGGGAAGCGCAAGAAGCTGAACCTTCTGATGAGGGTTCTCCCGCTCCACATGTGACGGGCCTGACACAAACTCTGTCTTATTGGCTCAATCTTGATCGTAGGGCGAGAAGCACATCGGCTGTAACGAGTGCTCATGAATGGAGTCGGTTGGCTCGTAACTATGAGCTTGAACTCAACTATGCGGCTGATGTTTTGAAGGATAATAACATCTCTCGTTGGAGAGATGTTCGGGCAACGGCTGGGATCATTGGCTCGTTGATGAGTGGTAGTCATTCGGTCGGTGACAAGGCGGCTGCACTCAACAATGCTCGCGTGCAGTTGAGATGGGCTTCTGGTGCTGTCTATGCAATCCGTTCTGCTCGTGGCGAGCGGGGCAATGATCGGAGTCTTCGCAGTTTGACGGGTAAATCTGTGGAAGTTGTGCGGCCTGCTCTTCGAGACAATGATCTTGTGGTTCTGCCGAGTGGCGTTGTCGCTGAGATTCAGAACCATGATGACAGGGGTTTCACGGTTCGCACTCAATACGATCCGGGTGGCGCTCTTCCTCAGACGATTGAAGTTCGTGGAAGTTTGGTTGAGCAGATCGCGTCTGGTTCGTATCTCCATGTGAAATCATCGCGTGAACCAATTCCTGTTGTTGAAGCAGAGAGCAGGCGGACGCGCCGACCAAATCTTGCTCTGGGTAACAGAGTGAGAACACGGACGGGTCAGACCGGAACTGTTGTATCCATGCATCGCAATAACGAGAATACGGGGTGGGGTGGTGCCCACGTGGCATGGGACTCTTCTCCCGATAATCCCGTGTATGTGAATGCCTCTGGATTGCGACGGATGGAGCATAGCAGACCGTCTTCAACTGATCCGCGACCCGAAACTCCTGAGCTTCAGAGCACTTTCGAGCAGAGAATCCGTGGCTCTCATGGTCGAAGCGAGAACACTTTCCAACTAGACACGAGTCGAATGGAAGGTGCAAGACATGGTGGTTTGCACACTGGAACCTATCAAGTGTTGTATGTTCATGGAGGAACAGTAACGCTTGGTATTCCTAATGGTGGACAGCATTCCATTCCGATCACGGAACTTGACAGGATGAGAAGGTCTGGTGCGACTTTCAGATTCGCACCGGTTAGAGGTCAACACGACTACTTTACAAGTGCATACAATCCGGTTCCATTGCAGCGTGTGGGTGCTGAGCCGCCCCCAAGACATGCACCAACTGCTGACCCACATCCTGCACATCGTCCTGAGAATGCAGCGGGCGAGGTTGCTGCTTCTCCGATTGCCGGAACGCCTGCTGAGATTAGAGAAAGGTTGCGACGTGAACACGGGATCGATCTTGATCGTGTGACACGACATCGCTTCGGAATCAATCGCTCGTTCATTGTCGAGGAGAAACAAACTCTTCGGAAGGGACGTGTGCTGTTGGTCGTTGACAAGGATGCCGAAGAGGCTGATGGATTTCAAAGTCTGATTCACGAGAGAACTCATGACTTGCGATCTTACGTGTCGGTGCGGTAACAAGCTGGCGAAGTCTCAGAACGGTGAGGTCAAACTTCGCGTCAAGCTCGTGAAGTGGAACCGCAACGGGATGTTCGCTGTATGCAAGTCGTGCGGTGACGATGTTTCCGTGGATGTCGAATTCTTGAAGGGGCTGGAGTCTAGCTTTGCCTATGAGGTGGAAGCTCACTCTTCAGTTTCTACGTAGAAACCCGATAAGGCTGTCAAGAGCAATCAAAACTTCGAGGAGTCAGAACCATGGCGTACAGAAATAGCGTATTGCGAGACCTTTTTCCGGAACAGGACAAGTTTCTTCAGGCTCTTGCTGAGATACGTGATGATCCGTATCAGCATGTGTTCGAATTTCCTGGTGTGGCTTCAAACAACAACGAGTGGGCTCCTGGTCGCAAGATCGAGATCGTTGGCCTTCGGGTAGCGAATGGCGCGGTTGCACAGGCGGCTTCGACCAACACGACAGCCATTGGTCTTGACACCTACAACAACGATCCAACTACACCGGCCAAGACACACGACCCGGCGGACAAAGCTGCTGCGACAGCTATCCCCGCTCATGGTTGGATCAGTCTTCCTGTTCCTACCGATGGTTCTCAGTTTGTCGAAGCGACAGAATCTCTGTTCGCATCGAGAACCATTGCGGGTACTCAAGCGGAATGCGCTCTCATCGTGGATTACGTGTATCGCGACTAGGGGTTGACATTCTGAAAGTTCAGTTGTAGGGTAATCAAAATCCTACCTCGCAAGAGACTCGCGTTTGACGGAGTGGCGGGGGATGCAGGCGAAACAGGGTCTCTTGCTATGCATGCCTCAGATTTCTTCATTGGCGAAGAAGCTTTCCGTGTGATCGTTCCTGAAGTAGCTTTCTTTGAGAAGGCTGATCAGGAAGAATTCAACAGTCGTCAAATCGCTGGCGTCATGTCCAGCGAGCGCACGGATCGTCAGGATGAGATTGTCATTGCCAAGGGTCTCGACTTCGAAGATTTCCTGAAGTCGGGTCACTTCAATGACAATCACAGTCAAGAGACCTCTGCAATCGTTGGCTACCCCGAAGAAGTCAAGCACCATGAAGACCTTGGTTCGGTCAACAAGGCTCTCGAAGGTGCTCCTGGATGGACGTGCCGTGGCTATGTGCTGAAAGGCACCAAGCGTGCGGATGCAATCTGGGAACTTGCCAAGTCTCTTGCCGGAAACCCCAAGAAGAAGCTGGGCTTTTCTATCGAGGGGAAGATCATCCGTCGTTCTGATCATCGTATCGAGAAAGCGAGAATTCGGAACGTGGCAATCACAAACTGTCCTGTCAACACAGATGCAACCTGGAGTGTGTTGACCAAGTCCTTCTTGGACAGTGACTTTGCTATCAAGTCTTTGTCGGCTGGATACGCTACCAGTCCTGGTGTGCAATCTGGTGGTGGTGCTCTTCGCACTGAAGACCTCGATTCAGACGAGAAAGACGTGATGGAGGAGCGGAAGCGGAAAGAAGCCGCCAAGCTCAAAAGGGCGATGGACGCTCTTGCGAACGAGATCGGGTTCGACAATCTGCTGAAGGCAATGCAGGTGGTGATGGAGGAGCGGCCAGAATTCACAGAAGAGGCAGCCGCCTGCCTCGTGGTACGGAAATTCTTTGCCAAAGGAGCAAGCCATGAGCATTCAGTACGGGCGGCTTGAGTCCGCCAGTCAGAAGGTGATCAACGATACACCTTCTGTGAAAGTGGCCGCGATGCTGAGCAAGCAAGATGAGATCATCGATACGCTTGCCTCCCTGACTGCGAAGATGGATGCGGACTTCGCTGATGTGGCCAATGCATCTGTGAACTATGCGGCGTCGATTACGGATGGTCTGACCAAGATCGACATCATTGACTAGACCTGGAGAGTGATCATGCCAAAGGAAATCAGTCGTGACGATGTCCTGAAGGCTTTGGGAGAGCTTGAGGGTCATCTTCTTGGTCTCGATGGTGACGATCTGGAAGATGATGTAACCAAGGCTTCCGAAGACGATCTGGATCAACCAGAAGGCGGGGACATGGGTTGGGGTGCTAACGGTAATCCCAAACTGTCCGATGAAGCGAATGATGACAACGGAGCCGGTGGGGCCAAGAAGAAGTCGCCCAAGAGCGGTTCTGTCAAGTCGGTGACCGGCAACAACAACAAGGTGAACGCCATGGGCGACGATCTGTTGGACAAGTCCCACAAGGACTTCATGGATGACGAGGTGACAACCAAGATTGACGTGTCTGACTTCCTGAAGTCCATGGTTGAGGGCACCGGGAAGTACATGGACAATCTTCGGGATGCTCTCGTGAAGTCGAGCGAGATCAATGAGGCGCGGTTCGATGATCTGATGACGGCTCATCAGGAAGTCGTTCAGAATCAAGCCAAATTGGGCGTGGTTCTGAAGGCGATCTGCGAGCGCATTGGTATGATCGAGAACTCGCCTGCTCATTCGGCCAAGTCCGACACGGTTGCCAAAGCTGGTGACGGTGCCCCAGCAGAGCGTCAGTTCCATCAAGGTCAAGAGCAGGAAGGCAATCAGCCCATCCTGAAGGGACTGAACAGCAATCCTATGATTGCGAAGTCTCAGATTGCCGATACCCTGATCGGTCTCGTCAAGAAGGGTGAGGCGGAAGAAATGGACGTTGTCCAGTTCGATACGAACGGAATGATCCGTCCAGAACTCATGCCCAAGCTTCAAGAGAAGTTTGGGATGCAGGCCAACTAGAACGGCTGGATTCATTAAGGTGCAAGGAGAACAACGATGAATGTTCCAATCATCGATCCGCGCCAGTATGAATCTCTTGGCAGAGATTTCAATGGATTTGGTGAATCCAGCCAAGAGATCGTCGCTGATCTGAACAAGGCTCTGTCGGCTGGCTACGCTACCGATCCGGCTTCTCAGTCGGCTGGCGGTGCGCTGCGCGTGGAGTCGTTGGATGCGACGTTGAAGATCGTGTCCTTCATGATGAAGCACATCCGGCTCTACAACGATGTGCCGAAGTCCAAGGCGTACAACACGGTGGAGGAGTACAACCTGCTCAGCAAGTATGGTGGGCGGGGGAGCTACTTCATCTCCGAAGGTGGTCTTCCTCGAACAGAGGATTCGACCTACCAACGCAAGGTGCAATTCGTGAAGTACATGGGCACCACAAGAGAGGTGACCCATCCGATGCTTCTCGTCCGCCCTGCCCACGGAAACGTGGTTGCGTTGGAGACCAAGAATGGTTCGATGTGGATGCTGCAACGGATGGAAGAGGCTTTGTTCAAGGCCAACTCCGCTTCCGTGCCGCTGGCCTTCGATGGTCTGGATACTCAGTTGAAGGCTGGGTATGCAGATGCCGATACTGCTGGCGACGGCATTGCCGACACTTCGGCCGTACATGTGCTCGACCTTCGGGGCGATCCACTGACGGAAGCTGTCTTCGAAGAAGCGGCGAAAGTCCTGCTCGACAACTATATGTTTCCAACGCACATGTACTTGCCGAATCAGGCGCACAGCGACTTCAACAAGATGTTCTTCAGCAAGGGTCGCTACAACATCCCGGTCGGTCAGGACATGGCGGTTGGTTTCAATACCGAAGCTGTGAAGACTTCCGGCGGCGCGGTGCAACTGCGGCCCGATGTGTTCCTGAGAACGGATCAGCAACCACCCACGACGGCGGACAACTCTTCCGCTCCGACCGCTCCTGCTTCGGCAACGGTTGCGGTGCAAGCGAAATCCACATCTCGTGGCTTCAAGACTGCTGAGTTCGGAACCTATGCCTACAAAGTGACTGCGATTTCGCAGTCTGGCGAATCGGCTCCGACTGCTGGTTCCGGGAACGCGGTGGTTGCTGCTCTGGGTGCTTCGGACGAGGTGAAGATTACCATCGGTCGGGGTGCTCAGTCTGGCAACGATCTGACCACTGGTTACCGCATTTACCGCACGCGGTTGGAAGACGGCGCACCGGGAACGACTTGGTACTTTGTGACCGAGATTGCTTCTTCGGGTGCATCCACGATCTACCTGGACGGCAACGAGTTCTTGCCCGGTTTGGGTACTGCCTACATGGGGCAGATGGATGAGACAGTGTTGACCCTGAGAGAACTGAGCCCGATGCTCAAGTTCCCCCTGGCGACCATCGCATCCAGCATTCGGTGGATGCAACTGTACTACAACACGCCGATTATCTTCCGCCCGCGTGGATGGGTGATCGTCAAGAACATCGGGCGCACTGGCGTACCGACTCTTGGCTAGATTGAACTGAGCCTCTAGGGATAACACCCTAGAGGCTTCACCACGATTGGGAGATGATCATGAAGTTTTTCATGGGCGAAGCACGCATCGGTCAGGTCTTTTGTGCTCCCGGCCCGAAAGATTACACGGTCGATGAGCGCGGGATCATGGAAGTGAAGGACAAGAAGCACGTCGAGCATTTCACTGCCGCTGGTTTCGCTACTTACGATCCGGACAATCCGATTCATCAGGTTGGCGGGAACACTCCTCAAATTGAAGAAGAGGAGCCGAAAGAAGAGACAGACGATGAACCTTCGAAAGAAGAGAAGGACACCGACTCTGAAAAGAAGCCCGAAGGCAAGGTTGACTCAACAGAAGCAGCCAAGCCAACGGAAGAAGTGAACAAGGCCGAAGGCGGCGATGGCAAGAATCCGAAGTGGACACGAGGTAAATAGTCGCCATGACAACTGAACTCAAGAATCGGGTCACTCCGTATTTGGATGTGGTGGATGTTGTCCGCTTCAAGCCGGACAAGACTACTACTCCGGTGCGGAACACTGCGCCTATCGTAACCGTGAATGGTGCGGTGAAGATCAAGCCTCGAACGAGGTATTTGCTGATCGTTGACACGACCGCGATTCGGTTCAAGTTGTCGGTTGCTGGGACGGGTGCGGCGGCTGCTACGGATACATTGTGGCCGCCAAACACGCCATTGGTGTTTGACTCTGAGACCTTCGACACGTTCCATGCGAACGGTACGACTGGCACTTTGACGGAGCTTGGAACGTCAAACAATGCATAGGTTGACCCCGTGTTCTCGACGCTGAATTACTTGTTCGCTTCCTATCTTCAGACTCGCGAAGGTGGCAGTCACAAGATAGAGAAGGTTGAAAAGCTTCGGGTCGGCAAGGCTCGATTCTTTTTTGACCTCTCTAGCGAGGAGGCCACTCAACTCCAGTTGGCATTTCACAATTCTGCCGCTCATGAGTTCGAGACGATCAGAAAGAAAACGATCAATCTGGCCTACAAGTGACCCATGCCAAATGCTCACAACATCCGGACTCTGAATGATGTAGATGTCATTACCGCAACAGAACTGAGAGCACTGTATCTGTTCGGCGTGACATTGAAGGATGGAGACGGCAATGATATGCCGGACTCTACGTTGACTCACTACATCAAGTCTGCGATGCGGTGGCTCGAAGCGGAAATCCCTGGTCTGATTTTCAATGAGAGTGTAGTTATCACTGATGAGGTGCATGATTATTACTTCTCAGACTATACAAACTTCGGTGCGATTCAGACGAGGCATTTCCCTGTACTCTCGATTGAGAAGTATGCTGTTCAGTTCCCGCTTAACACGACTCTTATTGAGTTCAGTACGGATTGGTTGAAGGTCTCCAATATCAGTGGTCACATCAATCTGATTCCGACTCAGGGGACGTTGAGTAGCATTCTGATTGGTCAGGGTGGCTCGTTCTTGCCACTGGTTTATAGTGGTCAGGGACATGTTCCATTCTTGATCCATGTGAATTATACAGCCGGGTTTGCGGCTGGCAAAATTCCAGAGATCATCAAAGACCTCGTTGGTCAGAAGGCAGCCATTGGTGTTCTGCACATCATGGGTGACTTGATTGCTGGTGCTGGTATTGCTAACAAGTCAATCTCATTGGATGGTGTGAGTCAGTCTATCGGGACAACTTCTTCTGCGACCAATGCTGGCTATGGTGCCAGAATCATCAACTATGAGAAGCAGATCAAGGAAGCCCTAGAGCAACTGAGGAACTATTATGTTGGCATTAACATGGTGGTGGCCTGATGCCAACGAGACCAAAAAGACTACCCGCTCTTCCTGAACGTGTTGATCTGAACATCGAGGAAATTGACAACCTCGTTGAAGATCAGGGCGTTTATTTGTTGGTCACACCTTCAATCCAATGTCCGAATCGAAGTGATATCACGAGCAACAACCATGTGCTTGATTGCCCGTTGTGCAATGGGAATCAGTCTCTTGATATCACGGCACAGGCGTTCAACGCATGGGGCGTGATTCAGAGCATCAACCTGAAGGCGGATTACGCGGTTCAGGGTAGGTTCGATATCAAAGATGCTCTGCTTACAACCAAATCTGGGATTCGGTTGTGGTATTGGTACAAGATCGAGATTCTTGATCACACCTCTATCTTCAATGAGTTGGTGCAGCGATCTGGAGCTACCGACAAGCTCAGATATGTTGAGAAGACGAACATCAATAATGACCCGGTCTATCTGATCGGTGCGGATGGGACTGCATACGTCAAGGGGACAGATTTCACGATTGCTGGTCAGGTGCTTACCTGGGTGACAGCGGGGCCAGTCGAAGGGTCTGTCTACTCCATCTCATATCCGATCTTGCCGACGTTTAGAGTGGTGGAATTCCTGAAGGAGAATCGGTACTACTACACAGACTTTCATGCTGCTGTGAAGACACCGGTTCAACTTCCAATGCATTCAGTCCTGAGATGGGACTATCTTGCATTCGAGAGTGGTCAGAATGAGCCTGTTTCACAATAGGTGGTCATGGGTTTGGTCTCTGTACAAGCGAAGCTTGATGACAAGGGAATTGACCTTGATCTGTGGGATTCTGCAACGGTAGAGGGGTTCCATCGTGGTATCGCTGGGATTGCTCAGGGAGCCCATGCAGAATGGATGAGAATTGCACAGAACAGATTGCGTACCTCTCGCGCGATCTACATCAACGGTCTGCAACAGGCTGAATCATTCACGACGCAAGTGGTCGGAACGACTTCGGTCTTCGAGATCACGTTGGTAGGTCGCATGCCGAATGCCTTTGAGTTTGGCATGCCAGCATTCGATATGAAAGAAGTGCGTCCAGGGTGGTTGGGTGGACGTAGAGCGAAGACAGCATCGGATGGTCACAAGTACATTGTGATTCCGTTCAGACACTCTCTCACGAGTGGGGCTTCGTTGGCCTATTCTGGGAAGGCTCGACGGGAAGATGTCATTTCGAATCTGAAAGATGTGGTCAGGAAATATGGGTTGAACAAGATGGTACGCGGCCCCGGTGGTAGGGTGCTAACAGGCCCGGTCAAACGGCTCCCTCCTGGACAACCGAATGTGCATCGTTTCCTTGAAGGATTGACTCGCGTACAGGATCGGGTTGCTGGACGCACACCGTCTGGAAAGGAAAAGGGTTCTGGTCAACTGATGACGTGGCGGGTGATGTCGGACAAAAGTCCGCCCGGTTCCTGGGTTCATCCAGGATTGACAGCGGCGAACATCATGCCAGAGGTTGAAACCTGGATTGATGGTCAGTTGGGCAAGATCATTAACGAGATGTTTACAGCGGGAGTGCTCTGATGGCTCAGGTTCAAGAAACACCTCCTACATATGGTGTCTATCCTGTTGACTTCATCCTGGAGTCTGTTCTTAACACTGGTCTTGCATGGTTTCGTACAGACGCCACGGCGAAAAACAAGGTGTTCGGTCATCTTCTTGATTCGATCCTTGTAGCTGGTCGGTATGGACAGACAAAGATCGATGAGATTGGTGCGTACATCAACAACAATAGGATCAGGGTTGTGCAGCATTGGGGTCAGGTCGCACAGAACACGCCATGCTTCTCAATCCAGTTGCTTGATGGGAGGGAAGATCAGCGATACGTGGGCATGGCTGATCACGATGACGATCTGGACACCATTGATGATGTGACAAACGAGGTGGTTGCCAGAGAGGGAATCCTATACTCTCCAATTTCGGATCAGATTCAGATCGGCATTCATTCGCATGACACACCAGACCTCGCGAAATACCTGTACTATCTTGCTGTCTACATCCTGGAAATCTACAAGCCAACACTGGAAGCTGGTGGTCTCGAATTGACCACATTCCAGGCGACTGACCTCTCACGGATCAACGAGTACCTTCCCGAAAATATCTTCTCCAGGTTCATCAACTATTCGATCCTGACGTTTCCAAAATTCAGTGGGTCTGCCGATACGATTATCACAGCCATTGAAGCGTATTCAGCTTCCGAAGGCGGCGGTATCTCATTTGACACTGGAGGCTGATGATGGCACGCGGACAATTTTCGAGGAAAGACAAGTCGCCTGACCAGACTTCCGATAAGGGGACTGAAGGGGTTCAAGCTCAAGACGCGGAGAAACCCGTGAGCGAAGAGAAAGTTTTCTCTGTGGAAGAGAAGATCAAGGCGATCAAGAAGTCTGAAATGCCGGAAGAACAGAAGCGTGAGTACATTGCTACTCTGACCAACGCTGGTTCTCCTCCGAAGGATGCGGTTCCCCTGAACGTCTACTTCAGGTTGAGGAGAATTGTCCCAGCATTTCATGATTCGATGCGGGCATATAAGAACGCCAAGGGTGTATCCGTGGCTACACCGGCCCAATGGGACGAGATTTTCAAGGGCTTCTAACGAGGAGAGCCGTAGATGTCGATCAAGATCACGTTCAATGGTGCCACGATCATCCATCCTGGTGCCTACTCCAAGACAGTTGTGGAGAACCTGACTGGCTTTCCTCTCCAGGCTACCGGTATCGTAGGTGTCATCGGTGAAGCTCCTGGTGGAGAGCCCCGCGTTCTCGATATTTTGACGAGAGATCAGATTCAAGCGGCGAAGTCGCGCTACAAGTCAGGTGCGATTGCTGATTGTCTTGATCTGCTTGCCGCTCCTGGCAACGACGTTCGAGTTCCGAATGGGGCCAGTCAGATCGTCGTATACAAGACCAATCTGAGCACAAAGTCTCAAGCTTTTCTTCAGAATGCTGTGCCTGCGAATGTGCTTCAGATTGATTCTGTCAATTGGGGAGTGGATGAGAACAATACAAATCTGTTGGTATCTGCTGGTCAGGTGGCGGATGCGGACGCGGTGATCGAGGGTACGATTGCTGGCCCATTCACATTGTCTGGCGGTGAGACTCTGATTTTGGATATCAACGGGGTGACGTATACCTTCACCAATACGCTCACTGGCGCGACTGTTGTTGCGGACATGGTGACGGAACTGAACACAGATGCGCGGTGGTCTCCTGCTACCGCTCCGGTGACAGCGGCACTCAACACGCTGGGGACGGGTGTCAAGATCACTATCGATCCGGTTGTGGTGACAGGTGGAGAACTGGACTACGGATATATCAGTGTCGATGCCACATCGACTATTGACACGATTCTGGGTATCACGGGAACCAATCGTGGTGTGAAGGGCTCTCGTCTGATCACTGTGACCAGGGGTACAACTGTCGAAGATATCCCAGAGGTCGGCAATCGTGAATCGATGACCGTGAAGTATGTTGGTGCAGGCACAAGCTGCTTGCTCGATATCCAGGATATCGCTGGTGAACGGCGACTTCAAACCACTGTGACCGGTGTGGGTGCAGATGATTTGGATTTGTTGCTCGTGGACAGTCAGGGTGTGAACCAGTTCACAGTGCAAGAGCTTGTTGACCAGATCAATGCTCTTGCAGCGTACGAGGCGACAGTCCTTGACACCAATCCGGATCGGAACGTTGGCGAGCTTGACTACTACAACAATCTGGAAGTCATCGATGTGGCTGGTGTGATTTACAGTGACATTGCTGACACAATCGAACAGGTCAATCTCATTAGTCAACTGGTCACAGCGACGGCAATTTCGAACGCTGTCCGGGCGATTGCAACCTTCTCGACAGTCAAATTCTTGACGGGTGCGGTAGATGGCTCTTCGGTGAACTCCGATTGGGTGACCGGTCTGGCTGCGTTCGAACAGATTCGGATCAACAGTATCGTGCCCCTGATCAGTGCTGACAAGGGCTCTCTGACTATCGATTCGATCAATGCTGCTGTGAAGACCCACGTCACAAAGATGTGGGGAACTCTCGGTCGCTCTGAGCGTCAAGCTTTTCTTTCCAAGCTTGGCACCAAGACGGAACTCAAAGATGCGGCCAAGACACAGAACAGTGCCTATTGTTCGATGTTCGGGCAACAGGTGCGGGTGTTTGATCGGTTCGGTGACCTGCAATGGAAAGACCCGTGGGCGTTGGCTTGCATTGCAGCCGGTGTTCGCTCCGGTACAGATGTGGGCGAGCCGCTGACATACAAGGTCATCAACGTCAACGATGTTCGAGTCAATGACTCGTCCTGGAATCCGAAGACTGATTTTGTCGAGATGTTGGATTCCGGAGTCACCATCGTTGAACCTCTGGATACGGGCGGTTTCAGAATCGTGCTCGACAACACAACGTACGGTGTTGATGCCAACTTTGTCTGGAACCGTGGCTCTGTGGTTGAGGCTGGTGGCTATGTGGCCTACGATCTACGGTACAACCTGGAGCTTGTGTTCACTGGCACAAAGGCGAGAACAGGAACCGCCGAAGCGATCAGGAATTTCATCATTGCTCGCATGACCATCTACCTGAACGCGGACATCATCGTTGGAGATGATTTGAACGATGGTCTTGGCTTCAAGAACCTGTCGGTGAGCATCAACGGGAGCACGGCGACGATCAATATGGCGATCACGCCGGTTCAGGGTATCGACTTCTTGTTGCCCACCCTGTATCTCCAGAACATCCAGCAAACCGCTGCGTAACGAGTGAGGTGACATGTCCAGGGTGATGACAGGTGCGAGAGCCATTTTCCGTATTAATGGAACCAAGGTCGCTCTCGCCAGCCAATGCACGTACAACGAGGCTATCCAACTGGAGCCCGTGAACGTGCTGGATCAACTCGAAGTCGAAGAGTACGCTGAAGTTGGGTACACCGTCGATCTTCAGTGCCAAGCGTTTCGCGTTCAGAATCAGTCCGTGAAACAGCTTGGGATCATGCCCAAGCTCAACGCGATTCTCACATCTGGCGAGATGACGGCTGAGATCATCGACCGTGTTACCAATTCCGTCATCCTTTTGATGGAAGGTGTGAAGATGGAGAGCCGTCAGAGCACGGTGGATGCTCGTGGTGTGATGACCGAAACATGGACTTTCAGAGGTATCAAGTCTTCCGACGAGGCGGGTGCGTAGAGCGGGTGATTGATAGATTGACCAGTTTCTACGTAGAAACTGACATCTCTAGATTGAAAGAGGCTCTATGGCAGCATCGAGGGTACTTCCTTCCAGCCAGCACCGGTTTCACATCTCTGTGACAGGAGAGGAAACCGGCATTCCCTTCGAGGGCGATTTTGTATTTCATCGCCCTAGCATTGGCGAAAGATCACAGATCGATGTCACACGGGCGCGTTTGTGTGGCGACATGAGCAATCTTGATCCGTTGGTGGCGGATCAGAACTACATGCTCGCGTTCTTGCGCGTGACCATCAGTGAATTCCCTTCATGGTGGCGTGATGCGGACATGGGCATGGGTCTGTTCGATCTGAACGTGGTCATGGCTGTATATGACCAATGCCTCAACTTCGAGAAGGAATGGCGGGAGAAGGTTTATGGAAGCAATGACCCTGGCAAGCCGAAGTTTGTTCGGAATCGACAGGGAAATCAGGGAAGCGATCAAGAAGAAGCACCAAGAGATCGGGAAGATTGAGTTCAATGATGCGGAGATGCATCGTCTTGCTATCGATGCTCTGAACAATTCTCTGGTCTATCTTGAGACGTGGTGGCGTGACAGGTATCGCGTCCCTGGCAAGCCGTTCGAAGATCACTCCTTTGAGGAGTTGTATCTTGAACGGCTGATTAGTTTCTACTACGAGCATCCTGACGAGATCAAAAAGACTCTTCAGAATCTTGTATACGATGATGATGATTGGGACGGTGAACTTTCTGATGAAGAGGAAGATCGTGTCCAGGCGTGGGCAAGCAGGCGTAAGGTCGATCTGAGCAAGTACCAATCCGATGAAGAGGTGACAGAAGAAGAGGAAGAACGCATCATCCGGAGCCTTGGCACCAACTCTCCCGGTGAAGACCCACACGAGTTTGAAGAGAACTTCGAGGAGTAATGGCGGCTGGGAACAGGGTTGCTAAGATTACGCTGTCTGCGGACACGCAAGAGCTTACTCGTAAGGTCAATGAGACCAAGAAGCTTTTTCAATCGCTTGGACAAGTTGATGTTTCTCGCGCTACTCGTCGTGACATCCATAGTTCACAGATCGGACAACTAAACGAGCTTGCTGGTAGAGTCAAGAATAGGCTCGAAGAGGTGAAGTCTGAGCTTGTGAAGATCGGCAAAGCGTCGAGTGATGCTTTCGATCCAACTAAGCTTCGCACACTGTTGATGGAGGCGAGCCGTCTGAAGGCGGCATACAGCGATATTGGTCGGATAAGTGGAGGAGGTGGTGTTGGCGGTAGAGGAGGTGGTGTTGGCGGTAGAGGAGGTGGTGTTGGCGGTGGGGGTGGAACAGTTTCTCAGATTGCTAGTGCTCTTTCGAAAAATCAGATTGTGAGACTGGTCGGTGGAGCTTTTGCTATTGGTACAGGGATTGCTCTGTTTCGTAGGCAGCTTGGAATTTCTCGCCAGTTTCAGGACATCCGTGGATTGACCGGGATTGGTGGTCTCCCCGATGCACTTACCGGTGCTGGTGGTTCTCTTGGTTTCGCGACTGATGAGAGACGGCAGCGTGCCATTGGTCTTGCTTCTGCTCTTGGTCGTGATGTGAGTTCCAATGAACTTACGAGTCTGGTAAATAAAGGTGAGGTATTGCAACGTGCCTATGGTGTGAGTCAACAGGGTGTATCTGGTCTCCTTGGTGCAGGTAGAAGAGCGGGCATGGGGACTGAGGTGTTGTCTCAGACTGTTGGTCAAGCTCGCGCGGCTGGTTTGAGAGGCAGCAGGGTTGAAGAATATCTTGACTCGATTGCTCAGGGAATCTCTTCCATGTCTCAGGGGATCAACATCAATCGTGACTCATTCACTGGCATGATGGGGTGGATGCTATCGATGCCGTTCTTCAAGAACGATCCGCAACGTGGTCTTGCGGCTGCTCAGTCGCTCAATCAGGCATTCACAAGTGGTGACAGATTCCAACAAGCGATGGCTGCTCGTGCTATTCAGCTTGCCGCTGGCTCTCCTATTAGACCGGCGGGTGTTGAGACCAGACGGCGTATGGGCCTTTTCGGTGGCTTTAAGAAGAGCGAACTTGACGATCTCAAAAATCTCGATGAAGAAACAAAACAAGCACTAGGAGTTAGTGGTTCGAGCATCATCGCTAAGATATTCAGTAACGTTATGGGCGCTACTGAGGGCTTGCCGCAGATCAGTAGACTGAATGCGTTTTTGAATGCGACAACCCTTCAACCCGGCCCTGGAGTTAGCATCTTCAATCGTCTCTTGCAGAACGGTGGTCAGATCGATGAGAAGGAATTCAACAAGATGGTCAACGCTGGCAGTGATGGCAATCCCGCTGAGCTTGCCAGACAACGTTTGGAGACTGAGAGGAATCTTCTGCAAACCAATGTGAAGTTGTCTGAATCTATGGATCAGCTTTCCGGTTTGTTCGGCGGCGCGGGTGGCAAAATACTTAATGATTTGACAGGCTCTCTACGTGATTTTCTAAAAGGATTCGACATCCAGACGGTCACAAAACAAGCAACAGACATGTGGGATGGCGCGAAGACCGTCTTTATAGAACTCAAGGACGCGGTTATTGAACTGAAGGATACGCTTCAGAACTCATGGTTGTTTAGAGGGATTAAGTCTCAGCCTGCTCCTGGGACATCCCCTCAAGAGATGGAAGAGTTTCGGAATATGAAGAATCCGATTGGCCAGGGTCTTAAATGGCTTTGGGACAGATTGCAACAGAGTGGTGATTCTTCTCTATTCAAAGGGAACTCTCCAATGACGTTGGGGATGTCATACGCTCCTGGTGTGGAGTCAGATTCGAATGCTCGTTTGGTGGCTGTGCTTGAATCACTGGTCACAGCGATCACGCAGAACAGTGATACGGTGCGGGGTTCTTCGCGCATGCATCGACGGAACATGACGATTGGCAAACAGAGCTATGCGTGATGGCTACTGCGACCTCATTTGACAAGCGGTTGAATGCCCCGTATGCGAAGTTTCCACTTCAGCAACGGTCACCTTCTTCTCGTGCGACGTTCTGTCGGATTACTGTGTATCGGTATCTGATGCAGAACTTCAACGAGCCGTCAAATATCCGCGATCCAGTTGCAACTGGAGACCTGATGGAGACGGACTCGTTCAACATCACGAGTGCTATTGCTGGTGTGACGGTGAACAAGAACATCAACGCACCATCCAGCACTTTTGAATTTTCGCTTCATCCGTCTGAGAACTGGAAGTCGCGAATCTCTCCTGGTGATTGGGTTGCGATCTATCTGTACAGCACGTCACGAGCTTTCGATGAGGGGGAAAACGATCTTCGATACCTTGTATCGTTCGGGAATGTTGATCGTGTGTCTCGTGTGATCGAGAAGGACGAGATCACGGACAAAACCACATTGCGATACAAGATCAGTGGGCGGGGCTTTGGGAAAGTGTTTGAGACCACCGATCTGTGGTTTGATCCGTATCTTCTTCAGAAGGAGACGCTTGATGTTGCTTTGAGAACATCTGGCTTACTCATGAGTGGCACAGTTAACGATCATTTGGAAACTGTGCTTCGTGTGTTCTTGGGTCAGGGTGCAGATTTTCCGACCATTGGTCGTACGTCTCCTCTTGATCAGTGGATTATCCCGGAATCGCTTGCGGTTCTCTTCGGGATAGAAGATGCGGCTGGTCTCACAGATGAAGGCTTTCCAAGATTGTATGGCATTCTGAGGCGTCAGTTCTTTGAGAACATGCCCGGTGCCAAGGTGATGACGGCTGTTGGGCTGGATAGCAACGGAAGCGTGTGGGACTTGATCACACGGGTCTCAAATCAGCCCATCAACGAGGTTTTCTTGGAAGAGGTGAGGGATGGGTCGGGATACGCATTTCCGACGATTGTAGTGCGTCCTAGACCCCTTAACACCACTTTTTTGAGGAACAACCTGGGCAACAAGGCAGATGAACTGATCAGTACACTTAATGGTGCGGTTACGATTTTCCAAGAATTCGCTAGACAGAGCTACTTGGAGATTTCTCAGGCTGAAGTCATGTATGAAGACCTGGGTCGTGACGATCATTCGCGGCTAAACATGTTCATGCTTCAGAACAAGGAACTACTTGCATCCTATCTTCATCCGTCTACCAATATAAATCCTAACAACAAGGGATTGGGTTGGCCTCTTGTTAGTAGAGAATCGATCAAAAGACATGGTCTTAGAAGATATGATACTTTTGAGGAGTTTCTGTATACGCGCACAGATGTCAAAGAAAACGTTCCTTTGAGTAATTTGATGTTGGCTTTTTTGGGACAGATTTACGATCAGAATTTTGCGAACACGTTGTACGAGTCTGGAACAATTGAGTGTACCGGTGTGCTCGAAGCTGAGCTTGGAAAGGTATTGCGTGTAATTTCTCAAGACGATTCACCAGATAAATTTTTCTATATCGAAGGATATGAGCATCAGTGGACGTACCCCCAAACATGGAGAACGACATTCACTCTGACTCATGGTCAATTCGATACTCTTGGTCAATCTGGTGGGAATCCTTTTATTGACTCTTCGTTTGAAGATGGTGGAAGACCAGACCTTTCTTTTACATCTGTTTATATCGCGAAGACCGATGCGAAGAGGTCAGATAGATGATCACTCCTGACGGTGCTGTTGTATCGAATAAGCTTCCTGTGTCTGAGAAGCGTGGTGCTTCTCAGTTCAACAAGCTTGGTCTGTTTCGTGGTGTTGTTCTTGGCCCGATCTATACCGATGATCTGATCAACAACAACGGTGAACAGATTCGATACAAGATCAGGGTCAGAGGACAGGTTTACATCAATGCGATTGACGGACGGGCGACGGGTGGAATCTTTGACTACGATGAATACGTCTTCAAAGGCCCGGAAGTAGCTCAGCAAAGAAGGAGTCTTGACGATCACGTATATGATGCTCTGACGGACGGTGAACATGTCCTGGTCGGATTCATCGAAGGGAACGCGGAAGTACCCGTCATCATCTGTGGGCTTCCTCATCCACGTTCGGGGACGTACAAACCAAACCCGGTGCGTGCTGATGGTCGATACAGGAAGTCTGAATTCAACGGTGTTGAGGTTACCTTCGACAAAGACGGTGGTTATACGATCAAGATCGTTGGAAAGAAGAACCCTCAAGGTGCCGTGCTCAACGGCGGCGCGGTTGGAGCAGAGGTATCAATCAACGGACAGACGGGTGATGCACAAGTCAAAGACTCGCATGGTAATGTCATCACGCTTTCGGATGGAAATGTTACCGTAACTGCGAATGGTGATGTGGTTGTCAATGCGGGTGGTGACGCCAACGTGATTGCCGGTGGTGCTGCGAATGTTCAGGCCGGAGGGAATGCCAAAGTGAAGGGTTCTCAAGTTCAACTTGAATCTGGTTCAAATAGCATCAATGGTGGAGTTGTGACCAACAACGCCGTGAACAACGATCCGATCACGGGAATCCCACTGACCCCTTGTGGTGGGGTTGTGACTCAGTAACATATGGCTCTGTCGATCACTACCTATGCGGCACTCATCAAATCCAACATCCAGTCA
>Ga0102953_1000012_pt1 | contig 106761 bp, 85 predicted proteins | sample SalPon2A_C_D2_MG_FD_78509 | JGI IMG/M metagenome (GOLD analysis project Ga0102953, IMG submission 78509) | Soil microbial communities from South San Francisco under conditions of wetland restoration - Salt Pond MetaG R2A_C_D2_MG | ecosystem: Environmental > Terrestrial > Soil > Wetlands...
AGCATCCCCTCAAATTTCTGCAAACACTTTTTACTTCAGAAACGGCACCCGCGCAAATGGCGCTGTTCAATACCACCTGCTCGCCGTAGTGCCATGCTTAAGGCTAAGGGACTAAACTGTTACCTGGATTCTGCTGACTGACCGACAGACAGTAGCCCATTCCCAATTTGAATGAAGAATGAATAGGGCAAGACTGGATGGCACAGCATATGGGGAAAGGGTTCACCTGAAATCGTAATACCAAGCTCTGTCGCCCAGGTGAAATCAGTCTGCATTGCTTCTCCGGGGCGATGCTCCTTAGTAGGAAAAAATAATTCCTGCTCAGGGCCTTCCTTGGCTCTCCATTCACTTATTCTTCTCTGTAAGCTCCTGAGTTGACCTGGTTCATACTGGCCGGGATATTCTCCTACGAGATGGTCAAAGATTGTTTTTGCTTCAAGTTCTGGGGCATCTTTCAAAAGATCTGTTATTTCGAAAGCCTACTTAAATTGCTGTATATGGGAATCCAGAACGCTAGCAAAAAATGGACGATGCCGGTTCAAAATTGGTCTCTGACGATCTCTCAGCTTGCGATCTTTTTTGAAGGAAGACTGGATAAGGAATTAAAACTCTGATAATGTGAATTACTGATGAAAAGTCGTCGCCACCGCAAAAGCCTGCTTCTCCGACGAGCAATTTTTAAAGCCCATTCTCGGAACAAACTTTTGCTTCCGCTTACTTGGGTGGTAGAACTGGAATCAACACGATGACACAGAATTATGAACACTCCCTTTTAAATTATTGGTACCAAATCTTTTATTTTCACATTTTTTCATCAATCCCACTAAGTATCGGATAATCCCGTTAAATCCCACCAAAATTTCTCAATTCATTAGTCCCATAGCATTCACTTCACTACACTTTATTTCAATTTCTACAGTTAACCACGTGTAGCGGGCATCACTCTGAAAGCACAGGTAGTTGCACTGTAAAAGTCGTGCCGATTCCTTCTTCACTTTGAACGGTTACATTTCCTTTGTGGTTTTTCACGATAATATCGTAAACAATACTCAGCCCTAAGCCCGTACCAGTTCCAACTTCCTTTGTTGTGAAAAAAGGTTCAAAGATATTTTCAATGATATCAGGAGGAATGCCTTTACCAGTGTCGGTGATTTCGACGCAGATATTGCCATCTTGCTCATATGATTTAAGCGTTATCACACCCTGTTTTTCAATGGCATGCGAGGCATTAATTATGAAATTCAAAAACGCCTGGTTAAGTTGCTGCGGATAACAAAAAGTCTGAGGCAATTTACTAAATTCCTTATTGACTGTAGCCTTATATTTGATTTCGTTCCAAACTATCTTGATAGTGCTATCGAGACACTCATTAATATCGATAGATTGTCGCTCAGCCTGGTCCACACGTGAAAAATTCTTTAACCCCTGAACAATATCCTTTACACGTTCAGCGCCATCCAGTGATTCGTTTAAAAGATCCTGAATGTCTGTCGAGATATAATCCAGTTTCATTTCTTTTTTGAGCAATTTCAGCTTTTCAAGGCCAAGTTCGTTTGGCCCCTCTTCAATATAGTCAGTCTGGGCAAGCATAAACTCCAGAATACGGTCTATATATTTCTTGAGAGCCCTCATGTTACTAAGAATAAAACCAAGTGGGTTATTTATTTCATGCGCTACACCTGCTGCCAGGGTACCGACCGTTGCCATTTTTTCTTGTTGCAACAGTTGTAACTGAGAGGCCTTTAAGTCCGTATAGGCCTTTTCAAGTTTCATGTTTTGAGTTTCAAGGATATGCATCATATTATTAAATTGTTCACCTATCTGAAAAATGGGGTCATAGGTGACTTCCTTATAGAAATCACAATTCAGACAATCGTTCCCCATCTCAATACATTTGGCATTACTGTCTGGTTGAGAACTGTAGTTCCCAACGATCTGCCAACAGCGCATAGGCACCTGGCCGTAGCAGGGACATTTCGTCGAGTTGCATTTTGTGAACTCCCAACATTTCTTGAGGTTAGGGTGTATAAATTTTATCCCGAAATGTTTGGCCTCAGATACGCGCTGAATTAATGAAAAGATTTCATCAAGAGCTTCCTGGATTTTGCTCCTGTCCTCTTCAATTTCATCTTTTTTCGTGATCAATTGGGTCTGGGCCAGATTCAATTCGGCTAACGCCTTTTCCAGTTCAAAATTTTTATCAAGAATTTTTTTCTCATCAAGCGCGATCCTTTTTTCTAACTTGTCCTGATGGACCTTTAACCCCCACAGGGCGGCCATTGCCAGCCCAAGTGAGATGAAGAAGGAAAACAGTCCGACATTGTTAAATTTTTTCTGTTGGGCATAGAGTATTTTTTTCGGCATGCCTACGATAATTTTCCAACCCAACGGCGCGTATTCTTTTTCGGTGATCAACCAGCCTTTTGGGTTCTCAGTTAAAAAACCATTCAGCAATGCCTTGTTAATGGATTGAGATTGAGTAATAATTTCCCCTTGGTCGTTGGCAATAACACAAGCTATTTCCGCTTTTTGCAACTCCATAAATGTTTTATCAAAAAGATCCTCTACAGGCTGAGACAACCACAACAAACCCTCTGTCAGGTCATGTGTGCTAATCGGACTCACCGACAGTACGACCCATCCGTCCTGGGGATCTAAATAACTTTCATGAAAAAGTGGTGGGGCAATTGTATCCTGGGTTACATGTTGGGATATCTTCTGGAAGTGATCCTTTCCAATGATTTCAGAAAATCGATCAAACGATTCAACTCGAATGCCCTTATTGATTTGTAGAATTTCTCCATGCTCCACCGTAGCAAGTTGCATTTTCGAATACTTTGGTTTTGCTTTGTAAATCTGCGTTAAAAAGGCCTCAAATTCAGAAACGGCGAGGGTCATTTCGTCGATATCTTCAAAATACACTGCGGTAAAATAATTGCGAATACCCTGATGGGCCTGAATGATTTTAATGTCTTCTGCTGATTGCTCCATTATAGTCTCAATTTCATGGAGAGTTGTGTTGGCAGCTGTCTCAAGATGTAATTGGGCTCTTTGGGCGATATCTTGAGTCATGAAAAGATTATTGACAAACCACTGACAGAGGGCAACGACAACAAGAATCGTCCCAACTATCACCATAACAGTTGTGGCTCTGGAAAATTTTGTCTGCCGACCTCCGGGGGTCATATTGTTTTCATCAATCATATGATTTGAGTTGATCTCTTGCGGCATTTCGCATCTGTTATTTATTGAAATGTTTGGCCTTTTCCAGCCAAAGCGGCTCAAGGGCCCGGCCTTCACCTAAGTTGACCGTTCCCTGTTGTGAAATAATAGCTTGGCCTTCAGAACTTAAAATAAAGTCAACCACTTCCTTTGCTTTTTGGTTAGCATTTTTATTTACTACCACATAAAGCGGTCGAAACAAAGGGTATCTACCGGAGGCAATGTTGACCTTGGTCGGCGAGATTCCGTTTAAAGATAGGATTTTCACTTTTATTTTTCGGGCGGAACTTATGCCGTCAATCCCCATAGAAATAGGAGTTCGAGCAATTTTTTTCTCTAAAGGTCCGGTTGATTTGACGATATAGGATCGGGCCATAAAGTCATGTTGCTGATTTTTAAAGACCAACAACCGGAACATATGTCCTACGCCAGAGTGCTTTCCATCGCGGGTGACAAGAGCTATCTTTTTATCTGCCCCTCCAAGATTGTTCCAAGAGGTCAGTTTACCGTCATAAACATCTTTCAGCTGCTCAACCGTAATGTCATTCACTGGATTTTTAGGATGGACAATAACAACCAGGGCATCCCAGGCGACCTGAATAAGTTGTGCATCCGCTTCTCGTGGATCTTTATCAGCAACTCCTCCTAACCAATCCCGGCATGTCCCACCTAAATCACTGGTGTTGGCGGCAACAGCCCTGAGACCTTTAGTCGCTCCTCCACCGGAAATTTTAATTGTATTTCCGGTTTTTTTTCTATAGGCGTTGGCAATTTCATTCATAAAAGCTCCCTTAGTAATGCCGCAACCTGTCCATGTTAACTCGTAGGCTTCTACGCATTGAAACGTTGCAACAATAAAAACAAGACTAACTATAATGCTCAGAGAGAGTTTTCTTCCTACCCACAATTGTGCTTTCACTCAGATCACCTCCACATTCAAAACGAAAAAACGGTTATGTCTTAAAAAGATAGTTCCAGTCGAAATTAACACATAGCAGCTAATTCTTATCCCGCCGCCCATTCATTACCTTCAATGATATCATAAAATCATGGGTATGCTGAAATAATATTATTGGTCTCCTGAATTGACTTAAATTTTTTACTTCAAGTTAGTAATCAGGAAACCCTCCCTTTTTTTAGTGCGTAACAAAATAGAGGTTTCCGACCAATAAAATTAGAGGGCTATCGGAGATTTATGGAAGCCCTTGTTTCATTTTGAATGATAAGGTCTGTTAAGCTGTCAAGGTGTAGATTAATATTGCAAACGGGGAGGGGGTGAGTAGTATGGAGACGTGTGATTGTATGGATTTACGATAAATTATAGTTGAGGAAGTCTATGTCCAAAACACTGATCACCACCGGTATTCTATTTATAATTCTCGGCCTTGGCTGGCCATTGTTGCAAAAATTGAATCTGGGGCAGCTGCCTGGTGATATTGCCTTCAAGTCCGGGAATGTTAAGTTTTATTTCCCTCTGACCACTTGTATTATCATTTCAGTGGTACTCTCGATTCTGTTCTGGATTTTTAAGAAATAACCTTTTCTCAGCAAAGAAGTTGGTTGGTTCTCCAAGATCAAATGAGCCAGTCGGAGTATTCTTTGCTGAATTGGTCCTTGACAGAGTTGGCAATGGCGTACCAATCTGCATTCTTGGTAAGGCTCTGTATGCTTTTGTCGATAGCATGATGGGCAATTGATGGAATAAGAGGGGTGAGTCGTGGATTTTTGCTCATGGTATTTTTCGCCTCATGAAACATTTGTTTTGCGGTTTCATGCCGACCATGTGACTTTTTATTGTTCTGCATACGATCTGCATTCTGGGTCAGTTCATGCGGTTTCTGGTTTGTCCGGGCAACCTTTTGTTCTTGATCCTCCCGGTTGTTAAAATATTCGATAAACTGTTGCCACTGGGCCTGTAGGGCCATTGAGATGAACTTGCCACCCTCTTCATCCTCTGCTGGACGGTTCGAAGCCCAAACTTCATCCATCAGCATATCCTGCATGTCCGGCATTGGGTGCGGGCCTTTCAGAAAGGTACGAATTGCAGTTGTTTGCGAAAAATTTGCCTCGAGTTTGGCTATACTGCCCATGTCTCCGATGGTGTTAGCACCCGCCAGGGCCGCCTCGGTGTGGCCTGTAAAAAAGTCTTCTGCAATAGTGCTTAAGGTATCTAATAGCCTTAAAAGATCAGCCAGTTCCTGCTCGTTCAAATCACCGTTTACTGTAATTGAATATTTTTCAACCGTCATTGCTTCATTCATCGACTTTTCAATGGCGCCATAACTTGTCATCTTTTGATGTGAGCTGTCTGAAATACCACCCTGAATATTGATTGTATCACCTTCTTTAGTCATAAGGTAGATATCTGCCTGACTGCTGCTGGCAGTGTCAAGGCGTTGCCGAGAGTGACATTGTGATTGAAAGGCTGTCGGCGGCGGAAAAAGTGATGCGGAAAGTGTGGTTTTCATAGTTACCCTCTATAAATTTGATTTTATCCTTAACCATTAAATCGGAGAAAAAGTTAAAAGGCATAAATTATAAAATATTTTGCTTAAGCAGTAGCGTCTATTTGACTTTTTTCCCAAGGAAGGCCTATACTTAACTGTAATTTTATTTTACTGATAAAACAGCAGGCAGTGCTTATCCGGTGCGTGATGACTGATTTCCGAAATATTACTGTCATAGATCATTTACGATTTGATGATCACGATACCGGCGGCGGCTTGCACCCAGAGAGTCCTGATCGATTACGCGTAATACGTGACCGTCTCTCCGCCAGCATTCTCAATCCATTTATTACCCATATTGAAGCTAGCCCAGTCGCACGCGAGTGGCTGCTTACGGTGCATGACGAGGCCTACCTCTATCGGTTTGAAGAGGCCGCACTTGCTGGCCGTCTGGACATTGATCACCCAGACAATCAGATTTGTTATGAAAGTTTTGAGGTGGCGATGCTTTCCGCTTCTGCCGGTATTAACGGCATAGATCTACTTGAAAGCGGTAAGGCCCAAACCGTATATTGCAATATCAGGCCGCCGGGACATCACGCGGAACGGCGACTGGCGCTTGGTTTCTGTTTTTTTAATAATGCGCTGATTGCTGCCCGATACTGGCAAAGGAAATATAACAGGAGAGTCCTGGTCATTGATTGGGACGCGCACCATGGGAATGGCATTCAAAGCGGGGTAGAATCTGATCCCGGCATTTTTTATGTCAGTATCCATGAACATCCAACTTTCAGTTTTCCTGGGACTGGTTATGCCGAGGAAACCGGCATCGCTGATGGAAAGGGAATGGTCCTTAATATCCCGCTGCCTCCTGGCGCATCAGATGCAGCGGTTCTCAGTGTCTTAAATGACTCAATTGCGCCTGCCGTTAAAAAGTACTCGCCGGACGCGATCGTTATCGCGGCCGGATTTGACGGGCACCAGCTTGATGATATGAGTGGTCTGGCCTACAGCACCAATCTGTATGCCAAACTTGGTGTCTATCTGAATGTCTGGGCTGAGCAGTATTGTAACGGTAAAACACTCTCAATTCTGGAAGGCGGTTATCATCTTGAGGCTTTGGCCGCAAGCGTTGAAGCGTATCTTGCCGGTCTTGCTGCAACTAAGGACACTCAATAATCAGGAGAAAGCTATGTATGTCACGAACTATATGACAACGCCACCTGTCACAGTCATGCCGGATGAAATAATTGTTAAGGTCAAGAAAATTATAGCTGATAATCATTTTCGTCACTTGCCTGTAGTTGATGAAAAAAATGTGATTGTAGGCATGGTAACTGATCGTGATATCCGTTCTGCTTATCCGTCAACAGTTCTCCTTGATGAAATGTATGCAACAGAAGTCGTTAAAATTGATAACAGTCAGGTTAGAGAAATAATGAGTGACATCGTTGTTACTCTTAAAAAATTTTCTACCTTGGATGATGCCCTTATTTTGTTTGATGCCAAAAAAGTAGGTGCAATGCCGGTTGTCGATAACCACAATACTGTTATCGGTATTTTTTCTGTTCGGGACCTGCTGCAGGCCTATCGCAGAATTTTTGGCCTAGGAGAAAAGGGTGGAGCTCTTGTTGCCGTTAAACCTGATGGCAAAAAAAGACCATTGACTCGGATTGCCCATATTTTAGAAGAAAACGATATACATTTCAGTAGACTGGTACGGGCCAAAGGCCGTGACGATTCGGACACAGAGACCATTTATGTCCGGGTCAATACGATGAACATCCATGCAGTACATGCGGCCCTGGAAGAGGCGGGCTTTGCCATTGATTTCTTAAAGCCGCAGTCCTGAGTTTTTGAAAGTAGATATGCTGGAATCACTGTTTTATCCTCAGACAATAGCCGTTATTGGCGCTTCACGATCACTGGAAAAGGTTGGTTGTTGTATGTTGGACAACCTGGTGAAGGGTGGTTTTGAGGGCGCAATTATTCCCGTTAACCCCTTTGCCGATGAAATCTTTGGCGTCGCCTGCGTCTCGTCGCTGTCAGAGGCCAAACAACCGATTGATTTTGCCTTAATTGTTATACCGCAGCCAGAGGTGAAAAAGGCGGTGCGAGATGCAATTGATGCCGGCGCTAAGGCCATAGCTGTTATTTCCGGCGGGTTCAAAGAGACAAGTGAAGAAGGCGCCGAACTTGAAAATCAGATTGCTCAAATGTGCAGGTTACGCAATGTTCGGCTGCTGGGTCCAAATTGTCTTGGCCTGATTAATACAGACAACCGGATGAATGCTTTTTATGCAGTTGAAATGCCCCCCAAAGGGGGCATTTCAATGATCTCACAATCAAGTGCAATTTGTTCGGCTTTTCTTGATAGGTTGCCGATCGATCAGCTTGGGGTGAGCAAAGTAATAAATATCGGCAATAAAGCTGATCTTAATGAAGTCGATTTTTTGCGCGTGTTGGCCGACGACAAAAAAACAGATGTTATCATTGGTTATTTAGAGAGTATTTCAGCTGGGGACGCCTTTGTTAAGGCTGCTGAAGAAGCGTCCGCCCAAAAACCTGTCATTATTTTAAAATCAGCGACAACTATTTCCGGACGTAAGGCTGTAGCGGCTCATTCAGGAGAAATTGTCGGCACCGATACGGCTTATGGGGCAGCCTTTAAGCGTGCCGGTGTCGTAAGGGCCGATACCTTTAGAGCGCTGCTTGATTTTGCCTCTGCTTTTTCACTTCAGCCTCTGCCAAAAGGCAACCGTGTTCTTGTTATTACCAATGCCGGTGGGCCGGGCATTATGACCGTTGACGCCATTGAGCGCCATGGGTTAACAGTTACGTATTTACAGACAGAAACAATTAATGCTCTGCATGAGACTATGCCTCAAGCCGCTACCTTTTATAATCCCCTGGATATTTTAGGCGGGGCTCAGCCTGTGCATTATAAAATGGCAATTGAAGCTGCATTGGCCGACGGCAATGTTGATGCTATTATTGTCGTTTTTGTTGAAAGAATTCCCAGTAATCCAGTTGGAATCGCCAAGGCCATAATTGAATGCAATAATGTTGAAAAACCGATTCTGGCAACATTTATGGGTGGCAGTAATGACGTGGCCAGACAAACCCTTCGACCGGGCGGTATCCCTGAGTTTGATTCACCAGAGAGTGCTATGGCGGCTTTAAATGCAATGTGGGAGTATGTTTCCTGGAAACAACGCCCACCCCGGATTGTTACCCGCTTTAAGGTCCATCGCCGCAGAGTTGAAAGAATAATTACCCGGCGTCTTCGTACTGGTCGGCTGCATATAAGCGAAGTAAAGGCCAAAGACATTCTGAAGGCCTATGATTTTAATATTCCGGTAGGACATCTTGCCACATCGGCTGAAGATGCGGTTGAAATTGCAGAACAGATTGGTTTTCCCGTTGCCATGAAAATTGTTTCTCCTGAAAAAGGTCATAAAACAGATTTTGGCGGTGTAAAGCTTAATATGGCCAACAGGCAATCTGTTCGAGACAATTTTGATTTGATGATGTTGCGGGCCAGGCAGAAAGCACCGTCGGCGGTTATTGACGGGATTTATCTTGAAAAGATGCTGGATCGTGGTCTTGAAGTGATTCTTGGCTTTAGTCGTGATCCGCAGTTTGGACCGATGCTGATGTTTGGTCTTGGCGGGATTTATGTTGAGGTTCTTGAAGACGTTGCCTTCTATCTTGCTCCAATAACCTTTGATGAAGCCATGTTGATGTTGACAAGCTCAAAGTCATATCAGATTCTGGTCGGAGCCCGGGGAGAAGAGAGTGTTGATATTCATATGATTGCCAGATGCCTTCAGAAAATCAGTCAACTGTCGACCGATTTCCCACAAATAGCCGATCTTGAAATTAATCCCTTAATTGTTGGCGAAATAGGGACGGAACCTTACGTTGCTGATGCACGAATTAATTTGCGCCGCAGTGAGACAAACTGATTGAGTAAATAGAAATTATGCAACGCGAAACAGACACCAATTGGCAGCAGAACTATGCAACATTGCTGAGCACGGCAAAAGAGGCTATTTCTAAACTGCGCCCCGGGCAGAGAGTATTTATAGGCACCGGCTGTGCTGAGCCTCAAGAGCTGGTTGCTGCCCTGGTTGAAAACGCTCACAATTTAGCCGATATTGAAATCATACACTTGTTAACGAAAGGTGATGCTTCTTATGCCGATGCCGCACTTGCTGATAGTTTTCGGGTAAACAGTTTGTATATTGGTCAAAATGTCCGGGACAGAATTCAGGAAGGCTTTGGTGATTATACACCGGTCTTGTTGTCTGACATTCCCAGGTTATTTCAATCAGGACGAGTCCCGATTGATGTTGCCTTGGTCCAGGTGACGCCTCCTGACACACGGGGCAGGGTAAGTCTCGGAATCTCAGTTGATATCGTCAAGAGTGCAGCTGAGAATGCCTCGTTAGTCATTGCGCTGGTTAACGAGCAAATGCCTTATACCCATGGGGACAGCTTACTCGATATTTATGATATCGACTTCCTGATTCCGACCAATATCCCAATATTGGAGAGAGCCTCAAAAGCCCCACATCCTTCAACAGAAAAAATTGCTGAGCATATTGCGGCGCTTATTGAGGATGGTGACACCATCCAGTTTGGCATGGGCAGAATTCCAGGAGTGGGGCGAATTCCGCCTGCGGTCATGAATTATCTCAAAGACAAAAAAGACCTTGGCATCCATACGGAAATGCTCACTGACAGCATTATTCCATTGTTGGAATCCGGGGCGATTACCGGCAAAAAGAAAACCATTGACAGAGGCAAAATAGTGACATCGTTTTGCATGGGAACCAGTAAGTTGTACGAATTGATCAACAACAATGCGATCTTTTCTTTTAAGCCCTCAGATTATGTTAATGATCCATTTGTTATTAGTGCTCTCGACCGCATGGTCTCGATAAATATGGCCATGGAAATAGATCTTACCGGTCAGGTTTGTTCAGATTCTGCAGGTGACAAATTTTACTCCGGCATTGGCGGTCAGGTCGATTTCAACAGGGGAGCTGCCAGATCAAAGGGCGGAAAACCAATTATTGTCATTTCTGCCCTGGATGAAACATCCATGAGGTCCCGCATTGTTTCTCGGCTTTCACCTGGGGCTGGTGTCGTTATTACCCGTGGTGACGTCCATTTTGTCGTGACTGAACATGGTGTTGCCTATCTGCATGGTAAAACCGTTCAGGAAAGGGCCCTGGCCCTTATCAGTATCGCCCATCCTGAGCATCGCGAACAACTGTTTCAAGAAGCAATCGAGCAGAAGCTGATCCGCAGAGAACATGCAGATGTAGAGGGCGGTTTTGTTGTTGCCGCTAATGAAAGGAAAAAAGTTTATGTCATTGATGATGGTATTGCAATTACATTACGACCGATACGTCCAACGGATGAACAGGGCATGAAAAACCTGGTCTATGCTCTCAGCCAGGAGACTCTGTATAACCGCTTCATCAGCAGAGCACGGCATTTTGGCGCCAGGCAGATTCTTGATTTTGTTTATGTTGATCATCGGAAAAACGTAGCGTATGTTATTACTGTTCCCGAAGCCTACGGCGAAGATATTATTGCTGTCGGACGCTACTATCTGGATGAAAAAACCAACCGGGCTGAGGTTGCCTTTGTCGTCAGGGATGAATGGCAGGGCAAGGGGCTAGGTAAACTGCTTTTTAAACAATTGATGGTCGTTGCCAAACAGAGCGGCATCGCCGGATTTACAGCGGAAGTTCTGCGGGACAATAAAAAGATGCAGTCGGTTTTCAGCAAGTGCGGGCTCGCTGTAAAAAGTCATTTGGAAGATGATATGTACAGTTTTCAGATGGATTTTTAGATGTTTTTGGCAAACGACCAGGCGTTGTATGCGTTGTGGTCGTTTACTTATTGATTTATTGATTTGTAACTTGGTACAGTAGTTCTGCACAAAAGTGCCGGAGCCCCAAATCGCAAATGCTTTGGTCCTGAACCCTACGCTTAAACAAGAAATTTTGAAATAAGGAGACGTGTAATGAGTGATTTTGATAAGGCCCTTGCGGTTGGTAGACCACCCAATATTGTACAGTTATTTCCTAATTCGCGAGCCTTGATTGTCAGTGGGAAAGTCATTGACCGCGCTTTGCTGGCTAAAGGTAAGGCGATGACTATGGCAGCTAATGGTCGGAATAATTTTATAATTCGAGGAGCGCTTTTGGCGGCTCAGCGAGCTAACGCCTGTATCATCATCGAGATTGCCAGGTCAGAAGGTGGCGCCACTCATTACTGTCCAACGAATTACTGGAATATGGCCCGGCAAATTGATGCCGCTTGTAATGAACTTGGCATTACGATTCCGGTGGCAGTCCATGCTGATCATTACGGCATAAAAAAAGCATGGGACCTTGATTTTGCAAAAATTGAAATTCCGACTCTTTTTGAAGCCGGCATGACCTCAATTGCCATCGATGCTTCTCATATGCCTGATGATCAAAACCTGCTGGCCAATATCGCCTTGAATCCTTTCATTCCAGATTGGGCTGGCTTGGAGACTGAAGTTGGAGAAATCAAAGGCAGCCAGGGGTTGTCGACTGTTGATGATGCAAAGTTTCTCATTGCCGGACTGAATGCTCACGGCATATTTGCTGACTGGATTGCTCTCAATAACGGAACAACTCATGGCTTAGAGGCAAGTGGCCAAGGCATCCAGGTAGACTTGACAGCTGAAATTCATACCGCCTTAGCACTGTATAAAGTTTCAGGGGCGCAGCATGGAACTTCCGGCAACTCATCAGAAAGACTTCGGGCCATCGCTTCTCAGACCAATACCACCAAAGCCAATGTCGCAACGGCTTTGCAAATGATATCCTGGGGCGTTGAGGTCAATGATTATGGCAATGCTATCCTTGATATTGATGGCAACTTTAAGAAAGTTAAAGGTGAGGGCGTTTCAGAAGATATGTGGCAGCAGATGGTTGATTATGCCGACGCAAATGGCTGGAAAGGTGGAAATTTTAAAAATTTAAATCTGCCTTTTGAGGCTAAGTTCATGGGCCAGCCTAAAAAAATACGTGACCGAATGGTAAAAAGGGTCGAAGATTTTGTCTATAATATGCTGGTCAATGTTTTGAACGCTGAAAATACCGCACTGCTCGGCATTGAGTCGATTTTGAAGGTAAACTCCTATGATTTGGGGGCTAAAAGTGGGCGAATCGAAGATCCTGCCCAATGGACGGAGGCAAAAATTGTTGAACGAGCGGCCACTCTCGTTACAGACAAGGGACCAGGAGGGGATTTCGACGATTAAGGTTCAGGTTTCCAGTCTGTACCTTAATCGATCATTAGATTTGGATGTCGCATTAAAAAAAAGCTGTTGAGGTACTCTCAACAGCTTTTTTTTGTATTTTCTGAAAGTGATCAGTGTTTGGCGAAAGACTTGATATCTTCCACCTGCTCTTTAAGGGCTGAAATCTCTTTTGCTCCTGGAACACTGTCATTAACTAAGGATTTTCCATTATCTTCAACATGTTTAAGTCCGTCTTTAAAGGACTTGATGCCTTTCCCGAGGCCAGCGCCTATTTCAGGGAGTTTTTTGCCGCCAAAGACCAGAAATGCTATTCCAAATATAACTAGTAGTTCAGGTGTGCCTAATCCAAACATTGAAATTCCTCCGGTTATTTTTTACGCTTTGTCGGAATCAGAATCTTTGTTGTCAATCTGTTCCTTTTTGTCATCAGTAGTGGCGTTCTTGAAATTTTTAATGCCTTTTCCTATGCCGGAACCAATTTCCGGTAATTTGCCGGCACCGAATATGATGACAATAATGACCAGTATAATGATTAATTCAGGCATGCCAAGTCCAAACATGGAAAACCTCTCAGGATTATTTGATTTTCTAAAAAAAAGATGCCCCGTGATTGTCTATAGTTTATATAACGTATTAATTACATAATAATCAATGCATATTTAGTTTCTACCTGGTAGCAGTTTTGCTTGGAGGACCCAATCCGGTAGATTCGGACATTCGAAAACGGAGTTTACATGATTAAAATTGGAATTATTGGCGGTTCTGGACTTGATGACCCGGAAATACTTGATGAGGCCCATGAAATTTATGTTGAAACCGCATACGGAAATCCTTCATCGCCCTTGACCTGCGGTAAAATTAATGCTGTGGATGTTGTTATCCTGGCACGGCACGGTAAAGACCATTCAATCTATCCAACCGGAGTTAATTTCAGGGCCAATATCGCGGCCCTTAAGGAGCAGGGCTGTACACATATTCTTGCTGCGACGGCGGTCGGGTCCTTAAGAAAAGAAATTGAGCCTGGAGATCTTGTTTTTCCCGATCAGTTCATTGATTTTACCCGGCATCGCAGCACAACTTTTTTTGACGTTGGTCAGGTTGTACATACGCCGATGGCAGAGCCATTTTGTCCCAATTTACGAAAATTACTGGCTGAATCAGCCAGACAACTAAATATTCCATTTCATGAAAATAAAACGGTTGTGACGATTGAAGGCCCCAGGTTTTCAACCAAGGCTGAAAGCCATATGTTCCGGGGGTGGAATGCTGATATTATCAATATGAGTACTGTTCCTGAAGTTAATCTGGCCCGTGAAATGAAGATTCATTACGCTTCTGCTGCCATGTCAACAGACTATGATTGCTGGCACGAAGAAGAAACACCCGTTACCTGGGAGATGATTGTTGAAACCATGAACAAAAATGCCCATAACGTCATTGATCTTTTTGTCCGGACAATTCCTCAGATTGTCCACTATGATGACGTTTGTGGTTGAGGTAGGATGATACCGTGATGCCTGTCCATCAAGACTTTTTACGAAAGCGTCAAGTCTTAATTAACCAAAAAAAATAGAGGACCTGTTATGCCAATTAAATCTAAAATTCGCTCCATTCCTGATTATCCTAAAAAGGGAATTATGTTTCGTGATATTACGACGCTCATTAAGGATCCCGTGGGGTTTCGGCTTATGATTGATAATTTTACCCAGCGTTATATCACGGGTGAGATTGAATATGATATGATTGTTGGTATTGAGGCGCGCGGATTTATCATGGGTGGTGCCATGTCGTATACCTTGGGTAAGGGGTTTATTCCAATAAGAAAACCGGGTAAATTGCCTGCTGATATTATCAGTCAGGAATATGCACTTGAATACGGTACAGATACCGTTGAAATCCACAAGGACGCTTTTGTGCCTGGGACGAAAGTTCTGCTGGTTGATGATCTTCTGGCTACGGGAGGCACTGCACTGGCAGCAGCTGCCCTGATTGAAAAAATTGGTGGAATTGTGACTGAAATGGCTTTTATCGTCAATTTACCGGATGTTGGCGGTGAAAAGAAATTACTTGATAAAGGGTATAAAGTTTTCTCATTGACTAAGTTTGAAGGGGAGTAGCCTGAAATATCCAGAGTAGGGCTGTTTTCCTTTGTGTGCTGTTTGCTGCAGTTACAGCTCTGGTGGTTACTGGAACTAAGGTGGCCACGGGGTGAGTAGTTACCTTTTAGTTATCCTGGCCAAGAGTGCGGAGAGCAGTTCCTCCAGCTGCTGTTGTGATTTTTGCGCTTGGGCAATAACGTCTTCAATGGTGATAGGTATAAAATTATCGGGGTCGTTTACATTCGCGATCAGTGATATCCCAAGAATCTGCATATTGAGATGTTTTGCCGCTATAACTTCTGGAATGGTTGACATCCCAACTGCGTCTGCCCCACAGTTGCGTAGGAACCGTGTCTCGGCCGGTGTTTCTAGGCTCGGGCCGGGAACCCCTGTGTAAATGCCTGAATGAACAGTAGTGCCGCACTCTTTAGCACATTGCAAAGCATCGGCAGTAAGTCTTTTAGAGTAGATCTGGCTCATATCAGGAAAACGGGGGCCCAAACTATCTATATTAGGACCACGCAACGGATTGAAGCCCATGTTGTTAATGTGGTCGGTAATTACCATTAATGAGCCCGGCGTGAACTGAAGGTTCAGGCCTCCAGCCGTATTTGTTGCAATTAAGGTCTGGCAGCCAAGCTGGTGAAGAACGCGAATGGGGAATATTATTTCATGGGGTTCAAAGCCTTCATAATAATGAAATCTCCCCTGCAGGATAGCTATTGCTGTCTTGTTTATGAAACCAAAGTGTACATTGCCGCTATGAGTGGCGACGGTCGGGGTTTGAAAATGGGGAATATCGGCGTACGGGATGGTTTTCAGGAGGTCAAAGCCGGCAGGGAAAAAGCTTTGACCGGTGCCCTGGGTCAATACAATCCGGGGTGTGGATGCAGGGAGCCTGCTGTGTAAAAAAGTGACAGCATCTTCAATATATTGCTGTTGAATTTGTGGTTCAATTATCATGGGGTTGTGTTGGCAGTTGTTTCTTTGTGGGTCATCGGCAGAGTGAAAATGAACGTTGTGCCGCTGCCGGCCTCTGACTCAAAGCTGATTGTTCCACCGTGTTTGATTTCAAGAATTTGCTTGCAGGACGCAAGACCAAAGCCATTGCCATCTTCTTTGGTTGTGAAGTGGGGCAGGAAAATTTTAGATTGAATTGCCTTCGGGATGCCGCAGCCAGTATCTATTATCTTTACAACAGCATGATCGTTCTGTTGACATAATTGTATATAAATTGGATCGCCGGCTTTGCAGGCCTGGCCTGCATTAATAACCAGGTTTGTAATAACTCTGCTGATATCAATTTTGTAAAAGGGAAAATCAGGAAGTTCATGGTCGATCTCGCATTCTATGTGTTTGTCCTGTAAATCGGGATGGAAAATGGCTGACTCCTGAACGTCGCTGATGATTTTGGGCAGAGAGTTAATTTCAAGAACAGGAGAGTATTTAAGCCTTTTTGCATTTGCCAGCGCTTCATTGCTCATCTCCATCAACTGCTGCCGACTCTTTTGCATTAAGAGAACATAGCGCTGCTGTGTATCAGTCAATGCTTCTTTTTCGAGAAGATCAAGCATAAGCAGCCCCGTTATTGCGTTGCGCATATCATGGATAAGAATATTCGCCTTTTCAAATTCTTCTGCAAGAAGTTCAGTATCATCACGAATACGCCGGCTTAAGGTCTTCATCATTGAGACGAGTGATTGCGGCTGCGTTGAAAAAAAGTCCTGGAACTGGGCTGAGGTGATTCTTAACAGTTTTGATTTGGTATTTGAGATGACTGAAGCGGAACGGGGCTTATCTTCTATGATAGCCATTTCACCAATATAATCTATTGGGACAATTGTGGTGATGGTTCGGTTTTCCTTGAGAACCTGCAGGCTGCCTTCCAGAAGGATGTACATGTCACAACCGTCATCTCCCTCTGCAAACAGTACAGAATACGGTTCTATTTCAATTTCGCTGATTGAACTTGCAAAATAAGAAAGTTCATCATCCGAAAAAGACGAAAAAATATCAACATTTCTGAGAACGCTTATTCGTTCATCAAGTTGCATGCAAACCTCATCAATATAAGTAACAATACTTTGCTCAATTGGAAGCTAGTAGTTCCTTAAGCCGACTATCGTTAGATCTGAGTCGCTCCGACAGCATTGCTGCAAGATTGCGGTAAAGTTTCAAGCACAAGGCTGGGTTTGAGAGCCGTAAAACAGTCTCATTTATCGCAATTGCAACGGTAGGCTCCAAGGCGATTACAGATGCTGATCGCTCAAGTTTGTCAATAATGGCCATTTCTCCAACACAGGATCCCTGGCCTACCTGATCAATCTCAATATCCTGCCCGTGTATTTCATTCTGAATAGAAACCCTGCCGGAGATAATGACAAACATTTTTGTCCCGACCGTTCCTTCACGGATGATATATTCGCCGGCTATAAACTTTTTCTTATGGGAAAGCCTGAATATTGTTGAGACTTCTTCAGTAGTAAAATCGCCGAAAAATACATATTTTTCCTTTAACCTCTGAATGATTTTTGATTTTTCGCCCGGGGACAGTGCGGGGATATTGTCAGTTCCCTTCATCTCAAGAGAATTGAGATAGATTTCCAGGGCGTCAGAAAAATCTTCTGCAGTGAGATAGCGGTCTTTACATGTCTTTTCCAGGGCTTTAGAAATTATCGCAGACAACTCTTTGTCTGCTGCACCAAGGGAGTGAAGCGACTCTTCTTTGGAGCCTACAATTGTTTTGAGCAACGATTTGATGTTGGATGCGATGAAAGGGCGTTTGCCATTGGTGAGCCATTCATAAGCAACAATACCCAAGGAGAAGATGTCCGACTGACAGGTGTGTTTGGTTGCCAGAATATGTTCAGGAGACATATAGTGAGGAGTGCCAAGAATCTCGGCGTCATCTTCCTGGACCTTTAATAATGTAGGGTCCGCGGAGATTTCCATGACGCGGGCAATACCAAAATCAGTGATCTTGGGTGAATTATTTTCTAAGAGCATAATATTGGCTGGTTTGATATCCAGGTGAAGAACGCCTCGCTGATGTGCATAATGGAGTGCTCTGGCGATACACGATAAAATTTCTATTTTTTGGGCGGTGGAGTAGGAAACTTTATCAGCAATAATGGCTTTGAGATCTTTTCCCTCAATAAATTCCATCACGAGATAAGGTGACCCCTGATGAATGCCCATATCATAAATAGCCGCTATATGATTGTAATTCAGTTTGCCATAGATACGCGCTTCTCGAAGAAAAAAGTTTCTGGCTTGTTGTCTTGTTGCTTCATTTTTGAAATTGTCGAGGCGCAATGTTTTCACAGCCACACTTCGGTTTATTCGATGATCACGAGCCTTGTACACCTCGCCCATTGAGCCCTGGCCGACCTTTTGTTCGACGACATAACGGCCAATTTCTGTTTGGGGTTCAAGTTGAGTAGTCATAGCGGTATGTTAATCACATCTGAGACAGGGGAAAAATTAGAAACATTTACCGTATACAATATTAGCATAGTAAAGATGAATTTTGTAGGCAATCTCTATTTACAAACACCAGCCAGGCGGTCGTTGATTTGCTGTAGGTTGAACAATGTCACCGAGGGCAGGAACAAAGAAAAAGATAAGATAAAGGATAAAGGATGTTAATCTTTAAAGTACTGGCCAATATGGCTTACAAGGTCAATGATACGACAACAGTATGAGTATTCGTTGTCATGCCATAGTAATAGTTTGAGCATATTATCATGAATATGCATGTGGTGACTGTCGATTATCGAGGAAAAAACACAGCCTCGAAAATCACTACTTACCAGTGGTTTGCCGCTTAAAGCCAGGATGTTTTTTAATGGCCCTTGTGAAGCTTCTTCAATCACCTCCAGAAGCTCCGCATAATTGATTGTTCTGCTAAGAATAAACGTAATATCTGCAAGGTGCATGAGCGGCGTAGGGACCCGGACGGCCAGACCGTCGAATTTCCCTTGCAGTTGGGGGATGATTTCCGGAATCTGCCAAGCTGCGCTGGTTTGTGTTGGTATGATACTCCGGGTTGCAGATCTGGCGCGTCGCAAGTTGTCATGTGCAGTATCCAGCAGATTCTGGGTATTTGTATATGAGTGAATGATTGTAGCTAGACTGGTTACAATACCAAAATTTTCATGAATAAGATTTGCGACAGGTGCAATACAGTTGGCCGTGCAGCTGGATCCACTGATTATATGGTGGACGTTATGGTCATACAGGTTGTGGTTGACACCCATACAAAGGGTTATGTCCGGATGTTGGACCGCCGCCGTAATAATAACTTTTTTGGCACCGGCATGCAGGTGCTTTTCGGCCCATTTGGGAGAGTTGGTGCCGCTACATTCTAATACAATGTCAATATCATGTTCAGACCAGACCAAATTGCTCGGATCAGCCTCATTAGAGCAAGAAACAGAGATGTCGTTATTGATGATGAGTTTGTTGCTGTCTGCAGAAACCGGCAGGGGGAAGGTACCGAAGCAGCTATCATATTTGAGAAGGTGAGCGCTTATTGCTGCATTTTCTAAAGTATTGACCGCTTTTAGGGATATATTTGAATTTGGGTTAGAAACTATCTGCCTTGCCAGTTGGCGGCCAATTCTTCCAAAACCATTAATTGCTACAGTAATAGCCATTACTATGAGTCAGTCCGTTAGCATGTATTTCGTTATTTTTTATGGTAAGAACAACTATCGTAAAGTTGTTGCACAAAATTGTTGTCTATATAATGTAGACATACTATTTGGAGATGTTCCTACGTGATTTTGGTTATTTTAAAGGACATTCTTGATTCTAAATTGGATCGCTTTTATACCATACTTGAATAGTTCTGACAAAAGAAAGAGCGTAGAAATTAATTGGTACGATATTTTTATAGCGTCAGGCCAGTGCATGTTGTGCACCAGATAGTGCGGGTGACTGATTTATGCCGGAATTAACGTTTAATAATCTCAATCAATTTTTTGAAGAAATCTGTTCGATCTACAGAGACAGACAATGTCTGGGCGATGTGAGCGGCACGGTACTTACCTACGGCCAGGTGTTTGAGAAAGTATCTGAGCTATCAACTCAGCTTTCGTCCGTCAATATAGGTGCTGGTGATCGTGTTGCTATCCTTGCCGTTAACTCTCCCCAATGGGTCATTGCCTACTTTGCAATAATCCGTCTTGGCGGCACTGTCGTGCCGATCTTGACGGATTTTCGTGACCAGGATATTGCCAATGTCTTTGCTGAGGCCCGTGTCAAGGCAGTTTTTTCATGTGAAAATCATATACAGAGAGTTCGAGGGCTACGACAAAAAGATCTGCTGGTCTTGCCTATAAACTTTATCTTTTCTGATAACCCTCAGGAGTTTGGGGCTCTTGAGGACCCTGATATGGTCGGCGGCATACCACATGGGAACTCGGCTGTTGGCGATGCCGGCGCAATTGCTTCAATTATATATACCTCTGGAACTTCAGGCCATTCAAAGGGGGTCATCCTGAATCATGCAAATTTTTTAGCGAACCTTGATTCAGCAAGTACGCTTATGAACATTCAACCTTCATGGCGTTTTTTATCGGTTCTGCCACTTTCACATGCCTATGAATTTAGCATCGGTTTGCTTTTTCCCCTGCGCCATGGCGCGGCAATTTATTACTTACTGAATCGTCCGACCCCGACAGTCCTGCAAAGAGCGTGCGCTATAGTCAGGCCCGAGGTGGTCTGCATGGTCCCTCTATTGCTGGAAAAGATCTATAAAAAAAAGGTGCAGCCGCTCTTGACCGATAACTTGCTGTGCAAAGGCATCATAAAGATACCATGGTGTGAAAAGTTGTTGCTTAAAATACTTGGACGAAAGGTGTTAGATTTTTTTGGCGGCAGGATTAAACTGTTTGCCATTGGCGGAGCGGCACTGAACAGCAAAGTTGAGGATTTTTTAAAAAAATCAGAATTGCCGTATCTGCTTGGTTACGGACTGACAGAGGCTGCGCCGCTTATCGCGGGTGGACCATTTGGTGACCCGGCCATTGCTACCGGTTCAGTGGGTAAGATTATCCCTCATGTTGAGATTCGGCTGACAGAAGTTGATAAGGCAGGTGGTATCTGCGAGATCCTGGTTCGTGGTCCAAACATTACCCGGGGTTACTTGAATAATAAAGAGCTTAGCCGGGAGTCAATCACTCCTGACGGATGGCTGAAAACCGGAGACCTCGGTTTTATGGACCCTCAAAAAAATCTGGTCCTTACCGGCAGGGTAAAAAATGTCATTGTGTTGTCCAGTGGAGAGAATATTTATCCAGAGGAAATTGAGGATTATATTTATGAATTTCTAAGTGTTTCCGAGGGGCTTGTGCGTGAAAATAATGGGAAACTTGAGGTTCTTGTCGTCCCGGATTATGAATATATTGCCGCGAAATATGATTTAGCCGTGCAGGATATAGCAATGGGCGGTGCACAAGTAGTCTTGGATGAAATTGATATGGTACGACGGGAGATCAATTCGAGGCTGCCGTCGTATGCAAAAATTCATTCAGGACAGGAACATCCGGACCCTCTGGTTAAAACGGCAACCCATAAGGTCAAACGATATCTCTATTAACAGCAGGAGACTAACTAACGAAAATTGTTATTTATTTTGATATTTCCTCCTTAAATTTGCTAAGATACAAATGGGTGAAGTATAAAAGGGTAACGATATACTGTGGCTACAATAATGAAAGAAAAGAAACTCTATACGCAAAAAGTTTTCCTTGATTGGTGTAAGGCCTGTGGCATTTGTATTGCCTTCTGTCCAAAAAACGTTTTTGAACGTGGCAATGACGGAAAGCCTGTCATTGTTGCTGCTGACGCCTGCACGGGGTGTAATTTTTGTGAACAGCATTGTCCTGATTTTGCGATATCCATTGAGCAAAAAGTGATGTTTAAAAGGAGAAAGACTGATGTCTGATGGAGAGTGCAAAATCAAACTGCTTCAGGGAAATGAGGCAATTGTTGAAGGTGCAATTGTTGCCGGTTGTCGATTTTTTGCAGGATATCCGATTACACCCGCATCTGAGGTCAGTGAACAGATGTCTATGCGACTGCCGGAAGTGGGTGGCACATTCATCCAAATGGAAGATGAGATTGCCAGCATGGGAGCAATTATTGGCGCTTCTCTGGCTGGGGTTAAGAGCATGACTGCGACATCGGGACCGGGATTTTCTCTGATGCAGGAAAATATCGGTTACGCCTGTATCACTGAGACCCCATGCGTCATTGTTAATGTAATGCGGGGCGGGCCCAGTACGGGACTGCCGACAAACCCGTCCCAGGGTGATGTCATGCAGGGACGTTGGGGAACCCATGGTGATCATCCAATTATAGTGATGGCTGTATCAACTGTCGCTGACAGTTTTGAGATTACAGTTCATGCTTTTAATTTAAGTGAAAAATATCGGGTACCCGTAATAATTATGTCGGATGAAGTGGTTGCTCATACCAGGGAAAGTATTGAGCTGCCCGAGACTAGTAAAGTTGAAGTTATTGAACGAATCAAGCCAACTGTTCCGCCGGAATGGTATCTTCCATACGAAGATAACAGCAGAGGGGTGCCTCCTATGGCGTCCTTCGGCGATGGTTACCGACATCATCAAACAGGATTAATTCATGACCAAAAGGGTTTCCCAACCCAGGACTCTAAAGAAATCCAGGCTTTTATGGAAAGGCAGTTCCGTAAAATAACTAATGGTTTTCAAGAGATTATCTGCTTTAAGCGCTTTATGATGGAAGATGCTGAAGTTGCAATTATTGCGTATGGCTCTGTATCGCGCTCTGCAAAAAGAGCCATGCGTGAAGCCCGGCAAAAGGGGATAAAAGTTGGTCTGCTTCAATTGATTACCCTATTTCCTTTTCCTAAAAGCCCTGTAGCTTCGGTTTTACGGCAGTGTCAGGCCGTTATCGTTCCTGAAATGAATATTGGCCAGATAAGTCGTGAGGTAAAACGTGTTAATCAATTTTCCTGCAATATCCATAAAATAAACAAGATTAATGGTGAGTTTATTACACCGGCTGAAATCTATGATGGATTGCTGAAAATTGCCTGAGGAAATGTCATGAGCACAGAAATGGATCGAATTCGCAATAAATACTTGAGACATGACAAAAAATTTCCACATATCTGGTGTCCCGGTTGTGGAAACGGCATTGTCATGGCCTCACTGATAAGGGCAATTGACCAGATTGGTCTGGATAACGACGAGGTTGTTCTTGCCGCTGGAATTGGCTGTGCCGGCAGAATGCCAGTCTATATTGACTTTAATACGTTGCATACGACTCATGGACGATCTTTGACCTTTGCAACAGGAATAAAACTGGCCAATCCTGCCCTGACAGTGGTGTCTATTATGGGTGATGGTGACGCGACGGCAATCGGGGGAAATCATTTCATCCATGCCGCCCGTCGAAACCTTGATTTGACTGCAATTATAGTTAATAATCAGGTGTATGGCATGACCGGGGGACAGTTCTCTCCAACTACGCCTTTTGGGGCGACGACGACAACCTCATCCTATGGCAACCTTGAGCACGCCTTCTCTATTGCGGAACTGGCTGTCACAGCCGGCGCTTCCTTTGTCGGGCGCGGCACCGTCTATCATGTGAAACAGCTCGATATGCTGATTAAAAAGGCAGTTAAAAAAAATGGCTTCAGCGTGGTTGAAATTATGAGCAATTGCCACACCCAGTATGGCAGACGAAATAAACTCCCCGATCCGGTTTCAATGATGCAATGGTTTAAAAAGCATGCCATAGCCCTTGAGAAAGTCGAAAAAATGGATGCCGAGGCACTAGAGGACAGGTTTCCGATTGGTATACTCGTCGATCGACAGAAACCGGATTATATCGAACAGTATCAACGGATCAGGGAAACGAGCAAAGATGACTGATGATCGCTATGAAATTCGTTTAGGCGGCTCCGGCGGGCAGGGCATCATAACGGCTGCGGTTGTTCTGGCTGAAGCGGTGGCCATCTACGAGCAGAAGTACGTCTGTCAGACCCAGAGTTATGGTCCTGAGGCGCGCGGCGGCAAGAGTAAGGCAGAAGTTGTCGTAAGTGCAACTCCCATTGATTATCCCAAGGTTCTGAAAATGGACATGTTTCTGGCCATGAACCAGACCTCCTGTGACGCCTATTTCTACGATTTCAGGCCGAATGGTTTACTGATAGTCGATTCCGGATTTGTTGAACAGGTTCCTACCAGTCGTGTGATCTCCATACCCTTTACAAAGATAGCCCGAAAACTTGGCAGGGAACTTGTAGCCAATATGGTTGCGCTCGGTGCCATTGGTCATTTTTGCGATAGAGTTTCGTCCGAAAACATCGAAAAAGCGGTGCTTTCCAGAGTGCCAAAGGGGACGGAAGAACTTAACAAGAAAGCATTGCAGGCTGGAATTGCGGCAGCCGGAGAGTTTGATTTAAGCCTTTTGCCCCGCTCTATTGCTGCAGATGATGATGAACTGTTTTAGAGGTTAATGTCTCTGGGTGTCGGATTTCAGGTGTCGGACTCCCTGGCCGGTAGCACTCATGCATCCTACGGCGGCACATACTCTAAGCATAAATTTGGATTGAGTTCCTGGAAATGCGGTATCTGAAATTGGTAAACTATGCTTGATCCAGCATTCTCAGTGCGAATACTGTATGAAGATTCGACACTCTTTCATGAACTTATGTCTTTTAAAGTTCGTGAGATTCTCCTTGTTTCAAGCCCCTATGATGCCTTTGTTCTTGAAGAAGACGGTAGTCTGGCGCAACGAATAATTAATGAATACCATGGCTTAAATCTAAGCGCTCCTCCTCGCCTGACACACGTTGCAACAGTTGCCGAGGCCCTCGAACAACTCAAAAAACGTAAATTCGATCTTGTAATATGTATGCCATATATCGGAGAACTTGATGCATTTTCTGTCGGCCGTCAGATTAAGAAAATCCGACCTCGCCTACCGGTTATTGTCTTAACACCCAATTTACATTGTCTTGAATCTGCACGTTTGAAAGATGCTTCTGGTGTCGACCGCACCTATGTCTGGACAGGTGATTCAAGGTTGTTTCTGGCCTTGATTAAAAATCTGGAGGATCATGTCAACGTTCGAGCCGATACTAAAACTGCAAATGTACGTGTGCTGGTGCTGGTCGAAGATTCGCCCGAATGTTTTTCCTCATTTCTGCCATTATTGTACAGGGCTGTCGTCCGACAGACCCAGTCTGTTCTGTCGGAAAGTTTTACTGAAGAGAGTCGACTGCTTAAAATGCGTGCTCGTCCCAAAGTATTGCTTGCTACCAGCTATGAGCAAGCAATGGCCCTCATCAAACGTTATAAGGAGTATGTATTTTGCGTGATGAGTGACACACAGTTTCCTCGCAAAGGTGTGGTGGACGATAGTGCTGGAGTTCGTCTGTTGAAGTATGTACGCGGGCGGGCCAAGGACATGCCGTTATTGCTCATGAGTTCTGATCCGTTTAAACAGACAAAAGCTGAGCAAATTCCGGCTGTTTTTGTCGATAAAAATAATTTGGACCTGCTACGGATACTTGAGAATTTCTTGGCAGAGCATCTTGGCTTCGGGGATTTTGTGTTTCGTCTGCCGAACGGAGAAGAGATAGCCAGGGCAAGAAATATTAAGGAAATAGAAACACAAGTTGCTGTTATTCCCGAAGAGTCATTTCTCTACCACGCACAGCATCAGCATTTTTCAAATTGGATAATGGCCCGCTCTGAGATTGGTATGGCCAAGGTATTAAGCGCAGTCCACCGTGAAGATTTTGATACCGTTGCGGATATGAGAAAATTTCTGGCTGATACTCTTTTTGCATTGCGCAAGTACAGGCATCAGGGCGTTGTGGCCGATTTTGATGGAAATGATTTTGATCCGAAGGTTGTAGAGATTGCTAAAATGGGTGAAGGCTCCATCGGAGGTAAAGCCCGTGGAATTGCCTTTCTCTCATCGCTGCTGTGCAGCAGGCAGGATCTTTGCCACAAATTTGAAGGGTATCCGATAAAAGTACCAAAAACTTTGGTTATTGCCAGTGATGCCTTTAATGAATTTGTTGAAAACAACACCCTGTTTTATCTTTGCGGCGGTCGTGACCGTATCATAAGCAGACGTTTTCTTGAGGCTCCTTTGCCTGACTGGCTGTTGGATTCTCTGCGCATTTTTTTGGAAAAGGTCAACTGCCCTCTGGCCATTCGTTCATCAAGTATGTACGAGGATGCCCAGTATCGTCCCTATGCCGGTCTTTACAAGACGGTTATGCTGCCCAACAATCATCCAAGTTTTAATGATCGCTTAAAGCAGCTGCAGCAAGCCGTTAAATTTGTCTTCGCTTCAACCTATTTCGAGGACCCGCACTCCTATGCCAAGAGTATTGGCCAATCACGGCATGACTCAATGGCTGTAATGATTCAACAGCTTATTGGGCAACAATGTGGAGATTTTTTTTACCCTGCTATATCCGGGGTTGCTCAGTCACATAATTATTATCCTGTTTCTTATATGAAACCTGATGATGGGATAGTTTCCATGGCTCTTGGTTTAGGCAAGACCGTTGTTGAGGGGGAGAAATGTCTTCGGTTTTGTCCCAAGTTCCCTCAGATTTTGCCGCAATTTTCATCAGTAGAAGAAACATTGAAAAATTCACAGCGCTATTTTTATGCTCTCGACATGGCCTCTGATGTGCCGGGAGATTGCTTAAAGAAGGGAAATATAGTTCGACTTGAGGTTTCAGAGTCACAGCAAGGTCAGGCCATTAACAGCGTGTGCAGTACTTATATTGAAGATGAGCACCGGTTGCGGGAAAGTGGTGTTGGACCAAAAGTTGTTACATTCTCTCAGGTATTGAAATACAAGAGGTTTCCACTGGCCGCGATAACCAATGAAATACTCGAAATTTGTGAAAAGGGCATGGGCTGTCCGATTGAGCTTGAATTTGCTGTGGATTTATGCGGCAGGCCGTGCAAAGATGAGTTTTATCTGCTGCAAATAAGGCCACTGATCATTGGCGCTGAAAAAAAAGACGTACTTTTGAGTGAAGAAGAAATTGATAAGGCTTTATGCTATTCAGGGCATACGCTTGGCCATGGTGTTGAAACCCAAATCAAAGATCTAATTATTGTAAAGCGGGAAGGATTTTCTCATTCTACAACCCGGAGTATTGTCGGTGAAATAAGTACAATAAATGCACGCTTATTAAATGAAGGGAGAAAATACATATTGGCCGGGCCAGGAAGATGGGGGTCAGCCGACCCTTCGCTTGGTATTCCTGTGCAATGGCGTGATATATCGAGTGTCGGCGCCATTGTTGAGCTTGTTAACGATCAACTGCAGGTCGAGCCTTCCCAGGGGACTCATTTTTTTCAAAACATAACCTCCCTGAACATATTCTATCTGACAGTTCGCCAGGGGAAGACACCTGATATATTTAACTGGGAACAAGTTGCGGAGCTTTCAGTGATGCATGAAAGCGATCATCTTCTGCACCTGCGAGCTGAAAAACATTTTTGTATTAAAGTGGATGGCAATAGTTCATGTGGTCTGATCTCTCAGGGAATATAGTACGGTATCTTCTCTGTCTCGAAGCACAGTCGATAAGTACCTGTATAGCCGAAGAATTCAGATTTTGCTGATATGACTGCCAAAATTCGTTTACCAAACAGCTCAAAACCCTCTCATAATTTCTGTAACATACGACTGGAAATTTGGATCTGTCTCCTGCTGGTGCTGGCGACAATGGCAGTCTACTGGCCGGTTCAGACATTTCCTTATATCAGTTTTGATTCTCCTGATTATGTGTTTAACAATCCTCATGTGAAACAAGGTCTTACGCTGGAACCCGCTTCATGAAGGCAGGCCGTTACCAGGAAGCAGCTGCCCATTTCAAACAAGCCATCAATCTTGATAAGAGCCAGTATATGGCCTGTGGTAACCTTGGTGCAGCGCTACTGCTTGATGGTGAGTATAATCAGGCACTTGACGTATTGCAGAAACTGACAAGACGTTATCCCCGTTATAAAAGAGGGCAGGCTTTAATGCGGGCTGCGTTGAAAGCTAAATATGAACACGATCAACAGGATCAGAGAGAAATCGACGGCTGATCCGACATGCTTTAGGCCCATGGTAGCCTTTAATAACAGCAGAATCTGTCTCATTTTCTTGTAATCTCAAAGACTACTTTATCGTTGACAGAAAATGTGAATACCGGTTTCGTGTACGTGCGTGTGAGACTATTACCGGATGAGGGGTGAATATGAATGAGATAATGGACATTATTGATCGCAAAGATCCAGATCAAATTGAATTTAAACAAGCTGCCCGGGAGGTATTTGAATCTGTGCTGCCGGTCCTTGATAGAAACCCTGAGTATCGTCAGGCTGGGATTCTGGAACGGATGATTGAGCCGGAACGAATTATACAATTCAGGGTGCCCTGGATTGATGACCAGGGACAGGTGCAGGTAAATCGCGGGTTTCGAGTAGAGATGAACAGCGCAATCGGGCCTTACAAAGGCGGTTTGCGCTTCCACCCGTCAGTCAATTTGGACATAATGAAATTTCTGGCCTTTGAGCAGGTTTTTAAAAATGCCTTAACAAGTCTTTCCATGGGGGGGGGGAAAGGAGGCTCCGATTTTAATCCTAAGGGGAAGTCTGATTTAGAGATTATGCGTTTTTGCCAGAGTTTTATGGCTGAATTGTTTCGACATATTGGGCCGGACACCGATATTCCTGCCGGTGATATTGGGGTTGGTGCCCGGGAGATTGGTTTTTTGTTTGGTATGTATAAAAAGATATCAAATGCATTCACCGGGGTGTTAACCGGGAAAAGTCTCAATTGGGGCGGAAGCCTGATCCGGCCACAGGCAACTGGCTATGGGTGTGTCTATTTTGCCTGTGAGATGTTGAAGACCAGAAATGAAACTATTCAGGGGAAAACATGTCTTGTTTCCGGTTCGGGAAACGTCGCCCAGTACACAATTGAGAAAATTTTAGAATTAGGCGGCAAGGTTGTTACATTTTCCGACTCTTCCGGGGGAATTTATGATGAAAAAGGAGTTGACGAGACAAAACTGAGCTTTCTTATGAAGCTGAAAAATATAAAACGTGGCAGGGTGAGTGAATATGCTAAGGCTTTTCCCGAGGCAGTTTACACAGAAGCTGATCCATTAAAAGGCTGTAACCCTGTATGGAATTATAGAGCGGAATGTGCTTTTCCTTGTGCCACCGAAAATGAGATTAACAAACAAGATGCCCAGAATCTGATGAACAATGGCGTGTTTCTCGTTTGCGAAGGGGCCAATATGCCCTCTATGCCGGAGGCAGCAGAGATTTTTCTAGACCATAAACTTCTTTATGCTCCCGGTAAGGCTGCAAATGCTGGGGGTGTTGCCGTTTCCGGTCTGGAAATGGCCCAAAATTCAATGCGTCTCAAGTGGCCTAAGGAGGAGGTCGATAACCGCCTCAAAACTATCATGAAAGAAATTCATCGCAGCTGTCTTGACGCTTCGGCAGAATATGGTCATGAAGGGAATTATGTGGCTGGTGCCAATATCGCCGGCTTTGTGAAGGTGGCCAATGCCATGCTTGACCAAGGGGTTGTTTGATAACTGGGACAAATGTTAACCCTTCATCTAAAATGAGTTAATGAGGGCTGTTACGGGGGTATGGATGTGAGGCGCTGTATATTTGTGAGGCTAATGGTTTGTTTGGCCTTTTTTTTTGATGGTACTGCCAATGCTGTCCAGGAAGAGAGGCTTGCTGCAGAGTTCAGCGATACGATTTATCCCTACTTTGCCAGTGAGTTTAAATTTGGCTCGTTTGCTGGATCTGCTAACAAAAAAATACACTACGCAGTAAAAGCAGCTGTTAGAGAAAAAGCGGTTATTGTCTTCGTCACAGGGCGCACCGAATATTTCATAAAGTACGCGGAGTTGTTGTATGATTTAAAAGATCGAGGTTTTTCATTTTTTATCTATGACCATCGCGGTCAGGGCAGTTCAGATAGAATTTTGGCTGATCCCCAGAAAGGGCATGTCGTTGATTTTCAGAACTATGTCGATGATCTGAAAATCTTTGTTGACTCAATTGTGACTCCTCAAACAGATGCTCCTGTTTTTATCGTATCCCACTCTATGGGAGGCACCATTTCCTATCAGTACGTGCGTGAACATCCTGAACGTTTGAAAGGGCTTGTTCTATGTGCGCCGATGTTTTCTATTAATACAGCGCCAGTTCCTGGGGTCCTGGCAGATTTTGTTGTGAAAAGTATGATATTTGTTGGTGCAGATGAACGATATATTTTTGGTGGAGGTCCCTATGACCCTGACAAGCAATTTGCTGGAAACGATTTGACGCACAGCAAGGTGCGTTTTGAGTTGAATAAAAGGATGATTTTGATGTTCCCGCAGGTCGCTTTGGGCAGCCCGACATTTGGCTGGTTGTCTCAGGCCTTTTCGGCAATGGATTCCAGTCTGAATGGGGATAGTCATCCGGAAAATTTACCTCCCATCCTGATTTTAAGCGGCACAGAAGACAGTGTTGTAACTTTTGCACCTCAAAAAAAATTGTGTGACAGCCAGGCTTCTTGCCGGTTGCAGCGCATCTCTGGAGCCAGACATGAGCTTCTGATGGAAAAAGATGAAATTCGTGATACTGTTATTGGCCTGATTATGAAGTTTGTTGAGGCCCGATTCGATGAAAGCTCATGACACAACTCCTATTCAAGAAGATACCTTTTAACGCTCAAGATGACGGATCACATTGAGTCGATAACTCTTACGGTAAGCAGCCAATGCCTTTTGTCAGGTGCGCCTGAAAGTTTAAAAAAGGAACTGCGAAAATTGCTGACCTTGCCCAACCCCAAGTATCAGGCTGCCCGGAAATATGGGCGCTGGGTTGGTAAAAAGTTTCCACAAAAGCTCTATTTTTATAAGGAACGTAAGGCAGGGTTTATACTGCCGCGTGGCTGTGCCAAAGAAGCTGTCCTTAAATGTATCGAGTTGTTAGGTGTTAAGCCTGACATTATTGACAAGCGCCGTGAATTGCCACCTTGTACATTTCATTTTTCAGGCAAACTCCGGGACTATCAGAAGCAGGCTGTTGCCGATATTCTGAACCGTGATTTTGGTGTACTGGAAGCAGGAACGGGCAGTGGCAAAACGGTCATTGCCCTTAAACTTATTGCTTCACGTTGCCAGCCGGCAATTGTCCTGGTGCATACCAAGGAATTGTTGTATCAATGGGCGGAGCGGGTTGATGAATTCCTGGGTATTGAGGCGGGATTGATCGGGGATGGTCACTATGCGATTGCGCCGGTCACCATTGCGATTGTCAACTCTGCCAGAAAACATCTTAAAGAATTGCCCCGGGATTTTGGACATTTACTGGTTGATGAATGTCATCGCGTGCCGGCGTCACTTTTTACCAATGTAGTGACTGCCTTTGATGCTAAATACTCCCTGGGACTTACGGCAACTGCGTATCGCCGCGAAGATATGCTGACTCAATTGATTTATTTTTATCTAGGGCCCCGGGTCCATAAGGTTGATGCTGGACTGTTGCAGGACAGCGGCGCGATATTAAAGCCGGAGATCCGTATGCGGCCCACTGAATTTTATTATCGCTATCGCGATGATTATGCAGCCATGCTGAAAGCACTTGCCGCCGATGAAAGACGTAATCAGCAGATTGCTGACGATGTGGTTGCTGAATCGGCCAAAAGTGCTGGTGTCCTGCTGATTGTCTCTGACAGGGTAGCCCATTGTGAAAGGTTGGCAGAATTGATCTCTGCCCGGGGCTTAAAGGTGTGTGTTCTTACCGGGAAAGATCCTGTCGAAGTGAGGGAAAAAATTGTGAAACAGATCCGGAGCAATTCGATCAGGGTCCTTATTTCAACTTTGCAATTGATTGGTGAAGGTTTTGATGCGCCTCAACTCACCACCCTTTTTCTGGCAACACCCATAAAATTCTCAGGGCGGTTGAAACAGGTTATTGGCAGAATATTACGGCCTGCTGATGGCAAAAAAGCCTTGGTGTATGATTATGTTGACGAAAAGGTCAGCATCTTACATAATTCTGCCAAGGAGCGCAGTAAGACATATTTCATGTATGACTGTTGAGCTGATGGGGAAGAAAATGGAGCATCTAGGAACGGGTAACACTTATGTCGTTTGATGTTATTGATAATAACATTAATTATTAACAAACACCTATAACATATTGATTCTGTGTCGATATTGTTTGCCAGGTGTTCCAGTGCATATAGGAGTCGTGATAGATTGATCAGTGACATCAACATCGTTTCCTTTTTGAGAAATATCCGGGTTTGATTATTATTAATGCCTTTAAACGTAAAATCCGATTACAATATATATGCTGGGAACTATTTGTTTCAGCGATGGTTCCGGGTTATATACACGTGTTATGATTGGTTTAAATATAAATTTGTTTTTTGATTTACATGTATAAAAAATATTTTGGATTTACTCATAAACCATTTTCCATTGCCCCTGATCCTCGCTTTCTGTTTATGAGTGACGGACATCGCGAAGCCTTGGCACATTTGCGCTATGGCATTGAAGCTGATAGTGGTTTTGTGCTTCTTACCGGTGAAATTGGGGCAGGGAAGACAACACTCTGCCGTTGCCTGCTGGAGACAATTCCTGACTCCGCAAAAGTGGCCTACATCACTAATACCATGCTTTCAGTTGCTGAGCTCCTGGCGACCATATGTGATGAATTCGGTATACAGTATCCGGCCGATATGACCAGCTCTAAGGTGTTTGTTGACCGAATCCGAGATTTTTTGATCGAGGCTCTCGCCAATGGTGATAAGCCTGTACTGATCATTGATGAAGCGCAAAATTTAAGTACCGATGTGCTTGAACAAATACGGCTTTTAACGAATCTTGAGACCAATGAACGAAAATTGTTAATGATCATAATGCTTGGTCAACCTGAATTGCGGGACAAGTTGGCTGCCCCTGAACTTAAGCAGTTAAGCCATAGGATTTCTGCCCGATACCATCTCCAGCCTCTATCCAGAAATGAAGTCATCGCATATGTCAGGCACCGGCTTGATGTTGCCGGGGTGCGCCAACAGCTGTTCAGCAGCGCTGCTTTAAGAAAAATATATACATTAAGCGGAGGGATACCCCGTCTTATAAATTCGATCTGTGACAGGGCCTTGTTAGGCGCCTATTCAGAAGGGCTGGCTCGAGTTGACAGAAGGACGCTGAACAAAGCAGCGTATGAATATCTGGGCCATGAGCGGGCCGGTAAACTCTGCCTAACTTTCAACTGGCGTTTGGTCTTTTGCGGTTTTATGGCTTTTGTTGGTTTCGCGTATCTTTTCTATAGCGGCCAACACCACAAGGTGACAAAGTTTTTTTCGCTCCAGAAGTCTGTTTCTGCATCAATTGAGGGATATGAAACGCCTTTGGATCTTGATTCTGCAGAAAGCTTCTCTGCTCAGGCAGTAAAATCTGTGACCGCAGAATCTGGGGGGGGGCAGACTCTAAGTAAGCATGTTGTTTCTCCGGTAACTGATCTGCAACAAGCCGCAGTAGACCTTTCAGCAGAACCTGAGTCTGACGGGGTTGCTTTATTGCCTTATGAACCGGAACTGACTCTTACTGCAGCTGCTGATCAAAGTAAGGAAATAGGTTTAGACTCCCTGGCCTGGCCTGAGCTTCCGCCGATTACCACCAGCAAAACTATCGCCTTCCAAGCACTCTTTCAACAGTGGCAAAAGCCCTATGACTCCAAAGACAATATGTTAGCCTGTAAACAGGCTGACGCTTCGGGTTTGGCTTGTTTTTATTTTCAAGGCAACTTTGGCATGCTGAAAAAAGTAAATCGTCCGGCTGTCTTGAGAATGATCAACGAAAATGGTGTTGAATACTACGCTGCATTACTTGGTATGTCCGGGGAAGAGGCTGTTTTGGATCTTGCCGGCCAGCGTCGAAAGGTATCAATTGTCACTCTGGAAAGTCAATGGTTTGGTGAGGGCATTCTCCTGTGGAAGCCACCACCGCAGTATCAGCGAGCTGTGAAGCCGGGTGCCGGCGCACCGTGGCTGGGATGGCTGGGACAGCAATTTAACGCCCTGGGCTGGGGAGTGACGTCAACCCCCAGTATGAAATTAACTGGAGATCTCTTGCTGCACGCCCGTCAATTGCAGTCCAACAGCGGTTTTGTCCCTGACGGAATTGTCGGCCCCCGGACTATTATCTCTTTAAATACTCTACTCGATAACAGCGTACCGCTTCTCAACCGCCAGTAATAAAGTGTCTGACTGCCGGCAACCTAGGTTAGGCGTGGATCTGATCTGGACGTCCTGGCCAGTCTGTGCTTCAAAACAATGTTGGAATGATAAGTTATGAGGGGTGTTTAGCTCAGCATTTCCTGAAGTCTCTTGGTGTTTGCGTCTATTTTGACGATGGTTGCCTGAAGTCCCTGAGCTTTATCCCGCTCTTTAGCAATGATGTCTTCCGGGGCGTTATTGATAAATTTCTTGTTGCTGAGCTTGCCTTCACAACGCGATAATTGGACCATGATTTTTTCTTTTTCTTTGGCGAGTTTTTCCACCTCTTTTTCTGTATCGATCAACCCTTCCATGGGGACAAAAATTTCAATATCTTCAAAGATATACGATGCGGCGCCCTTTGGACATTTGCCGGAGTTCTGTACTGTCAAACTGTCGATTTTTGCCATTGAGACGATGTGTTTTTTAAACTGGCTTATGACAGCACATTTGTCCGGATCTGCACAGGTAATGATTGCTGTGACCATTGCCGACGGATGGATTTGCATGTCGCTGCGGATATTACGGACACCGCCGATAATACCCATCAGCAGCGCAGCATCGGATTCAGTTTTTTCATTCTCCCAATCAGTATTTATTGCAGGGAAAGGCTCAAGCATGATGCTTGAACGTTCACCGGGAAGGGCGTGCCAAATTTCTTCAGTCACGAATGGTGTGATGGGGTGTAGCAGTTTAATGGTGATTTCAAGGACGGCTAATAACACAGATCGGGTATTTGCTTTGGACGTTATATCATCGCCATACAGGTCAGATTTTATCCACTCAAGATACCAGTCACAGAATTCATGCCAGATAAACTGATAAATGTGGGAGGCGGTATCGTTGAATTGAAATTTAGCCAATGACTCATGGACCTTGCCGATTGTGATAGACACACGGCTCAGAATCCAGCGGTTAGGCAGGGATAGTTGAGAAAGATCCACTGACTCAAGGCGGGCGGTTTGTCCATCGATATGCATCAGGGCAAAACGTGAGGCATTCCAGATCTTGTTAATAAAGTGGCGGTAGCCCTCAATACGGTCTTCTGAAATCCGAATGTCACGTCCCTGGGCGGCAAAAGCGGTCATTGTGTAACGAAGGGCGTCAGTACCGAATTTATCCATGACCAGTAAGGGGTCCATGACATTCCCCTTGGACTTGCTCATCTTCTGGCCATTCGCATCACGGACCAGGGCATGCAGATAGACATCCTTGAAGGGAATTTCGCCCATGAAATGCGTACCCATCATGATCATTCTGGCAACCCAGAAGAATAAAATATCAAAACTGGTAATCAGTGCTGAGGTTGGATAGAAACAGTCAAGCTCTTTTGTTTTTTCAGGCCAACCTAAGGTTGAAAAAGGCCAGAGTGACGAACTAAACCAGGTATCGAGGACATCCGTCTCCCGATCAATCTCTGTGCTGCCGCATTGACACATGTCCGGATCTGTGTCGCTGACAATGATCTCTCCACAAGTTCTGCAGGTCCAGGCCGGAACCTGATGTCCCCACCATATCTGTCTTGAAATGCACCAGTCGCGGATATTGTACATCCAGTCGTAATAGGTATTTTCCCAGGATTTCGGATGAAGTCGAATGTGACCGTCCTTAACAGCGGCTATTGCTTTTTCAGCCAATGGTTTGACTGATACAAACCACTGCTTGGACAATTGTGGTTCAACAACGGTCTGACAGCGGTAACAGTTTCCCACGCCATGTTCATAGTCATCAATGCCATCAAGCAGTCCAAGTTGCTCTAAATCTGCAACAATTTTTTTGCGGCAGTCAAAACGATCCAGGCCTTGATAGTTGCCAGCCTGTTCATTCATAACGCCGTTCTCGTCCATAATGCAGACAACGGGGAGGTTATGCCGCCGACCAATTTCGAAATCATTTAAGTCATGTCCTGGTGTTACCTTTAAAGCGCCTGTACCGAACTCCTTTTCCACATGGCTATCAAAAACAACAGGGATCTTTTTGTTTACCAGCGGCAAAATTACAGCTTGTTCTGTCAGAGAGTTGTAACGCTCATCCTCAGGGTGTACGGCAACGCCAGTGTCACCAAGCATGGTTTCTGGTCTGGTGGTTGCTACAACCAGGTAGCCGTCACCAGAGGCGTAAGGGTAGCGAATACGGTAAAGTTTTCCGGCTGTCGGCTCGTGTTCTACCTCCAGGTCGGATAGGGCTGTATGGCACCTGGGACACCAGTTTATGATGTAGTCGCCTTTATAGATAAGGCCCTGATCATATAAGGTGGTAAAAACCTTACGAACCGCCTTGGAAAGACCTTCGTCCATAGTAAATCGTTCCCGCGTCCAGTCGCAGGAGCAGCCCAGCCTTTTAAGCTGATTAATGATCTGCCCGCCTGATTCTTCTTTCCACTGCCAGACACGCTCGATAAACTTTTGCCGCCCAAGTGCATGACGATCGATATTTTCGGCGGTCAGCTGGCGCTCAACAACGTTTTGGGTTGCAATTCCGGCATGATCAGTTCCTGGTACCCAGAGAACATTTTTGCCCATCATACGGTGATAGCGGACTAAAATGTCTTGCAGTGTATTGTTGAGGGCGTGGCCAATATGAAGCACACCAGTTACATTAGGAGGAGGAATGACTATTGAAAAAGATTCGGTGCCCTCATCCATTTTGGCCTTAAAGGTTTTCTTGTCGAGCCATTCGCTGTACCATCGTTTTTCGATATCATGAAAGGCGTAGGATTTGTCTAGTTGTGGTTCTTTAGTCGTCATAAGATACTTTTATGTGGAAGTTAAGAGTTGTATTTGAGTAAACAACCACGCGTAAAACGCGTGGCTTTCACTTCCGGCAAAGCCGGGAGGGAACAGTGCGTGGCACGTGGCAAGTTTCTATGAGCAGTGAACCGCAGGTAAAGCTAACGGTGTAACCACTGCGAATAATAAATTAGAACTTTTTAAAATGCCGTCTTTTGATTCATATGTCAAGCTCAGTTACATGCCATTGGTATGGATTCGTATATTACGGCTTGAGTATCATCACACAATGATAGATGTTAGAACGAAGATATTTCTATGACTGTTATTAATGAAAATATCTGCCCTTGCCAAAAAGAAATTTGACATGTTCGCAAAAAGTAAAAAAATAACCGCAATGACGCCGAGGTTGCAGAGATAATGCTTTGTTTTTACGATAAAAAAGCCTCTACGGCTTTGCGGTGAAAAATAGTTTTTGCGAGACCATCAAATTTTGTAAGATAACAAAAGCGCTTTGTTGAGATAAATTGTACAATTACAGCCTAAAAGTAGAAGCCGGTCTTTTTATAGATGGCCATTTAGATCTGCCTGCAGCAAACTCTTGAGAATAGTTTTATGAATCGTATCCACAAAATAGTAAGTCGAGCTGATACACTTGCAGCTGCCCAGAAATATGTGTACGGGTTTTTTGATAAGTCTATGTTGATTCACTATGATACGGTGAAAGTTATTACCAAACGTTCCCTGTCAGCAACCGACAAAGATTTCTGGCAGGAGGTTGACACGGCTATCGCACAGAACAAATCTGTCCTCGGTAAGTACATAGCAGACTTGAAAGAAACGGGATGTCAATCTGTTGATGACTTCAAATCTATTAACCATGGCTACCCGAGCAAAATCTTTCACTTGATCGCCCATTTGCTTGATGGATTTATCGGTATCGACTCAGTGTTCTATAATCTCCCTGAAGACTCACATTGGCTTTCTGATAAATTAAGGAATAAAATCATTGCAGCTCCTGAACGTTATTGGCTTCTCTACGTTGAAGGATATTTCATTTCCCAAAATAAAGCTTCTTTAATTCATGTATGATTTGTGTCAGCGGAGCGACTGTCTTTCGACAGATGTTTTCCTCCTGTCCGCCTTCTTGTCCCATTAAAAAGTACCATTGTAGATGACGACTGTTCAGTATTTTAAGGATAAGGTTGCAATTGTTACTGGCGGTGCTTCCGGCCTTGGCCGGGCGTTATGTGAAGAGCTGGGCAGAAGGGGAGCCAGGGTTGTTTCGGTCGACATAAATCAGGAAGGTGCACAAGCGGTTGCATCAAACATCGTAAAGGCTGGCGGTGAGGCAATTTATGCATATCTGGATGTGACTGTCTATGAAAATGCCCAGAGACTTGTCATGGATATCGTTAAGAAATACGGTCGCCTGGATTTTTTCTTTAATAATGCCGGCACAGCCATTCTTGGAGAAACTCGTGACCTTACCGTTCAACAATGGAGAACTGTCATTGATGTTAATCTTCTAGGTGTCATCTATGGCGCTATTTCGGCATACAGTGTCATGGAAAAGCAGGGAAATGGGCAGATTGTCAATATCAGCTCATTGGCCGGCTTAATTCCTGTACCTAAAGAAATTCCGTATTGTACGAGCAAGTGGGCCATTGTCGGTTTCTCAAATTCCTTGCGGGTAGAGGGAGCCGACTTGGGGGTTAAGGTAAATTTGGTCTGTCCAGGCGTTATGCAGACGCCTATCCACGAAAGCATCTCAATTGTCAATGCTGACAAGAACAAATTGAACACCCCTGTGGCAAAAAAATATTATATGGCTGCTGATAGGGCGGCAGAAATCATTTTACAAGGTGTTGAAAAAAACAGGCCCATCATTGTTTTTCCCTTTTACGCTCGCTTTATCTGGTGGCTGTATCGTTTCACTCCATTTGTTTTTCAGTTTCTTTTCAGGAAAATGATCCGGGATTTTCGTAAAATCCGGACATTGTCATAGGGCAAACAGCTGTGATGTATTTAGCTCAACGCTTATTTGCAGAGTTGAAGCGTGCCGGAGCCCGGGTTGGCCAGACAGGTAAGAATGACATTTTCTTCACTGCCAGAAAGCTGACTGCCGTGCTTTTCCATTCGTTTAATGGTGCGCAGCCAACGCTTTTCACTCTTTTTGCCAACTTTCTGGCAAACCCTGTTCATGTTGTGACATCCGGTGCATTTACTGGGAAGTAGTTCGGCGCAATTGTCGGCAGCGAAAGCGGCTGGATTCGCTGCCAATAAGAGCGTGCAGGTCACGGCGGCAAAGGTAGCTGTTCGGATGGTTTTCATGGTGGTCTCCTTACTGTGACGAAGTTTTTGTGAGTAGGGATTTCCTAGCTTTTTTCCGTTCGTTTTCAATCCAGTCAATACGACTCCAGAGACCGTGCAATATTCTTACTTCACGGGCATTTAACTTGGCCCGGCCAAAAATCTGTCTGAATGAACGTAGAATATGGTCAGGATTTTGCGGATCAAGATAGTCGACATCCAGCAATGTAGTCCGCATATGTTGCAGCATTGATTCCATCTGTTCATTTGTTGCAAGTTTTCGTGTTTTAAGTTTTTTTGTCTGTTGCAGCCGGACCTTGCTGATTTCATAAACGCACAGGGTGACGGCCTGGGCCAGATTCAGTGAAGGAAAATTTTTATGCGTGGGAATTGTTAACAGACATTGGCATAACTCGAGTTCATTGGTGTAAAGACCATGGTCTTCTCGGCCGAAGACAAGGGCTGTTTTCCCGGATTCAGATAGAGTTAATACCTCCTGAGCTATCTGGTCGGGCATTGAATAACTTGGACGGTAGCCGCCTAATCGTCTGGTTGTCGCAACAGAATAATGGCAATCGGCCAGAGCTGCCTGAAGTGAGTCATAAATCACTGCCTGTTCAAGTAAAGGTGTAGCTTTAACCGCCATTTGCCTGGCTTCATGACTGAGGTGGTTAATTTGCGGGTTCACAAGGCGCAACTCACTCAGACCAAAGTTTGCCATTGATCTGCATACGGAACCTACGTTGAGAGGTCCCTGCGGTTCAACCAGAACGACGCAGATATCAAAAGCCTCTTTTGTCACTGGGGTTCAGTTGGTGCTTTAAGAGTGGTGGTTGTTTACGCGGATTTTTGCTTGAGTCGTTTCTTCAGCTGGGCATTTTCTTCGCTTGTAATGCGAAGTCTCTCTGCCAATACCTCACAAAAAAGGCGGTAAATGGTATAGCCCAGGGCAAGTTCCTTAGCTTCGGGGTTTTTACCAATAATTGAACTGTCAAGTCGAAGAACTTGAGTTTTTTGAATTGCTTTTACTGCACCAGGTTGGGGAGAGTCTTTAACCAGGCCCATGTCACCAAATAGTTCACCGGTTCGGCGTAATATTTTGACATTTTCGCCTTCCGTCTCAATCGCGACACCGCCAGAGATCAGAAAATATACATAAAACTCCGAATTGCCTTCCTGGATAATTTCTTCACCTTTGTCGTATTCGATAAGTTTCCCTGCGTCCAGAAAGGACATGATATCTTGATTTGAGAGTGGTGTGAATTGATCTACATCACGTAATATCCGTAAGACTTTTTCGTTGCTTTTTAGATAATTTGTTTCTCGCATGAAATTACTCCGTACTATGATTGATTTTCAAATTTGTTTTTATAATATTTTAAAGTCTATCAATAAAAACGTTTAAATTGCAAAAAAAATCTATAAAGACCTGATATTTTATCTTAAACTGTTTTCAGTTTATCCGGGTTCGGTTAGTATAGACACCCTGTGGGCCTAGTTAGGGCCAAATGATCGCTTCAGAATGGACATGTTTCGGACAATAAAATCTGTCACATACGATCATGTCTGATGGTCTCTCAAAAACCTGTTCGACATCTTCGGGGCACTCTATAACTAGCTGATTTTACAGGGTGGCGTTGGACCTGTTGAGGCTTCTTGCGACATTGTCATGTATCATCGTAATCAATTTAACACTTATTCCTGGACAAAAACTCATCATGGAAAATATAATTTTAGACGGTCTTAACGGCTCAGTTGCCGCAAAAACAGATTTTGCAAAAAACAATGCATCTACGATAGCTCATCTCGTTCAAGTCATTGTCAATGCATTTAACAACGGCAACAAACTGCTGATTTTTGGTAATGGCGGCAGTGCCGCCGATGCCCAGCACATGGCTGCAGAATTCGTTAATCGCTTTTTGATTGACCGTCGTCCTTTACCGGCACTGGCTTTAACCACAGACACTTCGGTTCTGACCAGTATCGGTAATGATTTCAGTTTCGATGATATTTTTCTTAAACAGTTGCAGGCTTTGGGTAACGAGGGAGATATTGTATTGGGGATATCGACAAGCGGCAATTCTACTAATGTCATTAAGGCAATTGAATATTCAAAGGCCAGTGGTATGGTGACTGTTGCCCTTACCGGCGGCAGCGGCGGAAGTCTTCGTGACTTTGCTGATATCAGCTTAAATGTAGCAAGTAACTTTACCCCTCATATTCAGGAAACGCATCTCTGGGCCGAACATATCATATGCCAGTTAGTCGATGAACTCATGTTTGGAGGGCCCGATCAGTGAAAGCGTACCAGCCAATTGATTTTAGCCAGTTAAAAACATATTCACTTCATGACAGGACCAGTAAAGTTTCTGTGGATGATTTTGCTGGAACTCCTGCATCCGGGATGATGGTAAAAGATCTGTTGGCACTGCTGCCGAATCAGCTTATGGGCAAGGATTTTCCTGAACTTGTCAGGCGTGTTATTGACTCGCGTCTGAGTGATTGTCCGGTAATTGTTGGAATGGGAGCCCATGTGATCAAGGTAGGATTGACCCCTGTGCTGATCAAATTAATGGAGGAAAAAATAATAACAGGGCTTGCTTTTAACGGGGCTTGTATTGTTCATGACACCGAGACCGCCATTGCCGGTATGACATCAGAAGATGTTGATGAGGTTCTGGGTACGGGAGATTTCGGCGCGGCAAAGGAAACCGGGGAGTTCATTAATGAGGCAATTATCAATGGTGCACGCCTCAATAAAGGGATTGGAGAGTCTGTCGGCGATGCTATTATTGCGTCAAATTTTAAATATAGCGAGTTGAGTTTGCTTGCTGCAGCCAGGAGATTACAAATACCTGTTACAGTTCATGTCGCGGTGGGGACGGATATCATCCATATCCATCCGTCCGCTTGTGGTGCTTCAATCGGTAAAGGATCTCATATTGATTTTAGGCTGTTTTGCAGTATGATTGCCGATCTTGAAGGCGGGACATACCTTAATATTGGTTCAGCGGTACTACTGCCTGAAATATTTTTAAAAGCGCTTACCGCGGTCCGTAACCTTGGCCATCAGGTAAATAAGCTTACTACGGCTAATTTTGATTTTATCAGACAGTATCGTACAATGACCAACGTGGTGAATCGACCAACTGCCTGTGGTGGAAAAGGTTTCAATATTACCGGCCATCACGAGTTGATGATTCCATTGCTGGCTTGTGCCCTCCTTGATGAGCTTTCCTTGAGGACAGGCTGAAATGACGTTGTGAACTCGTCCCAAAACTGGTAAGATCGCATATTTTATACAAATGAGTCATTTAAAACTACTATTTTGAAGGAAGGCAGAATGCAAAAGCATGTTAAAATCGGTACAAGAAAAAGTCTTTTGGCCCTTGCGCAGAGTACAGGAATCAAGAATCAAATTGAAGCCCAATACACTGATGTCAGTGTTGATCTTGTTCAACTATTAACCAAAGGTGATAAGATACTTGATGTGCCTCTTGCGAAAGTTGGCGGTAAAGGACTGTTTGTCAAAGAACTTGAAGACGCCATGTTGAATCATGAAGCCGATATTGCGGTACATTCTATGAAAGATGTCCCAGCAGAGTTGCCTGATGGACTGCACTTAGGTATTATCACAAAGCGTGAAGATCCACGAGATGCCTTTATTTCAAAGAAATATAATGCACTGTCGGAACTGCCTGAAGGGGCTAAAGTCGGTACCAGTAGCCTGAGACGCCGTTCCCAGTTGGCAATTTTACGTCCTGATCTGGTGATTGAGGACTTGCGGGGTAATCTTGACACTCGCCTTAGAAAGCTTGACGAAGGTCAATATGACGCCATCATTCTTGCCGCCGCTGGTTTGAACCGCTTAAAACTTGATCGGGCCACCAGCTATTTTGATACGGCTGATATGTTGCCGGCTGTTGGGCAGGGGGCTGTGGGTATAGAGTTACGTACGGCCGATAAGGAACTCCTTGAGGGTCTCATGTTTCTTAATCACCGGGACACATCTGTGGCCGTCACTGCAGAACGTGCATTTCTTTTACGGCTAGAGGGTGGCTGCCAAGTACCAATTGCCGGTTTTTGCCAGGTCAATGGTGATGAAATTACCCTGACTGGGCTTGTCGCTTCGATTGACGGAAAACAGGTGATAAAAAGAGCTTCAACAGGCACAGCGGAACAGGCTGCCGCAATCGGCAGGGCCTTGGCTGAAGAAATTCTTGATTTAGGTGGACGAGCCATTTTAGAAGAAGTTTATCAAGCTGAAATTTCATAACAATACTCTATCTTAAGTAGTTTATAACTGGAGGGCCGGATTTTCTTTAACGTAGAGATAATTCGGCCCTCTTGTTTGAAATGAGTTGGACATATTTAACCAATGGTTGGTGGCGGGAGTAAGGCTGTTGTTCGTAGCAATGGCACTTTGTTATGGTTTGCACACCAACTTTGATATGAGAGAAAATAGTGGAAATGAAAAAAACTGGTAAAGTGTATCTTGTGGGGGCAGGTCCAGGCGATCCAGGCTTGATCACAATTAAGGGTAGAAACCTTTTAGAAAAGGCTGAGGCAGTTGTTTACGATTATCTGGCCAATAAGAAATTTTTAAAATATGTTCCTGCCGATGCTGAATTTATCTATGTCGGCAAAAAAGGCGGCGGAGTTCATGCCCAGACCCAGGATGAAATTAACCAGATACTGATTGACAAGGCCGGCCAGGGGAAAAAGGTCGTACGGCTCAAAGGTGGTGATCCGTTTATTTTTGGACGTGGTGGTGAGGAGATAGAGGAACTGGTTAAGGCGGGTGTCCCTTTTGAGGTGGTGCCGGGAGTGACAGCGGCAACAGCTGCAGCAACCTATGCCGGAATTCCAATTACGCATCGGGGCTATACGGCAACTGTGGCTTTTGTTACAGGACACGAAGCACCAGACAAAAAAAACAGTAATGTTGACTGGGAAAAGATAGCCACTGGCATAGGCACCATAGTTTTTTATATGGGTATAAAAAACCTGCCTAATATAGTTGAGAAACTGATGCGCTATGGACGCGCCCCCCAGACTCCGGTGGCAGTGATTCGCTGGGCGTCTACCCCTGAACATCGTACTGTTACCGGAACTCTTGCCACCATTCAGTCAGTTGTCGAAGCAGCTGGGATACGTCCGCCGGCAGTGATCGTTGTCGGTGAGGTTGTGGGCTTGCGTGACACAATGAATTGGTTTGAAAAAAAACCATTGCTGGGTAAACGGATCATGGTGACCCGCACCCGAGACCAGGCCAGTGAGCTTGTTGCCTCACTTGAAGAATTGGGCGCTGACTGTATAGAGTTTGCAACGATTTCTCTGGCCCCTCCGGATTCGTGGGAGGCGCTGGATAATGCGCTGAAATCGATTGACAGCTATGATTGGCTTTTATTTACAAGTATCAATGCCATTAAATATTTCTTCAAACGGCTGATCGAACTTGGGCTGGACTCAAGGGCGTTGAGCGGTCTGAAGATTGCTGTGGTTGGAAGTGCAACCAGTAAAGAACTGCAACAATATGGTTTGCGAGCCGATCTTTTGCCGGACAGTGAGTATACTGGCGAAGGTCTGGCTGAAGCGCTCATAAAGTCAGGTGTCACCGGGAAACGATATCTTTTGCCGCGTGCCTTGAAAGCGAGTGAAGTGCTGCCGGATAAAATCCGAACAGCAGGCGGAGAGGTCGTAATTGCTCCTGTCTATCAAAATATCAGGCCTTTAGGACACGAAGAGGAACTCCGGCAGTATTTAAGTGATCGTAGCGTTGATATGGTTACTTTCACCAGTTCTTCAACATTTACCAACTTTATGTTTATGCTTAACCCGAAAGATGATTCAGAGCTGAATCAATTATTGGACGGAGTCGGTATCGCCTCAATTGGCCCTGTTACCGGGAAGACAATCATGGCCAGTGGTGTGTCTGTCAATGTACAGCCACGAGATTCCTACACCATTGACAACCTTGTGGAGCATATTGTTACATATTATTCCCAGAAGTAAAGCGACGCTCCTCTCATGCTATCCGCATGCTGATATCCCGTGCAGTTGCCGAGTGAGTCAATGCCCCGATGGATATGATGTTAATACCTGTTTCAGCCACCTCCCTGACATTTTCCAGGCTAATGCCGCCGGAGGCCTCCAAAAGCAGTTTGCCTTGATTGAGCGATACCGCTTTATGCAAAGTGTCAGAGTCCATATTGTCGAGAAGTATCGCATCAATCTCACATTCCAGGCACTCGCTGACCTGGGTTAAGGTTTCAGCTTCCACCTCAATCCGTATTGTATGCGGGGCGTTGTTGCGAACCTGTCGGACAGCCCGGGAGATAGAACCAGCTGCTGCGATATGGTTGTCTTTAATGAGGATGCCGTCGCTCAGGTTGAAGCGATGGTTGTGCCCCCCTCCAATCCGGACGGCATACTTTTCAAACACCCGCAGTCCGGGAGTCGTCTTGCGGGTGTCAACTATCTTGACGGGGAGTAAGGCAATTTGTTCGACAAAGTCAGCTGTCAGGGTTGCAATACCAGAGAGCCGTTGTGCAAGGTTGAGGGCAACCCGTTCCGCTTTCAGCATATCAAGTACAGGCCCGTGTGCGGTAAGGACAATGTCACCAGAGGCTACTCGTTGTCCATCAGGAAGCGATTCAACTGTAATAGCGGGATTTACCACTCTGAAAACGTCAGCGGCAAAGGTTGCAATTCCTGCGGTTAAAAAAGGTTGTTTGGCGATAAACTGAGCCCTGCCGATTTGTTGCGGGCTGAAAATTGCGTCACTGGTTACATCACCATTGCCGATATCTTCTTGCAGGAAACGGACAAGCGCGTCACGTATGATCAAAGGGTTCATGGAAGTAACTAGCAGTTAGCATTAATTATTTTACTGAATAACCCAGCGACCGTTAATCCTACAGGCTGTGGCTACAGTCTTTTCAGCCTTGCCGTCAATTGTGGTCAATATCTCCGCTTCTCGACAGTTATTTCCCGTGCTTGCCTCCCGATAGGCTGGTTTAGGTGTCACACTATACTCGTTTCCGGAATCAGGGTTGACCCATTGGGTTGTTTGATAGGAAGGGCTGGTTTCGTAAGTCTGATTCAATTGAGCGCGATCGGCTTTGTCCATCTCATTACCAATCACGTAACCAAACATTGCACCGACAGCGCCACCAATCAGAGTAGCACCGGTGTTATGCCCAATAGCTTGTCCTATAAGTGCGCCACCTGCAGCACCTGCAGCAGCTCCGGTTTGCGCCTTATTAGTCACACAGGATACACTGATAAACATAACCAGGACGGAGCAAAGAAAAATATTTATAAACTTCATTTAGAGCTCCTGCTGAGTGATTTTTTCTGATGTTTCGCCTCAAGAGCCATGAGATACGCCCGCAGGTTCTTTTTCTTGTGCTTAAGGCCGAGTTTTTTCCGTAGATTATCACGATGGAATTCTACAGTACTTTTGGTTACATTCATCTGTATCGCAGATTCCTTATTGGAAAGTCCAATGCGAATGAGATCTGCAACTTGAATTTCTTTAGGGCTTAAGCCGCATTTTAACTGCGAAAGTTCCTTGGCAAATGGAGAGGTCACCCGGTTAAGGTTAAGCATGATGTTTTCCAGGTAGGCTCGTTCCGTTGGGCTGTCAAGAATGGATTCGAGCTGGTCGCTGTTGGGCATGACCAGTTCTTTAAGGTTTGGCAGGTTTGCTTTTCGGTCTTCTGTTTGCGCATCACTGAGTTGCTTAATCAGGATTCTGAGCGACATATTTGCATGGCTTAAGGCTTCAGATTTTTCCTTAAGCTTTGCATAGGTTTTTTCAAGATCGCTCACATCAATAATTACGCCGATAATACCGGCTATCTGGCCATTTTGGACTTTGAATACCGCTTTGTTGAAAATTACATCGCAGAGTGTGTTGTTAGCGGATGCGATTTTGGTTTGATAATGTTGCGAACGGCCGCTTTTTATCATCTTCTCATCTTTTGTCTTTTCTGATTTAGCTGCGGCGGCTGTCATAAATGTAGCAAATGTTTTTCCATTGACTTTTTTTTCTGTAACATTGAAAAAATTGCGAAAGGCGGTGTTGGTACCGATTATTTCTTGTTTGTTATTTTTAACATAAATTGGAGCCGGTATTGAATCAATGAGTCTTTGTTGAAAATCAAGATGTTCCCGGATTTTTTTTGTTTTCTGGTCAACAAGTGATTCCAGGTTGCTTCGTTGTGCTGCCAGTTCCGCTTCAATTTCTTTTTGAACAAGGCAACGTTTGGTAAGGCAGATAATCTCTGTCATGCTTAACGGTTTGCGCAAAAAAGAGTTGGCCCCTAGCTTATAACACTGGGCAATATCTTCCTCGTCCCCGTGTCCGGTAATAATGACAACATGGAATGGAGAATCATGCTTCAGTTTGATGGTTTTCATGAAATCAACCCCATCCATTGTCGGCATTTTCAAGTCAAGAAATACCAGAGAGGGTTGTTTTTCTTTCAGTAACTTAAGTCCTTCTTTGCCATTCGAAGCAAAGATTAATTCGTAACCTTTACCCTTTAGGGCCTTTTTGATAGCGTCCTGAATAGTCTTCTCATCGTCGATGATCAGGATTTTTGGGCTTGTCATGGTAATAACCTCTTATTTTCGTTTGTATAGATCGTTTATTAGCATACTAATGTTCATTAGTATATAACCATTATATAGTCAATAATCAATGATAAATGCTAGTCCCTGAGTGTTGAGTGAAAATTCCGTAATTATGGTTGGTTACGATAAAAAAAAATAGTTTATGGTGTTTATGTAATTTTATGTTCATAAAATAAATGCCAGATTATCCCCCTATATTGAATTTAGGTTGGATTCTATCAAAGTATTTACTCTTTCGTTCGATTACTATTTGACATGTTTGTCGGCATATATATACACTGAACTAAATTAACAGTAAGGGGTTGTGTAACCCATTTTAACTATTCGCTGTGGCTGTGTCATAAGCATAAATCCGCCAGCTAAGCTGGCCGTGCGCAAGCCGATCACAGCTCATAGATTTATACTGACCCGTGTAGGTCAGTCAACTTGCCACGTGCTCCGCACTTCTCCCTCCCGGCTTCGCCGGAAGTTAAAGCTACACGTTTTACGCGTGGTCGTTTACTGACAACTATCAGGCACGACCTAGTGATTTTTCAAATATGCAATGATCTGATTAAGCAAACACTGCAACTTTTGATAACTCAGAAAATGAGTGTGAAAATGTTTATGGAGAAAACTAAATGACAACAAAAAATAGCAGTCGAAAGGGCCAGGCGTCAGTTCCTGAAAAAATTGCTTCAGTAGAATCTCTTAAAGCAATTTTTGAGGCTGCAAGTGTTGCTGTTGTGGGAGCGTCTCAGCGTGAGGGCAGTGTCGGACGTGCCGTATTTAAGAATTTATTAGATGGTAATTTCACTGGTGTTATCTATCCGGTCAATGTGAAGGCACATTCAATTTGTGGTGTTCGGGCCTATGCGTCGCTGTCGGAGATTGACAGCTCCGTTGATTTAGCAGTGTTGATTGTGCCGGCTGCACAGGTTGCAGTTGTTGCCAGGGAGGCAGGTGAGAAAGGTGTTAGGGGGCTTATCGTTATAACTGCCGGCTTTCGTGAGATTGGTGCCAAAGGCTTAGAGTTGGAAAATGAATTAATTACTATCTGTCAGCAATTTAACATGAGTTTGGTTGGTCCCAATTGTCTGGGGGTGATTAATACAGACCCGCAATTCCGGCTGAATGCAAGCTTTGCCAGGCGTCCTCCTCTTCAGGGCAATATAGGTTTCATCAGTCAGTCCGGCGCCTTATGTACAGCGGTTTTGGATTATGCCGCCCGCAAAAAAATTGGTTTTTCTAAATTTATATCAGTGGGAAATAAGGCAGATATTGATGAGCTTGCTTTGCTGAAATATCTGCATCAAGACCCGCAGACTAAAGTCATTATGATGTATGTCGAGGACCTGCGGCATGGATTTGAGTTTGTTAAAGTTGTACGTGAAATCACCGGTGGCGATAATCCAACACCCATTGTTGCTGTCAAGTCGGGCCGGACCGCAGCCGGTGCTGCTGCGGTAAGTTCACATACAGGTTCTTTGGCCGGTTCTGAGGCGATTTATGACGCCTTATTTGAGCAAAGCGGTATTTATAGGGCCCAGACTATTGGTCACCTGTTCGACTATGCTATCGCCTTTGCAACTCAACCGTTACCAAAATCCAAACGTGTTGCTATTATAACCAATGCCGGGGGGCCTGGAATTATTGCAACTGATATTACCATGAATGTCGGACTTACTCTTGCGGAGTTTTCCCAGGAAACAAAGGAGGCTTTACAAAGTGCATTGCCCAGCACGGCCAATACCAATAATCCGGTTGATGTAATTGGGGATGCTGGTGTCAATCGATACCGTTCTGCTTTTGAGGCTGTTCTGAAGGATGAAAACGTTGATGGTGTGATTTTTATTTTAACACCCCAGTCCATGACCGATATCTATGCCACTGCCCAAATTATTCCGGCCCTTGCCAAGAAGAGCGGTAAACCAGTATTAACTTCCTTTATGGGAGAAATGGATGTTCGCGAGGCTATTGATTTTCTCGAAAGCAACAAAATGCCGCATTATCATTTTCCGGAAATGGCTGCTCGTGCTATGGGGGCCTTGTACCGCCACTCAAAATGGATCAACCGGCAGCATTTGACCGAAATAGCGATTAGTCCAGACCGGGCGTTGACCCGGAAATTGATAGAAGATGCTTTAGACAAAGGACAGACCTACCTTGGTGAAGTTGAAGGGAATGAGATACTGGCAGCCTATGGATTCCCGGTTCTGCCGGCAAAACTTGCGACAACGGCCCAGGAAGCAGCCGATGCGGTCAAGGAATTTGGTAAATCGGTATTTAAAATTGTTTCACCTCAAATTGTCCACAAGTCTGATCTTGGTGGTGTGAAAGTTGGCATAAGAACACCCGAGGAGGCCTCTGCAGCCTTTGAGTCTATTATTTCGGTTGTTAAGGAGAATGCCCCTGATGCAGTGATTGAAGGGATTTTTGTGCAAAAGATGGCAGAGGAAGGTGTTGAAGTCATTTTAGGTATTAATAGATATAAGGTGTTTGGTCCGCTTCTTATGTTTGGACTGGGAGGCATTTTTGTAGAAATATTTAAAGATGTCAGTTTCCGTCTGGCTCCTATCCGCCATAATGCAGCCCGGCACATGGTTAGATCTACTAAAGCGTATCCCATGCTTAATGGAGCACGCGGCGCAGAACCCTGTGACACGGATGAGCTTGAAAGGTGTTTGGCCTTGCTCTCTGCCCTGGCCACCGAGAATCCGGAAATTGCCGAGCTTGATATCAATCCTTTAATTGTTCATCACAAGGGTAAAGGATGTTCCGTTGCTGACTGTCGAATTTTACTTGATCCGGAACGGATCTGATTAGCTATTGCCATTGTTGTTTGTTCGCAGTTAAAAGCGCCAACTTCTTCAGGAGGTTTGGCGCTTTTGATTTATGGTGTGCAGGGTTTTACTCGAACGGTTATATTCAAGGGTCTAATTGGTTGACAAGTGGCTGAACATAATTATAGTCCCTCACCATAAATAAACATATTATGGGATTTGCATTGATCATCCTTGTTGCCGACTATTTTTTTTATAGTTTTCAGGCCCATAGTAAAAAACGGTTATCCTTATATAAGGAGGAATTTTTGAATGAGTAACTCATGTGGTAGTTGTGACAGCAGCAAGAGTTCTGGATGCGGTGGACCTTCCAAGAGCCAAGAACAGATCAAAGCGGCCCAGGCCCAGCAGGAAGTTGAAATTAACAGATCACTGGGCAAAATAAAAAATAAAATACTGGTGATGAGTGGCAAAGGTGGAGTTGGGAAAAGCACCGTGTCTACCAACCTGGCCCTGGGACTGGCGAATAGGGGATATAAGGTTGGACTGATGGATGTCGACTTGCATGGCCCGGATATCTGCCGAATGCTGAACCTGTCAGAGAGTCTCAAGGATGCCGCACAGGGGTCGGACCTGGTTCCGCCGATGAAATTTGGAGAGAATTTAAAAGTTGTTTCTCTGGAATACATGATGGAAGACCGGGATGACCCGATTATTTGGAGAGGACCTCTTAAAATCCAGGCCATTCGGCAGTTTATATCAGACATGGACTGGGGTGAACTTGATTATTTAGTTATTGATGCGCCTCCCGGGACCGGTGATGAGCCTTTAACAATTGCCAATACAATTTCAGACGCACAGGCACTGGTGGTCACCACTCCTCAGGAGGTTGCCTTGGCTGATGTGAGAAAATCTCTTAATTTTTGCAACCATGTTAAGATGAGAATTCTCGGTGTGGTCGAAAATATGAGTGGTCTGATTTGTCCTCATTGCAACAAAACCGTTGATGTGTTCAAAAGTGGCGGAGGGGAACAAACAGCCAGGGATTTTAATGTTAATTTTCTGGGACGTGTTCCAATGGACCCGCGGGTTGTTCTTGGTGGTGATGCCGGGAACCCGTATCTTACTTCAAATGCTGACAGCCTCGCAGTGAAGGCTTTTGCCGGGGTGATTGACAACGTTATCAAGAAACAGTCCGGTTCTGCACCTGTTAATCTTGGCAATGCAGGGGGATGTGGTTGTGGTGACGGTGGTTGTAATCCTCAAAAATGTGATTGTTAAATGGTGACAAACTCGCAGATAAGCGCAAGACTTCAAAAAGCCTAAATAGTTCCAACGCCACCATGTAAAATCAATTAATTACATAGTGTCCCGGGGATGTCGAGCTGGTTCTTGCGAGACTATCAAATGGTGCTATCTATTAAGTCTGCGCACTCTGTGCAACATGTTGACTTTTCGAGACCACCGATATTGAGCAGGGGTAAAATATGATCGTACGGCAAATGGTTGTCGGTTCCATGAGTGTCTGTTGCTATCTGGCAATTTGTGAAAAATCGAGAAAGTCGGTCATTATTGATCCGGGCGGCAATGAGGAGCAGATTCTGAAAGCAGTGAAGGATGAAAAAGCCACTGTTGAATATATCATTAATACCCATGGCCATCCAGACCATGATTGCGGCAACGGCAAACTTCAGAAAGCCACCGGCGCCCAGATTGTTATTCATGAGGATGATGCGGAATTTTTTGCCAAACCCGAGGTGAAACACTATTTTTCCGTATTAGGACTTCCTGAGTCTCCACCTGCCGACAAAACGGTCAAAGATGGCGATGTGATCTCCTTTGGTGAGGAGAGCTTGACTGTTCTTCATACTCCTGGCCACACGCCTGGCGGAATCTGTCTTTACAGCTCGCCGAATCTCTTTACTGGAGATACTCTTTTTGTCGGTGGTGTTGGAAGAACCGATTTTCCTGGCGGTGATACCAAGACTTTAATTCGTTCGATTCGTAGTAAATTGTTACCCCTTCCTGCAGATACCGTTATCTGGCCTGGACATGGCTATGGCGGCGATTCCTCGACAATTGCAACTGAAGCCCGGACCAACCCTTTTCTCACCGGAGACCTGTAAACAATGCGTGAGATTGTGCTGGGGACTGCAGGACATGTTGATCACGGCAAAACCAGCCTTATCCGGGCTCTGACAGGGATAGAGACCGATCGACTCAAAGAGGAAAAAAAACGAGGCATAACCATTGAGCTGGGATTTGCCTATCTTGATCTTCCCTGCGGCCATCGTGTCGGCATTGTCGATGTTCCCGGGCATGAAAAATTTGTAAAGAATATGGTGGCCGGGGCATCCGGTATTGATATCGTAGTTTTTGTGGTTGCGGCGGATGAAGGCGTCATGCCTCAGACACGCGAACATTTTGAAATATGTTCATTGCTGGGTGTGAAAAAGGGAATCCTGGTCATCACTAAGATCGATATGGTTGAGCCTGACTGGCTTGAAATGGTTGTTGAAGATCTGGATGATTTCTTTAAAGGGAGTTTTCTCGAAGGTGCTCCGGTTGCCAAAGTTTCTTCTACGACGGGCGCCGGTATTGAAGAGTTAAAGGCGACTCTTGATACAATTGTTTCTTCCTCAGATTTCAGTCAGGCATTCGGTCCTTACCGCCTGCCTATTGACAGGATTTTCAGTATGACCGGTTTTGGTGCTGTAGTTACGGGAACCTCAATATCCGGGCAAATTTCAATCGGCGACGATGTCTGTATTTACCCTTCCTTAAAAAAAGCCCGGATACGTGGGATTCAGGTCCATGGCAACAATGTTGAGGTGGCCGAGGCAGGCCATCGTACTGCCTTAAATATTCAAGGACTGGAAAAAGAACTTATAGATCGTGGTGATATGCTTGCCACACCAGCTTGCCTTATCCCTTCCTATATGCTGGACTGCAGCTTTACTTATCTGAGCAGCAATGAAAAATCTCTCAAAAATCGAACACGTGTCAGAGTACATATCGGTACAGCTGAAGTTATGGGCCGGATAGTCCTGCTTGATTCGGAAGAGGCACAGCCCGGTGATCAGCTTGATGTCCAGGTGCTTCTTGAGGAACCGGTTACCTGTTGGCCAGGAGATCGCTATGTCGTTCGCCGCTATTCTCCAGTTATCACGATCGGCGGCGGGGAAGTGCTGGGTAACTGTCCTGGCAAAAAAAGACGAAGATTTAAAAAAGACAATGAAACTGCTTTTGCTCTCTATCATGAGGGTGCTCCTGAAAAACTTGCTTTGCTGTACTTGAATGAGGCTGGGATTAAGGGGTTGACGCATGTTGAGCTTGAGGCTCGGCTCGGTATCTTTGGCAACAGGCTAAAGAAGATATTGAACACGCCTATTTCATCTAAAAAGATTATTATTGTTGATTCTGACAAGAAACTGATGATTAGCGGCGACGTTTTGGCTAATCTCTGCAGTACCGCTAGCGCCATTTTAGGACAGTTTCATGAAGATAACCCACTGAAAGATGGCATTGGTAAAGAAGAACTGCGTAGCCGGATGTATAACGGCCTGGACCAGAAACTTTATAATCTGGTCGTGCAAACTCTTACCAGGAACAACGTTATCGTTGTTGACCAGGCCTTTGTGCGTCTTGCCTCTCATAAAGTTTCCTTAAAGGAAGATGAGCAGGCGCTGCGGGCAGACCTTGAGCAGTCCTTTAAGTTGGCCGGACTTTCACCTCCTACCCATAAGGATCTTCTTTCTGCGTTTCATACCTATTCCTCTGCTTCACTGTCTGAGGTGATTGCCTTGCTTGTCCGTGATAAGAAATTGGTGCGTGTTACGGAAGATCTCTATTTTCATCGTAATGCACTTGAGGATTTAAAAACCAGTATGGTTGATTATTTAAAAAACAATAATGAAATCGATGCCCAGGGATTTAAAGAATTAACAGGCGTAACCCGTAAATTTTCCATTCCATTGATGGAATATTTTGATAAAGAAAAGCTGACGATTCGTGTCGGCAACAAACGCGTTCTGCGGGGGTAGGGGATTATCTGTTAATCTTTTTACAAAAATATCATTAACAAAACAAAATTTATGGTATTGATGGTTAACTTTTTAACTATCTGCTTTTGCCGGACCTGATGGAGGTATTATTAGCAATATTTTTGGCAATATAGCGGGCCTTAAAACAGCACAGCATAAAAAACTTGATCGCCTCGTGCGGCGCCGGGTACCTCCTGAATTAATCATCAGTTCTGAGCTGGCTAGAGAGCTTGCTGAACTGTCTTTTGAATTAGGCCGGCAGCTAGGGGTGTTGATTAACCGTAATGGCCAGGTCGAGCATGTCATTGTTGGTGATAAAAAACAAATTGTCATTCCGGTTTTGCCAGCTAGCCGTTCAACTGGGAAACGACTGAAAGGCTTGCGTTGTATCCATACCCATTTAAGCAGTGAGGGGATTACTGAGGACGATCTCATGGATCTCTTGTTTCTCAGGCTTGATCTGATGGCAGTCATTAAGGTAACGGAAGATGGCTTGCCTGAGCGCTTATATCCTGCTCACCTCATACCCAATCCGGTTAATGGTCAGAACTGGCAGTTCCTTGAACCTGTTGTGCCTTCACAGCAAGTCAATATCTGTCTTGAATTAATTAATGCTCTTGAAAATGAGTTTGCCCGTGTGCGCTCTAACGCCAAACAGCAGGAAGGGCAGGACAAAGCAATTCTGATAAGTGTATCAACTCTGCCTAAGTCTCTTGCCCAGGATTCTGTAGACGAACTGAAAGAATTGGCCCAGTCAGACGATATAATCGTTTTGGAAACTATAATTCAGCGCCGGCGGAAGATCAGTTCACGATATATTCTGGGTAAGGGCAAGTTGAGTGAGATTATGCTTAAGTCCTTATTGCTCAATGCTAATCTGCTTATTTTTGATCAGGAACTGAATGCGAGTCAGGTAAACTCGATCACTCAATTAACTGAGCTCAGGGTGATTGACAGGACCCAGCTTATACTCGATATATTTGCCAGGCGGGCTCTTTCCAAGGAAGGGAAATTGCAAATCGAAATGGCACAATTAAAATATATGCTGCCACGTTTAGAAAGTCGGGATGACTCATTATCCAGGCTCACAGGTGGTATTGGCACACGGGGACCGGGAGAAACAAAACTTGAAGTCGATAGGCGCAGAATTAAGGATCGTTTGGCTAAACTTGCCAGTAAACTCAAAGATGTAAGTAAGGAACGACATCGCAGGCGTGAGAGGCGAAGGAAGAAAGATATACCAGTTATCTCGCTGATTGGTTATACCAATGCTGGAAAATCCACCCTGTTAAACAGTTTGACCAACAGTGATATTCTTGCTGAAGATAAATTGTTTGCAACCCTCGATCCGACGAGCAGGCGGCTCAAATTTCCTGAAGATATTGAAGTGATTATTACGGATACGGTTGGCTTTATTCGAAAATTGCCGGATGAACTTCTAAAGGCTTTTCAGGCGACCCTTGAAGAACTTTACGATGCCGATGTGCTTGTGCACGTTGTCGATGCCCATAACCCGCGCTACGAAGACCAGATTGCCGTTGTCGATGAACTTATTTCCGAATTAAACTTGCAGATACCTGTTATTATGGTGCTTAATAAGATGGATAGAGTTGATTTGGAACGACTTGAAATAATGAGAAAGAAATATAACGCCGTACCGATATGTGCTTTACAGCCGGAGACTTTCGGTGAGTTTATGCGCCGAGCCCACGAACTCATTATCAGGCAGTGGCGTTCACCCCAAAAAAAGCTAGATGAGTTGTTGCGCTAGAATGTGCCTCATGAAATTTATTACTTTCCTGTGGATAAGCTTTATTTTGCTGGCTGGCCCTTTGGTACAGGGAGCCAATGCGCAGGATGTATCTATTAAAAATATTGTCGTGACGAATTCAAGTACCGACCTTCTTTTGTTTCTGGAAGTTGAAGATGCATTTACCAAAGAGATTGTTGAAGGTGTACAGAACGGCTTGCCAGCCGTCTTTTCTTTTGAGATTCAGCTTACCATGGTTCGCTCCGGCTGGCCCGACAAAGAGATATATTCGGGTACCAGTGAACATACCCTTGTCTACGACAATCTTAAAAAAAACTATACCGTCACCATAGAGGAGAGAAACGGCAGACAGAATGTTACCGACAGTCTGGATAACGCCATGCATCTCATGGAAGAAGTCAATGGTCTTAAAGTGATTGCACTTGATGCCCTGGTGCCGGATCGGCAGTATATTCTTGAAGTCAGGGCCGTGCTCGCTAAAAAGGAATTGCCATTTTATGTGCATTACCTGATCCCTTTTGGTGATTTCTGGGATTTTACTACTGACTGGTGTGAAGTACGATTTAAATACTAAAGGCGTCAGGGTAAAGGGTTATGGCACATTGTTACCCAGCTACTCATTCTTCACCTGTAATTTTTTACCTTTTATAATCATAATCGTATTGTGAATGAATCAATTCTTCATCATAACATAGTTGAGCAGAGGAAAAGAAGGCAGCGTCGTATTCGCTATATTATAGCTGGATGTCTGGTCTTTTTTCTCATTTCCTCCTATCTGGAAGGTCATGTGTATCAACTGGGTACGGTCTCATTTCCTGTCAGCGGCAATGTTCTTGTATTTGCTCTGATCAACATTAATGTCATTTTATTGCTTCTCATGGTTTTTCTGGTTCTGCGCAATCTGGTAGAACTTGTTTTCGACCGTCGCCGGAGTGTGCTGGGCTCACGCCTGCGAACAAAGTTGGTTATATCATTTGTTTCTCTCTCACTGATTCCGACTACGCTTTTATTTTTTATAGCATTACAATTTGTCTCAACCAGTATGGATTATTGGTTTAATATTAATGTTGACAGGTCACTTGAACAATCATTAACTCTAGCTCAGGACGTCTTTCAGGATGTTTCTGATCTCGTAGAAGAACAGGGTGCGGAACTTGCTGTTTCGTTGGCCCAAAAAGACTTTTCAAATCTTGATAGCGTCGGCAAATATCTTCAGGAACAGGTTGATCTGCACAACTTGTCTGGTCTTGCTGTTTTTACCTCGAATAACACAGCAGTTCTCAATGTCCTCATTGAAGAGATAGCGGGTAATGAAGTGCCTGTTATCCCGACAGGTCTTATCCGGCGGTCAATTAACGGAGAAAAAGGAGTGAACGTCTCACAGGCCATAGTTGCCGGCGAACTTGTCCGGGGACTGGTTGCTTTTGATTCGCATTATAATGATGAGCCGTATATTTTGGTTACTTCAAAGTTGATTCCTCGTGATCGTCTCGAACGTATGGAAGTTATTTCCAAGGGAGTTCAAGGCTATAAGCAGCTGCTGCTTCTCAAAAAACCAATCAAGACCAGTTTGCTGGTGATGCTGCTAATTGTGACCCTGCTGATTATTTTCAGTGCCATCTGGTTCGGATTTTATGTGGCCGACGGATTGACCAGGCCCATGGCAAAACTGGCTTTAGGTATCAAACGTGTTGCCGATGGTGAACTCGATTTCGTTCTGGAAAAAGATTCTGGTGATGAAATGGGGACTTTGGTTGAGTCTTTTAATATGATGACGAAAGACCTGCTCTCCAGCAAGATACAAGTAGAGGAAGGGCATAACGCTCTTGAACATGTAAATGAAGAAACAGAAAGGCGCCGGCGCTATACGGAAATTATTCTGCAAAACGTGACAACTGGTGTTATATCGCTTGATGCGCAGGGTCGAGTCATTACCATAAACAAGTTTGCCGAAGATTTGCTGAAGGTCGAGAAGGAGGAGGTTGTTCATAAGAGCTACAAGTCTATTTTGAGACTTAATCATCTCGGGATTCTCGAAAGTTTTTTTATTGAACTGGCGGAATCGGGCAAAAGTTCAATTCAGCGTCCGCTAAAAATAACTGTTAACAACGAGACGTTGTCGCTGCGGGTCAATTTTTCTAAACTGGAGGATGATGATGGACAGCCTATCGGTATCGTCATTGTTTTTGATAATTTGACTGAAATTGAGAAAATCCAACGAATGGCAGCCTGGCGTGAGGTTGCGAGAAGGATAGCCCATGAGGTAAAAAATCCGTTGACCCCTATTCAGCTTTCCGCTCAACGACTTAGGAAAAGATATCTGGATGTTATTGATGGTGATATCTTTGATCAATGTACCCGAACGATTATCATTCAAGTTGAGGAGTTGAAGCGTCTTGTTAGTGAATTTTCAAGTTTTGCCAGGATGCCGGCAGTTCGGAAAACTAAAAGCAATCTTGTTGACATGGTGAATGAAGTGTTTTTCCTCTACAAGGAAGCCCATAAAAACATTTCATTTACGCTGAAAACAGATGAAATACCATTATGTATGTTTGATGTTGAGCAATTGCGAAGAGTGGTTGTCAATTTACTTGATAATGCTGTTGCTGCCTGCGAACAGCAGAACGAAAAAAGAGTTGAAATTTGTATCCACAAAAATGACACGGATAAATTGTTATTTATCGAGATTGCCGACAACGGTCCGGGGGTCGCTGATGCCGATAAGGTTAAATTGTTTGAACCCTATTTTTCCACCAAGAAGACAGGGACCGGTCTCGGACTTGCTATTGCCAGTACGGTAATTTCTGATCATGGGGGATATATTAAGGTTGTTGACAACCAGCCGGTCGGCGCCCGTTTTGTTGTTGAACTCCCTCTTACTCAAGACGTATAAAGTAAAGATTATGGAACGTATTGTAACTGTTTTAATTGTTGATGATGAGGCAAGTATTGTTGAGTCATTGACAGGTATAGTCAGTGATGAGGGTTATGTTACTGCGAGCGCTGGATCCGGAGAAGAAGCCTTGGCTGTCATCGAGCAGGAGCAGATTGATATTGTGCTTATGGATATCTGGATGCCTGGAATGGATGGAATCGAGACGCTAAAACGCATTAAAGAGCTTTATCCCCATCTGCCTGTCATTATGATATCCGGCCATGGCAATATTGACACCGCAGTTCAGGCTACGAAACTTGGGGCTTTTGATTTTATCGAAAAACCTCCCAGTTATGATAAGATTGTTCTTGCCCTGAAAAACGCCTTGCTGCTCTCACAGTTGGAGAAGGAAAATGAGATTCTGCGGCAGCAGTCTATTGGCTATCAGGAGATTACCGGCAGTTCAGTTTTGATACGTGAGCTCAAAGATGTCATCGAGCGTGTTGCTCCAACGGATGCCTGGGTTCTGATTCTTGGTGAGCACGGCACCGGTAAAGAGTTGGTTGCTCAAGCCATTCATCGTAACTCACAACGGGCTCAGAAGCCTATGATTGAAGTTAATTGTGCGGCTATTCCGGAAGAACTGATTGAAAGTGAACTGTTCGGCCATGAGAAGGGTGCCTTTACCGGGGCCAATACTGCCAAAAGAGGCAAATTTGACCTGGCAAATGGCAGCACCTTATTTCTCGATGAAATTGCCGATATGAGCCTGAAAACTCAGGCGAAAATTTTACGCATTCTACAGGAACAAAAATATGAGCGAGTTGGAGGATCTAAAACTATATCTGTTGATGTAAGGGTGTTGGCAGCAACAAATAAAAACCTTGAAGACGAGATCCGAAAGGGAACTTTTCGTGAAGATCTTTACTGGCGCTTAAATGTTGTACCGATTAATACACCGCCTTTGCGTGACCGACGTGAAGACATTGGTGAACTTGTCTCAGAATTTGTTAAAATTTTATCGGCAAAAGGACTTGCGGATAAACACTTTACGGATCAAGCCATTGACTATATGAAGCAGCATCATTGGCCTGGGAATGTCCGCGAATTGAGAAACTTTGTCGAACGAGCCCTGATCATGTCTCATGACAGTGATGTTAGATCTGAATTAGTTTGTCAAATGCTTCAGATTACGGGTAAAAGCGCTCCGGCGGCGTCAACACAGGAAAATTTTGGAGCAAAAGATGATGACCGGAACACCGATACCGGTGCCACTAAAAATATGTACGGTTTTGCAGATCATTTTAGAATGCTTAGCTTTAAAGATGCAAAAAAAGAATTTGAAAAATTGTATTTAACCACTGTAGTTGCTGAAAATAAGGGGAATATTTCTAAAACTGCAGAAACAATCGGCATGGAACGAAGCCATTTACACAAGAAACTCAAGTCATTTGAGTAATGAGTACCTCGCGGATATAAAACATATGTCAGATTCAACAGGACCAAACGACCCGAAAGATACCAAAGTTACGGACACCCCGTTGCCCGATCAGAAAGAGCTTGAAAAAGAAATTGGTGACTATCTTACGCGTAAATACGGTCAGAAAGTTAAAATAGTCTCTAGCGGCCTGTTACCACAGACTGAAAAAGATGGGGAAAAACAAAGCGAAAAAAAAGCTGCCAAGGAGGAGATGCCTTTTAACTTTCACTTGAAGCCGGAAGAGCTTGTCGAATATCTCGATGAATATATTGTGCAGCAGCATGGTGCCAAAGCTGTCTTGGCTACTAAAATATGTACACATTTCAATAAGATCCGATTTTCAGCACAGAGAAAACATCCCTTCAAGTCCTCTGTCGGTCAAGTTAAAAATAATGTTTTGCTACTCGGTCCTACCGGTGTAGGTAAAACCTATATGGTTAAACTCATTGCCGATAAACTTGGTGTCCCTTTTGTTAAAGGCGATGCCACGAAATTTAGTGAAACCGGTTATGTTGGCGGCGATGTTGATGACCTTGTCCGTGATCTTGTGAGACAGGCGGATGACAACATTGAAAAGGCCCAGTTTGGTATTATTTATGTGGATGAAATTGATAAAATTGCTCATGCCCATGGGCGCCACGGTCTGGATGTCTCTCGGAGCGGAGTGCAGCGTGCATTGCTTAAGCCGATGGAAGAGACAGAAGTTGAAATGAAAGTCCCACACGATATGATATCCCAGATAGAGGCGATGGAGCAATATCGGGCAACCGGGAAGAGGGAGAGAAAAACGGTCAATACCAGAAATATTCTTTTTGTAATGAGTGGTGCTTTTGACGGTATTGATGAGATTATTCATCGGAGGTTGCATAAAAAGACAATTGGCTTCGAAGGAAATATCTCTGATCATAAACAATCTAAAAATGTGCTCTCTAAAGTTACCTCGGAAGATCTTATTGCCTATGGTTTTGAGAGTGAGTTTATCGGCAGGCTTCCAATAACAGCTGTTTTGGATTCTTTGAACAAAGAAGATTTGACAGAAATATTAAAAAACCCCAATTGCGCAATAATCAACTCTAAAAAACAGGATTTTATGGCCTATGGCATCAGTCTTGGTTTTGAGAGCACGGTCTATCCGATGATTGCTGAATTGGCTTTGGCGCAAAATACCGGTGCGCGGGGTCTCGTCAGTGTTGTTGAAGGGATATTGCTTCCTTTTGAGAAGACCTTGCCGTCAACAGGCATTACTCATTTTGTGGTGGATAGATCGGTTGTGAGTGATCCTGACTGTCAACTCAGGAAACTCATTGAACAGAAGAGGGTGCAAGGCCGGCACCTGAAAATGTACAATCGGGTAATCAAAAAAGAGATTGAAGAAGCCCGCTGTTATTTGGCAGAAAAAAAGATTAATTTCTTTAAAAACAAGGGAATTGTTCTTACCGGGAAACGCACAGCGTTGATGGCCAGGCAAATTGTTGAGGAGAGCTTTGAGCCGGATCTTGTCTGTGACGATATTGTGGCATTGATAGAGCATATTAAGGGGTGGGAAGCGATCATGTCTGACCAGTGTCAGCTTGATATTGTTTTTGATGATTCTGCAATTGATTATATTCTTGAGCAGGAACCGCGTCAGGCAACAACCATCGATATGATCTGCGAGAAGACCCTTAAAGCAATAGAGTATGGTGCAAAACTGCTGCGGCAGAAGAAACATACGCAGACAATTTTTATCACAGAGGCTGGTGTCAGAGCGCCAGAGAATTTTATTAATGAACTTGTTGAAAAGAGTTTTAAATTGTAACATGGTATTGGCCCCGGAAGACTAAGCCCAGGCCCAGGTCACAGGTCAAAAGACAGCTGGGGCATAGATTATTTGTATCAGCTAAACTTCTACTGAACTCCACTTTAAGGACATACAAAATGATTTTTCCAGATTACCGACCAAGAAGGCTTCGACAAAACGAGTTGTTTCGATCATTGGTTCGCGAGACCAGGCTCTCTGCTTCGCAATTTATTTACCCACTTTTTGTCCAGGCTGGCAAAGGTATAAGAGACGAAATTTCTTCTATGCCAGGTGTGTATCGGCAATCAGTAGATCAATTGGCAAAGGAGGCTAAGGATTGCCTTGCTGCAGGTGTAAAAAAAGTGCTACTTTTTGGATTGCCCGCTTCTAAAGATGCCATGGGCTCTGGTGCTCACATTAAAGACGGAATTGTCCAGCAGGCGATTAAAGAGCTCAAAAACAAAGCCCCTGAGTTGATGATTGTGACGGATGTATGTTTATGTGAATACACCGATCATGGTCATTGTGGAGTTATTATCAATAATGAAGTCGATAATGATTCAACGCTTGAGCTTCTCAGCAAAACCGCTTTGTCGCATGCACAGGCAGGTGCCGACATGGTTGCTCCGTCTGATATGATGGACGGGCGTGTCGCGGAAATCAGGGCCACACTTGATGAGAATAATTTCAGCAATATACCAATTATGTCTTACGCTGTTAAATATGCATCTTCTTTTTACGGTCCGTTTAGAGAAGCAGCTGACGGGGCTCCACAGTTTGGGGACAGGCGTGGCTATCAGATGGATCCGGCCAATTCCAGGGAGGCTTTTCGTGAGGCATCACTGGATGTTGAAGAAGGAGCTGATATTCTAATGGTCAAACCAGCTGTCGCTTATCTTGATATTATCTCCAAGCTGCGTGATGAGTATGACCATCCTATTGCGGCCTATCATGTGAGTGGTGAATATGCCATGATTAAGGCAGCTGCTGCAAATGGTTGGGTTGATGGAGACAAGGTCATGATGGAAACACTGCTGAGCATCCATCGGGCGGGAGCTGATATCATTATCACTTACGGTGCGAAAGAGGCAGCACGAATGTTAAAAAACATGTGATTTAATCCACCCCTTTTTTAATATTACTGTATCGCCAACTGCTATTTGATTCGCGCAGCTGGCGATTTTTTTTAGGTGCTGCGCTATACAATACAGTCAGGTGATGTTTTCATAGCTTATGAATGGGCAGGTAGTCGGTGCGTACATTTGCAAGAGATGCAAAAATATTGTTACGAAAGGTCGGATTTTGTTTGTAAAGAGAGTCGAGCAGTAGGCGGACTTCTCCTCTTTTTGATTTTTCAGAGAGTGGACATGGGTTTTTTACCGGAACGATATTGGCAAGTCCGGCCAGGGCAAGAACTTGTTCTTTGGTCAGATAGGAGAGAGGCCGGATTATTTTAAGGCTGTTGTTGAACAGCATCTGTTTGGGGAGCATTGTGCTGATATTGCCGCCATACAGCATGTTTAAAAAAAAAGTTTCAATAATATCATCTTTGTGATGACCCAGGACAATGGCGGAATTCCCTTGCTTTCGGGCCAGATTGAAGAGATGATTTCTCCTGAGACGAGCACAGTTGAAACAGGCGTTTTCCGGTTTGTCCGTATAGGAGTCGCTGCCATATGATGTTTTGTCAATTGAATACGGAATTGCTAACTGTTTGATTTGGTTTTCAACTGGTTCGTGGGCACTGTCTGTGAAGCCAAGATCAAGATGTATGGCCTCTATATCATAGTTTATGGGGGCTTTCCGGCGCCAAAGGTCAAGAACCCATGCTACGACCAAGCTATCGACGCCCCCTGAAACGCCAATGAGAAGGCGGTCACCGTCAGCAAGCATCTCGTAATCGTGCATGGCCCTGCCAATGAGTCTGTTGATGTCTTTTGGCAATCTTGAGGGCATGATAATTATTTTGGTTGTTCGCTGGAAAGTACCTCTGGTTTTTTCAGGTAGAGACAGGTCCCAAACTTTTCAGCAATCCCATCTCTGGTAAGTTCCTCCGCCGTGATCCACTGGAGTTTACGTTTAAACACAGTCTGGAATGATAAGATGTTGTCTGTCAGGGATTTTTGTGTTTCGTCAAAGACTCCGGAACATAATGTCTGACCGGATTCTGCGTGAATGAGGCGATAGTCAAATGCAACAGAGGCAGGCTGCTGCACAGAATATTTGCCGCCATCACGTTCTATGTAACGGTTCAGGTTAATTGTCATAACGGCATCAGCGCGGATGTTTTTGGCAATCAAACGAGCCTGAACATCTCCACTTGCAGAGTAGTCAACTTCAAAAGAGTCTACCTTCTCATCATTAAGAATTGTGATGTTGTTATAGTCTGAAAAAAAATTGTGAATTATTTCAGTGAGAACGTTAACGCCACGTTCCTGATTTTTTAGCTGACTGTAGGTGAATTTTTCTGATTCTTCGGCAACAGAAACTACCGGCAGGATAGCTATATTTATTACTGGCTCAGGGACATTGATATTTTCGACCGGTTCCGGAGCTTTTGAAACGCAGGCATTCAAAAGTAAGAGACAAAACAGCATGGATGATAGTAAAAATTTCAAAGTGTCACCTTGGACCGGCAGTACTGCCTGGCTTGGAGTTATATTGTTCCTTTTGACGATAAGGTCCCTGTTAAGCGCTTGTCGATTGTAGTGGCAAGATCCAGGGCTTTACCAAGTGCTTTAAATGTGGCCTCGATAATGTGGTGGCTGTTTTCACCTCGAATCATGTCGATATGCAGGGTCATACCAGCATACAGGCTAAAAGCTCTTAGGAATTCTTTGGCAAGTTCAGTATCGAATGAGCCAACTTTGGGTTCTGGAATTGTCACTCCATAGTGAAGATATGGCCGATTGGACAGGTCAAGCGTAGCCCGGACAAGAGCTTCGTCCATTGGGACATAAAACGCTCCATAGCGTTTTATGGATTGGTAGCCGTTGAGCGCATTTTTTACAGCTTGACCTAAACAAATGCCTAAATCCTCAACTGTGTGATGATCATCAACTTCAGTATCACCCGAGGCTTGAACCGTAAGGTCGAAAAAACCATGAACAGTAAACAGTGTAAGCATGTGGTCCATAAAGGGAACACCGGTGTTGATTTCGGTTTTCCCTGATCCGTCAATTTTAATGGTGAGGGTTATATCGGTTTCTTTTGTTGCTCGCTTGACTGTACTTTTGCGCTGAGATGCGGGGGGCATGAAGTCTCTCCTTGTGATTTTTTCTATCGATCATTGGTAGTAATGATACTTTTAAAATATAACAGTGTGGTAATCAAAGAATCAACTTGATTATCAAGAAAAATGATAATATTTCTAAATAAGTTTTTTGAGAAATTCTATTTTGCCAGAAAGAAAAAACAGGTTTTTGTATTGACATTAGCCAGTGTTGTGGGTATATAATCAACGTTTCTGCAACGCGAGATCTGTGTTTTTAAGAATGCGGGAGTAACTCAGTGGTAGAGTGCAACCTTGCCAAGGTTGAAGTCGCGAGTTCAAATCTCGTCTCCCGCTCCATAAATATAAAGGTTCGAGGCAGCTTCGAACCTTTTTTTTCATTGAAGCAAATTCTTTAATAAGACCAAGTTGTGATAACTTAATGGCTTTTAAAGAGTTAATACTCATAGATGAGGCTTGAGCTATGAAAACTTATTTGACTCCGGTCAATGAAATTGAAAAGAAGTGGTTTATCGTAGATGCTGAAGGCAAGGTCCTTGGTCGATTGGCATCTGAGATTGCAACTATACTCAGAGGTAAGCATAAACCGACGTATTCAACATTCATGGACAATGGTGACTATATTATTGTCGTGAATGCAGATAAGGTTAAGTTGACTGGTAATAAAATGAGTGATAAAAAATATTATCGCCACAGTGGTTACATGGGTGGAATCACCGAAACAACAGCCGCTGAGCTGTTAGCTAAAAAACCTACAGATATACTTACTTTTGCGGTTAAAGGTATGCTGCCTAAGAACTCTCTTGGTAGACAGCAATTAAAAAAGCTTAAAGTTTATGCTGGTGTTGATCATCCACATGTAGCGCAGCAGCCACAAACTTTAGCCTTATAATATTACGGAGACAAAACGGATGGCAGCAGATAAGAGTTTTTATGCAACTGGAAAACGTAAAACAGCAATAGCCCGTGTGTGGCTTAAGTCCGGTACAGGCAATGTTAATGTTAATAAGTTAGGTTCAGAAGAGTATTTTGGAAATATTGGAGACACGCAGCAGAAGATAGATTCTCCATTTGTTGTCACCGATACGCTTGAGAAATTTGATGTTACCGCTACGCTTAAAGGCGGCGGCAAATCTGCACAGGCCGAGGCTCTTCGCCATGGCATTTCTAAAGCCTTACTTGAAGTTGATCCCGAATTCAGGATTTCTTTGAAGAAAGCGGGGTTTCTTACTCGTGATTCACGAATTAAAGAAAGAAAAAAATACGGCAAGAAAGGCGCTCGGGCAAGCTTCCAGTTTTCAAAGCGTTAATAATAGAATTTTATCAAATCGATTTTTTAACAGGGAAGGGCACGGTGTGCTTTTCCCTGTTTTTGTTTGTAGGGACCATATCAAACAGAAATTAGTTAGGCCGTTATATGAATGCTAGTTCGAATAGTTTAATAATATTCTAAATAAATTGTTTTAACTCTATGTCTATGGGTTAAAAACCTAATTTGGAATAATACTTGTATTGCTACAGTTTTTACCGGGATACCTGTCAGAAAAGCATATTATTTAGAATAGCATCTAATGGTTAACAGCCCACAACAAATTGCTTGTTTCATACAATAGGAGATATAAATGATAACACGTGTTGGAATCATTGGCGCTTCAGGCTATACAGGCGTTGAGCTTGCCCGTATACTTACCCGCCATGACATGGTTGAACTTTCAGTGGTCACATCACGACAGTATGCGGGTAAAAAGCTTTCTGAAATTTACCCAAGCTTATTAGATTGTGCTGACTTGACTTGTGAAAACATAAGCGGCAGTGATCTTGCTGCAAAGGCTGATTTCTTTTTTACCGCAGTTCCACATCAGACTGCTATGAATATTGTTCCTCAACTCATTGAGGCTGGAAAAAAAGTTGTTGATTTAAGTGCTGACTTCAGGCTCCACGACAGTGACGTTTATGAGGAGTGGTATCAGCCCCATTGTGCGACTCAGTACCTGCCTGAGGCTGTTTATGGCCTGCCGGAAAGGTACCGGGAGCAGATTCGCTCGGCAAGACTTGTTGCCAACCCGGGCTGTTATCCAACGAGCACCATTTTAGCTTTAGCTCCGCTTCTTAAAAATAAGCTTATCGATCTGTCTACAATTATTGTTGATTCTAAGTCAGGCGCTTCAGGCGCTGGGCGGAGTGCTCAGGTGGGCACCTTGTACTGCGAAGTTACTGAGGGCTTTCGTGCCTATAAAGTGGCATCACATCGCCACACTCCTGAGATTGAACAGGAACTGAGCGAATTGGCAGGAGAAGATGTTGTTATCTCTTTTACACCGCACCTGGTGCCGATGTCTCGAGGTATTTTGAGTACTATTTATGCTAATACTGAAACTGACCTCACCAATGGTACCCTGCATGCTTTATATTCAGATTTTTATTATGACGAACGATTTGTAAGAGTATGCCCCCAAGGCAGTTTTCCGGCAACACAATATGTGCGTGGAAGTAATTTCTGTGATATTGGCTGTACGTTTGATCCGCGGACTGGTCGTGTTGTTGTTGTCTCAGCTATTGATAATCTGGTGAAAGGTGCTGCTGGCCAAGCCGTACAGAATATGAACCTCATGTGTGGTTTTGCTGAGGGCTCCGGCCTTGAAACTATCTCACTGTTCCCGTGAGGTGAGAAAAAAGAGCTGTGCGTTGTTTAAAACTGCTGATTGCCTATGATGGAACCGCTTATTGCGGTTGGCAGAGACAGCTGCGCGATCCTACCATACAGGGCGTTGTCGAGGATTGTCTTGGCGCAATGACCCAGGAAACGGTCACCGTGCACGGAGCAGGGCGTACAGATGCCGGAGTTCATGCTTACGGCATGGTTGCCAGTTTTATCACTCATTCTTCCATAAATTGTCAATCCTTCTTAAAGGGCTTAAATAGTCTTTTGCCCAGCGACATTCGCATACGAATGGTTGAAGATGTTGCAATTGAATTTCATGCACGATTCAGCTGCACCGGTAAACGATATTGCTATCAATTCAGCTGCAGGCCAATCCTGCTGCCCACAGAGCGGCTTTACTGGGCGCATTTCCCTGGGGTGTTTACGGAGTCGGTTGCCCGGCATTGCCTTGATTTACTGGTTGGGGAGCACGATTTTTCAAGTTTTGAAGCTGCAGGGTCACGTGACTTGAACCGGGTTGGTGGCAGAGGGGCGGTCCGAACAATTTATAAGGTCGAACTGGAAAAAACATCCAACCTGGATTTGTATTCTATTACTATAGCCGGTGATGGTTTTTTGCGCCATATGGTTCGCAATATTGCAGGGACTGTTATTGAAACGGCACAAGCTAAGCGCACTCTCGCTGAATTCACTGAAATCCTGGCTGCCAAAGACAGGTCGGTGGCCGGTTTGACAGCCCCGGCAAAAGGATTGTTCCTTAAAGAAGTATTTTATTAATTGTTTTCTTCTCAGCTTTGGATTATGTAGGTTTTTATCAATAAACAGCAGTGGAATACCCTTTGGTTTTATGGAACTGCTCAGGTAAAACGATCTATTGGATATCAGACAGGAGCACCAGAAAAGTTACTTTTATTTATATTATTCGTATGTATGGGAGTTGCCCAAATGGCCAAACAAATTGAAGTTGCAAAAAGAATGCAGAAAATTAAACCATCGCCTACCTTGGCCGTGAACGCAAAGGCAAAAGCTTTAAGGGCATCTGGTGCCGATGTCTTAAATTTCAGTGTCGGTGAACCAGATTTCGATACACCTGAACATGTGTGTACAGCTGGAAAGCACGCAATCGATGAGGGCTTTACCCGTTATACAGCGGTGCCAGGCATCATTGAATTACGCGAAGCGATATGCCAGCGATTTTCCGATGACAAAGGATGGCATTATGAACCCGACCAGATTCAGGTTTGTTGTGGTGGTAAACACGGCTTGTACAATATGGCTCAGGCTTTATTCGGGCCTGGCGATGAGGTAATTATTCCCACACCATATTGGGTTTCCTATCCTCCAATTGTCGAATTGGCCGGGGCTACACCTGTATATCTTGAGTTGAGCGAAGAGCATGGTTTTGACATTCGGAAAGAGGATCTTGACAAATGCCTCAGTCCGAACACCAAAGGGATCATTCTTAACAGTCCGTCAAACCCGACCGGCGCAATTTTTTCAAAAGAAGGACTGACGCTTGTTGCTCAATGCGCTTTGGAAAATGGCCTTGTTATCATTTCTGACGATATTTATGATACGATTGTCTACACAGACGGGAAGTTGCCCCATATCCTCAATATTGCTCCTGAACTGAAAGAGCAGGTCATTGTTCTTAACGGGGTGAGTAAATCGTTTGCCATGACAGGGTGGAGAATTGGCTATTCCGCCGGACCTAAGCATGTAATTGCGGCAATGAATAAAATTCAGAGCCAGAGTACATCGAATCCGACATCAATTTCGCAAAAGGCCGCTCTCGCCGCAGTGTCCGGAGATCAAGGCTTCCCTCTGAGAATGAAAGAATCTTTTGTGCCCAGGCTTAAATACATTCTGGATGCGTTGATGTCTATGGAAGGTGTAACGTGTGTGGAGCCTGAAGGTGCTTTTTATGTCTTTCCCAATTTTTCCCATTATTATGGGAGGAAGAACGGGAATTCAGTGATTAGCAACTCTGTAGATATGTCAGATTATTTGCTCGATGAGGCATTGATTGCTTCAGTTCCCGGGGCGGCTTTTGGTGCAGACAATTTTGTGCGCTTTTCTTTCGCAACCTCAATGGATATTCTGGAGGAAGGGATGAAACGTCTTCAAACTGCTTTGGCAAAGTTGGCGTAAAAATTATCTATTTAAGAAAGTAAACCCAAAAATGGAAAAAGGTGATGTTTGCCTTTTTCCATTTTTGGGTTTACAGCCGGCGGTAAGTCGGCGCCAACAGCTATTTTTATTCATTCATTGAATCAAGTGTACAAAGGGCCCATATCCAATTGTCAATGGGTTTTTCTGTTGAGAGAGCCCTTGTGCCACTATCAGAGTAGCACCGGTAGACCCAGTTCTGATCTGCATTTACATACACCTTAATAAGGCCAAACTTTGGGTGCCGATACCAGCCCGGCGTAATTTGTCCATCCATAATGTAATTTCTCCGACCAATATCGCTTCACATAATAACTGGTTAATAACTCAGGTTATTTAATAAAATTACGTAAAACCTGCAAAGGTAAAATCGTAAAATATCCAGGATATGTTAAAGTGTCAGGGAGCTTTTTTGACGTTTGCACGAAAATCGGCCAATTATCCAGCCTAAAACAAAAACACCACCACCAGCAAGAAACCAGTAAAGTGCCTGGTTTGTGGCCAGACTTGTGTTCTCTTGCTCTAAATTGTTGACTTTCTGGTTCAGTGTGGCGTATGCATTTTGCAATGCATCGCGTTCTTTTGTGGTTTGAATTATGTTTTTTGATTCCTTTGCCAGGTTTTCATATTGTTTTGTCACGCTATCAAGCTGTTTCTGTAAGTTGACCAGATCTTTATTCTCTGTCTTTTTTATTAACGCATACTTGTTTTCAGCTTCATTAATTCTTTGCTCTTTCTGAGCAAGTTGTTCAGAAAGTTGCTCTGTTTTGTGTTTAAGTTTTTCTTTTTCATTTGTAATTGAGTTGATTTTTCTAGTAAGTTCATCCACCAGTATGGATTTAGGGGGGGTGGCTGAAGTATACTGTTTTGGCAGCCAGCCAATTGTTCCGTCGGTTGTTTCGACTTTTATATACTTGCCCTGTTCGTCGAGAACTGTAAATGAGCTACCGGTCTTAAGTGATTTTATTGAATGATATGAATCAGTGGGGGTATCTCGCAGAGTTACAACAAGAACATCGACAATATATCGTTTTTCGGCGTATGAAATTGATGCGACTAAAAGTAGGAGTATGCATGTGGTAATTGCATAAAAAAAACGATTTGGTATAAAAATTTTCATGAACTCTCCTCCATCAGATAACCAGACAAACTCGGGGGAATAGGGGCCTTGGGTTTTGTTGTATAATAATTGTTTGATAAATGCTGGTACTGTATATGTTCATTGACATATAAAACACGATATATCGTATGTCTGTTGTTGTGACCGATTTATTTACGGATATGAGACTAAATTATCTTTAATATGGCCTAAGTGTCTAAGATTAGTCAAGGAGTTTATATAAACAATAGAGTTGTTCGGCAGGTGGAGAAGCAGGAAATCTTTAATTATTTTTCTGGCTGAGGATTGAGATAAGTTCTTCAGCCGAAATTTTGCATGAAAATTCTGTCCCCTTCAAAAGGTTTTCTGCCAGCTCTCTTTTGTGCTGATGGAGTTGGACAATTTTTTCTTCGATTGTATTCTGGGTAATTAAACGATAAATGGTCACTGGAAGTTTCTGGCCGATGCGATGTACTCGGTCAGATGCCTGGTCTTCAACTGCCGGGTTCCACCACGGGTCCATGTGGATAACATAATTTGCTGCAGTAAGATTTAATCCTAATCCACCGGCTCTCAAACTAATTAAAAAAACATCTCCTTCCCCTGCCTGGAAGGCGTTAACTCGCAAGCGTCGTTGTGCTGTGGAGGTGCTTCCGTCTAAATATTGAAAGGTAATTCCTTTCGATTCAATATGATTTTTCATTATTGTTAAATGGTCGACAAACTGACTGAAAACAAGAACTTTGTGACCGCCGTCCAGCAAATCAGTGAGGATGGAATCAAACACAATAAGCTTTGAGCTGGGTAGTTGCAGTTCGGGAGCTATCAGGTTGGGATTGCAACATAACCGCCTGAGTTTCATGATTTCCGCTAAAATTTTAATATGCTGCTGGTTTTTAGGTGAGGACGATTGAGTTATATGTTCCAGGGCTTCACGGCGGTATGATTCATACAGCGTATTTTCTTCATTTGATAACTGTATTTGGATATTGATCTCAGTGCGTGACGGAAGTTCGTCAAGAACTTGAGATTTAAGTCGGCGCAAAATAAAGGGAGAAACTATTGTTTTTAATTGTTTTTGGGCCCGCACATCGGAATTTTTTTCAATAGGTCCGGCAAAACGTTTGTTGAACTGTGCTATCGACCCTAAAAGTCCCGGATTTATAAATCGAAAAATGCTCCACAATTCTCCAAGATTGTTTTCAAGTGGTGTTCCGGAGGTCACAATTTTATGTTTTCCATGTAAACGTAAGGCTGCTCTAAACCGTTTTGTGGCCATGTTTTTAATTGCCTGCGCTTCATCAAGGACAATTACTTGCCATTGCACGCCACTTAAAAGGTCTTGCTCCTGCTGGAGAAGACCGTAACTCGTGATAAGGAGATCATTACATTTAAGTTTGCGTACTGTTTTGGCGCGGTTTTGAGCAGGTAAAGTAACGGCATTGAGAGTTGGGGTGAATTTAGCGGCTTCGTCAAGCCAGTTAAAACAAACAGAAGTTGGCGCAATAACGAGAGAAGGGCCATTGCCAGCCTCACTGAGGATAAATGATAATGCCTGAATGGTTTTACCAAGGCCCATTTCATCAGCAAGACATGCTCCAAAACCAAGAAATGCGAGTTTTGCCAGCCACTCAAAGCCATTTTTCTGGTATGCACGTAGTTTGGCATTAATTGTCCTGGGGAGTGCAGCAATGTACTCATGAGATCGGGCAATTCGTCCTTTTAGCTCATACCATTGGCTATCCGCCAGAAGGTTGACTTCTTGAGAGTCCAAATTTTTTAAGAGCATGGCGGCAATAGGGGAAAAATGCAGGCGTTCATCATCGCTCCAGACAATAGAACGTATTTTCTGTAGATGTGATCGCAGTTCTGTTGAAAGCGAAATATAATTATTTTCTGATAAGGGAATAAAGTTGGATTTGCTCTGTTGGAAGCGGGCCAAGAGGTCATTGAGGCTAAGGACAGTATCTTCGTCAATAGTTAATTCACCTTGAATTTCAAACCAATTTCTGCGCTTGTTGATCTTGAGCATGAGTTGGTTTGTGTTGACTGACTGCATTATTTTTAAGCGTTTGCCTTTGGGCCATTCAACAACAATTTTATCATCCAGGGCCTCAAACTCCTCCAAAAGCTGTAGACAATCATGTAAGCTGTGCAGGTTCCATTCCCAATCACCAACCTCATTATCCTGAAGAACGGGACAAGATTGTTCAATAAAAAGGGCGTTCATTTCTTCCCGTTTCAAATTGCGAATAATTTGAGTAGTTTTACCTTCAATCTTTGAAATGATTACTTGAGCGCCATCGCCTGGTTTAAAATATCGATTTCCGTCCAAATAAGGTTTAACCAGCAGGGCGGCACTAAACCCGGTTCCCGTTGGTAAAAGCTGGCAGTAAATTCTCTGGTCAGCTTCAATGTTATCAACTGCAAGGCCTGATGCATCGAAGTCTGTATGAATGTTGCAGTGGTTTGCAAGATTGCCTAATACTTGCAAAAATGAATTTTTTTCCTTGACGGGTGCGTGTAGACCAAAGGAACCAATAATCTCTGAAATCTTTTTAATTTCGGGTGAAATGGAATACACGCCCAGTCGATTGCGAGTTTCAAAAAGAGTAACGACTCGTTGACTTTTTTCAGGAAATGGTAAAAAGAAAATATTGATAAAGGCGCCTTCCTGCTGGATATGAAGATCTGGTTGGCGTTTAACAATTTCAATGTGAACGGGATATGGTGCCAAGTGATACGCCAAGGGATGATCAATAAGTGCAATAAGCGCCTGTTCAAGGTCAAATGCATACGTTACGCTATTTTTCGATGACTTAACCGCTTTCAAAGTGGCACAGATTTGTTTGTCTTGGTCGGTGAGAAACGTAGTCTCGTTGAGTTGTGATAATTTGTGCAGAGCGACGCTGCGACCGGTGCTCCATTGACCATCGATAGTCATCTTTTGTAGTTTGGGGGTGATTTCGATGATCTGATCTAACTTTGTCCGTAAATACCAGACCAGTCTGGATTGCTTGGCCGGCAGAGAACTGTTATGGGTTAAAGAAAGCTTCTGGAGATTTTTGAAGGCCCTCTTCCAAGGGAGTTCATAGGTCAACGAGTTTATCAGAGGTCGGCTTGAATGATTGGCCTGAAAGTGGTTGATGAAGTCCTGATAGCAGTTGTCTCTGGTTGTTCGGTACAGGACCTCGGCGAATTCTCTGGCGATCCAGTGATAGCCGGATTCTTGCGCGGTGTGGAAAAGTTTGGCCGCCCGCTCTTGCAGTGTGGGGGGCAAGCGGCTCTCGAGCCAGAATGAGCCAAGCGTCATCATCAGTATGTCAATACTTGACGGAGCAGTATAGGTGTCTGTTAAACGTGTAAAAAAATCAGCCGGACCTCCCTGCAAGTCGGCAATTTGATAAAGGATATCATAGGATTGGCGAAAGTTGTTTCCAGGTTGAAAGTTATTGAGTGAATTCTTGAGTTTGGTCAAGAATTGAAGGCGGGCATTTTTATTATCCTGCATATGGGCCAGGCAGCAGATGACGCCTTCGAAACCGGTGAAATATGCCTCAGAGTTGTCATTAATTTTTTGTAATTCTATAAGATCGCCGGCGAAAGAATCAATCGCTTCTTTGGTATTGCCCTGTATAAAACTAAGCCAACCATTTAAACCGAGTAATTGTGCCTGACCTGCTCGTTGCTCCAGGAGTTCCTTTGATCTGGTAAATTCACCCTGAAACAATAATGCGGAAACATACAGGCAGAAAAATGAATTATGGCGCTCGACTGGAGGGAGATGCCCATTACCGGAAGGACATACAAGATACTCAAGGATGTCATTAACAGGGGTTAATTGATTAACGGCGTTTTTCAGTATTTCATGAAGGGCCAGAAGTTGGATATGGTCCGGCAGTGTCGAAAACCATGCTGCCGAGAACGGATTGTTGCAAATGGTTGCAATTGGATGTTCTGATGAAGAATCGTGCTGGTGATAGCCAATGATGTGTTGGTGAAAGGAGCTGATATCTCCGTTGTAAAGATCAATCCGCAATTCTCTCAGCGAGGCTGTCGGTGATGCCGGCGTGTTTGAACGATTTGACATCATATCGCAGAATTCTTCCCGGACAGCCTTAGACAGGTCTTGGAAAGAAGTTTCGAAAACTGCTTCTCTGCTGACTATTTCAATAATTTGATGATTGCACTCAAGCTGCTTATTTACAAGATTCAATGCTGTAAGTTGATCAACTGTAGTATGTATTTGACGTGAAAATTCCTGTCGGTTAATGCCTGTATCAGTTGAACAGCGGTAAAGGCAGCGAAGCAGTGAAGAAATGTCTGTCGGTTCACTGATAATTGCGGTTAATTGGACTATTATCTTGGCAAAAGAGGAGAGCGATAAATATTTGTCAAAAAGATCAAGCTGAGTTGTCGTGAAGTTTTTTGTGAGTGTCATAATTTAGTCAGTTTAAGTTCCGAAATAGCAACATTGCACTATAACGAAAAAATGAGAGATCAGAAAGGATAAAGCTATGGAAGTCTTTTTTTTGGGAGTAGGGGAGGCATGTGATCCGGAAGAACCCAATACCTCAATCCTTCTAAGGGACGATGAACAAAGAGATGTATTTCTGTTTGATTGTGGTTTTACGACACCGCATCAATATTTCGCTGTGTGCCATGATCCGGAAGAACTGCAGGGAATATGGATTTCCCATTTTCATGGAGACCATTTTTTTGGTCTGCCTCTTTTTTTATTAAAAATGGACGAGTTGGGCAGAGAAAAGAGGCTCTGCATTTATGGTCCTGACGGGATTTCCTCAAAGGTCAGTGCTGTAATGGAAATGGCCTATCCCAACTGCAGGGAAGGATTTTCTTTTGAACTCGAATGTACAGCTCTGTCTTCAGGGCAGTCAAAAAAAAATGGAGAATTAGTTCTCTCTGCTGCTTCGATGGCTCACTCGCAAAATGCCATGGCTGTCAGTGTCAAGGGAATGAGGAAGAAAATTTTTTATAGCGGAGATGGAAGGCCGACGGCGGCTTCACTGGATTTGGCACAGGGGTCTGATTTGCTTATCCATGAATCCTTCACTCTGAGTGAAGTTGTCCCCGGTCATTGCGCTGTTGATCAGGTTGTGGACTTTGCCAGAAAGGTGGGGTGTAAACGCTTGGCTCTTGTGCACATCCATCACCTTGTGCGGAAAAAACAGATTGATCAGTTTGAGCCGTGCTTAAGTCAGCTTGACGGACTCGTCGATTATTTTATTCCCGGATCCGGTCAATCAATATTTTTGTAATTACGCTCTGCAAATTTAAAAATAAAAGGGTGAATTGAATTGGGCCATTTGCAAATAGTTTTGACAACTTTTGTTGAAAACCCTACACTATTTATATGACTCTGAGAGTACAGAACTCAGGTTCGCGTCACTACGTCCGAGACAGTTGGCTCATACTGTAACCGATTCATTGTTTATTATGTGTGGAAATTACAATGGCTATTAGCAATCAGGCACCTCCTCAAATACTGATCGTCGATGATGAAGAACCGATTCGCGAGCTGATTTCACAGATAATCAAGGCAGATGGCTATGAAACACAAACGGCCTCTGGTGTTGATGAAGCATTGGCTCACATGGCAAAGAAAGAATATTCTCTGGTGATTTCCGACATCAATATGCCCAATAAAACAGGAATTGACCTTTTGCGGGAAGTTTTTACAGTAGATCCCAATATTGCAGTTCTAATGGCAACTGCTGTTGACGATAGGAAAGTGGCTGTTAACACCCTTGAGTTAGGGGCCTATGGCTATATCATTAAGCCCTTTGAACGAAATGAGTTATTAATTAATATAGCCAACGCACTGCGTCGGCGAGAACTTGAAATCGACAACCGACTCTATAGTGAAGAGCTTGAAGGTTTGGTTCTTGAGCGAACCAAAAAGTTACGGCTTGCCGATATAGAGATTCGTAACTCCAGAGAGGAAACTATTGTTCGTTTGGCTAAAGCGGCTGAGTTCCGTGATAATGAAACGGCCCAACACACCTTGCGCATGGGGCATTATTGTGCGATTCTTGCGACAAAGGCAGGTCTGGCCAAAGAGTTCTGTGAGTCGATCCGCACCGCCAGCCCCCTGCATGATGTCGGGAAGATCGGTATTCCGGATACCATACTACTTAAACCAGGCGCTCTCACAAAAGAAGAGTTTGACATCATTAAGACCCATTCAGAGATTGGTTATCGTATTTTGTCCGGTTCTGACTCTGAGCTTCTTAATCTTGGCGCTTCAATTGCTTATACGCACCATGAAAAGGTTGATGGGACAGGGTATCCACAAGGGTTGGCCGGAGAAGATATTCCTATAGAAGGCCGAATTGCTGCCATATGTGACGTGTTTGACGCACTCACCTCTGATCGTGTGTATAAAGCTGCAATGTCCACGGAAAAGGCAATACATATACTTCGTGAGGGCCGTGGCAACCATTTTGACCCGAAACTGCATGATTTTTTTATTGATTGTCTTGATGAAATTCTGGTGCTTAAAGCTAAATTTGTCGATGGTTAAAATGGCAACTGAATTTTAATTTCTATTCCTGCTGTAAGCGACGACCTTTCGTTAAACTGCTCTTCTGATTATCACCCTTCCTCCACTGTTTTCTGGTCAGGATGTTCTTCTGTTTTTCCTTTTGTGATGCGTTTTTCTCAACAGCCAGTTTCCTTCCCGTAACAGGATCCCGTTCTGTCCAGTACATCAAGGTGGAATATGTTGAAGGAGTCGGTGTGAAAATCTGGACTTGTTCAGGGCTGCAATTAAGTTTGGTCAGACAATATTCCTTGAGCGATTTCATGTCTTCCAATGAACTGCCAGGGTGCGCTGCAATGAAATAATAGGTCAGAAACTGATTCTTGTTGGTGTGCCTTGAGAGAGTGTCAAACTGCCGCTTGAAATCAATGAGTTGGGTTGACCCAGGTTTTCCCATTAAGGTCAGGATTTTTTCAACGGTATGTTCGGGAGCAATTTTCATTTGGCCTGATGTATGCTTTTGCACAATCTGCTGCAGACAGCGCTGCCCGTTTTTATCAGAAAAAATCAAATCATAACGAATACCTGAGGCAACAAATACATGTTTTACTTTTGGAAGACCGGCTATAGCATCGAGCACCTTTGCGTAAGTTGAATGGGTTACGGGAAGACTTTTACAGACCTCTGGAAATATGCATCTTTTATTTTTACACGCGCCTTTAACTTTTTTTCGATTACACTCGTATCCGTACATGTTTGCGGTTGGTCCACCAACATCAGAAATGGTTCCTTTAAAATCGGGGTGTGCTGTCAGCAGTTTTGCTTCGTTTATAATTGACCCAGTGCTGCGGCTGATGACAGTTCGGCCTTGATGAACTGCTATTGCACAAAAGTTACATTCGCCATAACAGCCTCGGTGGGTTGTAATGGCGAATTTTATGGTATCCTGAGCTTTAACTTTGCCCAGTTTCTGGTAAAAAGGGTGGACGTTTCGTGAAAACTTGAGGTCATATATCCTGTCGAGTTCTGGAACTGTTAAGAGGGGTGTCGGTGGGTTTTGAATGAGGTACCTGTTGTCATAGCGTTGGTAGAGGCCGAATGCTGTTTGGGGGTCATTGTTTTTGTAAAACGTTGTAAACATTCTTGTAAATGTTTTTTTGTCGGTGGCGCATTCATTAAAATCTGGCAGCTGAATAAAGTTATCCGGAGTACTGTTGTCGACATAACATATGCCTGGAATGTTGCGGTATGTTTGGTTGGCCTGGATATTTTGGGCAACTTGTATGATTGATTTCTCGGCCATGCCATAGACGAGTATGTCTGCTTTTGCATCAAACAAGATAGATTTTCTTATTTGATTGCTCCAGAAGTCATAATGGGCGATACGCCGCAGGCTCGCTTCTATGCCGCCAAGGACAATTGGCACTGTGTTCTTAAAATAGTGTTTTATGAGGTTAGTATAGACAATAACGGCTCGGTCCGGACGGCAGTTATTGATGCCTCCGGGAGTGAAATCGTCAGATTTACGTCGCTTTTTTAATGGTGTATAGTTTGCCACCATTGAGTCAACACTGCCGCTGGTGACACCCCAAAAAAGTTTTGGTTCACCAAGCCGTGTAATGTCGGTTGCTGAAGTAAGGTCTGGCTGGGCAATAATTCCGACTTTGAAGCCGTGCGCAGCAAGGTGCTTGCCAATCAATGCCGCGCCAATATAAGGGCTGTCGATATAGGTGTCACCGGTGAGCAGAATAACATCGAGCTGGCGCCAGCCCAAAGCTATCAGTTCTTTTTTTGTTGTGGGGAGAAAAGAAGTCATTATCAACTATAATCAATAATGAGATCTGCTTATATGAAAAAAATCAAAATACGTGACAAATCAATACGATTAGGTCAACTTTTAAAACTCAGTGATATTGCATCAACCGGCGGCGAGGCTAAAATGAGGATCCAGAATGGCGAAGTGACGGTTAATGGTGATCTCGAACTGAGAAGAGGCGCTCAACTTAAATCGGGTGACATTGTAGTTGTTGACGAGATCTCGGTAATGGTGGAATAATGCTATACCTTTTTACTGATCTGGACCGCACGCTGCTTCCCAATGGCAATCAGACAGAGTCGCCTGCTTCCCGTTCGATTTTTGCAAAACTTGCTGCGCGGCCTGATGTTATTCTAACCTATGTCAGCGGCAGAAGTCGTGAGCTTATTCAGAAAGCTATTGACGAATTTGGTATCCCGGAGCCTGATTATGCTGTTGGAGATGTTGGAACCTCAATCTATAATATTGGACCGGACGGTTGGCAGATGATGACTGAGTGGCACCATCATATCAACCAGGGGTGGTCTGATCCAGTAGACAGAATTGCCCGAAAAATGAGCGATGTTGATATTCTTTCACTCCAGGAACCTGAAAAACAAAGCCGTTTTAAGCTCAGTTACTATGTTGATCAGAATCTGGTTGCCGAAGGTGAACGGCTTGTTTTGCTGCGATTGGCTGAACTTGGTGTTAAGACGGCAATAATTTGTAGTTATGATGAAACTGCCGGCATTGGTTTTGTGGATATTTTGCCTCCAAATGCAACAAAACTCCATGCGGTCCGTTTTCTTATGGAATACTTACATGCAGGCGTCAATCAGACGGTCTATTGTGGTGATTCCGGCAATGATTTACCTGTATTGACAAGTGATATTCAATCCGTTCTCGTTGCGAATGCGGAAGAGCATGTGATAAAACAGGCTGTAGATGGTGCACGGGAGAAAAACTGTTCTGATTCACTTTATATCGCCGCAGGTGTTTGGGGCTTAAACGGGAATTATTCGGCCGGAATTATTGAGGGTGTGGCGCATTTTGATTCAACATTGCGCCAATGGCTGGTAAAAGAAGTTACTAAGTCAGTTTAAAAACTATGATTTATTACAAATCCGTTGAAATTTAGTTCTCTGGCGCCCCATAAATATCGATAAATCTCTGCAGTTGTCGTTTTTGTCTAGCCGTTAATGTCTTGAAGGCCATTCCTACCTTTTTTATGGTAATAGTGCTGAAGGCCGAATAATCCGGTTCATCCTCCCAAACAACGTTAATCGGTAATTTTTCCATATAGAACCCATTACCTTTAGCTATTTTCATGAGAATATCGATGTATTCTTCTGTATCTAAATGAATCTCTTCACCAATATATTTAATTGAGCAGCCGTCAACGCTGATATCAATGAGTTGACCAAGGTTTCGCGGTGTAATTGCGATTGTCCGGGAAGGAACAGTATATCTAGGATAATGTCTTCTTTCTTTTAGTATCATTTAAGAGGTTTTGAATCCTGGGAATAATTAGGTAGGAGTATAGGCAATAAAATTGTTTGTATCATTCATTAAGGTATTTATAAAAATTCAAAGTTTCTTTTTTAACACGCAAAAAGTGTGCCTACAACACAACAAAATATAACTTCCATTATTACAGGTAGTTAGGCGTATTTGTTGAATTAAAACAAATGGTTGAATACTCGGTAATCCGGAATTTCTGTTCATCTATCCGGAAAAATGGAAGATTTGTAAAAAGTACTTAAGAGTGACGCCTGACTGGTTCATTATTCAGTGAAAGATTGCGAGATTCTAACTGTCATTGATTCTGAAGCGGTTTGAAAGTTTTTGAATTTGAGAACCTGTGGACTGGGACAGGGGTGGTTAGCGTCAGTGTTTATGAATTATTCAAAAATAGAAGCGGTCTAAAGAGAAAAGACTGTGGTTTTACGTGACTGAAGTAAACCATACAACACCCCATAAAAAAAAGGGATTCAGCAGTTACGCTGAATCCCTTGAATTATTGGGGTGGGCGAGGGGATTTGAACCCCCGGCCTTCTGGGCCACAACCAGACGCTCTAACCAACTGAGCTACGCTCACCATAGTGATGCCTTTTGTAACATCAAGAAAACTTTATACAAAATTGAGCATTGGTTGGCAAGGGTTTATCGGTATTGCTGAAATAAATTATTTACCGCAGTGTTTGCATACTTTTGCATGAGATTTTATGATTTCAGCGCAATTGGGGCATTCTTTTTGAAAGGTCTTTTTCAACATGTTTGAGATGCCTATATTGGCAGACTGCTGAATTTCTGTATGGCGGAACTTATGATTCCTGATTGGGTCAATACATGAAATGTCGCAGATTTCTTCTAATAAGTCACAGGCCTTGCGACGTGCTTTTAGATCTGAATCTTCATCAGTGATTAGAAACAGCACAGGCTCCAGGTTTTTTTCAGCGACACATGTTTTTAATTTTTCAATGGACTCTTTTTCAGTCTGGTAGCGTGTGTTCTTTTTTCTGGCAGTATCAAGGTCAATCTCACATCCGGTAAAGGCTTCACTGCTTCGCACCATCATGGGCGAACCGTTTTCTTCATTTGGTAGTTTCATATAACGGTAAGAGGCAGCCTGACCGTACTGCTCTTCGATGTGCTTCCAGCCATTGACAAAAAGAGGACAATTATCGTTTAAACATACAAAAAAAACATCTGTGCCCCATCCTAACCCATCGCCAACGTGCATGGGTGGGGTGCTGCAACAGGTTAGTTTTGTATTGCAGTGTGGGCAAATATGTTCTTCTTCAGCATATTTTAAACATGCGTCATTAACCATTGATTATCCTCCAAATATGTATAAAATACGGTTATCGATTTGGGACAGGTGTTGAACTTGCGGCGGTCTCTAACTGAGAGGGTACAGGCGGCAGTGTTCAGGTTCCGGTTGAACTGCCGCGAAAGGAATAAAATGCAATTATCCAGGCTGTTGCAACAAAAAGCAGTAAGCAGAATCTAGGAGCCCTGTCTAAAATTTTCATAGATGAGTAAGTTAATGCATTAACGATATGAGGTCAATGTGCAATGATTAAGATAGTACTACTTTTACTGTAATTATTATTGTGCATCAATTAAGGAGGATGAATGAGTTCTAGTCTGTTACGACCGGACAGTTATGCGAGAAACACCTTAGAGCGCTATACTGGCTCGTCTGTGGAGGATTTTGGCTCTTATATTTTGCTCTGTAATTTTCAGCGCTATATTGAAGATTTTGCGGCAGTAACCGGGGCAACGGTTCAAACCGGATATTGGAGTGTGGTCCATGATAAAAAGTCGGACATCTCTATCATAAATCATGGTGTTGGTTCACCGTCTGCCGGTATTATTATGCATTGTCTCTCGTTCCTTGATAAACTTCAATGCGTCTTAATGCTGGGGATGTGTGGCGGTATTGAGGATGAGGTTGACATCGGAGACATTATAATTCCGACGGCAAGTATTCGGGATGAAGGGACAAGCAAGCATTATCTGCCCAAAGATGTACCTGCTCAACCGGGTTTTTGGATTAACCGGATAGCCGAGGAAGTTATTTGGCAAAAAATGAAGAAAAAACCAAAGACCGGGATGATGCTCACCACCGATTATCGGATGTGGGAGTTCGACGAAGAGTTTATTCGTTACATTCAAAAGCATCGCATTCTGGCCATTGATATGGAAATTGCAACATTGTTTTCTGTTGGGTATGCCTTAAATGTTCCGACAGGAGCTATTATGCTGATCTCCGATATGCCTTTGCGCAAAGGTGGTATCAAGAGTAAGGACAGTGCCAGGGAGATTTTCTGTAATTATACCAATAACCATTTGCGCATCGGAATTGATATTGTTGAGGCAATTAAAAAAGTGGTGGTTTCCGAGGCCCCAAAGTATGAAATTGCCTGTGAAGAGTAGTTTTTTATAAAATTTGATGTTGTTAATTGGTCCCAGGGCATGACCTGACAAGAGTGATTAGTATCTGGCCAGCCCAGGCTTTCCAGGAGTATCTACCGACTATTATGATTATGGAAAAACCGTTAACGCCATTTCAGAAAAAAATTTATGCTCTGGTAAAAACAATACCTGCAGGCAGAGTTACTACCTATAAATATTTGGCCGAGGCGGCCGGTATTAAGTGTGCACGTGCTGTTGGGCAGGCCTTGAAACACAATCCATTCGCCCCTGATGTTCCTTGCCACCGTGTGATTGCCAGTGATTTCTCTATAGGCGGTTACGCCGGCGCCCGATTTGGCAAGCAGATACAGAAAAAGAAAACTTTGCTTGAAACTGAAGGGGTGAAATTTGTTGGAAATATTTTAAAAGATTCCCGTATTGTTTGCAGACCCTTGATCACATCGGAATCAGCGGCAGATACTCCGGCTGCCAGCGCATTTTGTCTATAAGAGTTTTCAATCTTTTGAGATCTCCATTGTGCTGGTATTGACTAAAGACGCAAAGGCGGGCCACATTCTTTGTGATTGCGGATTCTCCTACTGCACAGGCAACTTTCAGACTGACATCAGACAGTGTATTGACGGGTGGGAACAGAATACCTTTAGACAGATCTTCAGCAGCGACTGATGCTGAAACAGCTTTTGCTGCAGCCGTAAAAAATGCGGGTAAAACCTCTTTGGCGCCAGATGCAAGGACACCAAGGCCAACGCCTGGGAAAATAAAAACATTATTACATTGACCGATACGGATGGCACCACCGCTATAGGCAACAGGTTCAAAGGGACTGCCGGTGGCCACAAGGGCCTGGCCCTTTGTCCATTCGTAAATGTCCTGTGGTTCTGCCTCTGCCATGGAGGTCGGGTTGCTCAGTGGGAAAATTACCGGTCTGTCAGTGTTATTCATCATCGCCTCGACAACTTCTTTCGAGAAACAGCCATGTTGGCCGGATGTGCCAATAAGGACCGTCACTTTTTCATTTTTTATTACATTGAGCAATGAGCCATCTGTTGATGAATCAAGCCATGTGAGTTTAGCCGGATCCTTAGCAAATTTTTCTTTATAGGGTTCTAACTTACGGTCAGAGGTGACAACGCCCCTGCTGTCCAAAGTAAAAATTCTATCTCGAGCTGACTGTTGGTCTAGGCCCGCCTCAACCAGTGCAACCTCGATTTGTTCTGCAATGCCGACACCTCCAGCCCCTGCGCCGTGGATAAGATAGACTTGGTCGGTCAGTGACTCTTTCTTGATTTTCATGGCAGAATAAATTCCTGCCAGAGTGACAGCGCCAGTGCCTTGGATGTCATCGTTGAAGGAAATCAAGTCATTAAGGTAGGAATCTCTAATGGCAAAGGCATTTTGCTTGGAAAAGTCTTCCCATTGACACAACGCATTTGGAAAAACCGCCTTGAAGGCGCGGGCAAAACGCTGAATGAAATCCACATAGTCATGTCCCTCAAGGCGCTCATGCCTCCAGCCAAGGTATTCTTCATCTGCAAGGAGTTCCTTGTTATTCGTTCCCACATCCAAAGAAATCGGCAGGCAATGCCAGGGAGCGATGCCTGCTCCAAGGGTGTATAGCATTAATTTTCCAAGACAGATTGCGATACCGCCAGCACCCTGATCACCTATACCCAATATTCCCTGGTTATCAGTAACAACTGCAACCCTGATATCACGATGCACAAATTGCCTGAGAATGTTTTGCGCCTTGTGGATATTGCCAGGATAAAAATGCAGGCCGTTTGCCTGACGAAACATTGAAGAATAGTGCTGGCAGGCGTAACCAACGACCGGAGTATAAATAATCCGCATGTATTTCTTGATATCTGAAGCAATCACAGCATGGGCAAGGGTCACGTTACGGTCAAAAAGTGCCCGCAGGTAAATAAACTTCTCAATATCATTGTTTTTTTCGTTGACTTTGTTTACAGAGTTAACAACTTGAGCTGAGAGCGTACGAACTGAGGGAGGAACTGAGGCATCGAGATCAAGTAGATCACGCTCTTCTTGGCTGAACGCCGTTCCCTTACAGGTAAAACTATTGCCAAAAAGGCCAAAACCACGAGTATAGACGAGAATAGCTTCTGTGTTGCCATAGTCGTCAAATTTAAAACCAAGGTCATTGTGTGGCATAGTTTTGATCTCCTGTATATAAGAAATTTGAATATGAATTGCAGAGGGATGTTGGTGCCATAGTAAAAGCATACAAATAAGAATAAAAATGAACAACTTGTTTCTCTGCGTCTAAATTTAGAATCAATGTCCTGGGAAAAAATCCTACATACAAGTGTTACAACGATTAACGGTCTTGAACGTGCGTTGTCTCGAGATTTTCAGGAATTGCGACAGGTCACTGAAAAGTATCCGATGCGCATTAATTCATATTATCTTGATTTAATTAAGGAGCATGGTGATCCGCTATGGAAGCAGGCGGTTCCGGATATTAAAGAGTTGCATGACAACGTATGTTATGAAGATCCACTGGATGAAGAGAATTTAAGCCCGGTGCCGAATCTGATCCATAAATACCCGGACCGAATCCTGTTTCTGGTTCATAATCAATGCGCGGTGTATTGTCGGTTTTGCACCAGAAAAAGAAAGGTCGGCACCAAACAGATGAAAATAACAGAGCGGACAATTTCAGAAGGGCTCAGTTATATCAGGTCAACTCCTGCGGTCCGTGATGTCTTGGTTTCCGGGGGGGATCCTTTCCTACTCTCCGATGAGCGGCTGGATGAGATATTGTCGAAGATTCGGGCTATTCCTACGGTTGAAATAATCAGGATAGGAACACGTGCCCCGTGTGTACTGCCTATGCGTATAACCAGGAAATTTGCTCAAATGCTCAAAAAACATCATCCGCTCTACATAAACACACATTTTAACCATCCTGACGAGATAACGCCTCAAGCGGATTTGGCTTGTGGCAGGCTCGCCGATGCCGGTATCCCTATAGGGTGCCAGACTGTTTTGCTCAAAGGGGTGAATGATAACGCGCAAATTATGCAAAGACTCATGCACCGGCTTTTGCAGATCCGCGTGAAGCCCTATTATATTTTCCAAACTGATATGACAAAGGGGACAGATCATTTTCGTACCACTGTTGACCAGGGCCTCGATATTATGAAACAGTTAATTGGTCATACATCGGGCATGGCGGTGCCGACCTATGCGATTGACGCGCCTCAGGGCGGAGGCAAAATACCTTTGCTTCCTGATTATTGCATCAAGCGTGGAGAAAAGATGACCTTTAAAAACTACTGTGGTAGGATATGTGAGTATTTTTAACAGGTTTTTTACTGGATTATTAACCTTGATGGCGTCGCAATAACTATTTTTCACCGCAAAGCCGCAAAGAACGCAAAGGCTTTTTTGTTGTAAAAACAAAGCGTTATCTCTGCGACTTCTGCGTTTTTGCGATTATTTTGTTACTTTTCGTTTCCTGTCATTGCAGGTTAACTGCGAGTTTGTCAACCTTGATTGAGAACAATTATTCCAGATGCTTGCTCAAGTAATCAGCGCCACGGTAGACGGCATTTCAGGTCTGCTCATTGAGGTTGAGGTTGATATCACTTCCGGACTGCCGTCATTTGCAACTGTCGGTTTGCCGGAAGGCGCTGTAAGAGAGAGTAAAGACAGAGTCAAGGCCGCCATTAAGAATTGCGGCTATGATTTCCCCACACGAAAAATTACCGTCAATCTTGCACCTGCTGATGTTCGCAAAGGCGGAACCGGATACGATTTGCCGATTGCCATTGGCATTCTGTCGGCGACGGGCATACTTAAAAAGACACGATACAAAAAATATGTATTAATTGGTGAACTTTCCCTTAATGGCCGGCTGCGTCCTGTGCCCGGCATATTGCCAATTGCCATAACTGCCTCAAAGTCAGATATTGTCGGTGTCATTGTGCCTGTTGAAAATGCTCAGGAGGCGGCAATTGTCGAAGGCATTGAAGTAATTCCTGTTGCAAGTCTGTTTGAGGCTGTCCAGTTCTTAGAGGATCTGCAGCAGATTGAACCGGCAAAATCTTCATTTTTGACAGAAAGATCTGATCTTGATCACTATGAGGTTGATTTAAATGAGGTCAAAGGGCAGGGGCAGGCCAAGCGTGCTTTGGAAATTGCTGCTGCCGGAGGGCATAATTTACTTTTTGAGGGTCCGCCAGGATCCGGTAAAACAATGATCGCTCGAAGATTGCCTACGATACTGCCGGATCTGTCCCTTCATGAGGCAATTGAAACGACTTCTGTGTACAGTGTTGCCGGACTAACCGACAAATATCAGGGAATAATAACGGAGCGGCCGTTCAGGGCGCCGCATCATACAATTTCCGACGCCGGATTGATTGGTGGGGGGCAAGTGCCGAAGCCCGGAGAGGTTTCTCTGGCCCATAACGGTGTTTTGTTTCTTGATGAACTTGCTGAATACAGAAAAAATGTTCTTGAGGGGTTGCGCCAACCCCTTGAGGATGGTGTGGTCACCATTTCCCGTGCTTCCGGTTCCCTGACTTTCCCGGCTGAAATTATCCTGGTGGCGGCGGTCAACCCATGTCCCTGTGGTTATTACGGAGATCCAGCGCATAATTGTTCCTGTTCGGCGTCACAAGTTCATAGATACAAAAGTAAAATTTCCGGGCCGTTGGTTGATCGAATCGACATGTATATTGAAGTTTCCGCCGTACCCTTTACCGATTTGACTGCCGAACAGGGTGGAGAGAGTTCGTCCGCCGTGAAGCAAAGGGTCTCTGCTGCTCGCGATATCCAGCAGAAACGGTTCTCCCGTTTTAAATATGTGTATTGCAACAGCCAGATGAACAGCAAGGCAATTACGAAATTCTGTGTGCTCGATGCTAGCTGTCAGAAATTAATTGAAAGTGCGGTGAATCGACTGGGACTTTCAGCAAGGGCATATAACCGTATTCAAAAGATAGCGCGTACCATTGCCGACCTGGATAACGAGGAAGCAATTAGCTCAAAACATGTGGCTGAAGCCATTCAGTACAGGCGGCTGGATCGGGCCTCAAACTGACAGTTGCAATGCTTAAGGCCCGGAAACATGATCATGACCAATCTTATTCTCGTGCCTTTATTTTTGTGTCGATCATCTGCTCGTGGCTGAGGCGCAGGAGATTGGCAAGTTTATGGGCAAAATAATCTTCATGCTGCTCAAGCTTACCATCGACATGAATTACGCGCCAGACATCTTCCATCACACTCATTTTATCTTCGAGGGTGAAATTCTGGTTGATGTGGTTGGTGAATTCCCAGAGATCAACAGCCGTATCCCTTTTCCTGTCGGCCACTTCTAAAAGCTCGTTTACGCTGGGATTGTCCAGATTGAATTTTGATTTAAGTGTTTTGACTACACTCTGCATTTCTTCTTCTGTACACTCATCGTCGGCATGGGCCGCTTCAAGCAATAAGACGCCGGCGGCGATATGGTGCGTTAATTCGACATCTTCTGTTGATCTCAATGAGACAGGTTGTGGGCTAAGAATTTTTTTTATAATTGCTAACATTGGGCTTCCTGACTTGTAGTTTTTTGATACATTTTCTGTTCAGACCATATCTTAACATTATGTACGAACGATGCTGTTAAACCTACCAAATCAGTGTGGTTTAAGAAATAAAAATATGGGTGCTGTTTATGTTTAACTGCACTTTAATTTATCAGTTGGCAATAAAGTACTCGTCGGTTATATAAAAAAATACGATTAGGGTGTATTTACTTAATGGGGAATCCTGTGTGAATCAGGAACGGGCCCGCCGCTGTAATCCCAGCCATTCACAATCTGAATGGCCCTTTTTGACCAAGTATTGCCACTGATCCGATAGGATTGGGAAGGTTGTCAAAAAGGGTTGGGAGAGTCAGAAGACCTGCCTTAATCATCAAGACAGCTTCGTGGCCAAAGTCTGTCAGGATGTTCTGTGGAAAATCAGGGATTCCCAGATCAATTATTAAAATTGGTCTGGGAATTTTTTTTCCAGGCCTGCGTACATCAATGAAAGGTGAAGTGTATGAGCAAGCAGGAACTTTGTTATGTAAAACAGGCAGTTCGATTTACCAAGGATTGGGATGTGTATCAAATAATTTTGCGACAGGTTTTTAAAATGATTGTCAATGAAGGCAAGACGCAGGTTTTTCTCACAAAACTTATGGTAATGCTGTTTGCTGTCAGTTGTTTTCTGGTCAGCTTTAGCCTGGAGATACAGGCAATGACCCGGACCCTCAAGACACAGCCTGTTATCGTGCTGGCCGCTTTCGGGACAACAACCAAAGCAAACGTTACCTATGATTTTTTTGAAAAACAGCTGAAGGATGAATTACCTGAAAATTTTAAACAGCTGGAGGTTCGGTGGGCTTTTACTTCTGAAATTGTTCGAGAACGCGCCAATAAGAAATTTCATGAGGCTGGCATCCAAAAGCGTTATCGAAGCCTCGTCCAGGTCCTCGCAGATCTGGACGATGAGGGCTATAGAAAGGTTATCGTCCAACCCCTCCACATTTTTCCTGGACAGGAATATGAGGGTGTAAAAAAAGTAGTCAAGGCTTTTGAACTTATTGGCTTAAATATCAGGTTGGGTGGAACGCTACTTCATGAATGGTCATCTGTTTTTGAGACAGTTGGTCAATTGCAGTCTGAATTCCTTGGGGCAGATGAAGGGTGTACTATACTTGTTGCCCATGGTACCCCGAAAACTTTTCCCGGATCTAATGCAACCTATCTGGGGCTTGATCGATATGTCAGCAGTACATATCCTAATGTGTTCGTCGGCGGGGTCGAGGGGGTCTTGACCCGAAGTCAGGCGATAGGAAAAGTGAAACAATGTACCACCAAAAGGGTCAGACTGGTACCATTCATGTATGTTGCCGGGGACCACATTATGAACGATATTATGGGTATTGAGCCTGCAGACGGTAAATTGTCTTGGGCGATGGAACTCAAAGATGCCGGCCTGGTGGTAGATTCTGTTCAACTCAACTATATGGAAGAGCCCATTTTTAAAGGCTTAGGCTTCTATCCTGGGATAAATTCGATATTTATCCGGCAGATAGTAGAAAATTTGAATGATTTGACTTTTTAAAACTGATTTTTGAGGGCAAGAAAAGATTGTGATGGATTTTATTTCCAGCAGTCGAGGTAAGCATTGGAAAGAGGCGGACAGCGCAGCTTATTAAGAGCGCTGTCTGCCATTACAAATAATTAAAAATGAGTTTTGTCAGTCCGCTTTAAAAAACGCACGAGCATTTGCACCGCAAACAGGACATTTCTCGGGCGCTTCGAGCTCATGGGTATGTCCACAAACTTGACAGATATAATAGTCACATTCCGGCATTGACTCTAGGTTGTCAGCTGCCTTTTTGTAGAGAGCGGCATGTGTCTTTTCAACTTCATTTGCAAAGCTAAAGGATTGGCGGGCGGCTTTATCTCCTTCCGCCTCAGCAGTTTTAATCATTTCCGGATACATACTTTCAAACTCTTCAGTCTCTCCTGCCAGAGCAGCCTTGAGATTATCCAAAGTGCTTCCAACGACACCCAGGGCCTTAAGATGAGCATGGGCATGGATTGTTTCAGCAGCAGCCGCCGCGCGAAAAAGTTTAGCGGCCTGGGAATATCCGTCTTTGTCTGCTTTAGCTGCAAACGCCAGGTATTTTCTGTTTGCCTGTGACTCACCTGCAAAGGCCGCCCAAAGATTTTGTTCTGTTTTACTCATGGTGTCTCCTTATTGTGTAATGTATGATATTGAATATAGTAACTATTACTGAAAACATGTAACTGTCAAATATAAATGATTTATTTTTTTAATATTTGATCAAGTATTTGATCCCGGGTGTTTTTTTTCTGGTTAAGCATAACAACAAAAGGAGTTGTTGAGAGACCGTTGGAAAAATAGCCTGCATAGGAATATACTCCTGTGAGTGTCCCTGACTTTATAAAAACGTTTTGTTGTTTGACAGGCAGTAAGCCATGATACGGTTCAAAGTAGTTTAAAATTGTTATCATGGCATCTGGGGACAATTTGTTTTTCCGTGAGAGACCGGAACCTTCCTGAATACTAAATTGCAATTTTTTAATTTTGAGTTTTTGATTGAGGAAAAATTCCAATGCATTTTTTGCTTTCATCCAGGTTGCCGGTGCACTGTATTTTTTTGCCCCGCAGGCTAAAAAAATCTGGTTTGCAATAAAATTATTTGAATAGAGCAACAGTGGTGGAATCAGTTCATAAAGAGATTTGCTCGAATGGTGTACATACAAGGGTTGAACTCCTGCAGGTACCTTTTTTTCACTTATTATCGCTGAGGCTGAAGAATTTATGTCAGGGCTGAGATGAATAAAAAGTTCACCTGCGTAAGTTGCAATATCGTTTGTATTATTTGAGATTGATATCCTGTATTTTCCCGGAGCAAGGTCTGTGGCATATTTTTTCATTAACGGTATCAAGGGAGTTTGACTCTCTAGAGAAAAAACACTGTCGTTTTTAAGTAAAATTGGCAATGTATTAAAATTTACTGCCACAGATGAGTTGAGTGCATCATAGGGATTTGTGGAGCCGCTGGCGCCATCTGCCGTGGTTGATTCCAGGTTAAAGTAAGAGTTGTCAATATATACATGTTTAAAAGGTTGTCGTTTACGGCGGGCTAATATCTTCCAGATAGTGGTGATTTCCTCTGAGGTAAGAAAAGGATCGCCGGAGCCTTTGATGTAAAAATCGCCATTAACATCCTGATAAAATGTAGTGGTAAAATGAAACCCTTTCCCCAGAATTTCGAAAGCTGCTGCTGCTGTTGCAATTTTGAGTATTGATGCCGGGGTAAAAAGCGCATAACGGTTATGTTCAATTACCCCTTCCGGGGAAGTGAAAACAAAGCCGCCATTTTCAACATATTTCTCTAGTATTGCCTTAACTGATTCTAAAGAGCGGGAGGCTGTACCCGGGCTCGTGACATTTTCGGCGGCATGGACCGATGTCGGGAATACCAGAAAGAGGGAAAGTAAATAGAATATTACAAATCGCTTTGAAAGCATTGACAATGAATCAAACAGGTCCAGCTCTGTTAAATTATGTTTTAACAGAGCTGGATCCATAAAAGATGTTGGGGGTCAAGTGGTTATGACAAATTTTTATTCAGTTGATCAGTTAATAACTGGAAGGTTTGCCAGAGCATCAGCAATGGCGCTTTCTGGGTATTCATAATCATGCAGAGCCCCTGCATAAAACTTATCGTAACTTGCCAAATCTAACATCCCGTGACCAGAAAAATTGAAAAGGATTGTTTTTGGTTCTTCTTTATCTTTTGTAGCCTCGATGATTGCAGCCCGGATAGCATGACACGTTTCAGGTGCAGGGATAATTCCTTCAGTTTTTGCAAAAAGACGCCCGGCCTCAAAACATTCGAGTTGATGAACGCTGATCGTTTCAACAAGGTTCTCTCTAACCATTGCACTGACAATAGGCGCCATGCCGTGATAACGCAAGCCGCCGGCATGGATGCCGGCCGGCATAAAATCATGACCAAGTGTGTGCATGTATAACAGAGGTGTGGTTTGAGCCACATCACCAAAGTCATAGGCAAGTTTGCCCTTTGTTAACGTAGGGCATGAAGCTGGTTCAACACCAAGCAAGCGAATCATTTTACCGTCAAGCTTATCTCGCAGAAATGGGCCGGCGATCCCCCCAAAGTTAGACCCGCCGCCACAACAACCAATGACCACATCAGGAGTCGCACCGATTTTTTCAAGCTGTTTTTTAGCTTCGAGACCGATAATGGATTGATGAAGGATAACATGATTAAGAACAGAACCCAGCGCATAATTTGTGTCTTCACGTGAGGCGGCATCAATGACTGCTTCACTGATAGCAATGCCCAAAGAGCCATTTGAATCCGGATTCTGAGCAAGGATTTGCCGGCCAAACTCAGTCTCCTGACTGGGGCTGGCCACAATTTCGGCGCCATAGGTATTCATCATGCTTTTTCGATACGGTTTTTGGTCAAAAGAAATACGTACCATATACACTTTGCATTGAAGTCCAAATTTGCTGGTAGCAAACGATAAAGCACTGCCCCATTGACCTGCACCAGTTTCAGTTGCTATACGCTTTATGCCTGCTTCTTTGTTATAATATGCCTGCGCAACTGCACTGTTTGGTTTGTGGCTTCCAGCAGGTGAAACACCTTCATTTTTAAAATAAATTTTTGCCTTGGTGCCTATCGCTCTTTCTAAATTGTCGGCCCGGATCAACGGAGAAGGGCGCCAGATTTTATAGACATCAAGAACAGGTTGAGGGATGTCTATCCAGCTCTCGCTGCTCATCTCTTGCTCAAGAATATTCATGGGGAAAATAGCAGACAACTTGTCCGGCCCCATTGGCTGGTTCGTGGAGGGGTCAAGAGGGGGGTGAAGTCCATTCGGGATGTCTGGGGCGACGTTGTACCATTGTGTCGGCATTTCGTCTTCCGATAAAAATATTTTCTTTACAGTCATGCTTGTTCCTCGTTGTTATTAAATTAAGAACCATAATGGCAACATACTGAAATTATGCGGGTAACTTTAGATAGTTAACAGAACGATCAAAAAAATTAAAGAAATAAAATCGTATAACTACCTATTTTTGTCGTCAGGCAAGTGCAGCGTTTACTGCAAACATTAAAGCGCCATTATCAGCAAGAAATTCATTTAAGATATAGAGGTGTTGCCAAAGATCGTAGGCTGTATGGCTCTAAAGACAGAAAAAATTAAGATAATAATAGCATTTACATGTTATATGTGTCTATTATAATTGAACAACCTAAAAATACCTCAACCTGGTTGAGTAGAGCAAATTAAAAAATAAGGAATTAATTATGCCGGCTAAAATAGATGAAAAAAGCGTTAGTCCGAACCGACAAGTAGCTGTTAATCCGGAGGATATCCCGGTTCCAGAATATTTACCGATTCTCCCTTTGCAGGGGTTTGTCTTTTTCCCTGGAATGGGGTTTCCGCTTCAAATTGTTCATCCTGGCTCAAAAGCGCTTATTGACGAAGCCTTGTTGAAGGATCGCTTGATTGCAATGGTGGTGCACCGTCCCAAAAAGAACAAGGGTAAACAGACGCACCCGGTGCAGGCAAAAGATCTCTTTACCGTTGGAACACTTGGATATATCCATAAACTGGTGAAAGGTAAGGATGACACCTATCAGGTACTGGTGAGCGCAGTCAAAAAAATTCGAGTCGTTAAATTTAAGCAGATTGAGCCTTTTCATATTGCCGCCATTGAAACGATCCCGATGGAGATTGTCAAAAATCAGAAGATTGATGCCTTGGTTCTCAATTTACAGAATCAGTTTAAGCAGATGGCAGGATTATCTCAACTGCCCGAAGAGTTGGTCATGACAATCATGTCTCTTGATGATCCGTTTCATGCCAGCTATCTGGTTGGTTCACAATTGGGTTTGGCGCTGGAAGATGAACAAGCTCTTCTTGAAATTGAGGAGATTACGGAACTGCTTGAAAAAGTGACGCTTGAGTTGAATAAAAAACTCGAAACTCTTGAGGTCAGTCAGGAGATTCAGAAAAATATTAAAGAAGATATTAATAAAAAACAGCGCGAATTTTTCCTCCGGCAACAGCTTAAAGCTATTCGAAAAGAACTTGGTGAAGACGATAGCAATGTTGAAGTTGATGACCTGCAGGTCCGCTTAAAAAAAGCATCGTTGACCAAGGAGGCAAAGGAAACTGTTGTCAAGGAACTTTCAAGACTCAATAGAATTCCTTCCTCTTCTCCTGAATATACTGTTTCCCGAACCTATATTGAATGGATTCTCGATTTGCCTTGGACGAAATCCACCCAAGATAGTCTTGATCTTACTAAGGCCCGGAAAAATCTTGACGATGATCATTATGGACTCGAAAAGATCAAGAAGAGAATGCTGGAATTTTTGGCGGTTTTGAAACTTAAAGACGATCTGCATGGACCAATTTTATGCTTCGTGGGACCTCCTGGTGTCGGTAAAACATCTCTTGGACAGTCTATTGCACGGACTATGGAAAAAAAGTTCGTCAGGATTTCTTTAGGCGGTGTCAGAGACGAGGCTGAGATTCGTGGTCATCGAAGAACGTATATCGGCTCACTGCCGGGAAGGATCATTCAAAGTTTGAAAAAAGCCGGGTCGAATAACCCCTTATTTATGTTGGACGAAATTGATAAACTGGGGATGGATTTTCGTGGAGATCCATCTTCCGCCCTACTGGAAGTGCTTGACCCGGAGCAAAATTTTACCTTTACCGACCACTATCTTGACATCCCTTTTGACCTTTCAAAGGTGATGTTCATTACTACGGCCAATTATATCGAAAATATACCAGGGCCATTGCGCGACAGAATGGAGGTCATTGAACTAACAAGTTATACAGAAGATGAAAAGGTTCAGATTGCCAAGCGTCATCTGGTAGCCAAACAACTGAAAGCCCACGCTTTGACTCCTGACAACATCATATTTCAGGAAAAGGCACTGCGGAAGTTGATTCGTGCATATACACGAGAAGCTGGTGTCCGAAATCTTGAGCGTCGTATTGGCGCTGTCTGCCGTGGTGTTGCAATAGATATTGTCGGGGGCGATAAGGTACGCAAGGTTATCACAGAAAAGGCCGTTGAACGGCTTTTGGGTCCTGAGGAATATTTCCCGGAAAGTGCAGCCCGAAACTGGGGGCCTGGTTTGGCAACAGGACTGGCCTGGACACCTGTCGGTGGTGTCCTGTTATTTATAGAGGCTGCAAAAATGAAAGGCAAGGGGGGATTGACCCTGACAGGTAAACTCGGTGATGTCATGAAGGAATCGGCAACTGCCGCTTTGACCTACATCCGTTCACACTCTGAAGCACTTGTCGTTGATGAGGACATCTTTTCGACGGAGGATATTCATGTTCATGTCCCTGAGGGCGGCACGCCTAAAGACGGGCCATCAGCTGGAGTTGCTATGGTAGTGGCCTTAACTTCGTTGTTAACTGGTCGTACAGTTCGGAAGGATGTCGCTATGACCGGTGAAATAACCCTGCGCGGAGACGTACTGCCGGTTGGCGGCATAAAAGAGAAAGTTCTCGCTGCTGTGCGTGCCGATATTAAAGAGCTTGTTCTTCCTGCCAGGAATGAAAAAGATGTTCAGGAAATTCCCCAACATGCCCAAAAAGGCGTAAAATTTCATTTTGTTCAAGAAATTTCAGAGGCCATGGGTATAGTGTTTGTCGATTAACCTTTTGGCTTTTTGCGAGTCCATCATTTACAAGCGACATCAAAGATGGCTTGGGCTGTGTTGCTGATACTATATCTGCCTGTGTCGTCGGTATCTGTTACTGTCATTTCCACAGAGTACGTATCGGCAGATCCATAGTTATGGAAAACAATGTACCCGCTGTCATTGGCAACAGAGTCAAAAGACCACTGATAGTCCCTGATAGCTTTCTCAACAGGGCTAAGCTTTTCATTGGCGGCGAATTTAATGTCCAGCGGGCATTTTCCTGACAATGCATCTTGGGTCATGAACTGGGCCTCAGGCATGGCATTAGTGTAGAGTCTGGACGGACTTTCCGGCACATCAGTGTCCTCGCTGTATGCAGACATGTAGATGTTAATCTCTTCACCCGGTTCTGCCGTTATATAGCAGTTGTATCCTTTTGTGCTGCGAACAAGACCGTCGGGATCGGTGATTATGCACAGCGGATCAGTAATACCTTGTCGGTAAATTTTGAAACCATCATGAGTTGCGTTTGCTGGGTATTCCCACTCCACCAGAAGATGCCGAGCAACATTCGTTACAGGAGTTGACTTAGTTATTACTGTGTCAACAGCTTCATCTAGTGCCGCACTAAATGCCTCAAAAGTAGTATCACCACTATTATACCCAATTATAACCTCGACAATGGATTTAGCATTGGTTGAAAGATTGTCAAGTAAAGTTTGGTCAAATCCTGCTACAGGTGTTGATGTACTTCCATTTGCATTAATGGTGTCTCTCATAGAGTTAAGGGCATTAATAAAGTTGATGTAATTTGTTAAGTCGATATGTGTTTGATTGGCAAGAACCAAAGCTGCAATTGAAGCCGCCTTGGCCTGATCGATAAATTGACTGGTTGGATGGATGTTCTGCACGCTGGAGTTGGCGGTGTTAAATGAAAGATTTGAAATTGCAGTTACCGCCGTTGCAAGGCCATCATTAACTTCATTATAGGGTAATTCCGAACGCCCTTCCTGAATATATTGATTGTCGGTAAGCGTTATCTGCATTTGATTCAGCATCATTTCCATGGCCACAGTGGCAGTGGTAATTTCCCATAAAGATGAAAGACGGGACATTTCAGGAAGCTCAGTTCCATCAAAATTCTTACCGTCCAGCAGACCGTCTGAGATATCCTCTCCCAAGGCAGCGAGAACATCCTCAATGGTCTGATTAGTAACCTGTCCTGTCCACAGCAGAGCGACTCTTCTGGTGGTTTCTATCAGGCCCTCGCTTGCCTTAACAAAAGCAATGGCGTTAGATGTGTCAATATTGCCACTTAGGGGATCAAAGGCGCTGGAGCCGGAACCGGCGGCATCTATGCCAAAGTTAAATTTGCGCGTCGCCCACAAAGTGACAAGATCAAGATCTTCGTTTTGTACCTGGGTAAAGTCGCCGCCGGCCCTGGCTAACGCAGCGTAATAAATAATAGTTGTTAATGGGGATACATTGATCTGGTTACCGGCAAGCGATAAGGACAACATTGTGCTATCGTTGTTTAAGCTTGTTACTAGATCAATTCCACCAGATAATTCGATTTCGTATGGAGGTTGGCAGTAATTTTCCAGAATTAAGCTGTATGAGGCATCCTCACCGGTCTCCGTTGAGTCACAGAGACCGAGATTGTGAAAAACGCTGATTGTTCCGCCACTGATAGGGCCATCACTGCCAAAGCCACCGATGGAAATTCCACTCGAACCGCTGATGCCTCCTGGGCTTGATACCACATTGTTGACAGAACCACTTCCTCCGCCTCCACCGTTGCAAGAGGTAAGAATGCACGTGAGCCCAATCAAAACGGGAATATATAAAAATGAGGATAAATTGTTGCGACGCCAAATTGTAATAAAAGGCAATCTCATCTGGCAGGATCTGTTTGGTATGTTAGTGTTATCATGATCTTAATACGGAAATTATACTCAAAAGATGATCAGCTAGTAAACATTTTTTTCTATGATTTTATAAAAGTATGTCTACATCGTTCATGGTGTTCATATACTACTCTAATATGAGTTCCGTTACAACATTATAATTCATTAAATTCAAATAGTTAGATCTGTGTTAAGAGCTATCCATTTATTTGAAGAAAGGTTTTTTTCTTGCATGTGAATTTCTGTTGTGACAACATGAACCCATATGTCGGTTTTCGTGAAAATATTTTTTAAAAGGAAAGCTCTCGGTATCTCGTGAAAGAAAGAAATGTCATATTTTATAGTGCACTAAGCATCATATTTACAATTACACTCTTTGTTGTCGGCGTTTCAACGTATGTTTTGTACCAGAATGCTATAACACACGAAAAGGAACATCTCCTTGAAGGAGCAGTGCGACTTGCAAACATAGTCGAAGTCGTGTGCGGTTCCCGACCTGATCATCACCAAACCAGCGGTGACCTGGGTTTGCCTCCGGTCTGTCAGGAGGTTGTGGCTTCTTTAAACAATCCGGAAAGTATGACTAAGTTGTCAGCTCATGGTTATATTTCTGCCAGCTGTATTCTTGGCAGAAAAGATGAGAATAACCGGGTTAATTTTGCCGTAACTCCAAAAAGTGACAAACTCTCACCTGTCTTATCCCAAAAGGGAAAAATTACTCCCATGGGCAAAGCCCTTTCCGATGAAACAGGCACCGTGGTTACACAAGACCATCTGGGCCGCACTGTCGCGGCGGCATATGTACCAATATCTTCTCTGAAATGGGCGCTGGTAGCTGAAATACCTATTGAAAACATCAAGAAGGACTTTGTTAGAGCTGCTTTTCTTTCGCTGTTGACTGCCTGTTTTCTTGTTGTTGCCGGCGTATTTCTTATGATGCGCCTATGGTTTTTCAGGTTAAGAAAAAGCCGACAATCTTCAGAAATGGCAGAGGAGGTCAGCCAGGTTAGTTCGGACGTTTCACCAGCGGTACGCTATGAAGATCAGAATGCCGTGATAGAACCTTCAGAGGCTCCATTGGATTACCAGCGTTTCATCAAAGACATGTGCTATAACAAGAAGGATTTGGCTATCAAACTGATCAATATGTTAGTTGATCAACGCGGTCCTCAGTTGCTGGGAGATCTTTCTGTGGCAATTGCCAAAAAGGATGCTGAGTCGATTAGTTCGATTTGCCATACCTTGAAGGGAACGGCCGCCAATATGTGTGCGAACAGCCTTTCAGAAAAGGCTGACGAGTTTAAACAAGTGGCCCAATGTGGTCAAGATGATAGATATGCCGGCCTTTTGGCCGACATCACAAAATCCTTTGATTCTATCGTAATATGGTGGCATTCGCAGGATAACGGCGTGACATAATTGTTTTTGAAATACTCAGGCTAATCCAGGTAGGCAGCCTTAAATAGTGTTTGGGTATAGGGATGTTGAGGGTTTGCGAAAATCTCCAGGGCATCTCCGGTTTCTATAATTTCACCTTCTTTCATTACCGCCAGGTAATTTGCTATCGCCTTTATTGCTCGCAAGTCATGGGTAATAAAGAGATACGTCATATTGAATTTTTTCTGTAAATCTTTTAAAAGATCAACAATCTGGGCCTGTATTGTCATGTCCAGGGCCGATGTCGGCTCATCAAGAACAATAAAATCCGGTTTCAAAATTATTGCTCGGGCGATAGCAACCCTCTGTCGTTGTCCACCAGAAAACTCATGTGGATATCGGTGCAGCATATCGGCTGAAAGACCAACTTCCAGAAGCGCCTTTAAGACCGCTTCCTTAATTTCAAGCGACTTCAGAGCAGGGAAGTGGACTTTCAGTCCCTCACCGATAATCTGAGCTATTGTTTGCCTTGGCGACAGTGATGAAAATGGGTCCTGAAAAACAAGCTGCATTTTTTTGCGCAGCCTGCGAAGCTGTTTACCCTGTAAATTGCTGATGTCCGCAGAATCAAATTCGATGGATCCAGTACTCTTGATCAAACGCAGGATGCTTAAACCTAATGTGCTTTTTCCGGACCCGGACTCGCCAACAATGCCAAATGTTGATCCTTTGGGGATAGTCAGAGAGACGTTCTTAACCGCCTTGAAACTGGTCTTTTTTCGGCCCAGAAAACTTGATGCAGAGGTGAACTGGACATTGATGTTTTTTAGTGAAATTAACGGGTCAGCCGAGGTAATCTCTTTGGGATGACCGTGGGGAATACTATCGAGAAGGTTTCTGGTATAGGTGTTGGCGGGCCTGGCAAAAATCGAAGCAGTGATCCCTGACTCGATAATTTCACCATCTTTCATGATATAAACAAAATCAGCGATGGATTTCACCATAGCCAGGTCATGAGTAATTAAGAAAACCGACATGCCAAGTTCAATCTGCAACTCTTTTATCATGGTAAGAATCTGGGCCTGCACCGTTACATCAAGGGCCGTAGTCGGTTCATCTGCGATAAGAAGGTTTGGACGACAGGCAAGCGCCATGGCAATCATTACCCGCTGACGCTGACCGCCTGATAATTGATATGGAAAGTCGTCAATTTTCAGGTGTGGATCAGCAATACCGCATCGCGCCAATAATTTAATCGATTTTTGTCTGGCCTCTTGTGGACTTATATCCTGGTGAACAAGAAAAGGCTCTATAATCTGGCTGCCGATAGAATAGACAGGATTTAATGAAGTCATTGGCTCCTGGAAAATCATAGCAATTTCATTACCACGCACCTGGCGGATTGCCGACTCATTAAGCTGTAATAGATTTTGGTTGTTAAAGAGGATTTCTCCAGAGTGTTCAACGTCGGCAACTGATTCCAGAAGACGAAGTATGGTCAGTGCGGTAATCGATTTTCCAGAGCCTGATTCACCGACAAGTGCTATGGTTTTACCAGCGGGTACTTGTAGAGAAATATCACGAACGGCAGGCATAACGCCGGTGTCCGTAGAAATTTTGATAGTAAGATTGTTAATGACTAGCATTTTTTATATTTTCCGTGGATCAAAAGCTTCCCGCAGGGCTTCGCCGATAAATATCAGAAGCACCAGTGTGCCAACAAGTACAAAAAAACTGCTCAGAGAGAGCCACCAGGCATCAATATTATTTTTCCCTTGTGCTAGAAGTTCCCCAAGACTCGGTGTTGGTGGCGGTACTCCTAAGCCCAGAAAGTCAAGACTGGTTAAAGCGAGAATGGCCCCGGACATACGAAAGGGCAGAAACGTAATGACAGGAGTCATGCCATTGGGCAGAAGATGTCGGAACATTATTGTTGTATTACCGACGCCAAGTGCTTTGGCAGCGGTGACATAATCCATGTTCCGGCCTTTTAGGAATTCGGCTCGCACATAGTCGGAAAGGCCCATCCATCCGAAAATAGAGAGAAGAATTAACAGCAGGGTGATACTGGGTTTGAATATGGATGAAAAGATAATCAGAAGATACAGTTCGGGCATTGACCCCCAGATTTCGATGAAACGCTGACAAATAAGATCTGTTTTTCCTCCGAAATAGCCCTGTATTGCTCCTGCAACAACCCCAATCAATGTTCCGAGAAAGGTTAAAGAAAAGCCAAAGAGAACAGAGAGTCTAAACCCGTAGATCAGGCGTGCCAGAACATCACGGCCCCGGTCATCTGTGCCGAGCAGATTGTCATAGGAAGGAGGGGAGGGGACAGGCTGATCCAGATTGTAATTAATCGAATCATAACTATGGGGGTTCAGAGGGAAAAAGGCGCTATTGGGAGGACGGGTGATTTTCTCCAGAATATAGGGGTCGCGATAGTCGGTTTCACTGTCGAAATCACCGCCGAATGTGGTTTCCGGATATGAAACAAAGATCGGGAAATAGTAACTCCCCTCATAAATAACAATAAAAGGTTTATCATTACTGACGGTTTCAGCGCCTAGGCTGATCACAAAAAGGACGAGAAAAAGGCAGAGGCTGTAAAAGCCTTTTTTATTGTGTTTAAAACGTCTCCATCGACGTAGAGTTAAACTATAGGAGGATGATTTCATAAGAGAAGATTACTCTACGCTTTCAAAACTGATTCGCGGATCAACCAGTACATAACTCAAATCAGAAAGAAGTCTGGCAAACAGACCGATAATTGTAAAGAAATACAGGGTTCCGAGAACGACTGGATAGTCGCGGTTCATTATCGATTCATAGGCGAGCAGACCCATACCGTCGAGGGAAAAAATAGTCTCAATCAACAGGCTGCCGGTGAAAAAGGCCGCGATAAATGATCCGGGAAACCCTGTGATTATTGGGATAATTGCATTACGAAAGATATGGCGGTATAAAACCTGATTTTCAGAAAGACCTTTGGCACGAGCGGTAATGACGTATTGTTTTCGTATTTCTTCCAAAAATGAATTTTTGGTAAGCAGCGTCATAACGGCTAGACTTCCTACCGTGCTGGAGACGATGGGGAGTACCATATGCCAGAGATAATCAAGAATTTTGCTGATCAAACTCAAATCAGACCAGTTGTCTGAAACCAGCCCCCGTAATGGAAATATGTTCCAAAAGCTGCCCCCTCCAAATAAAACAATGAGCACAATGGCGAGAACAAACCCGGGAATGGCATAGCCGATCAGAATGACAGTAGATGAAAAAACATCAAAGGTTGTGCCGTCCAGTACCGCTTTTTTTATACCTAACGGGATACAGGTGAGATACACAATAAAGAAACTCCACAGACCAAGGGACATGGATACCGGCAGCTTTGAAACAACCAGGGCGACCACTGATTTGTGATGGTAATAACTCATGCCGAAATCAAAGGTAAGATAGTTTTTCATCATAATAAAAAAACGCTGAACCGGTGGCTTATCAAAACCATACAGCGATTTCAGCTTATCCATGCGTTCCTGGTCCAGCCCCTCTCTACCGTGATAAAGAGATCTGCCTGAGCCGGCTTCTGCTGCTCTGCCGCTGCCTTCAATTTGTGAAAGCAGTCGTTCGACAGGGCCGCCTGGAACAAACTGCGTTACCGTAAAGGTGACCAGCATGACGCCAAAGAGGGTGGGGATCATGAAAAGCAGACGGCGAAGTATATATGTGGACATGGGGTTTGTTAATCAGTATAGGGGCTGATGGGCCTAGTCATTCTACCCAAATGAGCAGACTGGCGGGTTCAGCTGTTCCCGATATGTTGTTTTGCCAATTTGTTGGTTATTTATCTATCTGCCACCAGGTCATCAGCGCATCTTCCGGTTGGTAATATAAAGGCAGTGTTTCCGGTTTCCCAAACTTGTTCCAGTAGACAACCCGATGTCTGGCAACATACCAGTTTGGCACTACATAATAACCGTACCAGAGAACACGATCAAGGGCTTTACAGGCTGCTTCAAGTTCTGAGTATGATGTAGCATAAATGATCTTTTCTACAAGGGCATCAATGACCGGATCTTTTAAACCGATCAGATTGCGGGTTCCTGGCTGGTCTGCTGAAGATGAGTGCCAATAGCTGCGCTGTTCATTACCTGGTGATTGCGACTGTCCGAACACATTGACAACCATGTCAAAATCAAAACTTTTTATCCGTCGAGTGTACAGAGCCGGATCAATTGTTCTGTAGGTAGCTTCAATCCCAAGTTTTTCGAGATTGCGGACAAATGGGGCCATGACCCGCTCGAATGATGGAGAGGCAAGCAGAATTTCGAATTTGAATGGTTGCTCAGGTTGGGTGACTCTGGTGAGCCTGCCATCGGTAATTGTCCAACCCGCTTCGGCAAGCAGTCGTTTTGCCTTTCGTAAATTGCCGCGAAGAGTGTTTGGAGGCTGGGTGCTGACAGGAGTTAACGGTTGAGTGAAGACTTCGGTCGGCAGATTGTCTTTGAAGGGGGTTAAATAGCTGAGTTCTAATCCTTTTGGTAAACCAGTCGCTGCAAGCTCAGAATTACTGAAATAACTGTTAGTCTGGGTGTATTGGCTGAAGAATAACGTTTTGTTGGTCCACTCAAAATCGAAAGCAAGGCCAATTGCCTGGCGAACTCTTCTATTTGAAAACAGTGGTTTTCGGATGTTCATGACAAAGCACTGCATGCCGGCATTGTTCTTATGGTCAAGATACTCTTTAATAATCTGATGTGACTCAAATTTTTTACCAACAAGATCACGGGCCCATTGTTTGGCTATGTTGACAGGCATAAAATCAAAATCACCAGCCTTAAAGGCCTCCACGGATACGAGCTGATCGCTGTAATATTTGTACGTGATTGTATTGAAGTTAAACATATTCTTGCGGGTGGGGTGGTTTTCGGCCCAGTATTTCGGATTTTTTCTATAAGAAATGGATTTTCCAGGAATAATTTTATCAACAATGTACGGTCCGCTGCCGATTGGCGGGTTTAGATCTTGATCTGCAAAAGGGTGCTTGGAATAATAGGCTTCCGACAAGACAGGGAGTTCGCAGGCAATGAGATGAAGCTCTCTGTTCTTTTTAGCAAAATAAAAGCGAATCGTCCGGTCATTAATGATTTTTGCGTGGGTAATGTCGCTAAAATACGACTGGTAAAAAGGGTGCGATTGTTCACTTTTCAAGGTTTTCAGAGAGAACAGTACGTCATCTGCCGTAATTTTGCTGCCGTCGGAAAAGCGGGCTTTCTCATCAAGAGTAAAGGTGACACTAAGGCCATCATCAGCAAGAGCAATATCTTTTGCGATCAATCCGTATTGAGAAAATGGTTCATCTAGGCTGCGTACTGCCAAGGTCTCAAAGACAAAACTGCCAAGTCCGGCCGCAGCCGTTCCCTTTAAAATAAATGGGTTCATCGTATCAAAGCTGCCAAGATCGTGGAGGACAAGATTACCTCCCTTAACCGCCTTACTCGAAGTGTATTCAAACTGGTCAAATCCTGCCGGATATTTTAATACACCATCAATACTGACAGCATGGGCGGCAATCGCCTGGCAGGGGATAAGAAGCAATAGCAGCGTACTGAGTAAAACAGGAATATTTGAGGGACAAATTCTACGCATAATGTGGGCTCCGCAAACTTATTGTGGTCGTTAGGTATTTGTAATATTACATTGAAGTTAGGCGATATTTAATGTGTGGTTGTTGTCGAATGGTCAAAGTCTGACTCGTTGTATCCATATTGACTTTATTTTTGGCCGTATGAATGGTATAAAATAAAATTTTCCAAGTTTCAGCCTGAAATATTAAATACATTCATTATTTATAATTATTTGTGCATCACATCTGGGCTAATGGTGTACTTCCCCCAAGGAATTTTTACCATATAACTTAAGTAAACAAACCTTATTTAAATAGACATTGGAGAGCAATAAGCATGGGCAAGACCATTACTGAAAAAATATTTGATTCTCATCTTCG
>Ga0102953_1000014_pt1 | contig 101571 bp, 80 predicted proteins | sample SalPon2A_C_D2_MG_FD_78509 | JGI IMG/M metagenome (GOLD analysis project Ga0102953, IMG submission 78509) | Soil microbial communities from South San Francisco under conditions of wetland restoration - Salt Pond MetaG R2A_C_D2_MG | ecosystem: Environmental > Terrestrial > Soil > Wetlands...
ACCCTGATGAGCCTGCATTCGAGCAAGGGGCTGGAGTTTCCGGTGGTCTTCCTGGTCGGCCTGGAAGAGGAATACCTGCCCCACAAGAATTCCCTCGACAGCGGCGACGTCGAGGAGGAGCGGCGCCTGTGCTACGTCGGCATCACCCGCGCCCGGCAGCGACTGGTGCTGTCGGGGGCCCGTCAGAGGCGTCGCTTCGGCAAGATGCAGCTGCGGACCCCGAGCCGTTTTCTCGAGGAGATCCCCGGCGACCTGCTCGACCGGCGCAGCAGCGAAGCTCCCAAACCGGTCAGCGAGGAAGAACAGGACAAGATGGCGAGCAGTTTTTTCTCCGGCATCAGTGCGATGCTGGAGGATTGAGCGTCCCGGTCCTCCCCCCAGCGATCGGGCAGGAAAATTTTCCTTGCCGATTGAAATCCCCGAACCCTTGTTTATAATTTTCCGACTGATTCCTTCCGGAGGGGGGTGCGCCCGCCATGAGATTATTTCCGTGATCCTTTCCGGATGGAAAGGCTTTTTTCGATAAAATTCCCTTGTTCCATCCGGGGATGTCTCCCGTCCCGGCTCCAATCGGCGTTGCCGGGCAGTCTTCCCTGCCATTTCAGGAGGTACGATGAAAATGCGAAAGCAACTGACACGATTATTGTTGGGTGCGCTTTGCGCCCTGCTGGTGCCGCCCCTTTTTGCCACCGCGGCGGAGCTGGAGTTCACCTCCGATACCCTCGTCCGAGGCTTCGAACGGGACACGGTATCGGAAGAGGATGCCCTGGTTTTGCCCGCCTACGAATACCTCCGGGTCAACGCGGGCGAATCGGGTGAGCCGGGCCTTTCGTTTCATCTCTATGGCTGGGGACGCTGGGACGCCGCCGACAATGACTACTTCGACGACCAGACGGCCGGCGAGATCCTCTACGGCTATCTCGACTACAGGGGAGAAGAAGCCAATTTCATGGCCCGTTTCGGTCGCCAGTATGTCTTCGAAGGCGTGGCCAATGAAGCGATCGACGGCCTGCGTCTGAGTTCCGATCTCGGAAAATATTTCCAGGTCTCCGCCTATGCCGGACAGCCCGTTTCCCTCGACAGCACGGACGGTCGCGACGGCGACATTATCTATGGCGGACGCCTCGGCCATCGCATGCCCGCCCTCTACGATGTCGGCGTCTCCTACAAGCTGATCGAAAACGACGACGATACCGCCGAGGAATTCGTCGGCGTCGACCTCGGCCTCTACCTGCCCGGCAATGCGGTCCTCTCCGGGTCTTCCTCCTACAACCTGGAGACGGAAGGCTGGGGCGAGCATTCCTACTCCCTCCGCTTCAACCTGGCCGGCCTCAATATCCGACCCTACTATGAAATGTTCGAGTACGAGGATTACTTCGGCACCGGGGCCAACAGCGCCAACCCCTTCCGCTTCCTCGCCGGCACCGATGAGGAGTTGACGATCGTCGGCGCGGATGCGACCTGGGCGCCCCTGGCAAGCTGGGATTTCGCCGCCAAGGTCAAGAACTACGACTACGACGTCCGCGATGACTCCTCCCAGTATTACGCCCTGCTGGCGAGCTGGCATGGGGAGGACCTGCCGGAGATCGGCGGCGAAGCCGGTTTGATGGACGGCGATTCGGATGAGAACAAATATTACCTGCTGCGGGCCTACACCTACTGGGACAGCCTGCCCGAGGCCCTGCCCCTCGCATTCATTTCCGGCGATGTCGTCTGGGTCAAGTACGACCGGGAAATATTCAACGAGGACAGCTCGCTGTTCGTCTCTCTCGGGATCGGTCAGCGTTTCCTGGATGATTCCCTGGCGTTGAAACTGTCCGGCGACTACAGCAGCGATCCTTACTTCGACAACGACCTGCGTGGCTTGCTGACGCTCAGTTATCACTATGGCCGCACTCTGTAACCCCGAGCATTCCAATTATCGATAGGAGCATGAAGATGTCCAAAAAGAGCACGGCATATACACTGACGATCGCGTTGGTACTGGTCACGCTTGCCGCCTGCGCCTCCATGGAGGGAAGCTATACCCTGACGGGGAAGCATCCCTCGGCCGAGGAGCTGGGCATGAAGCCGATGACCTGCACCGAGTGTCACGAAGCCAGCGGCGAGGCGATTCCCTACGGCCGGTTCGTGCATACCCCCTTCTTCGCCGACAACCACCGCCAGGAAGCCTACCAGTACGAACAGGTCTGCAACTCCTGCCATCAGTCCAGCTTCTGCAACGATTGCCATGCCACCAGGGTGGAGCTGAAACCATCCATCAGGCATCAGACGGATACCGACCGGCGCATGCCCCATCGCGGCGACTACCTGAGCCGGCACCGGATCGACGGTCGCATCGACCCGACGTCCTGCTTCCGTTGCCACGGCAATCCTAAAAATTCGCAGACCTGCGCCCGCTGCCACGGGTAGGAATCAAGGGAGGATCGAATGATACGAAAATTTACCCTGTTGATGGTTCTCGGCCTGGCTCTTCTCGGCTACGGCTGTTCCGACGGAAACTCCAGTGCGCCAATTGCCGGGGCGGCGCATCCGAGCGACTGGATCGTAAACCATGATACGGCGGCGCTTGCGGTAGCTGGTTTCGCCGACTGCATCACCTGCCACGGCACCGACCTGAAGGGCAGCGGAGATGCGGTGAGCTGTTTCAGCTGCCACCTTTTCAATGACGCGCCCCCCTTCAGCATCCACCCGGACTGGACCGACCCCTACACGGAACACCGCGCTTTTGCCGCCCCCGAGGGGAACGAGGGCTATCCTTCCTGCGCACTCTCCGCGTGCCACGGGACCGACATTCGCGGCGGGACCGCCGGCCCGAGCTGTTTTTCCGCCACATTCGATGGATTGGCCTGCCATGCCGACGGTCCGGTTCTGGTCCCCCATCCTATTGACGGTACCTATTTCGACCCGGCCAACCACGGTAAAGATGCAAAGGCCGACCTGACCTCCTGCCAGGCATGCCATTCCGATAATCCGACTGGCGGCCCGGGGAGCAACCCGCGCTTCAATGTGGGAATCGACAAGGTCGGAGGCAACGGTTGCGAGCCCTGCCACGGCCAGGGTTACGCTCATCCCCAGGCCTGGGCCGGACCGAACGCCACCTTCCACTACTCGGCCGGCAATATTCAAAATGCCTGTACCCTGTGCCACGGAGCAAATCTGGACGGTGCTGGCGGTGTCGGTATCAGCTGCCTCGGTTGCCATGCCGAGACAACAAACCTCACCCTCGACTGCGCTTTCTGCCACGGTTTTCCTCCCGACGGCTCGGCGGACCTCGATGTGCCGACACCGGTACCGCACGGCAACGTTGCCGATATCTCTCTGCACGATGACTGCATCATCTGCCATGGCATGAAGGAAACTGCCACCGGAGGGTCCTTCTCCACTGTTTCCGCCTATGCCCTCTTCGACAAGGCCAATGACATCAACGGCGACCACTGGGACGGCAACATCAATATGAGTGGCGACGCCGGATACAACGAAAACAATTTCGGCTGCGACGCGGCCGGCTGCCACGTCAACGATGCCGCGCATCAGCTTTCCGATTCCGGTCTGCCGGTGGAGCTGGGGGCCTATGGAAGCGGCGGCGGTGGCGGCGCCGTGCCGCACCCCCTGGACGGCACCTATCTCGACGGCGCCAACCACGGTCCGGACGCCAAAGCCGACCTGACGATCTGCCAGGCCTGCCATTCCGACAATCCGGCCGGAGGCCCGGGGACCAACCCGCGTTTCAATGTCGGTATCGGCAACGCCGGCGGCAATGGGTGCGAGGGCTGCCACGGGGTGAATTACGCCCATCCCCAGACCTGGGCCGGTCCCGCCAATGATGTCTTTCACTACCAGGGCGGCAATATCGACAATGCCTGTACCCTGTGCCACGGTGTCGACCTTGACGGGGTCGGCGGCGTCGGCATCAGCTGTCTGAACTGCCATGCCGAGGTCGCAACCTTCGCCCTCGACTGCACCGCCTGCCACGCCTATCCTCCGGACGGGACCACCCCCGAACCTCGGGTCGCGGATCTCGGCGGGCAACTGGTTGCCCACGGGGGGGTCGCTGGCGTGGCCCTGCACGACCAGTGCGCCATCTGTCACGGCGTCAAGAGCAGCGATGCTCCGACCAGCGGTGCCCTGACGCCCAACGCCAACTACCGGGCTTTCGATCCCCTCACCGGCACCATCGGCGACCACTGGAACGGCCAGATAAACATGAACGGGCCGTCACCGGACACCGGCGCCGGCTACAACGAGACCGATTTCGGCTGCGACAACGCCGGCTGTCACGCCAACGACGCCGACCATCGGCTTTCCGATTCCGCGCTGACGGTTCAGTTCGGCGACTACGGTTCGGCCGGCGCGCCCCATGCCCTGGACGGGACCTTCCTGTCTCCCGCCGAACACGGAGCCACCGCCAAGGCCGACCTGGCCAGCTGCAAGGCCTGCCACGGCGAGGCGACCGACACCAATCCGCGTTACAATGTCGGCATCAACAGCATCAGCGGTACCGGCTGCGAAGGCTGCCACAACGACCAGACGGCCCATCCCTCGCAAGGTACCCTGATGACCGTCCCGCGTGAAGTCGTTCAATGGTACGATGTCGACTTCCGCCACAGCACCGGAGCCAAGGCGACCTTCGCCACCGCCTGCGGCGTCTGTCACCCGGGCATCGGCGGCGCCGGAACGGTGGGCCCCGCCTGCACCAGCTGCCATGTGGCCAATCCGGTGGTCAACAACAGCGGCTGCGTCTCATGCCACAACCTGCCGCCAAACGGCGGCGGTATTGCCGGCAATGTTCGACCGAATCGCAATGGTCGTCACAGCGAAGGTGCGCACGGAGTGACCTGCGATACCTGCCATGGCGCCGGCTACGGGCCGGGTAACGCCAACCACTTCGACAAGAGCATGCCGGCCACGGTGATTATGACCGGCGACGGCGCCGGTATCACCGCCACGCAGACGGCAACAAACACCACCTGCACCGGCAGCTGTCATGGAAAAGGTCACAATTTTACCTGGTATTAAGCTTGCGGCGACGGACTCGGCCCTAGCGCCGTTCGCTCCAATATTCCGACTCTTTTCAGCGGGACCTTCGGGTCCCGCTTTTTTTGAAAAAATTTGTTCCCGCCTGCTTGCAGTCTTTTGGGGCCGTGTTAGACTTTGTGCCGTCTGTCCCTCTTTTTGGTCGCTAAAACGGATACTTCGCAAAATCGTTTGTTCGATGGAGCGTGTTTTGCCTGGGGGTTCCGTGTTCATTGTGTAGTTGGGGGACTGAAGTTGTCAGCACTTATTTGTATGTGCCGACACCTCAATTCACCACCCCACTAATAAAATTAAACTGTTGATTGATTCGGAACATCCCTTTAGTTCCGATGTCTTATTGTATTGCTTGAGGGAAGGTTTGCTCACAGGGGAGGCATCGTTCCCGGCTCAAGAAATCCCCCCAAACAAAAAAGGAGGATCAAGGCATGGAAAGAAGAATGGGATTCTGGTTCAAACCGATTTTTGTGGGGCTGCTTTTAGCGGTCCTGGCCCTGGCGGGCTGTGAGGGCGATGATGGTGATAGAGGTCCGGCAGGCCCAGCTGGTCCGGCGGGGGAAGGAATTGCCTTGGAGGACCAAATTGCAGCAGGCGACCTGACCGCCGATGATGTCACCCCGATGAATCTGATACTTGATCTTACTCAGACGGTGTCCTATAATTCGGCGAACGGCGCCCTGACGGTTCATTTCTTCCTCACCGACGAGGACGGCGACGGCGTCGATGTCACCCAGGACGCCTACGAACTGCGCGTTTACGTGGCCGAGCTGATCCCCGCCGAGCCGATCGTTGCCGGGGCCGTCGATCCGGGCCCCGCCTGGGACCGGCTGATCTTCGAGAGCGGCACGCCCGCCGCCGATGACCCTCTGCCGGGCACTCTGACCCTCGTTGACGCGGCAACCGGCGAGTACAACTATGTCCTGGACGCTGCCCTGCCGACTTCCGACAATGTTCAGCGCGTTACGATGCGCGCCCGGTGGCGCTCCAGCGCGAGAGACGTGAACGGGGAGCGGGTCGTATTCGCCAACGCGGTCAACGCCCACTACGATTTCCTGCAGTCCGATCCCGGCACGCCCCTCGCTTCCTCCGGCGCCGACATGGTCTCCACCGCCGCCTGCGAGTCCTGCCACGGCGACCGCATCGGCGACGTCGGCCACGGCGGCGGCTACACCCAGGTCACGACCTGCAACAACTGCCACAACCTCAACTATCTTTCTTCTCAGGGAGATTCCCTGGAAGCCGACTTCGCCTACCTGATCCACCGCATCCACGATGCGGGAACCTTCGAGGAAATCACGGGTCACGGAAGTGACGTACCGATCGACTTTTCCGAGCTGACCTATCCGCAAAACATCTACACCTGCAGCAAATGTCACGATGGCCCAGACGCCGACGTGACCTACATGTACCCGACCCGCAGGAACTGCGGCTCCTGCCACGACGAGGTCGACTTCGAAACCGGCGCGAATCATCCCGGCGGCATTGCCGTTGATGACGCGGGCTGCAACATCTGCCACCCCGCAGCGAGCATCACGGCTGCCCACATGCCGATTCCCGACTCGTTGTTCGATGCCAGGAATGTCTCCGAGTTCGACGTCACCATCGACATGGAGGCTCCCGCCAACGGTGAATTCTACGAGGCGGGCGAAACCCCGCTGGTCACCGTGACCCTGGTCGACACCGCCACCGGACTTCCGGTCGCCTCGGCGGTCTACACCACGGCCCAGGACGGCGTAGGCGCCGCAGGCAATCTTACTGCAGGCCTGTCGGAGGCCAACCTTTTCGTCTTCGGCCCGCGCGCCGAGGCGGTACCGGTGTTCACCACCGGCTCGACCACCGATCCCGTCACCCCGGGCACGCAACAGGGCCACCCGCTGTTCGTCGGCGGGGCGGATCTCCAGGTCATGACCGATGTCGACGGCTTCAAGTACGAGCTGCTCGCAATCCCTGCCGACGCGACTCCGGGAACCTACATGGTTCGCTTCGAAGCCGCTGATTACGGGGCCGTTGATGACGTGGATTACCAGACCCATTCCAGCGCTCTTATCACCTTCCAGGTCGGGACCGCCACTGAGGAGCCGAAGGTTTCCGGCGAAGCCTGCGTCGACTGTCATGGTGCTACAATCATGCATCTGGAAGGCGCCCATCCGCACCATGCGCCGTTCGACACCGACCATTGTCTGGGCTGCCATGACCTGTCCCTCAACTATGCCGAGTACATCGGCAACCGGGCCCACGCGATCCATAGGGCGAGCGCTACCGGCGACCTCCACGGCAGCAGCCGTGTCTGGACCGACGTGACCTTCCCCCGGCCGGCCAACAACTGCACCACCTGTCACACCAACCTCGAAGCTGACACCCCGGTCTGGAGAACCCCCTACATGGCGGCCTGCGGCGGTTGCCACGGTATCAATCCGGACGCGGTGCCGGCCGACTTCCCGGGTGCCGATCCGGCTCAGATCGAAGCCGAAGCCGGCGCCGCCCAGCACATGTTAAATAATGGTGGCGTGCCGGATGTTTCGGCTGGGGGATTTGTTAATTTCCAGTGCGTGGTCTGCCACGGCGAAGGACGGATCGCCGATCTCGTCGAAACCCATCAGCTCATTCGGTTCCGGGCGCAACCGGCAGACCCGAATGAATAAGTCATGAAGAACGAATGAGTTTTCTGATGATCATGGACTGAATCGGACTTATTTATCAGACCGGTTCAAACTTTCAGCCCCCGCTTCGGCGGGGGCTTTTTTTTGCTCATTCGATGAATATTTAAACGCATGGGAACTTTTTCCGGCGCGGAGGAAACTGCCTGGTGAAAGGGGGGGCAGTAATGCCGGTACGGCCATCGGCACAACTTGTGCTAGAAAAAGTCTTTTTACGGCAGTCACTTTCTGCCATTCCAGAGCCAATCCTCATGACTCTCGTCGAAGTGTAGCCCATCCTGGAAGCATCCTTTCCGGGGAGTTTCCGGAATTCCAGAAGCTTCGATTTCTTCGGTGAAGGACGGTTTCGCCGTCCAGCGAAAACGCCAAGGCAGGCGAACTTTTGCGCGATTAGGCGAGGTTTGGTCTGCCGATCTGCATGGTAAGGGAGCCTGGGCGGCTTCAAGGCTCTGATTTTTCGATGCTCTTTTTGAACAGGAATATGTTGTGAATCTAACCAGACTCCCTCTCAGGGGAAAACTCTCCCTTTTCGTAATCTTCTTTTCAGTACTTCTTTTTTGCTGCGGCCTTCCCCCTGCCGCCGGCGCGGCGAAAAATCCTTCCTGTGTTACAAGCCGCTGCCATGACGGGATGGGCAAGGAAAAATACGTGCATGGCCCGGCCGCGACCGGCGACTGTAGCTTCTGCCACGAGCCGGTCGGCGAGCATGAATTCAAGCCCATCCAGGACGTGGAAAGCCTCTGCTACCAGTGCCATGACCGGGCCGCGCGGAAAGCGTCCGTTCACCCTCCCGTTAAGGAGGGGCTCTGCACGGAGTGCCACGACCCCCATCAGTCGCCCAACAGGTTTCAACTGCGGGCCGCCGGAGAAGAACTCTGTTTCCTCTGCCATGACAGGACCCCCCTGGTCGGCAAGAAGTACGTTCATTCTCCGGTCGCCTTCGGCGGGTGCAGTTCCTGTCACGACCCTCATCAGAGCGATTTCCCCAAGATGCTGATCGCCCGGGGCAACGATGTCTGCTTTGCCTGCCACACCGACATGGAGGAAGAAGCCGGGGAGCGGAAGTTCACCCACGGACCCGTGGCGAACGGGTGCGTCAACTGTCACAGCCCGCACAGCGCCGATTTCGAGAACAATCTCTTCGCCGATCCCAAGGAAGGACTCTGCTTCTCATGTCATGAGAACAAGAAAACGGAGGTTGAGAACGCGACGGTCAAACACCGGGCTCTGACCACCGGTCGGAAATGCCTGGCCTGCCATGATCCCCACTTCTCGGACAATGCAAAACAGCTGATCATGGCGCCGATGGATCTCTGCCTGAAATGCCATTCCCGGGAATACGTTCGGGGCGAAAGGCGGGTGGCCAACATGGCCGAGGTCCTGGAGAACAACCAGTATAAGCACGGTCCGATCCTGGAGAAGGATTGCTCCGGCTGCCACAACCCTCACGGCTCCGACAATTTCCGTATCCTGCGCGCCAACTTCCCCCCCCTGTTCTACAGCGGATACGATCCGAAGAACTACGAGCTCTGCTTCATGTGCCATGAAAAAGACCTGGCGGCGGAGGAGTGGACGACGACTCTGACCGGATTCCGCAACGGGGAGCAGAACCTTCATTTCGTCCACGTCAACAAAAAAGTCAAGGGACGGACCTGCCGGGCCTGCCATGACGCGCACGCAACCAACAATCCGCGGCATATCAGGGACAGCGTGCCCTTCGGCAACTGGAGTCTGCCAGTCGGGTTCACCAAAACCGAAACGGGCGGCCAGTGTCTGCCCGGCTGCCATCAGATGTTTACCTACGACCGTGAGAAGCCGGTCGACAACCGCCAGTAAAAGGCTGCAGCGATGGCTCTCGGAAACTCAAAACCCCGGATACCTCTGATCCTATTGGCCCTGATGGCGATCCTTGCCGCCCCTGCCTGGAGTGCCGACGATACCGCCGCCCACCCTGCGGCCGGTAAAACGCCGGTCGCCAAATGGAAACTCGAGACGGAAAAAGGGTATAAGCAGCTCTCTGCGGGAGATGCCGCGGCAGCGCTTCACTCCTTCGATGAAGCGCTGCGCCTGAACCCACGGGCCGCCGCAGCCAAAACCGGGAAAGGGGCGGTTCTGTCCCGCCAGGGAAACCTGCGGGAGGCCGAACGGCTGCTCAGAGAGGCCCTGACGCTCAACCCCGACCCGACCCGGACCCATTACGAACTCGGCCTGATTTACCAGAAGCGGGGGGATTTCGAGCAGGCCGTGACCGAATTCAAGGAGGGGATCGAAAAATATCGGGAAAACCATCCATGGCTGAATCGGTGAGGAGTGAGGAGTGAGGAGTGAGGAGTGAGGAGTGAGGAGTGAGGAGTGAGGAGTGAGGAGTGAGGAGTGAGGAGTGAGGAGCTGCATCCCATAAGCACGGCAAAACGACCCCGCTGATTCAGACAACAGAATAATTGCTTCAGGGTATCTACTTCGCTCAAGTAAATGAGGTGCTAAACCCGCCGATAAAAAATCGTGCAAATAAATTTCCTGGTTTTCAGTCCTTCCCTTGCACACTTTTCAAAGCAGACCTTTATGAAGCCATCAATCAAATCTTCTTTTAAAAGGCGCTTTCTCCTGGCGCTGCTGGCGGCGCTGGCCGGGGTATTGTTCCACCCCCCGGCGGGAGCGACCCTGCAGGGGCTGCGGATCGGCGCGGAGGCTCCGGACTTCCACCTGAAATCCCTCGCCGGGAAAACGGCCGGTTTCGCCGACCTGCACGGCGAGAAGCTGACCATCGTCCTTTTCTGGTCTACCTGGAGCCGCAACTCGGAGGCGGCCCTGACCAGGCTGGAGACGCTGTACCATCAGTACCGGGGAAAGGGCCTCGGTGTCGTCGCGATCAACGCCGACGGCCAGACCCTGTCGCCCGAGGCGGAGGCCGATATCCTCGCCACCGCGAAGCGCCTGAAGCTCGAATATCCGCTGCTGCTCGACGACCGCCTGCGGACATTCGACGATTTCGGCGTCATCGCCCTTCCGACCATGGTGGTCCTGGGCCCGGATCGGACCATCCGTTACGAGATGTCCGGATTCCCGCTCGTCGGGGTCGAGGACCTGGTCGATTTCGTCGAGGCGACCCTCGAAGGGCGCAGCCTGACGCCCCAGGTTGCGAAAAAGACCGGTTACCAGCCAAATCCCAAAGCTCTCCATTTTTTCAACATGGGCCGCAAGACGCTGAAATCCCGCCGCATGATCGATGCGGCCGAGATGTGGTTCAGGAAGGCCGTCGAGGCCGACGACGGCTTCGTCGAACCCCGCCTCGGCCTGGGCCGCTTCTACCTTGCCCGGAAGGATTTCGCCAGGGCCGCCGAACAGTTCTCGCAAGTGCTGGCGCTGGAGCCGGACAATGTGGTGGCCCTGTGCGAAAGCGCGATGCTGCTGGCCGCGAAGGGCCAGGTTGCGGAAGCCGAAGCCCTGCTGGTCAGGGCGAAGCAGAAAGACGGCTATTACACGCCCGCCTATTACTACCTCGGTTACCTCAAGGGCCGGGGCGGCGCCCTGGATGAGGCCCTCGGGCTCTTCGACCGGGCCCTTCAAATCAACCGGTCTTCTCCCGACATCCATATCTACATGGGCCGGATGTATGAAGAGCGGCAGGAGCCCGAGCAGGCCGCCGAGGCCTACCGCAGGGCGCTCGAAGCCCTGCTGGGAGGCACCTGACCCGGGTGCGGCAACGACCCGCATTTCCGATCTGACCGCCGTCGGGGCGACTCCGCGCGGCGCGACAATTTTCACGGCACGTCTTGCCCCGCTTGCCCGTCCCGGGCATATCGCCGATGCAGACCCCGCTTCCCTCCATCAGGCGCCATTCCGGCCTGTAAGGCAGGGCTGCCCGCCGCCAGACCACTGGGGGGGCAGCTCAGCCGGCCCTAGACAAATTTTAAGTGAAAACGAACAGTTGGATGTGTCGTCGAGGGCCTTGGCGGGGCGCGGCGGTCTTTACGCGAAAAGGCCGGGAAGGGCTGGGTGGTTTAACAATATGCAGGCCTTGAGCTTCTCTGGCGAACGGAAGCGAACCGAAGATTTCATGAGTGCGCAAGTGCGCACCTGTACCATGTTCATGGGCACAAGTTGCCGGATTCGCGGATGTTTTTAAAAGGCAGGGCAGGGCCGGCGCGATGGCTCGAAGCGATTTCGACCAGCGGGATTGAGGGGTTGGCACAGGCGTTGCTAGCTTAAGGTGACGCAAGCCCGGCGCCGGTACGAATCGGCAGCCTGAACGCAAGACATAAAAATCAACTGCCAAAGGAGGTGATGAAAGGAAAAGCTTAGTGTAGCACCGGGTTCTCCCCTTCCGGATTTCGGGGGGCCGGCCCCAACCTGCCACATGGGGAAAAGGAGAATGGGTTTTACAGGCTCAAGTTGTACAAACAATCATTGGACCAAATGGAGGAAAAACGAAAATGAAGAAGATGATCGCACTTGTTGCCGGCCTGCTCATCGCTATGCCGGCCATGGTCTTCGCAGCGCAGGGTATCGTCGGCGACTGCTCTGACTGCCACACCATGCACAACAGCCAGAATGGCGCGCCCGTTGCCGAGGTCGGCACCTCCGGTACCGTCAGCGCCAGCCCGCTGCAGAACCTGCTGAAATTCGACTGTATCGCCTGCCACGCGAACCCCGACGCCACCGGGAAACTGCTGACCATGCCTGGCGGCAGCGTCGTTCCCCAGGTCTCCCAGCCTTCCGATGACAACCTGGCCGCCGGTAACTTCCGTTACTCCACCGAAGATCAGCGTCATGGCCACAACGTCATCGACCTGACCCCCGCCGATGACTCCAACGCCGGCGTGGTCGGCTCCTCCGAATTCGGTGCCCCCCCCGGAAACGCCCATGCTGACCATCATGGTCTGGAAGACGGCGTCTTCTCCGTTTCCACCGCTTTCGACCAGTTCACCTGCGCCGGCGCCCGCGGCTGCCACGGCACCCGCTCCCAGATGCTCTCCGGCGACACCGGCGACTACGATGGCAACGCCTCCACCGCCAACACCTGGGAAGGTACCCGCCGGACCGGCATCGCGGCTATCAGCGGCGCCCACCACAATAGCTATGACGGCGCCAAGACCAGCGTCGGCTACAACAGCCATGCTGTCGACGGTTTCGATCCCGCCGTCCATGACGGTCAGACGGTTGCCGACGGCTACCGCTTCATCCCGGGCCTGAAAGGCTACGGTAACGAAGCCGCCCGCTGGCAGAACGTCGATGCCTCCAGCCACAACGAGTACTATGGCGATGCGGCTGGCGAGTCCGTCGGCGACGGCGCCGGCTGCGGCGTCTGCCACATCCAGGACGACGTCAACGGCGGCGTGAAGTCCCGCGCGGCCCTGGGCTCCACCCTGCGTGTGCCGAACAACTCCATGAGCGGCTTCTGCGCCACCTGTCACGGTGTCTTCCACTCCATGGGCAGCGAGAACGGCACCAGCGGCGCCTTCCTGCGCCACCCCTCGGACTGGGTCATTCCTGAGAGCGGCGAGTATGCTGCCTACAATACCTATGACATCACCGCTCCGGTCGCCCGTCCGTCCGTCTACACCGCGGCCAGCTCCACTGTCACCGGCGATACCGACATGGTCATGTGCCTCTCGTGCCACGAAGCCCATGCTACCCAGTATGACTACATGCTGCGCTTCAACTACACCTACGACGGCACTGGTGCCATGCAGGCCGGTGCTTACGGGACCGTTGGCGCTGCCACTGCCGAAGGCGGCTGCCTGGCCTGCCACACCGAGAAGGGTGTCCTGCCGGGGAACCGGTAATCATGTGCTAAGCGTCCTATTCAGTGAGGCGCCTGTCGCCTCCATGACGTGACCGTTGGCTGGTATCCGGTGCGCAGAGCGCACCGGATACCAGCCTTTTTTATTTTCGGGCCTATAACCGAAAAGAAGGTTCCATGCATTTTCTCACGCAAAACCGCGAAGATCGCGAAGGAAAAACATGACGTGTGCTCCGATTCTCTTCGCGCCTTGGCGTCTTCGCGTGACACCTTTGTTTTGGTTATGGTTCTGTTTATTTTTGGCTCGGGGGTGTGAAATGCAAAAGTTGGCTGGAAAACTATCTTGATTGGAGCTCGCTTTTGCAGGGAGGATCCCGCCGCTCTCACGGGCCACCCTGTGGCCATTAAAGCGCCCGAGTACGGAATGTGCATCTGCACAGTCTGGATCCGCGAGATATCATCCTTAAAATTTCCTTTCCGCACGTTTATTTTGTTGTAATAACACGCTATTCTGGAATCCGCCGCTGGCCGCTGGATCGGTTCAGTTATTTCACCGGTCGTTACCGAAAAGCTGGTGAGGATGGAGATGGCAAAATTTCCATCCGCCATAAGCGGTCTCTTTATTTTTCAGGGGCTTTTCGACGGTTGCCGCAGGCTTTCCGGCTGGCAGGACAAAGTGGCCCAATGATTGCTTAATTAAATGTTCGGCGGGGGATGACGACATGCTGCCTGAAATGTGAAGCCCTGAACAGACCCGCGGCGTTTTGCCTCAATCGGAAGGGAAGGGGTGGGTCAGCCCACCGCATCAGCACCTGCCCATGTTCATATCGACCGGCCAAGGCCGACAGGCTATTCTTGTTCTGTTCCTGCTGATCCTCTCTACCGGGACCGCCTCAACGACTTATGCACTGAACTTCAACGCATTCTGGACCTACAGGGAAAAGGGTGTGGAGGGCGTCGATACCACAAGACAGTTCCAACAGACCTATCGGCTTGGCGCAGGCCCCACCCTGACCTTTCAACCGACCCGGGCGATTTCAGCCCGATTCTTCCTGGACTATTCCAGAATTCAGCAGAACCAGGGTAAGCAAAGGGGGTGGGTGACCATCGACAGGTTGACTCCGACTGCGGCAATTAGCGTGGTCAACGATATTTTTGCCGCTAAATTGAGCGGATACGTCACGCAAACCCGCCTCTCCAATTCGTCGAGCAGGCCTACGGACCGCAGTTGGGATGCGTCTATTGGCAGTTCGTGGCAGATCCCTTTTTGGCCCTCCCTGGGATTCTCTTACGGGGAGCGGACGGAAGAGAATAGGGGCACCGGCCTGGTAAACGAATCGGGGAACAGAGAAAAGCACACCGGAATCTCAGTCAATTGGGATCTGCTCCTGGCCCAACTCTTCTACCAGTATAACCGCACCGAGGCGGAGGATTTCAGCAGCGGCAGCTTGCGAGAAGCCAGGACGCACTTTGGTCGAATGGAGACCGGCGGGCGATTCTGGGAAAACCGGTTCCAGTTCAATCTTTCCCAGCAAGTTGCGTATTCCTATCAGGATCTCTCCATCGGGGCCCTTCAAGACGGTACCTTCGACCAAAAACTGGTGGCGGAATCCCTATCTTCGGCGGTGACCGATCCGCAAGTATTGAATGATCCCCCGGAAGGTCAGTCCTGGGGGGACGACGAAGTGGATCTGGCGACCAACCCGGTGCTCGGCAACGGTGTGCTCAACGACACCGGGGCGCTGGATGTCCCTCCGGACCGGCGCCTTCACCTTGGTGTCAGCTTCAGCTTTGACCAGCAGGTCGATACCGTGCGAGTTTATCTCCATCCCCTTACACCGCTCTCTGCAAGCCAGGCCGCGACCCTGCAATGGGACCTTTACCTGAGAAACGCCTTTGACACGGGTTGGGAACTGGCGGCCGCGAACATTCCGGCCACCTACGATGCCGAGGATAAGCTGTTCAATCTGGCCATCAATCGCCGCGAGAGGCAGATCATGGTGGTTGCCGTCATGCCGTCGGATATCTCGTTGACGATTACAGAGGTCGAGGCTTTCAGTCAATTTACGCAGAATACCAGTACCCGTTCCGTCAATTACCTCGGCAACTTCGGCACGAGTATCCGGCTCACCCGGACCCTGACGGCCTCCTCCCAGGTGGGCCTGGAACAGAACAACTCCGAAAATTCCGACTTCAGCAGGGATTTCAGCCGTCTTTCGATGAGCGGACGCCTCGGTTGGAGCCCGACCCCTTTATTGTCCCCGTCCATCGGGTTCAGCGAGATTCGGGAGGAACAGACCGGCCGGGAAAATTCGACCGACCGTTCCTACTCGCTGATCATGACCTCCCTGCCCCTGCCGACCCTGAACTTAAGTTTTGGCGTAACCCGTACCGAACGTTACATCGATGATTTGAAAACCCGGGCCAGCGACAATTACAGCCTGACTTCCGCGGCCCAAATCTACCCCGACCTGAGCGCCTCCCTGAATCTCAACTACAGGGAAGCCGAAAGCCTGGACAGTGACGGAAACCTCCTCACCTCCGATTCCTACGGCACCCGATTAGACCTCAATGCCCGACTCACCCGCTCCCTTATCGCCGATCTCACGACGGATTATTTTTTCTCCGAGAGCGACACGGGCGGTCTCTCCAGCGCCCGGTCGACGCTCAATCTGCTGTATCGTCCTTCCGACGTGCTGTCGTTGAACCTGGCCGGCACCAAGGCCTGGACCGAGGCGGGAGGCACCGATTCAGCGTCCCTGAACCTGAACCTTTGGCTGCTCCGCACGCAGAAGACCCGGTTGAATTTCAGGTACAGCCGCTTCCAGGCGACGACCGCGAGCGATTCCTTCCGGCTGGACTGGAGCTGGAATATCAGCAAGGCTTGGTATTTGCAGACAAAATTCAACTACACCCAGGCGGAGCAATATCGCTACAGTTTCGACGCCTTCCTGTCGTTCAGGCTTTGAGCGGGGGTAGGGGTTGGGATGGGGAAATGGCATTAACCTTAAAACGAATCTTTTCATCACGAAACCGAGGCTGAAGATGTTTAAAAAGATTGTCGTATTGACCCTGTTGAGCCTGCTTCCGGTACTGTCGGGATGCGGAGGCGGCAGCCTGACCAAATCATTTATGCGCGAGAATGTGAGCCTGGCGGGAATTCGTACCGTCGCGGTTCTCCCATTCGAAAATCTCGGCGGCGGCGGCGCGGCGCGCGTCCGCGAGTTCACCATGACCCAGATTCTGGCTACCGGCCTGTTCGACGTGGTGGACAAGGCACGGGTGGACAGCGCTCTGCGGAACGAGGCAATCGATCCGGGGAATCCCATCGATGGCGCCACTCTTCGACGCCTGGGTCAGCGCCTCGAGGTCCAGGCCTTTTTCCTGGGTTCGGTTCAAGCCGGCGACGAATCGCGAGGAAGTGCGAGTTACCCGGCAGTCACCATGACCTTGCGCCTGGTCGAGAGCGAAACTGGAACGCTTCTCTGGCAGGCCAGTGGAAGGGGGAGCGGCTATTCCTTGTCGAGCCGACTTTTCGGAGTTGAGCCGAAAGACTCTTTCCAGGTGTCGATGGAGTTGTTGCGAACGTTGTTGGCGACAATCAGGTAGACGGAAGAATGTCGGCTGCTGCTCGAAATCAACAAAGTCAAAGGGTGGCCCTCCTCGAGTCTTCAGGTCTTTGAACAAAGAGATCCCGTTGCGGGTTGACCCTTGCCGGCGAGCGATGCGATAATATCAGATTGCACCTATTTTGAAAGTTGTGATGATGTGCCATTTACCCGCAGATCACGAATTTGCATGCCGGGTCACAGGGAGTGAGAAAGGGTAATAGGTAAGAAGTGAGGTCATCGCTAAAAATTACAATCCTGGCCCTTATGGTCTGTCTGGTCTGTCTGGCATGGTTGCCGACCTTTGCCTCGGCGGCTGCGCGGGTGGCGGTATTTCCGCTGCAGGAACTGGGGGAAGGGCGAAACGAGGTCGATCTCCCCTTCACCGAACTTCTCGCCGAACACCTGGCCGAAAGTGGCAACGAGGTCGTCAATCTCGGGACGGTTATCGACTTCATGGCCAACAACCGCATTCGCACCGTCGGCCGGTTGGAAACATTTTATATCTCCCGTGTCATGGAGGACCTGGGCGCCGCCTTCGTGCTGCTCGGTACGGTCACCCAGGAAAGGGAAAGACCGCAGGCATCGATGGGGTTGACCTTGAACCTTGTGCGTACCAATGATGCCCGTACCGTCTGGTCTTATGTCGATAGTATCAGCACCGGTGATGAGCGCAAAGTGCTGGGAGTCGGCGAACCGCAGTCGGTTGCCGATCTGCGCCCCCTGCTGCTCGACGATATTCTTGAGCGATGGCCGTGGGAAATTATCAACGAGGTCCAGATGGCAGGATCGCTGGGCATCGACTCGGCCGTGCTGAGCCCACCCCAGGTTCGTCCGGGTGGCGAGGTTCATGCCCGGGTCCGGCTGCGTAGCGTCTGGCGTGCCGAACATGCCCCGCGGGTTTTTTTCAAGGCGGACGACCAGGTGTATGCAGCGACCGCATTGGCCGATGGCAGTACCTTTGAAGCCTCGTGGGTGGCAGGGGAAAAGAATGGTCGTCTTCCGGTGACACTGATTCTGGAGTGGCCGCTCTATGGCCGCACCGAGAGTGCCCTGCTGGGCACCTATGTGGTCGATGGCACTCCGCCGGTGTTCGAAATCGACCTGCGGGGAACACAAATGGTGGAAGGTATCCCGCAGTTCAGAAGTGAACTGGCAATCGTTCCCCGACAGATTCTTCGCAAGCCCCTGGCCCGCTGGCGTCTTTCTTTTCACGATGAAAGCGGGAACCTGACGGGCGATCTTGACGGGACCGGTAATATGCCGGACCATTTCATCTGGAGGGGACAGGGCAATTATGGTCCGGTCGAGGACGGCTTGTATCGGGTGGTGTTGCAGGCCTGGGACAAGGCCGGCAATTCGGCCAAAGCCACCCGCGAGGTGGTTCTGAACAGGGGCGTGCCGCAGGTGAATATGGCGCTGGCCAAGAGCGACAGCGGGATGGTCGTGAATTTGGAGCAGCAGGGGAAGATACCGCTTGCTTACTGGCGGATGGAGATGTGGACCAAGGAGGGGAAACTCCTTACCCAGGCCGAAGGTAAGGAGCTGCCGGTGGAGATCGGTGTCGACGTGCCCGAAACCGACCAGGACCCTGAACTCCAGGGGTTCCTCATTGTAGAGGATGCTTTCGGAGGCCGAGTCCGCAAGAAGGTCGAGGATCTGTTGCCTAAGACCAAGCCATCGGCCGAGGCCAAGGAAGAGAAGAAGCCCGCTGGAATTTCGAAAAGCTGGGTTGATGAATTCTGAACTACTGTCATTTGTCCGTTGTCGGTTGTTTTCGAACCTTGAACCTTGAAGATTAACTTGCTGAAGTCAACTTTTCGTATTTTAATCGTGCTGCTCGCGCTGCTCGGCACCGGTTGCGGAATGCTTCCGTGGCGCTCGGAGGAACTGCCGCTGCACCGCCAGATGGCGCCTCTGCCGTCCGAGCCCATTCGGCAGGTGGCGGTGCTGCCGTTTCTGAACGAAACCGATTATCCGCTGGCGGATGCCATTGTCTACAAGGTTTTCGCGGCGCAGTTTCGGGCATCCAGCAACTACCTGGTCGTTCAGGAAGGAGATATCCTCAAAGTTTACCAACAGTTGCACCTTCTGCCGGGTCGGAAACCCACCCTGGAGCAGATGCGGGTCATGGCCAGTCGCTTCAACGCCCAGTTGCTGATTACCGGGACCGTCTTGAAAATGCGGGAAGACCGGGGAAGGCTTGGCGACATCGATCCGTTGATTGCGGTGGAAATACAGATTCGCGACGGTCGCACTGGTGAAACCTTGTGGACTGTCTATCATCAGCGGCGAGGTACGGAATACCAAAAGGTTATGCACTTCGGAACAATTCACACGATTCCCGGTCTGAGCCGGCAGATCGCTGTGGAAATTATCAATCTCTGGCACAGAAAAGGATTTGCCCAATGAGACGTATCACCCCGATCTTGATTCTCCTGGCCTGTTTTGTCTTCCGTCCCGCGGCGCCGGCCGTGGCAGGGTGGTTCGACACGTTCTTTTCCGACACCCTGGTCAGCATCGACGGGACCAGCTACACCGCGGAGGACTTTAAACATTGGTGGAAGTCCTGGCAAAACCCCGATCAACCCTTGCCGGAAACGCCGGATCCCTATATCGACTGGCTGCTTCTCGCCAGGGCGGGGAAGCGTATGCAACTCGATGAGGATCCCGGCTTCAAGCGCCAGACAAGAATTTTCCTCCAGGCCCGGACCCTGATGATGCTCAGGTACGATGAGGTCGGCAGCAAGATCGATGTTACCGATGACGATATCCAGAAGCGCTACGAGGAGAATTACCTTCCGCGCTGGCTGGTGCAGAAATTGCAATTCACAGACGAGGACGAAGCCAAAAAGGCCTGGGAGGATCTGGAGAAAGGGGCGGTCACGGTTAAGGAACTCGTCGCGCGCGATGCCGAAGAGGATGGCCCCGTAAAAACTCGCGAAAGCTGGGTGCGGCCCGAGGGCATCGACCAGGGTTGGGTGGAGATCTTCCGGAATCTGGCGGTCGGGGAGGTTGTGAATCCCGACGATACCAAGGGTGGCCCGAGCCTGTATGTTCTGAAGGATCAGAAAGGCAAGGACGAAGAGGACTTCGCCAAGCTGAGCGAGGGTATCCGGAAGGATCTTCAGAAAGAGCAGGCGCAATCCCTGACTGAAGAGCTGATCAGGAAACTGCGCGACAAGTACCAGATCGAGGTCGATCAGGAGCGGATCGATGCCCTGGATATCAATGCCCCCGAGGAGTCCCTCACCGACGCGGTGGTCATCGCTTCTAACAAGGAGAATGTGACGGAGCGGGAATTCGCGGGCGTTCTTCGCAGACTCGTGAAAAATCGTTCGACAGCCGCCCACGCTACAACCGACGAGGGAGTGGCGCAGGAGCTGAAGGAGGTTGCCGTTGAAAATATTATCGCCCAGGAGGTGACCAACTGGGAATGCCTTGACCGGCACTACGAGAAAAAGGAACCTTTCAAGTGGGTTTATGAATTCAATTACAACCACCGGCTGGGGCTGGCGGTGACGGCGCGTGTCCTCGTTCCTGGTGTCGAGGTCAGCGAGGACGAAATTAAACAGTACTACGATGAAAACATTGACCGCTTCACGCAGCCGGCGATGGTCAAAGTGGAAATCATCGACGATACACAGGGTCCGGTCGACCAGGTGTGGGCCGATGTCATGGCCGGCAAGGCATTCAAGCCGACGGTCAAGGAGCGGTTCGAAATAAATGTCGAAACCCGGGAGGTTCCCGCCAACCACCTTGATCCGGAGGTCAAGGCGATGGTTGACAAGATGGCCGTCGGGGATACCAGCCCGATTTTCGATGCCCAGGACAGTCGGGTGGTCGTGCATCTGGTCGATAGAACACCGGCGACCCCCCTTCCCCTCAAGCAGGTGGAAAGGAGCATTCGCTCCAAGCTTCGGAAGGAAAAGATCAACCAGGCGCGCAGCACCTTTCTTGATAAAATCAAGTCCCAATCGAAGATTGAAGTCAACGAGCGGCAATGGAAAGCCATTCAGAAGGAACTTGGAGGAGAATGATGAATCTAAGATTAACCCGATCTCTATGGGGGCTCATTCTCATCGGCCTGGGATTCCTGATCCTGGCCGCCGGATGCGGGCCCACCCCTGCGGAGCGCAAGCCGCAGATCCGCCGGACGTGCGCCGAATGCCATCCGGACAAGGCCGCCGGCTTTCAGACCGGCAATGTTCATGAGCCGGTCAAGGAAAAGAACTGCGAAGCATGCCATCTTCCCCATAGCCTGGTTCCTGCGGTCCTGATGCGTCAGCCGGTGCCGGTTATCTGTATGCAGTGCCATCCGTCCTTCAAGGACGCCGCCGACAAGACGTCGGTGCATGAACCGGTGGGCGAAGGAAGGTGTGAGGATTGCCATAATCCTCACAACTCAGAATACCCCAAGCTGCTTAACGCTGCACCGAAAGAGGTCTGCTTCAGCTGCCATGACAGCAAGCCCTTTACCAAGGCTATTGTCCATCCCCCGCTCGAAGAAGGCTGCTTGACGTGTCACGATCCCCACATGAGCGACCAGCCGCGATTGTTGAGCGTAAAGAGCACCGAGCTGTGCTTTTCGTGTCATGCGACGGAGGACGCCGGCTTCAGGTCGGCTCATAAGAATTACCCCGTTACGGCCGAGTGTACGGATTGTCACACCCCCCACAGTTCCAGTGAACCGGGGTTGCTCAAGGAAGTAGCCCATGAGCCGATGAAGAGCGGTGACTGCGACTCCTGTCATCAGGTCAAGGGCACCGCCATCACCGTGCAGTCCTTTGCAGGAGGGCTCTGCCAGGCCTGCCATGACGACGTCCCGGCCGCTGCTCAGCATGAGCCGGTCAAGGACGGAGACTGTCAGGAGTGCCACGCCGTTCATGCCAGTAACTATGCCGGCATGTTGGCCGAAGCGCCGACCAAGGTTTGCCGCAACTGCCATGAACAGGGGCAAAAGGGTGATTTCATGCAAAGCGTGCATGCCCCGGCAGGCAAGGGCGAGTGTCTATCCTGCCATAACGGTCATGCGGGACCGGGCCGGGCTCTGCTCAAGAGCGATTCGCCCGATCTCTGCTTCTCCTGTCATGATCGGAGTGAATATTCCGACACCAAGCAGCCGCACGCTCCGGCCAAGGAAGGACTCTGTCTTGACTGTCATGACCCACACCAGTCCGGAAAAGCCAGGTTGCTGAAGAATACTGAGTCTGCGCTCTGTTTTTCCTGTCATCGACAGATGCGGGAGGAAAGGGGAATGTTCAGTGTTCATCGCCCCTTTATCCGTGGAAAATGCTCCGGCTGTCATGCCCCCCATGGCGGGGACCTGCCCAATAACCTTAAAGTCACGACGGAGGGGGGAGAGCTTTGTTTCAACTGCCACAAGGACCTGGCCGCCCAAAAGGCTGAAGCAACCGCTCATCCGCCTTTTGCCGAGGGCGATTGCAACGCCTGTCACACCCCGCATGGGTCCGATCAAGCCAACCTTCTCAAGGATGAGCCTGGCCGCCTCTGCTTTACTTGCCATCCCGACACCGAAAGTGAAGTGGATGGATACAAAGTCAAGCACGAACCTGTGGCCAAACTGCAATGCACTGCCTGTCACAACGGTCATGGCTCGCCGAACCCCGGCTACCTGCAAAAGGGCCAACCGGCTCTCTGCCTCGGCTGCCATGAAGATGTTGCCAAGTACTGGCGGGATGGCGCCCTGCACCCGCCCGCGGCCGAAAGCTGCACCACTTGTCACAGTGCCCATGGCTCTGACAATGCAAAGCTGGCAACGGTTTCGATGGACCAGCTTTGCTTCCAGTGTCACGATCAGGAATCCGCTGACTTTAACGAGGCCCATCAGGGGCTCAAGCCGTCGCCGACATCGTGCGTTTCCTGTCATGATCCCCATGGTGGGCCGGAAAAGAATCTGCTTTACCCGGAAAGCCATGGACCGTTTGCTCCCGGTAATTGCAAGCCTTGTCACGAAGGGAGGGCACAATGATGTCGCTGCCCCGTTATTTACGACTCATATTGACCTCGGTTGCAACGCTGTTTCTGCTCCTTGCGGTTCAGGGAGTGGCCACTGCGGCTATCGATTGTTTTAAATGTCACGACCGGGCCGTTTTCCAGAAACGGGTGAAACATCTTCCGGCTGCCGAAGGGGATTGCCAAACCTGCCACAGCCCCCATGTGGCCCGGTACCCGGCTCTGCTTCAGGAAAAGGTGAACGTCCTGTGTTACTCCTGCCATGAAGAGGCGGCCGAGAAACACGGCAAGGGGAGGATGCATCAACCGGTGCGCCAGGGAGAGTGCCTGTCGTGTCATGATCCCCATTCCTCGGATTTTTCGGGACTGCTCAAGGAACGTCTGGCGGATACCTGTTTCACTTGTCACACCGATTTGCCCAGAAAGTTCAAGCATACCCACGCTCCCTTCGCCAACGGGCAGTGCGACGCCTGCCATAAGGCGCACCAATCGTCCAATCCGGCCCTGCTGGTCAAGGATTCCGAGTCGCTCTGCCTTGGCTGTCATGCGCTGGCCTCGGTTCAAAAGAAACATCCCAACTTCCCGGCCAAACTGGGCAACTGTACTTCCTGTCACAGCCCCCATGGCAGCAACCGACAGGCGATGATTCGCAATGTCCTGCATGAACCCTACGCCGACGGTTGCCAGAACTGCCATGCTGGCAAGAATGTTCCGGTTACGATCGACACCTGCCTCGAATGCCATCCCGAGGTCAGTGAACAGATGGCTTCATCTCACAATCACCTGGTTCGTTACGGCGAAAATGGCTGTACGGCCTGTCATTCTCCGCACGCCGGTGATACTGAGCGGCTGCTCAAGGGGCAGGAGCGCGACGTCTGCGGTAATTGCCATGAGGCCACTTTCCAGAGGCATGATTCAGCTAAATTCAAACACCAGTGGACGGGAGAATGCACCGACTGCCATGCACCTCATGGATCCAACCATCCGTCCATGGTCAAGGCCCCGATCAATGACGTCTGCGGTGAATGCCATGGGTTGCACGGATCCTTCACGCATCCTATCGGGGAAAACATCTTTGACCCGCGTACCGGTCAGATGATGACCTGCATTAGCTGCCATGCCACCAAGGGAAGCGAATACGAGTTTCACACGAGGTACAACGGGAAGCGGGACCTGTGTGTCCAGTGCCACCGGGATTACTGAGAAAAAGAGAAAAATGGATCCGGAATTCGGATAAGGGGTAGGCTTGTTTGCCTCCCGGGGCGGCCCCACCGGGCCGCCCCTGCTAAAAACCTAATGTACCTAACGTGGGGATTGGAATATGAAACCGAAAAGAATATCATCGCATTTAGGAAGATCTTTTCTGATCATGGCGCTGGCCCTGCTGCCGGCAACGGCTCTGGCCCGGGTTCCGTGGCAATGGGAGACCAGTCTGCGGGTGGATAAGGCCGGCGACGCCATGTACATGCCGTCCGCCATTGCTTTCGACCAGGAGAGCAAACGTTACTACGTGGTGGATACAGGTCGAAGCCGCCTGGTTTCATTCGACCGCGATGGAAAGGTTCTCAAGGCATTCACCGCCAACAACCGATTGAAGGCGCCTTTTGACATGGTGCGACTCGATAACGGCCAGCTCTGGGTGGTGGAAAAGGGACGCAACAGCCTCACCCGCATCGATATTGCGGCCAAGGAGATCAAGCCCATCACTTTGCGGGACGGCGACCGGCAGGTGTTTCCTGACCGGATCGGATTTGCCGGGGGAAAACTTTATGTTCTCGATCGTGCCAGCGGCCAGGTGCTGCGCCTCGATACCAATCTGAACGTCGATCAGCACTTTGGCTGCTCCGATTGCGTGGGGGGGATATCCGATTTCGTCCTGGCCGAAGACTCGGTACTGGCTCTCGCTCCTCGCGACAAGAAAATTTATCGTTTCCGTGCCGACGGCACGATTGTCGATACGATCAACCTCGGCGACGAGATCGACTTTCCGGTCTCGCTGGCCGTCGGGCCTTCAGGTTACATCTATGTCCTCGACCGTCACCAGAACGAGGTGTTCGCCTATAGCCAGGACGGCCAGTTTAAATATCTCTTTCTCGCAACGGGCCAGGGGCCGCAGCAAGTTTATTTTCCCCGTGAACTTCGGTTTGATCCCTGGGGCAGGCTCTGCGTGGTCGACGAGGGAAATGGTCGGGTGGAGATCTTCAGCCGGTAGTAGCCGCATCCTGGCATCAGGTGTCGGTCCATTGGCGGTTGGTGCGAAACAAGGGCCACGAGATTAATTATGATTCTTCGCAACGGATGGAAATGCCTGAGCATCATCATGGCCGTCCTGGTTCTGCCTGTCCTTTGTGAAGCGGCGGTGACCGGAGACTGCTCCGACTGCCACACCATGCACAACAGCGAAGAAGGCCGGCCGGTCGCATACAAAATTAACCTCAGTGGCGGAGTGGATCTCAGCGAGGTGCCCTTCGCAAACCTGCTGAAAACCGATTGCATCGGGTGTCACAGTTTTGGCGGCGCCCAGACTATCATAGATTTGGGGGGGGCGTCCGTCCCTGTCGTTTTCAACATTACTGAACCGACTTATCCTCCCAACGGTTCGACAACTTCCACGCTTGCGGGCGGAAACTTTCATTGGGTCGTCAACAACGGCGACCCATATGGCCACAACGTCGAGGGCCTCTCCGCCCAGGACGCCCGGTTCAGTTACCCGCCGGGCGGGGTGGTCCGCACCGGGGAATGCGCGAACTGCCACGGGACCCTGGCCAATTCGCAAAGCGGTTGTACCGGTTGCCACGTTCCCCAGCATCATGCCGGCAGCGCGAATGTCGTCGCCGGCCGCGAGGACGGGTGGTACCGTTTCCTCGGGTCGGTGATGCAGCGAACCGGGCTTGTCGAGCCGACCGCGGAGGGAGTCGTCGGCATCGAGGCGCCGGATTGGGAGCAGAATCCCCTCTCCGACCATCACAACACCTACCAGGGGAAGGCCGGTCCTTATACCAGCTATCTCGAAAGCGGAGCGATCGACCAGAAGTGCGTCGGGTGCCATGGCCAGTTTCATAGTGCGACGATAGCGGATTCGACCTGGATCCGTCATCCTTCCGATGTAGTGATTCCCGACTCGGGGGAGTTTTCCGGCTATACCACTTACAATCCAATTGCCCCGGTGGCTCGGCAGAATGTCGGCGACCTTGATGCCGATTTTTCCCAAATCAGTCTCGGTTCCGACATGGTGTCCTGTCTTTCCTGTCATCGCGCACACGGGTCACCCTATCCAGCGATGCTCCGCTGGGGTTATCGCGACTGGCCGGGCACCGATTCGCATACTCAGCAGCCGGCTGTGAACGGCTGTGCAATCTGCCATACGGCCAAAGGTTGAAAGGAGCGGATAAGGAGGGTGAAACAGGTTAAGTTTGGAGCAGGTTAAGAGACAGGCAAATTTCACTCAACCTTAACCTGATTTTTCCTAGATTAGAGGTTTGCTATGGAACAGGTTCAGAAAAAATCAGGGAATACCCAAACTGGTTCACCCTCAACCGGGTTCACCCTCAACCGGGTTTTTCGATCAATTTTGGTATTTCTGGCCCTGGTTCTGCTGGGAGGCTGCACGCCTCTTGGGGTGCCGGTCGCGGAATTGCCCGTCCCGACGGCGGAACCGGATGGAATCAACTCCGCCAGGCTGAGCTGTTTTCTTGCCCTAAAGGATGAGGAAGGCCCGGCTATCCGGCTGGAGGTCTCCGGAGTCGAAGTTCTCAGCAATGGTCTGTGGGTGCCGATATCAACCGGGCCGCTGAAAATCGATTCGGAAAAGCTCGGCGCCAGTCAAATCTTTCTGGGCGGACAGGCCGTACCGCCTGGCAGTTATAAAAGCCTGCGCATGACCGTGACCGGGGGGATGATGTGGAAGGCCGAAGGCGGCTATGTCGATATCGCCCAGGAACCCTTCGATGTGGAAGTAGGTTTAACCCCCGGCCTGAACCTCGAGCCGGAGGACAGCCGTTCTCTGTTTGTAACCTGGGATGTGGAGAAAAGTCTGGATCTCGACAACAAATTGCGCCCGTTTTTTACAGTTACCCCCTCGCTCAAACAGCTTCCGGTCGATCTGATTTATGTGGCCTGCCCTGATATCGACACTATTTTCGTTGTTCGTGCCGACAAAAACTGGGTGGTCGACTCTTTCGGCCTGAAGGGAGGACCCACCTACCTGGTCATTGATCCTGATCCCCTGCGTCGGCGGCTTTATGTCCTGGCTTCCCGGGAAAGAACCATCAAAGTGGTGGATCTCTCCTCCTACCGGGTCATCGATTACCTTCCGATTCCCCTCAATGATGAGCCGACTTTCATGGCTGTCAGTTCGGATGGTCAAGGAGCCTTCCTTCTGGATGAACGTAGCGGATATCTGAGTCGCATGGACCTGAATACCGGTCGCAGCGACGCCAGAGTTCTGCTTGGTTTTCGGCCGAACTACGCAGTTTTCCTGGAGGAGCAGAATCTATTGGCGGTCTCCTTATCCCTTTCCCAGCGGGTTGTGCTGCTCGATCCCATGACTCTGGCGGAGGTAAGGACGATCCCCTCCGGCAGCTCGCCGCGGGGACTCCTCGTTGCGGAAAACCAGCTTTACATCGCCGAGAGCGGCGATGACACCGTTTCGGTGTTTGACCTGGATGGTAGGGACGGCCAGAGACGGCTGATGGTAGGGGGCGGCCCACGCCGCCTCAGTGAGGTCGACAACCGGATTTACGTTAGTAATTACGAAAGCGGGTCATTGTCTGTTCTGATGTCGGGGCAGCTGGGGGTCGTACAGGAAATACCCGGTCTTGGACGCCCGCAGGAGATGGCCTTCGACCGGGCCTACCGACGCCTCTATGTCTCCGATGGGGAGGGCCTTTCGGTCATCGACGTCAACGCCAATCTGCTTCTCGGGCGCATCGTCCTGGGGGCTCGCTCACTCGGTTTGGATGTTATCCAATGACAAATGATATGAGAACTGAACATAGAAGGTTCTGGACGGTCTGCGGTCGGAACGGGCTTGTTTTTTTGCTCCTGCTCGGATCCCTCGGCATGAGCGTTGCGGCTCGGGGCCAGGCTTTGTCTGCCAATGTTGAACTGCTAACGCCCAAGTCGGATGATACAGTGGCCGCCAGAAATCCCGAAACTCACCTTGTCTTGCGCCAGTTCTGGAAAGGGAAACCTATTCAGGTGCGGGTGGAAAAGTCCGGCGTGATGCTCAAGGCGGTAGTGGTCGAGTCCCTAAAGGAGTATAACTACCTGCACTTCAATCTGCCGCTTGAGCCGGGAATGAACATCTTTACCATACTACCGGCCAACCAGCAGATCAAACTTCGTTATCGTAAACTTCAGGCCGACGTGAACCTGAATTCTCTTGGCAAGGAAGTCTCTTTCTTTCATCAGGACGACAAGCTTCCCAAGAGCTGCAACGGTTGCCATGATCTGCAGAGGACCACAACCATCGAATCGGTGGGCCTGAAGAAACAGACCTCCTGCGCCATCTGTCATCAAAACATTGTCGCCAAGGGCCCATGGCAGCACGGACCTGCAGCCAACGAGGAGTGCCTCACCTGTCACCAGCAGTCCGTCAGGCCATGGAGAATCGGGTTCCCCGCTACCAAGAGCCAAGACATCTGCCTCGCCTGCCATACCGGTAAAAAAGCCTGGTTTTCCCGCAAATTCGTCCACGGACCTCTGCACCTCGGAGGTTGCACCCTCTGCCATGACCCGCATGGAGGGAAATACCGCTACCAGCTTTGGGCCGAAGGCTCGACGGCACTTTGCGTAACCTGCCACGGCGACAAGGAAAACCTGGTGCGCGAGGAAAAACCGTTGCCGTTTGTCCACGGCATAATCAAAGGAAAGGGTTGCGTGGCCTGCCATGATCCCCACGCCACCGATCAACAGTTCATGCTCTATGAACCGATCAACAAACTCTGTGTCAGCTGTCATACAGGGCTGGCCGGGATCACTCGGGGTCATCCGGTTGGAGGCCATCCGGTCTCCGGACCCGAGGAAAGGCGGCGGCCGGGCCGGACGCTGACCTGTGTGGGTTGCCATGATCCCCATGGTTCTCGCTTCCAGAAACTTTTGGTAGGCGATAGACGAGGAAGTAATGTCTGTGTCATATGTCATAGGTAAAATTCTCCAATATGTTCAAAAGCGCTTTGTGATCGAGATGGGCTGGGTCGCCATTGTCATTGCGGTATGTCTTGGGTTCGCCTGTGGACCGGCTGCAGCGGCTGAATTTAATGTGCGGGTCAAATCCGTGGCCCAAATAACCGTTGACGACGATGGCGAGGCCATGGGCTATCCTCTCGCCGTTTTTTACGACTCAACCGAGGAAGAAATTTACGTGGTGAATGGCGGCAGCCACCGGGTGGTGGTTTACGGCCCGGACTTCTTTCCTCGGGCGTCTATTGGTATCGGTCGTGACGTCGGTGCGCCCTATGGGGGAGAGGTAATGCCGAACGGCCAGGTTTACATCTGCCAGGCACGCACAACGACAAGTCGGGCGCCCCGCATCACCATACTTAACGGGGCCTTCTTCGTCGATCAGGATATCAATCTCGACGAGATTCCCGAGGCCGAGAATTTTTCACCCAGGTCGGTGGCAGTAAGCCGTGAGGGTCTAATTTACGTGGCCGGGTTAAGTAGTCGCGGCGTGCTGGTGCTGGACGGGGAGGGTACTTTCCTGCGTCGGCTCGAACCGATGGATACGATTCGTGATCGCCAGGCACTTGCCGAGATGGCACAGCAGGCGGAAGAGGAAGAAAAGCAACCGGAGGATGAGCAGGCCATCTCCGGCGAAAATGAAGGGCATGGTCCGGAAGAGGCCGTCTCCCCGGCCGATTCCCAAGAGGAATTCATAGACATTCCCGCCGAATTCCGTCCCCGAGGCAGTCTGGATGAGGAATCGGCAGGACCCGCGGAAGGCCTCGGGCCGGTCAGGGTCAATTACGTGACCGTCGACAGTTCCGGGAGGTTGTACCTGCTCAGTCCCGAGACCGGCAAGGTTTACGTATACGGGCCTGATGAAACCTTTCTTTTCTCGTTTGGCAAAAAGGGCGGCTCGCCCCGTCAGATGAGTCAACCGCGGGCCCTGGCTATCGATGAGGATCGCGGAGTGATTTATGTTGTCGACTACATGCGACATACCATTCTCGCTTACGATATGTCCGGCGGTTTCCTCTTCGAATTCGGCGGCCGGGGCATGAGTCCGGGCTGGTTCAATTTCCCCGGCGGAATCTCAGTTAACCGGTATGGCCAGGTTATTGTCGCCGATCAATTCAACAAACGGGTCCAGGTTCTCGAAGTGGAACAGCCTGGCTTGTTCGGCATGCCCAAAGGCAAACCGGCTGCCGCGACCTCACCAGAAGGGAAGGATGTCCTGGAAACGACACCTTCGGATGCCTCTCTCCCCGGTCAACCGGGCGGGGAGAAAGAAGAAAAGCCTGCTCCGGACGTGGAACCTCCCGTGTATCAGGAAGCTGGCAATGAGGGACCGGAAGTCCCGGCCGAAGAAAATCAAGGTAAGCCAGACCCTGAGGTTGAGGAAGTGAAAATTCCGGTGGTTGAGATCCCCGGGTATCCGGACAACAGTATGGAAGAACAGACCGGTTCAAACGAGGAGATTACGGACCAGTCTGGTGCAGGGGAAGCTGCGCCTGAGGCTTCGCCCGGACAACCGACTTCCGGGGGTGATGATTAGGTCATTCAGCAGATTGATATGCAGGACTCCTGACTAAAGACAAAGGGGAGATAGAGAATCAGGTTCCCCACATGGACCACCGAACATGGCTCACGGCTGTGGATTCATGAATCACGAATTCAGGGTTTCACCATGAAAGAAGAGGCTGAAATTTCAAAAGGATTTCCCTGGTTGCTGTTGACCCTTGCGGTAGTGACGACCTGGCTCCTTGCGGTTCCTGCCGAGGCTGGGCCCTATCTCGATTCCGGCCACGGCAACTCCGGTTACGGGGTCAATCGCGCCGCGATCGATGGGAGATTCGCCGACTACGCTCTCGGCAATTGCGCCCATTGTCACGAACAGCATGCCAGCATTGAAGGAGTGGAACCGGCGCCCGGCGGCGGTGCGGCTGCGCATTTGCTTTTTGCCGACAGTTTCAATTCGACTCGTACGCAAAATCTCTATGTCTCCTCGGATGATTTCTGTTTCTACTGTCACACCGAGGACCCCGGTCCGCAGGTGGTGAACCAGGATTACAGCGCCGTTTTCGGCGGCGCTACTGCCGGCAGCGGTCCGCAATCGATCATGACCGCATTCAATCAGGCGTCCTACCACAACCTGTACGACATCTGGAATTTTCTCAGCAACGATCCCGGATATTCCACCTGGTTCGCCAAGCTCGGCAATCCCTGCAGCGCCTGTCATAATTCTCACCTGTCCCGGCGAAACTGGGACAACGGGCAGCCGGGTTTTCCCCTGTTGAGTGCCATCTCCAGCCCTGGTGATTCCGACAACCTGTGGGGGGAGACGGAGTTGATGTCCCAATACTCCTACTATGAAGCTCCCTATTCCTATGCACAAACCAGGGAGCCGGCCGGGGTCGGCGACCCGGATGGCGGCAATACGCCAGATTATGTCGGCTTCTGCACTTCCTGTCACGATCCCGACAATACAATAATGAGCACCACCCTCAATCGAGAAGTCATTAAGATCGACTGGGGAGCCACAGGGTTGAATCCGGAAAAGCATGGCGCTCTCAGTCGGGATGGTACCAGTCATTTAAGGGAACCGTACTCGACCGCCGCAACCCTGAAAAACAATTTTGTCCTTTCCTGCCTCGATTGCCACGAAGCGCATGGGTCGGAAAATATCATGCTGCTACGGCGCCGGATCAATGGGGAGGACCTGGAAGGGATCATCTCCTCGACCGATGCCATGAGTTATGCGTGCAAACGCTGCCATCAGGATGACCTGGCCGCCGGGGCCGGAACCGGTCAGGCGAACCGCTGGGAATACGTGCATCATAACACCGCGGATGCTCCCTATGCCGAGAGCAATTGCACCGCTTGTCATGCCAGCAGCGACGGCAGCACCCCGATATCCTGCGGTAATTGCCATGGGCACGGAATGAACGACAGTTGGGCGGGAACCAACCAGACCGGCCGCACGACCTTCTGACATGCACCCGAATAAACCCACATCCCTGGAGCGAAAAAACCGATCCGTAACCACGCAAATCTGTTTAACGCAAAAACGCAGAAAAACCCGGAAGATGCAAATGGGGGACAAGCTTTTTCAGGAACCGCTTTACTCTCCAATCCCAATCGATGTGAACTTGCGTCGAGGTGATCTTCCTTCGGGTTATGGGATTGAAAAAACCTTGATACCGGACCGGTTACGGATACAGATAACGGTCATCGACGACCGACAGCCACTTCCACGGAAGAATTTCGATTCTGCTTGCGTTTAAAGCAGGGTTGGCTGAAGGCTTTTTCCTTTACGTTATAATTGGCGCCGATGGCGGGACATAAAGAGGACGAGGGACCGCAAGGATCAGCCAATCCAGAATTTCCGGGAGGTGGGACAATTGAAAAATTCAGCTCTGGCCGGAGACATAGGGGGTGAAACCTCATTGAGTCTTCGGTGGATGGGGGTGATCTTGGCCGTTATCGCGACGGTCTTTCTGCATCAGCCGGTGCAGGCTTATGATTTCAAGGGCTGCCAAAATTGTCATGAAGTGCTTCTGGGGGAAATGTTCCGGACCTATTTACACCTCCCTTTTCTGCAGCAGCGATGTAGAGAATGTCATGCAGCAGACGAATTCGCAACGCAGGCAAAAAAAAGAGCCTCTCTCGGGCAGAAAAACCGCTTTAAAATTCAGTGGCTCGGAGAAAGCTTCATGGCAGATACCAGCCATGGGTTCGTGTTGCCGCCCGATAGCATTGAGAATGCCCTGATTGTTGAATTGCAAGGCAGTGAGGGGACCTTCTCGCGCCAGCAGATCAAGGTGCCTCCTCTGGCGAATCTTCCTGAAGTGCAGGACCCTGGCAAGCCGCCCGTCATCTCAGGTGTGCGGGTCCTCAAGGTGCAACGCGGCGTTTTCCTTTCGGCGACCATCGGTTGGCAGACGGATACTCTCACTGATGCTCAAGTTCGTTTTGGCAATGAGGAACTTTCTCAAACGTCTCGTCTTGGCAACCGTCTCGGCCGATGGCATGAGGTCGTACTGCACAAACTGAAACCTGACAAAACTTACCGGTTTTCCGTAATTTCAAAAGATCTTTTCGGTCGCAGCCAAACTTCCGAGCCGGCAACCTTTTCTACTTTCACCCCCTCTTCCGTGCCGCGACCGCCCATTTCCCGCATCCCGCCGCAAAATGGAGAGATTGTCAGCCTGGCCAGCAACTTTCGGCGGTTAGGCACGGATTATCTGGTTGAGCTGATGCTGGAACAACCCGCCTTGGTTCATATCGGCGCCGGAAAGGGGACCTGGAAACCGCACTCCGGTGTAACAGGGGTGGATGATAAATTTCACGCGGGGCTCAGCAGCAAGAAGGTGGCTTCCATAGATGCTTGTCGAAACTGTCACACGAATCAAGCTACTGCGACGCACCCCGTGAATGTCTACCCAAAGCCTGGAATGGTCATTCCTCCGGAATATCCAACTTTGCCGGATGGACGGATAACCTGCAGGTCCTGCCATGAATCCCATAGTTCTGATTATGAAAATCTCACGATAAAGCGGGGGAAACGGGAACTTTGCCTCGGTTGCCACCCGGATATGATGTAGAGTCCCACAAGCGAGGAATATGATATGGAAAAGAAAAGGAAAACCTACCGGAGGAAAAAACTCAATCTGGCGGTAAAGCGCGAATTTCAGACGTGGCTGTTGATCCGAATTCTGGGGGTGGTGCTAGTCAGTTCGCTGGTGGCCGTTCTCATTCTGTATTTCTATTCTCGCCAGGAAATCTCTTCGTCATTTTACTCGGCCCACATCCAGATTCGCCGGGTTAGTGACCTCCTGCTTCCAGTTATAGCGGCCGGAGCTTTGGTGAGCCTGGTGGGAGGTACGATCCTTGCCCTTTTTCTGCCCCAGAAGATCGCCGGTCCGATTTATCGGGTTCAGAAAAGCTTGGCGGCAATCCGCGAGGGGGATCTTACCGAACATCTCATTCTTCGTAAAAATGACGCCCTCATGGATTTAGCCGATTCGGTGAATGAAACGGCAGAAGGACTCCGGGGCAGGATTCAGGAAATAAAGGAAATTCACAAGGAACTCGACCGGGTTATCGCCTCGCTGGAGAGCCAGGAAGCTGTCGCCATTTCAGCCCGGAAGAGCGTCGTGCTGGACCGTTTTCGTACGCTTGCTGGTCAATAAAGGCGGAAGATTGCCCACTGCCTGGGATTGGGCAATTTCATGGTCATGGTTCCATTATGGTTTGTGGCATGGCGGTTGCCAGCGATGGGTCTGTTGAGGTGAATCCGGAGCGAGTTGCCAAAAGTGGTGCCCGTCAACGTTCTTTTTCCGGCGTGCCATCTCCTTCTTCCCCGGCGTCAGCTGCGTCCTGCCCTATGCGGTCAACCAGTTTCTGGAATTGTCGTTCGAAGGCAGGTTTGTTTTTGTTGGCGACTCCGCTGACCAGGATTCGCGAGCCCTTCTTTCCCCGCGGAGTAATGCGCACCCAGATCCGCCGATGAGACAGGAAAAAGCTGATGATGAGGCCGAGTACCATCAGGCCGCATCCGACGAACACGATCAGGACCCCGGGATCCCTTTTTATCAGCAGGAGCGTGGAATAGAGCTGGTGCAATGAAAAGGTGAAATCCCCTCCCGGCCGCCCGATGGTCATGGTGGCCTTATCCTCCATCCAGAATATCGATGGCGGGGCGGAATCATCGTTGGAAAAGTGTATTTTTGCCTGAAGTATCGCTCCATCCTGGTCACGTTTAAACTCCGCGAGACGGAAGGAGATTCCGGTACCCGGCCAGGTCACCTCCCTGTCGGGGGGAACGCGGAAAGCTTGTTCAGCACCGGTGACGCGGTTGCGGATAACGACGGAAAATTCCTCGAGGGGATAGGAGTCGCCCAGGTAGAAGGTGAGTCCACCATAGCTGAGCGGATCGTTGACGATGATCGACTTTCGGTAGGGTGTCTCGCGTTCCGGGTCGAGAACGGTCAGGTCGGCGCGGTACTCCTTGGGCGTGCCATTGGGATAAAAAGTCTTCTCGAACCGATCGCACTGAAGTTTGAAACCGAGGGGGATGGGTGTGCGGATCTTCCGCAGAAAAATTTTGCTGGCGGCCTTTCCTTCCGGCAGATAGACGTAAGCCTGGAATCCGAACACGATGCCGATTATGACTCCGATAAGGATAACCAGGATGCTCAGATGGACAACGTATACGCCGAGCCTGGTCCATGCGCCCTTCTGAACGAAAAGGAGGCTGGAGGATTCCAGGTCAAGCCTGCGTGGTTTCTTCCAGCCGGCGCCAACCAGGCTATGGTGTATTTTGTCGGCGGCGGCTCCGGTCCGCAAGCTGGTAGTGGCCCCTTGTCTGGTGCTCATCTTTTCCAACTGTGTTGGGTCGGTTGCCAGGTTGTCCTTGACAATCATCCGCCAGACCCCGGGCAGTCGCTCGATGCTGCAGATTAGCAGGTTTGCCGCAAAGATGGAGATGAGGGCGACGAACCACCAGGAACCGTACATGTTGGTGATATTGGTGGCCCCGAAAATTCGGGCCAGGTCCGCCCCGTATTCCTGGATATAGTAGGAAGGCGGCTGGCCCTGTTTGATCAGGGTGCCGATGATCGAGGTGCCGGCCAGGAGGATAAGGGTGACCAGGGCAAGCTTGACCGAGGCGAAGAATCGCCAGACTGGATTCCTGAATTTTGGCATGGATTTATTTGTATCTTGTGGTTAAAATAAAAGGTTCAGATTGGGAATAGGGCTTGGCTTCCAAGTATATTCTTCTACGTTAAATTCAGCCCGGAGTCAATGTTTTTAAATATGAATTTCCTTTACAGACGGCGGTCTTTGGCGATTCTGTTGGTCCTGCTGGCCGGCGTCATAATTTATTCCCGCACATTCCAGGTTCCCTTCGTTCTCGATGACGAAAGATCGATTATTCAAAATGAAGTTATCAGGAATCTGGATAACTTCTATGCCAACAGCAGCGGATACCAATTTCTTCCAAACCGGTATGTCGCCTTTCTGACCTTTGCCCTCAACTACCACTTCGGTGATCTGGATGTCGCTGGCTATCATGCGGTTAACCTGGTCATTCACCTGCTGGCGGCGCTCCTTGTCTTTGCACTGCTGCGTCTGACTTTCCGCACGCCATACTTTCAGGTCCAGGGTCCAGGGTCCAAGGTCCAAGGTCAGGCGACTCAAAATCCAACACTCAAAACTCAATACTTAATTCCCCTGTTCGCTGCCATGCTCTTTGTGGTTCATCCGGTCCAGATCCAGGCGGTGACCTATATCGTGCAGCGGATCACCTCTCTGGCGACCATGTTCTACCTGCTTTCCCTTGTACTTTATGTCAGAGCGAGGTTGAGCATCGAAAAGTCCAGGGGCAGGTTCCGGGAATCAAAAGAAAAGACACTTTTCGCAGGCCTTGGAGGGCGTCTGAAACCGGGCTTGATGATCGCCGGGTCCGTTCTCGCCGCTGTGCTGGCAATGAAGACCAAGGAGATTGCCTTCACCCTCCCCATAGCTGCAATGTTGTATGAATTATGTTTTTTTCGCGGTTCCTGGAAGCGGCGACTGCTCTATCTTCTGCCGCTGTTGGCGACGCTGCCCATCATTCCACTGACCGTTCTCACCTCCGGGCATTCCACCGATCATGTTCTCGTCGACATTGCTGAACAGACCCGGGTGCAAACCAGCATGGGCCGGATGGACTATTTATTCACCCAGTTCCGGGTGATCGTCACCTATCTGCGCCTTTTGATTCTGCCGATCAATCAGAATCTCGACTACGACTACCCGGTCTACACCACCTTCTTCACCCCACCGGTCTTCCTTTCTTTTCTCCTATTGATGTCCATTGTTGTTCTGGCCGCCTACTTGTTCTGGAAATCAAGATACCTGAGGATAAATCAGGTTGAGAATGGGCCGGGTTCACCAGAAAAACAATTTTCTCAGCCTCAGCCTGGCGTACCTTCAACCAGTCTTCCCTGCCTTCGCCTCATCGCTTTCGGCATCTTCTGGTTTTTCCTCACCCTGGCCGTAGAGTCGAGCCTCATTCCTATCAAGGACGTGATTGTCGAACACCGGCTTTACCTTCCCAGCTTCGGTGCGGTTACGGTCATTGCTGCGGTCTTCTGGCTGCTGGCCGTAAAATTCTCTCAGCCAACTGGAAGAAAGCTGTTATTCCTGAGTGCGGTGGTGGTCGTTTTGGGGCTGGGGATTGCAACCTGGCAACGTAATTACGTCTGGGGAAATAAGATCCGGCTGTGGCGGGACGTGGTCGCCAAGTCTCCGGATAAAGGCAGGGCGAATAATAATCTTGGGGTCGCCCTGGAGGAAGCGGGAAGAAGGCAAGAAGCGTTCAAGGTTCTGTCCCGGGCCATTGTCGTGGACCCTGGTTATTTCAAGTCATATTACAACCTGGCTGATCTCTATCTGGTCAGTGACCAACCCGATGCGGCCCTGCCGCTGCTGAAAACAGCAATCAGGCTGAATCCCGATTTCACCGAGGCCTATGTGGATATGGGAGCGGCCCTGATGCGAGGAGGGCAATTCCGCGAGGCCGCAATGTTCCTGGAAAAGAACATTGACCATATTGGAGATGATGCCGAAGCTCATTTCTATCTCGGTTCGGCCTATGTTTTTCTTGGAAAAAAGGAAGCCGCCAGGCGGGAACTTGACATCGTTTCCCGTCACGATGCCAAGCTGGCATCCAGTTTGGCCGGCCTGCTGGGCCTGAGGCCGAGTCAACGGGTTCCCCATGGGGCCCGATAAGCCCGGGTCCCCCCGCTGTTTTTATTGCGGTTGTGAATATGCTTTCAACCGTTTAATTTCCCAATACGCCATGTGAATAGCTTGGGACGTGAAAGGGATAAGGACACGAATCCGAATGTGGTTTGACAAGAAAAAAACTTTTTTATGTTTTTCGGCGCTCCTCCTGTTCATTCTTTCAGCCGGATGTAACAAGGAAAGCGGGGAAACACCCCCAATTGTCCCAACCGGCAATCAGCACACTCTGACCTATTCCGCGGGCCCCAACGGCGTCATCGAGGGGACCGGCAGGCAAATCGTGGATCATGGTGATGCCGGCAGTGCGGTCACGGCGGTGCCTGACGGGGGATATCATTTTGTCAAATGGAGCGACGGATCGACCGCCAACCCCCGCACCGACGCCAAGGTGACGACCGATCTCGAGGTGAAGGCCACTTTCGGCGTTGACCAATACACATTGAGCTATGTTGCGGGGGGCCATGGTTCCATCGACGGCCCAAGTCCGCAGACTGTGGACCACGGCAGCACTGGCACTCCGGTCACGGCGATACCCGAGACGGGATATCATTTCGAAAGCTGGAGCGACGGTTCGACTGCCAATCCCCGCACCGACGCCGACGTGATCGCCGATCTCGAGGTGAGCGCCACCTTCGCCCTCAACCAATACACCCTGACCTACGTCGCCGGAGCAAACGGCTCCATCGACGGCGTCACCTCGCAGACCGTCGACCATGGCGGCAGCGGCAGTTCGGTGACCGCCGTGCCGGGCGAAAACTTTCATTTCACGGGCTGGAGTGATGGAGTAGCCACACCCGCACGCACCGATAGTAACGTGACGGCAGATATTTCCGTAACGGCCAACTTTGGCATGGACCAGTTCACTTTAGTCTACACTGCCGGAGCCAATGGCTCCATCGGTGGTCCCGGGTCCCAAAAGGTGAATCGTGGCGGCACCGGCAAGGCGGTCAGGGCGGTGCCCGCAACAGGGTTCCATTTCGTCGGTTGGAGCGACGGGGAAACCGCCAATCCACGAACCGACGCCAACGTGATGGCCGATCTAGCCGTGACGGCCGCCTTCGAGCTCAACCGGTATACCCTGACCTACACGGCAGGAGAAAACGGGTCCATCGAGGGTTCCGGTCAACAGGCCGTGGACCACGGCGGCGAAGGCAGCGTGGTGACGGCGGTCCCGGATAAGGGTTTTCATTTCGAAAGGTGGAGCGACGGCATCACCACCGCCAGTCGCACCGATTCAGAGGTTACAGGCGATTTTGCGGTCAGCGCGGTTTTTGCGGTCAACACCTACACGGTCGGCGGCACCCTTTCGGGTCTGACCAAGGGAACCCGATTGGTATTGCAGAACAACGGAGGAGATGACCTCACGTTAACCGCCAACGGTGATTTCACCTTTGCTGGCGAACTGCTCGATGCCGGTTCCTACGCCGTCACGGTGCTGAACCAGCCGACCTCGCCCAACCAGACCTGTACGGTTGCCGACGGGGCGGGCACGATTTCCGGTGAGAACGTCCCCGACATCGCGGTGACCTGCGTTCTCAATACCTATACCATCGGCGGCAGGGTCTCGGGCCTTCCCGATGGTGATCGGGTGGTTCTGCAATACAACAAGGGCGACAACCTGGAAATCAGAACCAACGGCGCCTTTACTTTTGCCACTCCCCTCGATGACGGAAGCGGTTACGATATTACGGTCCAAAGTCAGCCCCAAAAAGCAAATTGGACCTGCGATGTGGAAAATGCGGTCGGAGCCCTTGCGGGCAAGAACGTTACCGATGTCGATGTCAGCTGTTACCTTGAAGCTGTCCTTCAGGCCACGGCAGGTATCCATAAGGTCGAGGTGAACTGGAACAGCCAGGACTTCAGCAAGGTGACTTTCAATCTGTGCCGTTCCCGGGAGGAGAAGGACTACAGTAGTTGCCAGGACCTCAAGGAAGGGACACTTGAAAAGAATGTAGACAGCCCCCACGTCGTCTCCCGACTGACCAACGACATCCCCTATTGGTTCCTGGTGGAGGTCCAGCATCCGGGCGGCCGGCGAACACTTTCGAACATAGTCAAGGCTACACCCTTTGGGGGCCTCAATGACAGCGGCATCGACTGGTGCGCCAATGACATTTTCAACCGTTTTTCCGATGGCACGCGGAAGGAAAAGACCGGGAGCTGCAAGGCCGTCGCGGGAACACATCCCGGCCAGGATGCCCTTCATGGCCGGGACGCCTCGGCCCGTGCCCGCAAGCTGTCCAAAACCGGCTACGGTTCGGCCGGTTTCGATTTCACCAAGTTGTGCCGCAGCGGCGATGCGGCCGGCGACGGGAAATGCCCTCCCAACCCGTCCCCGGGAATCGGTCGCAACAACTGGGCCTGCACCCGTGACAATGTGACCGGCCTGATCTGGGAGGTGAAGATGGAAAGCGGACTGCAGGGTCGGGATAATACCTACTCCTGGTTCAACCCGGATGGAACCGTCAACGGCGGCAATCCCGGCCAAAAGAATGGCGGTCATTGCGAGGGCAGCGCTTGCGACACAGAAGGCTATGTTCGAGCCGTCAATGCCCAGGGTCTCTGCGGTTTCAGCGACTGGCGACTGCCTACAAGGAGGGAGCTGCTGTCCATCGTGGACAATGGTCGGTACAAACCGGCCATCGATACCCGCTCCTTCCCGAATACCCCGGCCGCCTACTATTGGTCCTCGACGCCTTATGCCGACCATGCAGGTTCTGCGTGGGAAGTCTATTTTCATTATGGAGAGACCGACTCCGAGGAAAAGAGTCATGGAAACCGGGTTCGGCTGGTGCACGGGCGGACCGTGACTTTCGGACTCGATAACCCCTGACGAATTCGCAAAATTGAATTCCCCGGTTTCGGATTCAGGGTTTTAGGTGGCAGGTGTTGATCGGACCCTAAACCCCAAAGCCAAAAATGGATTTTGCTATGAAACGCAACCTGAGAGCGATGGTAATCTGCCTGCTGCTTACGGCTCTTTTTTCGCTCCCTGCAGAAGGCGCGCAAACCTGCAGGAAATCGATCATGGCCGCCACCCCGGATTCCGTTTTCACCCTCAACGGCGACGGCACGGTGACGCACAACACCACCGGCCTTATGTGGATGCGCTGTGCTCTCGGGCAGGAGTGGGACGGCAAGACATGCCGCGGGACGGCTACCGATTTTTCCTGGGCAGATGCCCTAAAGACCGGCGTTCTTAAAAAGTTTGCCGGCTACAGCGACTGGCGGCTGCCCAATAAAAACGAGCTTGAGTCGATCGTGGAGGATCAGTGTGCATCGCCAGCCATTAATACCACAGCCTTTCCCGCCACCCCGTCAGCTTACTTCTGGACGTCATCGCCCTATGCCGGTCATGCGCCCGGTGCCTGGAGCGTCGATTTCGGTTTCGGCACCGTCAATGCCAGTGTCAAGAACGGCAGCATTTACGTTCGCCTTGTGCGTGACAAAGAGTAAATTCGATCCGGCATCGGAAATACCGGAGGTTGAATCCGGGTGGATCAGATGAGTGGAAATTCCGGTGAATTGATTAACCAAATTCGGACTCAACGTTGAAGCACCTTGTCAAAATGAGCAAAAACTCATCCGGAGGACAGCAGGGAAACGACTCCGACAATCGGTTCGTCCGGCACCCCGTGGCCACCATCGTCGTACTGTTGACCTTCCTCTTATTGGTTTGCCTTTTGGCAACCGAGATGTCTCTCAAGACTTTCAGTGGCTTGGGCAACCCACCGCTCTATGAACTAAGTCCGCTCTACGGTTACCGGCTCAAGCCCAACCAGGTGATTGAACCCAGGGGCGGTCTGAGTTTCCTGTATGCCGCCCGGATGACAACCAACAATCTTGGGCTGAGGGCGGCTGGCCAATGGGACGCGAATCCGGAAGGGAAAATACTGTTCCTCGGAGATTCCGTTACCTATGGCGGCCAGTATATCAACGACGCCCAGCTTTTCAGTTCGGTTGCGGGAAACGCACTGCCTGGATGGCAAGTCGGTAACGGGGGGATCAATGCCTGGGGAGTCGAGAACATTGTCGGCCTGGTAATGGATTATGGATTTACCCCCGCCAGCGTTGTCGTCACCTGTGTCATCGAAGGGGATTTCTATCGTGGCCTGACTCGTGCATCCTCTCTGCCACTGTGGACCGAGCAACCGCGGTTTGCCATCCAGGATCTGCTGATGAATCTGATATGGAGAGTGAACGAGTCCCGTTACGGCAGTTCGATCGATGCCGTCGTTCAGGATGCAAGCCACCTTGATAAGATCGTCGATCGGGCGGCAAGACGTTTGAGTGGGCTTGACCGGTATCTGGCCCGGCAGGGCGTGCGCCATTTCGTTTTCATCCTGCCCAGCCGGGAGGAAATGGTTGCCGGCGAGTCGTCGGACCCCCGAGTCGCACAGGCCCTCACACGGTATGGAATCGAGGCGGTATACCTGCTGCCGAAACTTGCCCGCCTGGAGCCGGATTTGGAAAAGCGTCGAGAATGGTATCACGATGTAGTTCACCTCGAGGTGCCCGGCCACCGAGCATATGGCGCCCTGATCGGTGAAACACTCTCCAGGGCCCTGGTTGAAAAATAACCGGATATTTCTTTCATGCTGCCTTGACACCACTAACGGGGATATCCTGTAACTTCAGTATCTTACTCATGCTTCAACGACTGGCTGACAAGTCGGGCCCGGCGCGGCCAGTGTCCCTGGTGTTTTTTTTGTCGGTAAATACTGAGGTGCTTTGGCAACTGTCAGGGGGTCGGCGCCGTCGACTTGGCCATGCGCCAAGCCAAGGAGGCACAACGCAGACAAGGGAAAACGGGCCAGAAATACCGAACTGAATTAATCGAACGGGACACGAAGTGCACCATGAACAATCCGACTAACGTCAAGAAACCCAGGCCATTTGCCTGGCTTCGGCGGTTTCCCTCGACTTGGCTCAAGGTCGCGGTTGCCGTGGGGGTGGTCGCGCTCCTGGTCCATTTCAACCGGGTGGATGCGAGCGTTCTGGCCGGCTTGGTCCGGACCTGGCCCTGGCTGCTTGGAGCCCTGTTTCTGATGCTGCCGCCTTTCCTCCTCGTCTCCCTGCGCTTCAAGTTGATCCTTGCCAGCCAGGGCATCCATGCCTCCCTGAGCCAGGCGGTACGCTGGACGATGATCGGTGCCTTTTTCGACCTTGCCATGCCGAGCTCCTGTGGCGGAGATCTGGTCAAGATGGGATATCTGGTCAAGCATGCCGAAGCGGGGCAGGGGACTCGTGCTATTATGACCGTTGCCTTCGATCGGTTGCTGGGAATGCTCGGTCTGTTCCTGCTGGCCTTTGCGGCCGGAAGCTTCGGCTGGGCCACGTTGAAAGAGATGCCCGGCCGCGGGATGGTGGTCAGTATCACCTTTGTGGCCAGTCTGGGGACCCTGGCGTTCCTTCGCCTCTCAGGTTCCAGGCGACTCCATCGAAATGCGACCCTTGATCGTTTTTTGTCCCGTTCGATTTGGGGGGTGCATCTCAAGCAGCTCATAACATCCTTCAACGCCTTGCGAGAGCGTCCGGGGAGCTTTTTCCTGGCCTTGGGGCTGTCGGTCCTGAACCATGTCTTCTGGTGTGCCTCCCTGTTTTGCATAACGCGGGTGCTCGGTGATACGGTTGCCCCGACGAAGGGATTCGTGGTCTTTCCACTGGCTCTTTTCGGCAACCTTTTTGGTATTGCCGGCGGTTTCGGTGTTGGCACCGCAGGGTTCGATCTTATTTTTTCCCAGTTTCTTGCCGTCGGGAACGGCGCGCTGGTCGGCCTGTTGTTCCAGACTCTGGCAGCCGTTGTGCGTCTGGCGGGGCTTCCCTTTTATCTGTTTTCGATGCCCGCAAGGGAGGCGGACAGATAATCCCCCGAGGAGGCGGGTCCAGATATTGCATTCCTCTGGTTACTTGGCCGGCACGGGGATGCCGCCACGATAAAACAACGACTTGATGTTTGAGGGAGGGGGGGAGCTGAAATCCAGAATTATCGGAGTTTTGTTGTATGAACAGATTCAGCCGCCAAGGGCTTTCCCAGTCCCTGAACTTTTTGGTTGAGTGCCCCTGGATCGCCTATACGGGTATCGTTTTGCTGCAGGTAAAGGTGATGTTCCGGATCTGGGAGTTTCGCGATTTGGCGCCGGGGGATACCTCCTATTATTACCTGACCGTTTTCAACTGGTTGGACGAAGGCAAGGGGAACATTGCCCAATCGCCACTTTATACGCTGTTTCTGGCCGGTCTGCATAAACTCCTTGACGAACCTTTCTGGGTATTGACGACAGCCAGGATCGGCATCGCCACCGGTGCCTCCCTGCTGACGTTGGCCTTATTGCGACGCCTCTTGCCCAAGCATATCGCCTGGATGATCGCGGCCTGGTGGGTGCTGCTGTCGATCAATTTCGATACCGCCTACAGCGTGCACCTGTTTTCCGCACTGTTCCCTCTCGGACTGTTTGTCGTCGCAACCCGCGCCGACAATCTCCTCGGCAGGGGGATGGTCCTGGCGGGTTTGCTGCTTACCGCAGTGCTGGTGCGAAACGAGTATGCTGCACTTTTCATTCTCTGGCTGCTGGTGCTGCCCGGCTATGAGTTCTATCTGCGGCGCTGGAAAGGGCGGCGCCCTCCCCTGAAAAACTATCTGGTCGCCTATGGGTTGCCGCTGCTGGTGGTGTTCCTGATCATTGGTGTCTTCTACGTCCGCGCCAGGCCCGGTGGGTTACCCGAAATAGAAAAGGAGCTGGCAATGAAGCAGGCGGGAAACATGTGCCAGATATATGCCTTCAACCGGCTGCAGCAGGGGGACCCTTGGCGGGGGAATCCGTGGAACCAGTGCGAGGAGCTGTTGCAACGCGATTTCGGGCGGTCTGAGGTCTCCTTTCCACAGGCGTTCTTCCTGAATCCGCGGGCCATCCTTCAACATGTCTGGTGGAACGCCAGACTCATTCCCAATGGAACCCAGTTGGCCCTGTTCGATTTTTACTCCGGCGGTCCCAATCCTGATTATATGCCTGCCAAGAAATCGCCGCTGGTCTGGATACCCTTCTTCCTGGTTGCGGGCCTTGCCGGATTTGCGGCTATCAGGTGCCTGGCAATTCCCGCCTTGCGAAGAGGTCGGTCCGTTGATAACGGATTTGCATGGCTGCTGATGGCAAGCGCTGGCGCCCTTGTTCTGGGCCTCATGCTGATGCAACGCCCACGTCCCTCCTATATGTTTCCCTGTACGGTTTTCATCATGGCCCTGACCGGCCTCGGGCTGCACGGGCTAATTGAATTTCTGCACATTACCAAGCCCTTCAGGATTCTTGTGCCCATATTTGGTATTTCACTTATCCTGTTTGTCCCTTCCCATTACAATGCCAGCTATGTCAATTACTACGGCTATGAAGGGCAGCCCCTCCTGAAGAGTTTTGAACGTATTTCCCCCCATATCGATTCTTCTTCGGAATCCCCAATGGTGATCGTCACCCCCAGGGGGGACGAGAGTCTGTGCAATTACCTGGACGAGGAGTCCTGCACGGCAATACAGTACAAGAAAATCGCCGGGCCGAACCTCGGGTACTATGTAAAAAGCCTGGGGGTAAACTGGATTTATCTGAGAGGTCTGAAGGGAAGGGAAATTAAGTACGATGAACAGCAATGGGAGTTGGTTGCGCAGGGAACAAGCAAAAAGGGAAGGTGGATTTTACTGCATCGGCAGGCGCCCGATTAGGTATTATGAATGGCCTGTTTGTTTTGATTCCCGGCAAGAACAGGAAAGTGCCTTAAAAAATGGAAAAAAATGAAAATAACCAAAGATAGAAATAGAAAACGGATTATCAGCGAACATATTGACAAAATGGCGCCTCAACGGGAGCGTTGGCGCTCCAGGAATCGTTATTACCATGAAGACAATGAAAATTATTTACGCTTCCTGGTTCCTGAAGGGCTACGGGTATTGGATCTCGGTTGTGGGAACGGGAACCTACTGTCCTCACTGAAACCGGCTTCCGGCGTTGGAGTCGATTTAAGCGAACAAAGTATTTCTGTTGCGCGGGAAAAATTCCCCGACCTGGAATTCGTTGTCGGAGATATTGAAGATGGAGGGCTGATAAAGAGCCTGAAAGGTCCTTTTGACGTCATAATTTTGTCCGACACCATCGGTTTTTTTACCGATTGCCAGGAGACCCTGGAAAATTTGCATGATTTGTGTACGCCGGAAACACGATTGATTATCAGTTGTTTCTCCTGGCTATGGCAACCCGTTCTGCGCCTCGCCGAGAAGTTGGGGCTCAAGATGCCCCAGGTGGAAATGAATTGGATGGCTACAGAAGATATCTTCAACCTGCTGCAGTTGGCGGATTTCGAGCCCGTCAAGGCAGAGTGGCGGTTGCTGTTCCCCAAATATTGCCTTGGGCTGGGCCCCCTCCTTAACAGGTATGTCGCTCCATTGCCCGTTATTAGAAGACTCTGCCTGCGAAACTATACGATTGCGCGGTCTATGCGGAAGGTCTCCCGGGAAAACCTGTCCGCGACGGTTCTGGTCCCCTGTCGCAACGAGGAGGGCAATATAGAAGCCGCCGTTCAACGCATCCCGCGGTTTTGTGACGACCTTGAGATCCTTTTTGTGGAAGGGAACAGCCAAGACAACACTCTTGCCGAAATAGAAAGGGTCATCCGGCAATATTCTGATCTCGACATCAAGGTTTTGGTACAAGATGGGGTTGGCAAAGGAGATGCGGTTCGGAAGGGCTTTGCCAATGCCAGGGGGGAGGTCTTGATGATCCTCGACGGCGACCTTACCATGCCCCCCGAAGACCTGCCCAAATTCTATGAAGCCGTCGTGTCCGGAAAGGGCGAGTTTGTCAACGGCTCCCGCCTGGTCTATCCAATGGAAGGGCAAGCCATGCGGTTCCTCAACTTCTGGGCCAACCGGGTTTTTGCTCTCCTGTTCACCTGGCTGCTCAATCAGCGGTATACCGATACCCTGTGTGGCACCAAGGTTTTAAGGAGAAATTTTTACCAGAAGATCGAGGCCAATCGGAGTTATTTTGGCGAATTCGATCCGTTCGGTGATTTCGATCTGATTTTCGGAGCCACCAAGCTCAATCTGAAAACCGTAGAGATTCCGATCCGTTACGCGGACCGCGAATATGGTGAAACCCAGATTTCCCGCTTTCGTCATGGCTGGCTGTTGCTGAAAATGGTGATTTTCGCATTCCGCAAGCTGAAGGGATTTTCCTGTGGAGGTTCCCGCCAGTCACACCCCTAGCCATTATCCCCTCGGGCGCTTCTTATCGTCGTCACTCTCTGCATGCGAACGTTAGCCCCCTGACAAGAAGGTAGGCGTATGTACATTCTTGGTCTGAGCAGTTACTCCCATGAATCGGCCTGCACCCTCATCAAAGACGGCGAGGTGCGGGGTGTCTACGAGGAGGAGCGGTTTAACCGTGAAAAGCACACCTGGCGTTTCCCGCGACTGGCTATTGAGGAGGCGCTGAAGCAGGAGGGGATCACCATCGCAGATATCGATCATTTCACCTTTTTTTGGCAACCGCTGCGGGAGATTTATGAGAACGCTGGCCATGTCCTGAGATATTTTCCGCGCAGCCTCAACCTTTTTCTCGCCCCCTCCGGTTCGGAGGAACTTGGATTCCTGACGCGTATTTTCTCCCAACGGTTCATCGGCCGTCGGCTCCGCCGAGCCTTCGATTTGCCTGCGGCCCCTGATTTCCATTTTGTTGAACACCATCTGGCCCACGCGGCCAGCGCCTTCTACGGCTCGCCGTTCGAGGAGGCGGCCATCCTGACCATCGACGGACGGGGGGAATCGACCAGCACCATGTTTTCCCGGGGGCGGGGAAACCGGCTGGAAAAACTGAGAGAAATCAAGGTGCCACACTCTTTGGGCCATCTTTACGCAGCGGTGACCGATCATCTTGGCTTTCGGCCGTTTTTCGATGAATGGAAGGTGATGGGGATGTCGGCCTATGGCAAGGATAGCTATGTGCAGGCCTTCTCCGATCTTGTCCAACTGCTGGACGATGGGACGTATCGCCTCAATCTTGATTTTTTCCGTTTCCATACCCATGGCCAGCGGGCTTGGCTGAGCGAGAAGTTTACCCGGGTTTTCGGGCCGCGCCGGAACTATAGGGATCCGTATGACCAGCGCCATTTCGATCTCGCCTTTGCCTTGCAGGCCGTGGTCGAGAAAGTCGGCGTGCATCTGGCCCGCGGACTTCAGCAGTTGACGGGAAGTGATTATCTGTGCCTGACGGGGGGGGTGGCCCTGAACTGCCTGATGAACAAGCGGATCCTGGAGGAAACCGGCTTCAAGGACTACTTTATCCAGCCGATCGCCAACGATGCTGGAACCTCCCTGGGAAGTGCCTGGTATCATTACCACCACATTCTCGACCGAACTCGGATACATCGCCTGAGTTCGGTCTATCTGGGCCCCGAATATTCGAACCAGCAGATAGAGGACGTGCTGAAGAAGAAAAACGTTTCCTATTACCGCAGCGACCGGGTTGCCGCCGAGGCGGCACGGTTTATCGCCGCCGGCAAGATCGTTGGCTGGTTCCAGGGGAGGATGGAGGCCGGGCCACGGGCCTTGGGCAATCGCAGTATTACCGTCGACCCGACGGACGGCGACATGAAGGAACGGCTCAACTCCAGGGTCAAGAAACGGGAATTTTTCCGTCCTTTTGCGCCGTCGGTCCTTGAGGAAAAGGCAGCCGACTACTTCGCGCTCCCCAAGGGGAAAGATTCTCCCCATATGATTTTGATCGGCGACGTGCGTGAAGACAAACAAGACCTCATTCCGGCGGTAACCCATGCCGACCGCACCGCCCGCGTTCATACGGTCAGCAGGGCCAGCAATCCCCGCTATTGGGAACTGATCGCAGAGTTTGAGAAGATCAAAGGTGTACCGGTACTTCTGAATACTTCCTTCAACGAAAACGAACCCATTGTTTGTACACCCGAAAATGCGGTTGACTGCTTTATGCGTACCGAGTTTGATGTCCTGGCAATCGGCGATTTCATCGTCCAAAAATAGAGCCCGCAACGAGCTTTTACCATGAATGGATTCAAGGTATATATTCTGAATGAACGAACCGCCATCCTGGTGATCGTCTGCATCCTTACCGTGTACGGGATTTCCTGGCACAAACGGCAGGCCGATTACCGACATTGGATGGCAGATCGCCAGGATTACGTGGTGGACCATGTGACAGGAATGATGGACATGGACGCCTATTACTGGTTGAAGTTGGCCCAGGAACTGGATGAAGGACATTTGGCAAAAGGCCGGGTCGACTCGCTGAAGGGGTATCCCGACCGGGTTCCGTTTGCCCTTCATGGAGAGCCCAGCCTTCTGGCCTATTTCATCAGTCTCGGCAAGCATTTTACCGGTGGCAACTATTATCGCTCGGGCCTGCTGCTCATCCCGATTCTGTCCGGCCTGTTCGTTTTCCCCCTCTACTTTTATTTCAACAGGCTCGGATTCGGCGCCTCGGCCGTTTTGGGAGGGCTGATCGGGACATTCAGTACCTCCTATTACGTGCGAACCATGGTAGGGCGGGTGGATACCGATTTGCTCAACATTTTCTTCCCCCTGCTGACGGCATGTTTCATTCTGCCGATGAACAAGGAGAAACCCTGGTGGGGAAATCTCTGTCTGGCCGCCGGAGCCGGCCTGACCATGTATTTGTTTACCTGGTGGTATCAGCAGCCAAGCTTCATCCTGGTCTACCTTTTCTTCCTGGCCTTTTATCTTTTTATCGGGCGCATTCCCTGGAAACAGATTGCCCTCATCCTGCTGGTCTTCCTTCTTGCGTCCGGTCCGGATTACGTAATGCAGAGCGTGCACTCGCTCCGGGTCTTCCTGTGGGCCTATTTCTCCCCTCCCCCTACCGGCCGGATTGTCTGGCCGAATATCATGAACACCATCATTGAAGCTAAAAAAAGGGGGATATTGGAGACTCTCCACCGCCTGCACGGTTTCCTCCCATTGGTTTTCGCCGGGTTTGCCGGACTGTTTTATCTCTATCTACGCCGTTTCCGGAAAATGGTCCCGATTTCCCCGCTGGTCATTCTGGGAGCATGGTCCCTGGTAGGTCCCAGTCGGTTTTCCATGTATATGGCGCCTTTGATTGGTATCGGCGTCGGGGTGCTGATAGAGCTGCTGATGAATTACGTTGGGGGAAAGGTCGGGTTTCGCCCTTGGCTTGCGACCCTCTCCTCTATTGTTCTCATGTTCGTCCTGTTCTTCTCCACCATCGGTTACACCGCATATGATTTCGATTCCCCGCCGATTATCTCCGCTCCCGAGACCAGGGCCATCCTTGATATAAAGAAAATCGTTCCTGAGCACTCGGCCATGTTTACCCCGTTTTGGGAGTTCGGCTATCCCCTGATGGCAATCGGGGATTTTGCCACCTACCATGATGGTGGCCTGCAGGGCGGCATGCGAACGACCCTTGCGTCCAAGGCCATGATTTCCTCTGACCAGAAGGACCTGGTGTCGCTGCTCTCCTACCTGGAAGATACCGGTTTCCGTCGACTGGCTTCCGTGTTGACCAAAAATCAACTGTCTTCCGATCAAATGATGAATATGGTTTTCAATTATCCCGGGGGGTTTAGAGGGGAGAATGTCTATGTCCTCTACCTCGAGGATATGCTCTGGAAATTCAGTTCGATGTCCTATTTCGGTACGTGGGATTTCAGCCGGAAAAAGGGCGAATCCATGGATTACGTGCAGTTGAATTGCCATTCCATCAAAAACAATGTCATGAGTTGCATGGATGGCACGATCGATCTGAACCGGGGATTCATGAACGACGGCACCGTGGATATTCCGCTAAGCGCCGCGATATTTGTCAATAATGGTTACGTCGTTAACCGAAAAGACTACGACCATGGGGCGCAAGGGTTCTATCTTCAGGTTCTGATGGAAAATAACAAGATAAGAATGATCCTGGTAGCCGACGAACGCCTGTTCCGTTCCAACTTCAATCAGCAATTTCTGCTCGGTAATTATGACAGGCGATACTTCGAAGAAGTGTACAATGACGTCCCTATGGCAAGGGTGCTGAAAGTCAAGAAGGCAGAGACAGGGACCCGCCGGGATGCCACGGCAGAAACCAAATGAACCAAACCTGGACCAAATTTTTCCCAGCTTTTATCCGAAAAAAAGTCGAAGGACGCCAAGAGCTTCAGGAGGTCATGGGGAATACCGGCTGGATGATGGGAGACCAGATCATCCGCCAGGTTGTAGGACTCTTGGTTGGGGTATGGCTGGCCCGCTATCTCGGTCCCCGGCTATTTGGCGATTTCAGCTATGCCATGGCGGTGGTGTGGATCGCTACTCCCTTTGCCTTTCTGGGACTTGATGCCATCTCGATCCGACGTTTGGTGCAGGACCCCTCATGCAGGAACGAGGTCCTCGGCACCTCCTTCGTCCTGATGACGGCTGGCGGGTTGGTCGCCTTTGGCGCCGCCATGGGGGGCATATTCCTGGCGCGCCCCGACGACCACCTGGTTCACTGGCTGGTGGGGATCTTGTCGGCGGGTATCGTTCTCCAGTCCCTCATCGCCATCGAATTCTGGTTCGAATCGCAGATGCAGTGGGAGTTCACGGTCTACGCCAAAACCTCCGCCTTCCTCCTGCTGAGTCTCGTGAAGGTCGGGCTTATTTTGCTGGGGGCGCCACTTATTGCCTTTGCCTGGGCCGGGCTGGCGGAAACCGTCCTCGGGTCGGCGGGATTGGTGATTGTCTACCGCTGGCGGGGGTATTCGCTCAAGGCCTGGAAGTTCAGCCGAAGGATGGCATGGTCGTTGCTTGGAGACAGTTGGCCTCTGGTACTGACGGCCGGGCTGACCATGATCTACCTGCGCATCGACCAGGTGATGCTCGGGAACATGGTGGGGAGCGAAGCGCTCGGAAACTATTCCGTCGCGGTGCGGATATCGGAAGCCTGGTATTTTTTCCCGATGGTCATCTGCTCGTCGAGCTTTCCTGCGATCTTCAAGTCGGAAAAGGTTTCGGAAGAGCTCTTTTACGCGCACCTGCAGAGGCTTTACAGCCTGATGGCCTTCCTGGCGTATGCCGTGGCCCTTCCGGTCGCCCTTTTTTCGAATGAGATCGTGCGGCTCCTCTTCTCGGCCTCCTTCGCGGACGCCGGCCCCCTGCTGGCATTGCTCATATGGACCGGAGTTTTCACAAGCCTTGGGGCGGCCCGCAATGTGTTCGTCCTCTCGAAGAACTGGACCCGGATCAACCTTCTTTCCATTGGACTCGGCTGCGCCCTGAACATCCTGCTGAACTACTTGCTGATCCCGGAGTACGAAGCGATGGGCGCCGTGGTTGCGACGTTCGCTTCCTACTGGTTTGCCGTGCATGGCACCTGCTTTTTGTTCAAGCCTCTGCGGCGGACGGGCTGGATGATCACGAGGGCCATGATCTTTCCCAAGGCATGGTGACGTGAGTATGTGCGACGGCGACCTGGTACATCGGGTCTATCGGGAGCTTGAATGCTTCCGGGAACTGCGCCGGGAATGGGACGCCCTCTGCAGCAGGGTCGCCTCGGACGTCACCGTTTTTACAAGTCCGCTTTGGTACGAAAATTGTTGGAAATATTATGGAAAAGGGAAAGACCTCCATCTTTTCACAGGGTGGAAAGGAGATCGAATAATTGGGATTGCTGAAGCACTTCCTGAAACATGCATTGTATGTCAGGCGTGAAGAAATATTGAATGAAGGATATCTTGGAGCGCCCTCCGAATACGACAGCAGGGAAACCCTTGTCATTCGGGAAATCGAAGAGAAAGAACGAGAAGTCCTCACCAGTTTTTATGAGGAATCGAACCTGAGGGACCTATACACGGAAGAGCGAATCGGACGCTATTTCTCGAATGGATGCAAATGTCATGTCGCGATGAAACTGGACAGGGTCGTCGGTCATCTTTGGTGGGGGGGGAGAGACCTTAAGTTCAAATATTGCGATCCTGCCTTGAGATTTATTGGGGACAGATACAACATGGGAAAAGAGGACATTGTTGCCGTAGATTTTTTTGTCCTCCCTGAAGAGCGGGGAAGCGGGACTTCTCTGGAATTCATGTCCAAAGTATGGCGGAGCCTTCATGAACTGGGCTACAATCGTTGTTTAGGCACCGTCGCACCGAACAACCGTGGAGCAAGGTGGACTTACAAACTACTCGGGCACCGGGACCTCAGGAAGATCGTCATCCACAGGATCTTTAATTATTTTGTTCTTATAGATGGCAAGCTGTATTTTTCACCCCATGTTCTGAGTTCATGAATTTTTCAGTTCCATTACCTTTTGGCCTGACAATTCAGGACGTGCGGACATTGAGGCGGGATCGTCACTCCGGGGATGGAGCAGGTACGAAATTGTTCAGGAGAAGAATTTGATGGGAAAAAAGAGAATACTGCTCGTTTACTCCAGTGAAATCCAGAGCACCGTTGTTGCCGGTACTTTGCGGGTTGCGCCCATAGGTTTGTTTTTCATAAACGGTTATTTGAAGAAACAGGGCCATGAAACCAAAATCATTCATCTGGACGTTACGCAATTTCATGACGGTTCAGGAGACTCGAAAAAATATATAAACCGACTACGTGAAGAAATAACGGGATTTAACCCCGACTATATCGGATACTCGTTCAGGAATCTTTACCACTGGGGAATGCTGCCCAGAAACGTAAGAAAGCTGATCGATTACTTGAGCATTTCCTTAGAGAAGGCCACCATCGATCTTCTGCGGGAGACAACCTCGGCTCCGATAATAGGAGGTGGCCCGGCCTTCACATTGGCGTCCAAACTGTACATGGATTACCTGGGTCTCGATTACGGCCTGGTCGGCGAGGGCGAGAAGGCCCTGGAGGAGTTGGTCGTAAAACTGGACGAAGGGAAGTCGGTTGAAGAGATTCCCGGACTTGTCCACCGCAGGGACGATTCCCTGATTATCAATCCCCACGAGTGCATCGACGACCTGGACCGGATGCCGAAAATGGATGTCGGCAATATGGAGGACTATCGTGAGCTCTATTATGAAAACGGGGGTTATGCCAACATTCAGACCAAAAGGGGGTGCGGGTTCGGTTGCATCTATTGCCAGTATCCCCTCCTCGAGGGCCGGAACTACCGTACCCGCGATCCGAAAACGATTGTCGAGGAGATCTCGGAGCTAAAGGAACGATTCGGGGTAAGACATTTTTTCTTCGTCGATTCAGTCTTTTCAACGCCGGCGGAACACTCCCGGGCGGTATGCGAGGAGATCATCGCAAGGGGGGTGGATATCCGGTGGTCCGCCCATATGAATCCGAGGGGAATAACAAGGGAGTTGTTGGAGATATACAAGAAGTCCGGGTGCCACAATGTCATTTTCACCCCCGACACCCTGAGCAAGAAAGTCCTCACGACCTACAGGAAGGATTTCAGCTTGGAGGACGTCGAAAGGAGTGTTCGGCTGTTGAAAGAGGTGCAAATTCCCTTTGAGGTGTCGCTGATCCTGGGCGGTCCGGGAGAGGACGAGACGTCCGTCGGAGAATCGATGGATTTTGCCGATCGGCATCTGAGGGATGTTCCCGTCCTTATATTCAACGGGATGTGGATTCACTCCGGCGCTCCCGTAATGGAGACCGCAATCTCGGAAGGAGTACTTTCGGAGGACACCAAGCCGCTGAGCGACATCATCCTCACGAATGATTTCGCAGCCAACAAAAGAAGGAACTATTTTTTCCCGCACGTGAAGAAGGATCGGGGTGAGTTCCTGAAACGGATATACAGCCGGATAAGGAAGCACAAAAGGATCATCGCCGACCTGGATGTGAAGATCGATTGGAAGACCGGTACGGTCAGGCATGCGCCGGAGCTGGGCGTTCTCGAGAACCAACGCCCGTGGCATAAGGGTATGAAGGGAAGGGACTGATCCCGTGATGGGAAACGCCACCCAGATGAGGAGCGTTTGATCGCATGGCATCCAACCTTCATCGGAGAAAGGATATTTTCGCGTCCTACGTTGATGTCGTGGTGGCAGGGGGAGGCGTAGCGGGGATTGCCGCATCAATTGCTGCGGCACGCCGTGGCGCAAAGGTGGCGCTGTTGGAGAGAACCGGACTTCTGGGGGGGACGGTGGCGCACTGCCTGATTCACACCCTTGGAGGCCTTTACGACGCCGCGGGAGAGTATATCAACCGAGGAACCTGTGTCGAACTGGCCGACCGGCTTATCAGGGCAGACGAACAAACCGAGAAAAGAAAAGTTGGCAGGATGTGGACCCTGAGCGCGTCTCCGGACGTTTTCAGGGATGTTGTCGAATCCTGGGTAGGAGAGGAAGGAAATATAACCTCCTTGATGGGCGTAGAGGACCTCTCCGTGGAATTGCGGGAAGACACGATCAATTCGGTAGGCGTTGCTGTCGAAGGAAGGCGGGTATCCGTGCAGGCCCGTTCGGTCGTTGATGCGACCGGAACCGCGGAGATTATCGGCTCGGTGAACAGGACCCTGCTTGCCGAAAGTCGGAATCGCGCTCTTGGCGGTCTCATCCTTCGGATTGGAAACATCCGGTCTGAGGACGTTCTGTTCCCGCGCAATCTTCGCATTACAAAGAAGATAAGAAGAGCCGCTGCAGAAGGCGTTCTTCCCGAAGAGTTTTCCCATACATGGGTCGACCGGGGAGTCTATGCCGATGAAGCCTACGTAAAGATATCACTGACCCTGGAGGGTGACCTGGTGAAGCCTCTCCAGGATTATCCCGCGGCAGCCTTCCTCGGCCATCGCCTGCTTTGCTTTTTGCGGGAGCTTCCCGAATTTTCAGGGGCGAGGATCGTTCAGGTGGGGAAGTTGGGGTTCCGCGACGGTGGAAGGTTCCATGGGGAATATCGGTTGAAAGCTGCCGACGTCCGGGGCGGGCGAAAGTTTCTGGATGCGGCTTGTCGATGCGCCTGGCCCATCGAATTCTGGGACCCTCGGAAGGGAGTCGAGCTTGAATATCTTTCGGACGAAGACTATTACGAAATTCCCTTGAAATCACTGAAGGTGCTTGGGATCGAGAATCTGTGGGCTGCGGGAAAGTGTATATCGGCGGACCCGATTGCCCAGGCGTCGACCCGGGTGGCCGGTTGTTGCTGGGCAATGGGAGAGGCGGTTGGGAAGGTCGTTTCTCAAAGTAGAACGGAGAGGCAAAAATGAATTTATATGACATATTTGCCGGAACCGTGGAGAAATCTCCCGATCATCCAGCTTTCATCGGCCCGTCCCTGGATGACGTGTGCTCGTACGTGGAATTGAAGAAGAAAATCGACTTCGCGGCAGATCGACTGAGAGAGGCGGGACTTGTAAAAGGTGCGTGCGTGGGACTGCATTATGCAAGTGGCTTGGAGTACATCATCCTGGCCTACGCACTTTGGAAATGCGGAGCTACGGTTGTTCCGATCGCCGTAGAACTGGTGCCGGAAGAGAAGGCGAGAATCTGCAGGGAAATCCGTCTCGATTCCATCCTTTCCGGTTCCGGCTCGAGCAAGGTCTTCGAAGGCTTACAAGAGGAAAACGGCTCTGAACTCTGGGCTGATGTGGCATTCATTCCGATGAAACCCTGCCGTGAGCATCCTCCCGGTTTTTCGACCCTGAATGCGGCCTTTGTACGTTTCACGTCCGGAACCACCTCTGCTTCCAAGGGTGTGATCCTCTCCCATGAAACGGTTTTCGACCGAATTTGCGCCGCCAATGACGTCTTGCAGATCTGCAGTGCGGACAAGGTCGTCTGGCTACTGTCGATGTCCTATCATTTCACCGTTTCGATCGTCTCCTATCTCAGTTTCGGGGCGACCATCGTGGTCTGCAGGGACCATTTCGGCACCACAATCATCGACATGGCGGCAGACAGCGGGGCCACTTTCATCTATGGTTCGCCTGTGCATTACCGGGCCATGGCCAAGAGCCGCAGTACCCGCCCCCTTCCCCACCTGCGCATCGCCATCTCGACGGCGACGCAGCTGCGGACCGAAACCGCCAAAGCGTTCCGAAAGCGCTTCGGGATTCCCCTGAGCGAGGCCTACGGGATAATCGAGGTCGGCCTTCCCTGCATCAATCTCGACAATCCCGTCGACAAGGCGGGGTCCGTGGGCAGGCCTCTTCCGACCTGCGAGATACGGATGAAGGACCTCGGGGTGGGGACGGATTTGAAGGCCATCGAATTCAGGGGAAAGGGTTTTCTCGACGCTTACTACGACCCGTGGAGGACGAGAGAGGAGACCATGCCCGATGGATGGTTTGCGACGGGCGACCTAGGGAAGTTGGACGATGAAGGGTACCTCTACATTCTGGGGCGTTCAAAGGAAATGATAAGCGTTGCCGGTATGAAGTTCTTTCCGCAGGAGACCGAAGCCGTCCTGGAATCCCACCCCGCGGTCAGGGAGGCTTACGTCTTCCCGCTGCCGAGTGGAATGTTCGGCGAGGTGCCCCATGCCCAGGTCGTATTGGAAAAGGAATTCGAAAACCAGATAACTTGCTCTGAATTGAGGGACTTTTGCAGGCAGCAACTCTCTCTTTTCAAGATACCGGAGAAAATAGTGTTTACGGACAGAATGCCAAGGACCGCCAGCGGAAAGCTCATTCGTCAACGGTCCGAGAGCGCCCGATAAGCGATTTCTTTAGGAGGACGGATTGAACACCATCGAAAAGCTGGAAAATTATATCCTCAACGACATTATTGTAGACCTCGGCGTCGACGTTGATTCCATAGGGCCCGAAGAGGACCTTCTTTCCAATGGCCTCATCGATTCCCTGGGTATTCTGAAGTTGACGGAATTTCTCGAGAAAGAGTTTGGCATCAAGGTTGACGATGAAGATATTGAGCCCGAAAACTTCAAGAACCTCAAGGCCCTTCAGCGCTTTATCGAGTCAAGGCGCCAAAAGTAGATGATGAAGATAAAGGCCGGAGTACGCTAGCTATGAGACCCATCGACCTTGCGAGGGGCGTGAGAAATGCCCTGATTCTAATCGGAAAGTGCGATTGGCGCGAATTTCTCATCCGCCTGCGCATCTCCTTGGGGCAGATTGACCTGAAGGATGATCCTACCGAAGCGGTTTCCGAGCGCACCTATTATTATGCCGACTCCGGCGGGCTGGCGTTCGACAAGATCATGGCCCACTTCAAGATCTCCCCTGATGACGCCATCGTCGATTTCGGTTGCGGCAAAGGGGGTATCCTCATCAATCTGTCCAAATACCCGTTCGCAAAAATCGCTGGTGTGGAAATAGATCCGGAACTAGCTGAAATCGCCAGGGAAAACATCAGGAAATTGAGGATCAGAAACGTCGAGATCGTCTGTTGCGACGCCGCCGATTTCAACCGGTTGAACGAGTTCAATTATCTTTATTTCTTCGACCCCTTCCCCGCAGTGGTAATGCGGGATGTCATCCGCAATATCGAGAAGTCGATCGCCGAAAAACCGCGAAAGGTGACGATCATCTACCTGAATCCTTCCTGTCATGACCTGTTCGATGCGAGAGACGTACTCAGGAAAACGGCTGAGTTGCCCCATTTCGAGCACAGGTGTTATGTCTATTCCAATGCAGAATAAAGCAGGTCGAGGTTTTCGTTCGCTATGCTCACAGGTTGAGGAAAAACCAAGGGGGACGCCAGGTTCAGGGGGGAATCAGGTTCAGCTCAACCTTGACCTGAAATTTTCTGCCTTTTTCTGAGCCTTCTCCTTGACCGGCAACCGGAAGGGAACCAAAAGGGTGCAGATGGAGATGCACGATGCACGCCCTGACGACAGACTCCTGGGGGTTACACCATCGGTACTGTCCGAGATGATGGGTTGATCAAGAAAATGAACTCGAATTACGAACCCCAAATCACATGCCAACTTCTTCCGTTTCCGGTTTTGTGGAAACAGCAGGTTGAATCAACACCGGGTGCGGTTGCCGTAGTTTCCGAACTCCGACAATGGACCTATGAGGAATTGGACCATGAAGCCGAAGCCATGGCTATTTCCCTGATTCAGCAAGGCGTTCGGCGAGGAGAATGTGTTGGCTTGTGTCTGGATCGGTCTTTCGAAGCCATTGCGGCGATGATTGGCGTGATGAAAGCGGGGGCTGCCTTCGTGCCACTCGATCCGGAGTATCCCTCGGGTCGCTTGGAGTACATGTGCAGAGATGCTGAGATCAATTGTGTGATCGGTGCCCCTGCTTATCGAGAGCTTTTTGATCCGTCTTCAAATCAAAAATCGCAGCCATTGAGCCTCTGCTGGCTAGACCCATGCAGCATCCATTCAAAGAGTGCTGGTGCTTGTGTGCCTGTTGCCTGCCGGCAAGCGGATTCGATTCCAACCATTCCACGGAAGTCAAACGGAACCTGGGCCGAGCTGCGAGGCGATGACATTGCCTATGTGATGTATACCTCGGGGTCGACCGGCAAACCCAAGGGAGTCGTTATTTCTCATCGTGCATTGACGACCTACTGTCTTGCCGACATTGAGTGCTATAGCCTCACGTCCTCCGACCGGACCCTGCAATTTTCGACCCTGAACTTTGATATCGCGATCGAGGAAATCTTTCCGCCGCTGCTCTCCGGCGGCTGCGTTGTCGTTCGTCCAAGCTATCGAGGAGGCACGGAGAATGAGTTGTCCTCCATCATTGACCAATTCGCGGTTACCGCCGTCCACCTGGCAACTGCTTATTGGCATAGCTGGGTCGACCTGATGCTTGCTACCGGCGCGCTCGTGCCGCGTTCACTGCGACTGATGATTGTTACCGGCGAAAAGGTTTCTATCGAGCACTATCGCCGTTGGCGATCGTTGTGTGACCATGACGTGCTTTGGTGCAATGCTTACGGCCCGACCGAAGCCACCGTAACCGCGACGGTCTTTATCCCAGGCGAAGATTTTGACTCACCGGAGTGTCCGGCGACGAACATGCCGATCGGTCGACCGCTATCTCGATACGAAGCTTACGTGCTTGACGAGGAAATGACCGAGGTCCAGGCAGGGGAAACCGGCCAGCTCTATTTGGCCGGCCCCGCGCTGGCCGAAGGATACCTTAAGCGACCGGATCTGACGGAAGCCGCGTTCAGCAGTGCTGAACTTGGCGGACAATTGCGGCGTCTTTACAAGACGGGAGATCTCGCTCGGTGGCTTCCCGACGGCACCCTTGATTTCGGCGGTCGGATCGACCATCAAATAAAGCTCGGCTCTTATCGTGTAGAGCCCGGGGAAATCGAAGCGGCGATAAATGCCCATGCCGGCGTTAAGGAATCACTGATCCGGTACGAGGAAATAGACGGTCAAAAGTACCTTATTGCCTATGTGGCCATTGGAAAACATACCGGCGGGGAAAATGCGCATGACATGGAAGCGAGGCTTGCGACGGCCCTGGCCGTTCATCTTCGCGAAACGTTGCCAGTGTATATGGTTCCAACGCGCTATGTTTTTGTTGACGAATTTCCCAAGACGATCAACGGAAAGATCGATCGCGAGAAGTTGCCCGATCCCGGTTCTGCGGTCGTTGCCAGAGATTCTCGTTATGACGCGCCCCAAAACGAGCGTCAGCGCTATCTGGCGGGTCTTTGGCAAGACGTGCTCAACGTACCGCAGGTCGGCATCCATGACGATTTTTTCCTGCTTGGCGGAAGCTCGCTGCTTGTGACCCGGGTTGTTGCCAGGGTAGCCACCGACCTGGGGGTTGTTTTGCCCGTTCGCGACTTCTTCGCAAACCCAACCGTAGCAACTCTTTCAAACCATTTGAACGCATTGTTGTCCGGCAGCCAGAATACTTGTCACGGCGATGAGCGTTTTTCGACGTCTATTCTCGACCGATTGCCGATCGCGAAACCCCTGTTCATCGAATCGTCTGCCGGTCGGCTTTACGCGGTTCATTACCAACCACGGTCGGTTTGCAGAGAGCACGCGATACTTTTTGCGCATTCACTTGGCCATGAGTACGTTCGAGGTCATCGCAACTTGCAACAACTTGCCGTGGCACTATGTGAACGAGGATTCGACGTCATTCGCTTTGATTATCTGGGAACGGGTGACTCGGATGGTTTGTGCGAAGAAGTGAACGCTGAAACGATGGGAAGAGACTTGTTGAACGTTCGTCGGCGTATTATGGATCAGACGAACGTCCGGAATATCTCTTTGGTTGGGCTTAGACTTGGCGCAACCGTGGCGACTCACTACCGCGAGAATTTTCAGACCATGGTGCTCTGGGATCCGGTTCCCAGTGGCAAAGCATTTTTGGAACTGCTGGATCGTTTTCATCTTAATGCCTTGACCTCGGGAATGAGATTTTGTCACATTCGCACCGACGCCGATGAAAACCAAAGGTACGGTCATCGCATGACTGAGCGAAAACGCGATAGTTTTGTTGAATTAAGAATGAATGCTTCCTCAAAAAACTGCGATATCGTTCTGAGCAAGGATGAAGTCGACCCTGTCTTCGATGCCTTGGCGGCGACCAATCGAATTCACCGGGTGGGAGACGAAATTATATGGAACGATCCCACGTTCGCCGAGAGTGCGTTTTCGTCACCCGAGGCGAATAGGGTCATATTGAACCTCTTCGAAGAGATTAAACGTTGAGCGAATCTGCGATAGCCTTTGGCCAGTTCAATCAGCTGCTGGGGGTCTGGAATGAGCCTGAGGAGCGACGGTGCAATACTGCGGTGATTTTTGTGACTGCCGGCATGCTGCATCATTGCGGCCCGTTTCGACTCCACGTTGATGCGGCACGCGAACTCGCGAGCCAGGGAATCCCATCTTTGCGCTTTGATTTGTCAGGGATCGGTGAGAGTTTGCCTGTCGGCAGCCAGGGCACCTCTCTCGATCGAGCAGCCAGTGAAATCAGTGAGGCGGTCGACTGGATTGGCAACGTGACCGACAAGGGTTGCAGCGGAAAAATCGAAAAAGTTATCTTGTTCGGTCTTTGCAGCGGGGCTGACGATTCGCTGCACACGGCCCCCCTTGATGAACGGATTGTTGGACTGATTGCGATGGACGGCTGCGGATACCGCACAGCAGGGTATTACCTGCGCCGCATTTTTAAGTTTTATCTGCCTCGAGTTTTAAGCCTGGCAAAATGGAAAGGGCTTTGGTATCGGCATCGCCAACAAAAAAAAGCGGTACCGAGGAGTTTGCAGCCCGGTTATGATGTCCGTGAGTTTCCATCACGTAGAAAGGCCCGGCAAATTCTGAAAGCACTGCTGCAACGCGATGTTCGCCTTCACTTCATATACACCGGCGGTAGCGAATCGGGCCAGTACTATAACTACGATGGTCAGTTCAGGGCGATGTTCCCCAAATTGCACCGCGACCACCGGCTGACGCATCGTTATTTTGCTGAGATGGATCATGTCGCATTTTTATGGGAAGATCGGACCAGACTGGTCGACCACATCACACAGGTCGCAATAAGGATCGCCGAGGCTAACGAATGACACTGATAACTCCTTACGTAAGCAGGAACGATAGATGATCGACCCGATTGAGACAAACGAATCGAACGTACGCAGTTACGCGAACCTGTTTCCGACCGTATTCGATACGGCACGGGGTGCGCGGCTTTGGGATACCGATGGGAAGGAATACATCGACTTTTTCTGTGGTGCCGGATCGCTTAACTATGGACACAATCCGCCATCGGTTAAGCAATCTCTCATCGAGTATATTCAGCGTGACGGTATCATGCTTTCGCTCGACATGGTTACTGACACCAAGGTTCAATTTACCCGGAAATTCAAAGAGATCATTCTTGGTCCTCGAGGTCTCGACTATCGGTTGCAGTTTACCGGTCCAACAGGATCCAACGCGGTTGAAGCCGCAATTAAATTAGCACGCAAACAAACGGGGCGTTCTCACGTCGTCGCCTTCACACGTGGGTATCATGGGCACACCCTGGGATCGCTCGCCTTGACCGCCAACCAATATTACCATAGCGAAGTCTTTGGGGCGCACAACAACGTCACCCATCTGCCGTATGATGGATATCTGGGCGATTTTGATACTTCCATTATTCTGGAAAAAATGCTCGCTGATTCAAGTAGCGGTTTGCCGTTGCCCGCTGCGGTCGTGCTGGAAACCTTGCAAAGTGAAGGGGGAATCAACGTGGCAAGCCGACCCTGGTTGCGACGTGTCGCAGAGCTTTGCCGGGTTCACGACCTTCGGTTGATCATAGACGATATCCAGATCGGAAATGGTCGCACGGGGAAGTTTTTCAGTTTCGAACACGCTGATATCATTCCCGATCTTGTTTGTTTATCCAAATCGATCGGTGGCGGATTGCCGCTGTCGATGGTGTTGATTCGACCCGATCTCGATGTTTGGAAATCCGGCGAACATACCGGAACGTTCCGCGGAAACAATTTGGCATTCGTCGCCGGTGCCGCCGTACTCGATCACTGGCGCGACCCGACGTTCGAACAATCAATCGCTGAACGCGGCAACATTATCCACGCTCACCTCGGCAATCTGCTGACCCGTTATCATGGTCGCACAATAGCGCTTCGTGGTCTCGGAATGATTTGGGGATTGGATGTCGGTAGCGGCGAAGTGGCGCGACAGATTATCAACCGAGCATTTAAGAGGGGTTTAATGCTCGAAGCTTCGGGTGCGGACGATCATGTTTTGAAGATAATGCCGGCGCTGACCATCGATACCGAAACGCTTCGCCAGGGATTGCAACGATTGGAATCTGCCATCGATGAAGTACTCGGAAGCTCCGTCCCACAATGAAATTTGCCGTTCGTAATTCCGATCGGCGCAGGTACCAAGGGCGTGTTTTTCAATCTGCACCTATAGTATAAAAAAAGTTAAGAACAATTCTTCTAATCGGTACGGTCCTCATTTCTAAACCAAATCAGATATTGGATCTGATATTGGAATTTTCCCCCTTGGTGAGTTCGCTCCAATCCTGAAGGGAATATGAATTTGATAGTTGGACCAATTAGCAGTATTGTTGCCAAGCCAAGGATAGGAGGGCTGAAGAAGGCAATATTCTGCCTTGAAGAAAACATAGTGCACGTATGGTATGTTTCATTGGCTGAAATACAAACATTTTTCCCAATTTTACAGTCGACTTTATCTGAAGATGAATTGACTAGAGCCAAAAGCTATTATTATAAGAAAGATAGGAATAAATTTACAATGAGGCGAGGTTTTCTCAGGGTCCTCCTGAGTAAATATTTAACAGTTGATGCAAAAGACATACAGTTTTGTTATGGGGACAGAGGAAAGCCAAAGATTGTGAATGGCGACACCGGCAAACCTGTTGAATTCAGTATTTCCCATTCAGAAGATGCCTTGCTTTATGCATTTACCAAGAAGAGGGATGTAGGTATTGACATAGAGTATGTTCGTCCAATCCCGGAAATGGTCAAAATAGTTGATGATTATTTTCAAAACGATGAAAAAAATAAATTTAAGGTATTGCCACCTCATTTGCAAGAAGAGTTTTTCTTTAAAGTTTGGACAAGAAAAGAGGCCTTTTTAAAAGCGACAGGAAAAGGGCTGAATTCTTTATCTAGCCGTCTTTTTTCAAAAACCAATAATTGCCAAGAAACATTGAAGCGGTGGAATGTTAGAAACTTGATACCATTTCCAGGTTTTTCAGCAGCATGTGCCGTTGAAGGAGGGTTGCCTTTGAAGTGGTTTTCAATCAAGGCACAAAATGGCGTATAGTGATGATGTCTTGATTGAAAAATGGTGATTTTATCCAAGTCGCCGTTGTGTTATTGCCCTTCTCTTAGAATTGAGGGTTTATATTTGGTTTCATTTTAAAAATTAGCCAATAGCGAATATTGTTTAGAGGTGTGCAATAATGAACTTAGCCTTAAGAATTAGAAAAATTTTACCGTATTCGATTTACAAACTTCTTGAGATGATTCAGTTGTATAAGACTTATTATCTTGCGACTTTAATTGGTGGATTGAAATTCAGGAAATTCTTTGGAAAGGACAATAAGAAACTTTATCCTACAATGCTTATAATTGGGTCTACCACAAGGTGTAATTTAAATTGCACAATATGCGATAGGCATAGTTTTAAAGTCGAGGATTTGAAATTATATAATTTAAAAAAAATTGAAAGCTTAATAAGGGGAGCTGAAGATATTAATTTAACAGGATATGGTGAACCACTTTTGAATGCAGAAATTGATTCTATCATAGAATATATATATTCTGTAAATAATAGGAAAAACATAATTAGCCTTGTTACTAATGGAACGCGACTCACAGAGAAGTTTGGTGCTCTTTTGAGTGGCAGAATCAACAATATTACGATTTCTCTTAATGCTGCAACTGAAGAAACATATCGTAGAGATATGAAAAATGCAAAATTGCAAGATGTCTTAGAAAATATTACTGAATTTCTGTCTGTTTTAGATGACGATAGCAAGAACCGTATAATACTGAGCTTTGTTGCCCACGCGGATAATTTTAAGGAAATACCTGATTTTATCGATTTGGCGTTTGGATTGGGCGTTAAAAAGGTAAGGGTCGGTCAATTTGCCATTTTCAGGGAAGAAGATATAAGACTTTCGCTTTTGAATGTAAGGGGAGAGTACAACAGGTATATCGACTTAGCTCTAAAAAGGGCCAACAAATCCAATATAATCCTATACGCAAACAAGTTTGATTCACCTTTCAACCATAATATTAGCAAGCATGTCTGCTTTTTCCCGTTCAAGCAATTAATTATCAATCCTGATGGTAGTATAGATGGCCCATGCTGTTGCGGTAGGTTTGATTTTGGGAATGTCTTCCAGGAGGATTTCGACAATATATGGTTTGGTCAAAACTACATGAAAATGAGAAAAAAAAGATACCTTCCCACCTGTATTACGTGTAGAGACTTTGCCTCCTTTGATTCTCTGGAGGCACACTTCTGCCATGAGTTTTTAATTCCTAACCGAAAAAAATTGTCTAGTTTGCTGAAGGACGGAAAGGGCATGGGTTGATCAAGGAAAAGTATTCTTGCCACCTCTCTTCTGGTCGGAAATATTGCGTTTTCCCTTTTGTTAGCTAATGGACTCTCCCCAGGTGAAATGTTTCCGGCCTATGCTCTCGGCGCGGTTTGCGTACCACACGGTCAGGGGAGGATATCGCCTGTTGCGGTCGGCGAAGAACCGTGTTTTCAACATTATCGATCCCCCTCTGATCATTCTCATCTACCACCGGGTGGCGGATCTTCCTTCCGATCCGGAGATGCTCGCCGTCTCCCTCGAGAACTTCCGCCGGCAAATGGAATTCCTGAAACGGAATTTCCGCATCCTTCGTTTCGAGGAAGAATGGTCCGACTTGAAAGAGCCGGCTGTCGTTATCACCTTCGACGATGGTTATGCAGACAATTTCCTCGAGGCCTTACCCATTCTGGAGGAGGCTCGCGTGCCGGCCACCTTCTTCGTCAGCACCGGCCATATCGGAACCGACAGGGAGTTCTGGTGGCACCGGTTGGAAGCGCTTCTGCTGGACGATGGTGAATATCCCGCGCGCTTCGAGTTGAACGACTCCCGCCATGGCCGGGTCTGGTTTACCGCTTCTTCCGAGCAGCGGAAAGTAATGTACCGAACGCTCAATGAACTCATGCAGAAGATCGACCCCGACCGCCGGAAGGTCTGGCTGGATCAGGTCGCACAATGGGCCGGGCGGGACAAGGATGGAGGAAGGAGCCTTCATCGTTCCATGACCCGGGAGGAATTGAAGACTCTTGCCGCCAGCCCATGGGCGACGGTCGGCGCCCACACGGTAACGCATACGGCCCTCTCGGGGCTGACCGAAGAGCAGCAGAGGCACGAAATCGTCTCTTCCAGGAGGGACCTGGAAAAGATCACCGGAAGGGAAATAACGACCTTCTCCTACCCCTTCGGCCGGAAACAGGACTACGACCGCACCTCGGTCCGCCTCTGCCGCGAGGCCGGCTTTATGAAGGCCGCCGCGAATTTTCCCGGCCAGGTCCACCGGTGGACCGACCGGTTTCAACTTCCCCGACACCTGGTTCGTAACTGGGACGTGGAGACCTTTGCCGCGGAGATAAAGGGCTTCTGGACGCGATGAAAGTTCTGATGCTCAATACCTTCGATGAAGTGGGTGGCGCGGCCCGGGCTGCGGTCCGTCTGCAGAGGGGGGTTCGGGAATTTGGCATCGATGCCGGGATGCTCGTTCAATTCAAGACCGGTAACGCACCGAATGTCATCTGTAATGGCAACCCATTGCGAAAGGCAGCGCGCCGGGTGAAGTTATTTCTGGGCACCATGCCGGTGCGGATTTATCCAAGCAAGCCGGAAAGCAACTTTTCTCCTGCATTGCTGCCGGATAACCTGCAGGCGGAGATTGCCAAAATCGACCCGGATATTATTCATCTGCATTGGCTGGGTGCCGGTTTTCTTCGAGTGGAAACACTCGGCAAGCTTGATAAACCGCTTATCTGGACCCTCCACGATTCATGGCCCTTTACCGGAGGGTGCCATGTCCCTTATAATTGTGAAAGATATCTGCAAAGTTGCGGAGCATGTCCCGTCCTCGGATCCTCGCGCGAACGGGATCTCTCCCGTTGGACCTGGAATAGAAAGGATAAGGCTTGGCGGGATCTGGACCTGACCCTGGTGGCTCCCAGTCGATGGCTGGCAGACCGTGCCCGGTCGAGTTCGCTTTTCCGCGATTTCAAGATAACGGTTATCCCCAATGGGCTGGACCCCGAAATGTTTCGGTCCGGGGACCGGGAGCATTTACGGAATTATCTGGGCCTGCCGAATGACAGGAAAATTATTCTCTTTGGCGCAGTTCGGGCCACCTCCGACCCGAATAAGGGTTTCCATCTGCTGAAACGAGCATTGCAGATTTTCGGCAAGAATTCCTCCGACACGCTGGCAGTTGTTTTCGGTTCCTCCGATCCTGACGGGATGCCGGATCTGGGGGTGCCCGCGGTCTCGCTCGGGCAGATTCGTGACGACCGTAAACTAGCCGCAATCTATTCCGCTGCCGACGTCTTTGTCGCACCTTCGCTTCAGGAATCTTTTTGCCAGACAGCCACGGAAGCGATGGCCTGCGGGACGCCGGTGGTGGCCTTCAGGGCGACGGGACTGCTCGATGTCGTCGAGCATCAGCGATGTGGTTACCTGGCGCAACCTTACGATCCGGAAGATCTGGCGCGAGGGATTTCCTGGGTTCTCCAGGATCCCGACCGCCATGCGGAATTGTCGCACCGGGCGCGGCAGAAGGTGGTGACGGAGTTCGGTCTTGCGAAAATGGCGGAACGGTACTCGCACTTGTACAATGAGGTGCTGGAGAAAAGTCAAAAATTTTTTTCACAGGGATAAAGGGGATGAAAGGGATAATTCAAAAAACGGATCTGACAGATGTGGATTTTATCCCCTTGATCTCTTTCATCCCTGTTTAAATGGTTTTTAAAAGGTTGTAAAGAGCACCCGATGAATCCACTGGTCAGCATCATCGTCCCCTCCTATCAGCAGGCGAAGTACCTGCGTACCGCCATAGACAGCGTTCTCGCCCAGGAATACAGCCCCATGGAGGTTCTGGTTCTCGACGGAGGCAGTACCGATGGTTCCAGGGAAATCCTCGAGAGTTATGGGGACAAGATCTGGTTCCGCAGTGGTCCCGACAGAGGACAATGCGACGCGATCAACGAGGGTTTTCGGAGGAGCCGGGGGGAAATTGTCGCCTGGCTGAATTCCGATGATTTTTATTATCCCGGAGCCGTTGCTCACGCGGTGGAGGTTTTGACGAGAAACCCCGAAGCGGCGCTGGTTTACGGGGAAGGAAACCTGGTGGCGGAAGACGGGAGCGTCATGTGGAGGTTTCCCGAAACGGTGCCATTTGATCTATGGCGGCTTGCCAACCATTCCGACTATATCCTGCAGCCGACGGTTTTTTTCCGGCGCGAAGCCCTTTTCGAATGCGGTCTGCTGGATGAAAAACTGAATTGGGGTCTGGATTGGGAGCTCTGGATTCGCATCGGCAAGCGCTTTCCCTTCAGTTATACGGACCGGGTGCTGGCGGCTGGCCGCATCTATGGAGACACCAAGACGGCGACCGGCGGTTACCGGCGGATGGCGGAAATACTGAAGATCCTTCACCGGCACGGGGTGAAGGGACTTTCGCCCGCGGCGATCTCGCATGCCATCATCACGGCGGTACGAAAATTCTGCAACAATGCCGAGTTGATAACGCCGGAGGTGATGACTTCCAGCGTCCCGGGGCCCATGAAGAGGGTTCTCTCCCCGATTATCGGGCGAATTGAGCGCGCCCTGAGAAGGTGGCTTCAGAATGTCCAGGGGCTCTGGCAGGACGGTCTGGTGGGCAGGCACGGGAAATTGTGGATACCTTCCGATGGGCGGGGATGCATTCTCGAGGTCCGGGGAAGGAATCTCGATATTGCCGGCCAGCGGATCGAGCTTCATTCCGACGGAAAACGGATTTCGACCGGCTCTCTTGATGGCGGGGAGTTATTCAAGCTACAGTTGCCGGTTTCGGAAGGGAGCATCCCGGTACGCGCGGAATTTGTCTGTGCGAAGACCATTGAGGTGGATCCGCTCGATCCAAAACTGGGGTTGCGTCGGGCCGGATTTTTAATGGAAAAATATCAACTTCTAAAAGAATAAACGAGATGTAACCATAGAGCTCATTCGAAATCAAAATCAATCTCCCGCGGAGGCGCTGAGGCGCAGAGGAGAACCAAAACCCAAAAAGAATGGTTTGTTCTTTTTAAAGCCTTGAGGAATGGTTTTCTCCGCGCCTCTGCGCCTCTGCGGGAAATTTGAACTTGTTCCACGATTAATGGAAAAACATGATCTTGCGAGGAGTCGGTAAGAATGACCGAAAACGAGATTGGAACAATCGTTATTGAAGCGTCCATTGCCGTTCATCGGGAGCTTGGTCCAGGGCTCCTTGAGGTGGTTTACGAAGTGGTTATGGCCAAAGAAATTCAGAATAGGGGTCTAAGGGTTCAACGACAGGTTCCTGTACCGATCGAATACAAAGGGATAAGGTTTGCTGAAGGTTTCAGGGCAGACATTATTGTTGAGGGCAAAGTCATTCTGGAATTGAAGTCTATCGAAAAGGTCATGGCATCACACAAAAAGCAGGTCCAGACATACCTGCGACTGACCGGATGTAAACTGGGATACCTATTGAATTTCGGCGAGGAGGTAATGAAGTCCGGGATTACCAGGTGTGTCAATGCCCTTGAAGAATGATTTTTTCTCCATCTATTTGGATTGGTTGACCAACCCAAGATTAAAATCAATCTCGCGCGGAGGCGCAGAGGCGCAGAGGATAACCGAAACCAGGAATAATTGCTTGAAGTATGGTTTTCTCCGCGCCTCTGCGCCTCTGCGGGAGGAAAAAGAAAATCGAATTGAAAAACCCCTGATTTCCATCGTCATGCCCAGCTACCAGCAAGCTCCCTTTCTGGAGGAGGCGGTGAGGTCGGTTTTGGATCAGAAGGGGATAAATGTCGAACTATCTGTCATGGATCCCGGTTCCACGGATGGCTCGCGGGATCTGCTACAGGAGTTGCGAAAGGAATACGGCGAACGGCTGGTCCTGCATTTCGAACCCGATCGAGGTCAATCGGACGCCATCAACCGGGGCATGGCGAGGGCAAGCGGAAGAATCCTCGGTTGGCTCAACTCCGATGACCGGCTGCGACCGGGAGCCCTGGAAAAAGTGGCTGATTGGTTGGATTCACCGGAACCGCGCTGGTTATACGGGCGAGCGGGGATGATCGATGCGGAAGGCAGACCGCACGCCAACCTTATCGTCCGCTACAAGAACTGGCGGGGAAGGCGGTTTTCCCGGTTGAAGCTTCTGACCGAGAACTTTATCCCGCAGATGGCGGTATTCTGGAACCGGGCCATGTGGGAAAAGGCCGGAGGCCTCGACATCGATCGGCATCTCGAGATGGATTACGACCTGTGGCTTCGTTTCGCCCGGGAGTCAACGCCGCTGGTGCTCAGGGATGTCCTCGCTGATTTCCGGGTCCATGGGGAGGCAAAAGGAAGCATTCAGACCGACAGTCAGCTCGACGCAGCCTTCGAGACGGCTCGGGAATATTCCGCAGGTCTCGGTTGGCAGGGAAGGTGTGCCCTGATTGTCCATCGGCTTTTTGGTTGGCGAACGCGGATTTTGTACCGCTGGTTAAAACCATAAAGCCGGATTTAAGGTGCCCGGATATCCACTTGACTTAAGTAAGCTCCTGACCGGTTGATTGAAAATCAAATTCATATTTCGCGCAGAGGCGCTGAGAAAATATTCGAAAATATAAGGTTTCCTCTGCGACTCTGCGACTCTGCGCCTCAAGTGAGCGAATACGAATGGGCGCGATAACGATTTTGGCTTTGGCTTTACCTGTTTAATGGTTTATTAGAGAGAAGTGCATAACCAGATTAAGGTATTAGGTGTTGAGCAAATAAAACCCAAAACCTGAAACTTGAAACCTGAGACGAATTCGAATTTTCCATGAAAATTTTGATTTTAATTCCCGCTTACAACGAAGGCGCCCGCATCGGCGAGGTGGTTCGAGAGGTGCGGGAAATGTATCCGGAATACGGCGTCGTGGTCGTCAATGACGGATCAAAAGACGACACGGCCCGGGTTGCCCGCGAGGCCGGTGCCGAGGTGTTGTCGCACCCGTTCAACATGGGATACGGGGTGGCGATCCAGACCGGCTACAAATACGCATTTGCCAAGGGATATGACTATCTCGTGCAGATCGATGGCGACGGACAGCACGATCCGGCGTACATTTCGGCCGTTCTACGGTCGGTCATTTCCGGCGAAACCGATTTCGCCCTCGGTTCGCGTTTTCTCGGGGCAGAGAGTTATGAACCGTCCCTTGCCAGGCGGGTCGGAATGACCTTTTTCCGCTGGCTCGTCTCGACGCTCATCGGCACCCGCATCACCGACTCCACCTCGGGATACCAGGCATTCAATCGGAAGGTCATCCGCTATTTCACCACAGAAGTCTTTCCCTGCGACTATCCCGATGCCGACATGCTTCTTACCTTGCACCGGGCCGGCTTCAGCATCAGGGAGGTGCCGGTGAAGATGCATGCCAATGCGGCGGGCAAGTCCATGCATAGCGGTTTGAAGCCGCTCTATTACATTTTCAAGATGCTGCTTTCGATCGTGGTTACGTTGCTTAGGAAGAGGCAGGTTGAAAAGTGAAAAACTGATTCGGTTATCCACCTGATTCAAGAGGGCTCCTGACCTTTTGATTCTAAACAAAATCAGAAACATTTCTCGCGCAGAGGCGCTGAGTAAATACCTGAAAAAAGCATTTTTCTGCGACTCTGCGCCTCAAGTGAGCGAAAGCGAACGGGCGGGAGACCAATTTTTTGATTGGGATTAACCTTGTATCTATTTCCTGGAGCCAAGGGCATAACTAGGGGAAGCTAAAAGAAATACTTTTTACATTGGAGATGCCAATGCCCATTCAACAAAAAATCTTTGCCTTGATCGTTTCTGTCCTGGTTTTTATTTTCATCATTGAAATGGTACGGAGGCGTCGGCTTCGGGAAGAGTATTCGGTATTGTGGCTCGCGACCAGCATCGCAATGTTCGTGCTTGTCATCAGGTATGAATGGCTGGAAGCCCTGACCGCCCTGATCGGCGCCGGCCTCGTGACGACGACGCTTTTCATTGGGTCGCTGATCTTTCTGATGCTTCTTTCGATCCAGTTCTGCATCAAGATCTCCCGGCTGACCGACCAGGTGAAGAACCTCAGCCAGGAAAACGCTCTGATGAAGCTGGAGATCGAGAATTTGGCCAGGCAAGCTGTGAAACATGAAACATGAAACGTGAAACGTGAAAGTGAAAAGTGAAAAGTGAAAAGATTTGCTTTTTAACTTTTAACGTTTTACGTTTTACATTTTACCCCAAATTTTACCCAAAGTTTGAGACAATCTTATTGAAGCCTCTTGTTTCCATCATCATTGTCAACTGGAACGGCCTGACCCACCTGCCGGTCTGCCTCGACAGCCTGGCGGCCCAGACCTTTCGCGACTTCGAGGTCGTTCTGGTGGACAACGGCTCGGAGGATGAATCGGTTTCCTTCGTGACCGACCGTTATCCCTGGGTAAAGGTGGTCCCCCTCCGCGAAAACACCGGATTCGCCACGGGCAACAACCGCGGTTTGGAGCACTCGCGCGGCGAATATATCGTCACCCTGAACAACGACACCCGAGTAGAGCCGGACTGGCTGGAAAACCTGGTCGGGGTGGCCGACACCCATCCCCGCGCCGGCATGGTGGGGTGCAGAATTTGCTCTTTCCTCGATCACGACCTCATCGACTCGATCGGGATGGGTATCTGCGCGGACGGGATGTCGCGGGGCCGCTTCCGCAACAAGCACTGGTCGACCCTCCACCTCCAGTTGGAGGACGTTGAGGAGATCCTCTTTCCCAGTGCCTGTGCGGCGTTGTACAAGCGGGCGATGATCGAGGAGACGGGCTTTTTCGACGATGACTTTTTTGCCTACGCTGAGGATTCCGACCTCGGGTTGCGGGGGAGGCTGCTCGGTTGGGAAGCGGTATCGGCCACGGCGGCCATCGTCTATCACAAGTACTCCCAGACCAGCGGGAGTCTTTCCCCCCTCAAGGTGTACCTGGTTGAACGTAACCACTACTGGGTGGCCTTGAAAAATTTTCCGGTTGGCCATCTTCTGTTGCTTCCGTGGTTCACGGTTCTTCGTTATTGCGAGCAGTTTCGTGCCGTTCTGGGCGGCGGCGGAACCGGAGGCGAGTTTCGCGCCGGCGGCTCCAGGGGGGCACTTCTCGCGGCGATGCCGAGAGGGGTATTCGACAGCCTGCGAGGAGCGCCGCGCATGTTCCGCAAGCGGCGGCAGGTGATGAAAAAAAGGCGGTTGTCAATGCGAGAATTTTACAGCCTTTTGCGCCGCTATCGTATTTCGTTTAAGGGACTTCTCGACAATTGACGAATTCAAAAATGGAACTTGGTAATCCACTTGACTCAAGTGAGTTTCTTTCGGGCTGATTGTAAACAAATCTAAATTCATATCCCGCGCAGAGGCGCTGAGGCGCTGAGTAATTATGGCCAATATAATACCTTTCTCTGCGCCCCTGCGCCTCTAGTGAGCGAAAGCGAACGGGCGGGAGACCGATTTTGGCTTTGGAGTCACCATCGGACTTGGCTTTTAGCTAAAGGCCTGAAACATAAATATTAGATTTAATACCAGAGTCACACAAATAATGGACATGTTTGTAATCGACCGAATCCAGCTCTTCTCCATCCTCTTCAGCCTGGCCGTTTTCGCCGCCATCTTCTGGCTGGTCAAGCGCCGCAAGGTGAAGGAGGAGTACTCCATCCTCTGGTTCGCCACCGCCCTGGTCTTCCTCTACTTGTCAATCGACCGGTATGCGGTCGACCGCCTGGGCAACCTGTTCGGCATCGCCTACAAGCCGACCATCCTGCTGCTGATCATCGCCGCCTTCATCACCCTGGTGCTGGTGCACATCACGGTGGTCATCACCCGCCTGACCGACCAGAACAAGGAGCTGATCCAGGAGTTGGGACTGACCAACCTGAGCCGCAAGCTCCCGAATGTTTCGCCTGCGCTGGCGCTCAGAAGGTCGGACATCCTGGTCATCGTCCCGGCCTACAACGAGGCGGAGAGCATCGGCGGGGTCATCGCCGATCTCAAGACCCTCGACCTTAATCCCGACATCCTGGTGGTCAACGACGGCTCCTGGGACGGGACGTACGGGGCCGCCAAGGCCACGCGCCAGGCTTTGGTGGTCAATCTGCCAAACAATCTCGGCATCGGCGGAGCCGTGCAGACCGGCTTCAAATGGGCGGCCCGCAACGGATACCGGATCGCCATCCAGTTCGACGGCGACGGCCAGCACATCGCCGCGGAAATTCCCAGGCTGTTGAAGGCTCTGGAGGAACAAAACGCAGGCATGGTCATCGGTTCGCGATTTTTCGAGAAGCATTCGGGCTACCGGTCCACCTTTACCCGTCGTCTCGGCATCAGGGTCTTCATGGCCGTCAACTCCCTTCTCATCGGTCAGACCATCACCGACAACACCTCTGGGTTCCGCGCCTACAGTCGACGGACCATCGAGTTCCTGGCCCGCCATTACCCGGTCGATTATCCAGAGCCAGAAGCGGTGATCCTGCTCGGAAAGAACGGCTTTTCCATCGCGGAAGTTTCCACCCGTATGCAGGAGCGACAGGCAGGCGGCTCCTCCATCACCGGCATGCGTAGTCTCTACTACATGGTCAAGGTCCTCCTGGCAGTCCTGATGACCGCCCTCAGGAAGCCGGTGGCGGGAGTTGGCCACCGCAAGACTTGAGACCAGAACCCATGCCAACCGGTCAATTTTCACAAAGGGGTGTATTATGCTAAGGGCTCTGTTAATCAGAGCGGTCGCCGTATTCATCGTGGTTGCAGGCCTGCTCGGTTTTAGCGAGGTTTTTCTGCGCCTGCAGCATTACGTAAAGTTGGATGGCTTTGATCATGAGTCTCCCTGGAACAAGGTCCTGCACCACGGGAAAGGCAAATTCGTGGTCAGGGAGTACGGTTCCGACTGCAATGGGAAAAAAATCAAGCTGCTTCTTCTCGGAGACAGCTGGATGGAAGATGAAGTTCTGAGCAATGAAATCGGGCAGGACCTGGCTCAGGATTCGAACAGGTGCGTCGAGTCGGTCAACGGCGGGAACAGTTCATATGCCCCTACCATCTATATGCTCAAGGCCCGTGAGGCTTATGAAAAATATGGACAATTTGACGCCATCGTGGTCAATATCGATGAAACCGACATCGGCGATGAATGGGTGCGCTACCGCATCCCCAAAGTCCGCGACGAGTCCGGAGAAGTCGTCGCCGTTCCCTATGGGCGCGATGTCCACAGCGAGTATCTGTGGAACGGTAAACTGTGGGCGGAAGACTCGATTCTCTATTCTGTCAGACTTTTGAAATTCGCCTTTTATTACAAAGTCCTGGTGCCGATGTTCTACCAGTTGACTTACCGCGAGGACTATTCAACCCTGATGCGCTACGTTTTTGCTCCGGATGCGCGGACGAAGTATAAAAAAGCGGAGCAGTACTTCCGGGACCGGCTGCTGGAAATGACCAACGAGTTAACCGGGTACACTACCGCCCCGGGTTCGGTCTACGTGACTCACCATCCGCACCGGCGCGGGTTTGTCGACCAGGTTAGGGACGGCCACCGCTATCTGCCGATCGTTTCGAAGGACCTTGCCTGGCTGAAAAAGCAGACCGGGGTGTCGGTCCTGGATGCGCGTCGTCACATCAAGGAAATTCAAGGTGATGACTTGCTGACTAATACGTACCAAAAAGGCGACCCGTTTTCCCACCTGGCCCCCGAGGGAGCCGTCCGTTACGGGAGGTGGATAGCAAGTCAGATCGATCCGGAACACGGTTGATTACCGAAAAGCGGAAAGAGGGGACCGAGGCAATTCCGAGCCGTGAAGCTCTTGCGATTTTCGGCGAAAGCCGCTTTCCGGAGGCGATTTTGCTGTCCGCTGCGCCCTGTCTGGCGACCTGCCGCCCCCCTCTGCCAAGGCATCGTTTCCCTTCTTTGGGCAAGGAGGGACTTGCCAGAAAGCCCCGAACGCGGGTATCATGTCTACTGCTACTGTGGTGCCGGTACTTCCAAGGGGCCGAAATATGCTTCCGGCCCGCTCCGGTACCGGGGTCGGTCAACGATGAATAATCCGGCCTTTTGGCTGGCCCATAAGCGTCATTGGCCCGATTCGACGGCCCGCCGCTGTTCATCCGGTTTCACAAACCCGCGGTTTTTACCATTTTTGCCCCCTTGACCGAACAGGTCCGGGGCCCGGCCGGTCGATTTGGGGCTGGTACGCTGATTGCACTTCCATTTTCCGCTTGAGGATGCGATGGTTTTTTGTTAGACGCCCGATACCCGGACCTGAAAGGTGCCTTCCTCTTATACGATGTGTTTTTCTCCATCGCCCCCGTCACTTCTCGAATTGACGTTGCCGTAGTCCCCTAGTTTAGAAGAAGTATTATGACCAAGCAGTCCCGCTCATCCCGAAAACGACACAATTCCGGTTCGCCTGCCCCGTCGGAAAAGTCCCAGCGGACACCCCTCTGGCAGGCCCTGGTACTACCCCTGGCCGCCATCCTGATTTTTTTCCTTCTGCTCGAAGGCGGACTGGCCCTGTTCGGCGTCAAGCCGGCGTTGAAGACCGAGGATCCCTTCGTCGGTTTTGCCGCCAACGTTCCCCTGTTCGTTCCCGCGCCCTCTCCCGGCGGCGGACAGATGATGACTACGGCCCCCAACAAGCTGGAGTATTTCAACCGTCAGGGTTTTCCCCGGCAGAAGGCTCCGGGCACCTATCGGATCTTCTGCCTCGGCGGTTCAACCACCTATGGCCGCCCCTACAACGACACGACCTCCTTTTCCGGATGGCTGCGCGGACTGCTTCCGAGGGCAGATGGTCAAAAGCGGTGGGAGGTGATCAACGCCGGCGGCATCAGCTATGCCAGCTATCGTGTGGCGCACCTGATGGAGGAACTGGTCAATTACCAGCCGGATCTGTTCGTCATCTATACCGGCCACAACGAGTTCCTCGAGGAGCGCACCTACCATAAGCTGCGGCAGATGCCTGCCGTTCTCCGGTCGACGGTCGGCCTGCTCGCCCGTACCCGTACCTGGGCGGGGATGAAATCGGCGCTTAAGGGTCTGGGAGTCTATCCCGAGGAGGTAAAAACGGACCGGGACCAACTCGGCGTGGAGGTGAACGCCATTCTCGACCGCTCCGCCGGACTGAACCGCTACAGCCGCGACGACCGGCTGCGGGAAAACATCCTGAGCCACTATCGGATCAGTCTGGAACGAATGGTGGAACTGGCCCATTCCGTCGGGGCGAAAGTCATCTTTGTCACTCCTGCGTCCAACCTGAAGGACTGCTCACCCTTCAAAAGCCAGCACACCGACGGGCTTGATGCCGCGGCGAGGAATCGCTCCGAAGATCTGCTGGCCAAAGCCAGGGAGGCAATCGGACAGAAGGACTGGAGCCGAGCGCTCGGCATTCTCGACCAGGCCGTGGCTCTCGATCCGCGTTTTGCCGAGCTGTCATATCGTCGCGGTCGGGTACTGCTTGCCCTGGGCCGCTTCGACGAGGCCGAGTCTGCGCTGCAAAAGGCCCGGGACGAGGATGTTTGCCCCTTGCGGGCACTGACCCCGATGCGCCGGATCGTCACCGAGGTGGCTCGGGAGAAGGGAGTCGCACTGGTCGATTTTATTGATCTGCTGCAACGGCGTATGCAGGCCACGCAAGGCTATCCGATACCCGGCGAGGAGTATTTTCTCGATCATGTCCACCCCACCATCGAAGGCAACCGCATTCTGGCCGTCGCCCTGATACGAAACCTGATCGATCAGGGGCTGATTCATCCCGACGCCGGCTGGGGAGAGGAAGCGATCGCCGATGTCACGGAACGAATTGAAGGTGGCATCGACCAGGGGACTCATGGACAGGCGCTGGCCAATCTCGCCCGGGTGCTGTTGTGGGCCGGGAAAACCGAAGATGCCGGCCGGCTGGCTGAGCAGGCCCTGGACATTGCCGGGGGATACCAGCAAGTCGCCGTGGACTCGGCCAGCATCCTGACCTCCGTCTACCAGATGGAGGGGCAGCCTGAGCGCGCCCTGAAGACCCTCTATGCGGCCCTCGAGAAGGCGCCGGGTGCCATTGAACTACGCCTGAAACTTGGCAGGGCCCTGCTCACTCCGCGTTTTTTCCAACCCGAAGAGGCCGCTGCCAACCTCCTGCTGGTTTGTCAGCAGTTGCCCACCTGGGACTCGCCACAGGAATATTTCGGCAAGGCCATGGCTAGGCATGGCCGTCCGGAAGTTGCCTATTCAAGCCTCCGGGAAGCGTTGCGTTTGAATCCGAAGAACAGCGGCGCCAGGATGGAACTGGCGAGAATCGAGCCAATGTTGAAAGGGCGGGATCCCAGTCCGCAACCTCCCTTTATCAGCCTGGAAATCTATCCCTCGATGGCGCCGCTCAAGTTGGTACAGGTCCGCCGCGCCGCCAATGGCCATCCCGTCGCTGACGGCATCGAGGTGGAATTCTACGAAAACGGCCGGATCAAGTACTACCTGGATCTCGAACAGGGAGTGCCGAACGGTTTGGAACTCAAATGGGATCCGGCGGGCCGGGTGGTTTCCCGTGTGGTCTACCGGGATGGTGTTCCTGTAAAATAGATTCAAACGGAAGTGTTAAATGCCAGGTGTTAGATGTTTGGTTTAGAGTCCTGAAACCGGAAACACAAAACCCAAAAGGATAAAATAAATGGATTTTTTGAAAGATCTCTGGGGATTCATGAAGGTTCGGAAAAAGTTCTGGTTGCTGCCGATCATTCTTTTCCTGCTCCTGTTCGGAGTATTGATCGTGCTGACAGGCGGATCGGCCATCGCCCCGTTTATTTACGCCATATTCTAAAGCTTACAGCTTACAGCTTACAGCTTACAGCTTACAGCTTATAGCTGACTTTTCCCGAAAGGAAAAGGCCAATGCCGGAAGCAATCCTGGGCATCTCGGCGTTTTATCATGACAGCGCGGCGGCCCTCGTGGTGGACGGAGAGATCGTCGCCGCTGCTCACGAGGAGAGGTTTACCCGCGAGAAGCAGGACTCCTCCTTCCCCCGCCATGCCATTTCCTATGTGTTGGACGAGGCAGGTTTTGATCTCGGGGATATCTCGGCCGTCGCCTTCTATGACAAGCCCTACCTGAAGTTCGAGCGCCTGCTCGAGACCTATCACAGCTTTGCCCCGAAGGGGCTGAAGAGCTTCCTGTCCGCCATGCCGGTCTGGATCAAGGAAAAGCTCCTCATGCGGCAGATGCTGAGGAAGGAGTTCGAAAAACTCGGCTGCATCGATCCGAAACTCCTCTTTCCGGAGCATCACCTCTCCCATGCCGCCAGCGCTTTCTTTCCCTCGCCCTTTTCCGAGGCGGCCATCCTGACCCTGGACGGGGTCGGCGAGTGGGCTACCTGCACCATCGGAGCAGGCAGGGGGAACGAGATCGAGATTTTGCGCGAACTCGACTTTCCCCACTCCCTGGGGCTGCTCTATTCGGCCTTCACCTACTACTGCGGGTTCAAGGTCAACAGCGGAGAGTACAAGCTGATGGGCCTGGCTCCCTACGGGACGCCCGGCTCCCCCCGGGTTGAAAAATGGAAAGACCTGATCCTCTCCGAGCTGGTCGACTTGCGCGAGGACGGCTCCTTTCTCCTCAACATGGACTACTTCAACTACGCTACCGGCCTCACCATGTGCGTCGACCATAAATGGGAGGCGCTCTTCGGCCTGCCCCGGCGCAAGTCGGAGGCCGACCTGGACCAGAGCACCATGGACCTGGCCCTCGCCATCCAGGAGGTTACCGAGGAGATCGTCCTGCGGCTGGCCCGAACCGCCCGGGAATTGACGAATAGCGACTACCTGGTGATGGCGGGCGGGGTGTCGCTCAACTGCGTGGCCAACGGCAAGCTGCTGCGCACCGGAATGTTCAAGGACATCTGGATTCAGCCGGCCAGCGGCGATGCCGGTGGCGCGCTGGGAGCGGCCCTGGCCGGCTGGCACATTCACCTGGGAAAACCCCGGGAAGCCGCCGGGCGGGATATCATGCAAGGGGCACTGCTCGGTCCGGAATTCGGCTCCAGGGAGATCCTCAAGGTGGCCCGGCGCTACCAGGCGCCGTACCATGCCTTCGAGAACTTCGACAGCCTCTGCCGGGACGTGGCCGGGCTGCTCGAAGAGGGCATGGTTGTCGGCTGGTTCCAGGGCCGCATGGAATACGGACCGCGGGCGCTGGGCAACCGGAGCATCCTCGGCGATGCCCGCCACCCCGAGATGCAGAAGAAGCTCAACCTGAAGATCAAGTACCGCGAAGGTTTCCGCCCCTTCGCTCCCTCGGTCATCGAGGAGTGCATTCCGGAATTTTTCGAGCTCGACCGGCCCTCGCCCTACATGCTGCTCGTCGCTCCGGTCCGCAAGGAGCGTCGGAACCCCCTTCCCGAAGGCTACCAATCCCTGCCCCTCTACGAGCGGCTCTACCACTTGCGTTCGGACGTACCGGCCATCACCCACATCGACTATTCCGCCCGGATCCAGTCGGTCAACAAGGAGGTCCATCCGAGGTACTGGCAGTTGATCGACGCCTTCCGCCAGCGCACCGGCTACGGCGTGATCGTCAACACCAGCTTCAACGTCCGGGGAGAGCCGATCGTCTGCACCCCGGAGGACGCCTACCGCTGCTTCATGGGGACCGAAATGGACTACCTGGCCATGGGGGACTTCCTGTTCAAGAAAGAAGAGCAGCCCCGCTACGAGGACCGGGACTACTGGCAGCAGAAGTATGAACTGGACTAAGAAAAAGCCGTGAAATATGAAAAGTGAATTGTGAAAAGTAAAAGACTCGAGGCGAATATGAAATCGGACGGCAAAAAGCTCACCGTCGAACAATGCAAGGACTCCGGTCTGGCCCTGGTTCTTATCAGCCTGCTTTGTTACCAGGCATGGAAACTTCCCGTCTTCATGGTGCTGGCGGTTCTCTTCCTGCTCGTGGCCATGACCTATCCCCCCGTTTTCCAGCCCTTCGCCCGGCTCTGGTTCGGGTTGAGCCATGCCATGGGCACCGTCGTCTCAAAAATCATTCTGGCCATTCTCTTTTTTGTTCTGGTCTTTCCCCTCGGCCTGGTGAGGCGGGCGATGGGAAAGGACTCGATGCGGATCAGGGTCTGGAAAAAAGGGAACGAATCGGTATTTCGCGTCAGGGATCACCGGTTCGAGGCCAAGGACCTGGAGCATCCCTTTTGAGGTTTGCCTCCGCCATTGCTGCCGTCGAATTGCCTTGCAAACCTGAAACGAATCAGAAAGCCTGAAGTAAATGACACGCTTGACCTGGAAGAAAAAAATCCTATTTTCCATAACGACCCTGGCGGTATCGTTCCTGCTACTTGAGCTGGGTTTTCGCCTGGTGTTCGCATTCTATGTCGGCCCCAGCGTGCTGCTATATGGCACTCCATTCCATCGAAAAAATGTTCAGGTGGCCTCTTCATCAACCTCTGAAAAACTTCCCGAGGCAAAAGATTTCCTTTACAACATGTCACAGGAGGAATGGGACAAGCGACGAAGCGTCGAAATCCATCCGGGTGAGTTCAAGGGGTATTCAAAATATTTCCCAAATCAGAAAAGAATCGATTTCGACTTGGCAACGGGAGAGCCGTTCGACGTTACGATAAACAGTCGTGGCTTCAGGGGGAAGGAATTTTCCGCCCGTAAAGAGCCCGGCGTGATTAGGGTTGTTTGCCTGGGGGCCTCATCGACGTTTGGCTATTTCGACCGGGACGATGAGACCTATCCGGTGTATCTGGAGCAGATACTCAATGAAAGATATCCGGGCAACCGGAAATTCGAGGTCATCAACCTGGGGATTCCCCACCTGCCATCGGAACAGATCTATAATCTTTTTCTGGCGGAAGGAGTGTCGCTTAATCCGGACATTGTGACCTTTTATGAGGGCAACAACGACTCCGACCCGCCGCAAGAATGGTTGACCAAATCCCTCGTTCATGCCGCTATAAAAAAAATAGGGCGGGTCTTGCTGGTGGCGAAGTTCGTCGACAGCATTTCCGGCAAGTACCTTAAAATACTTTATCAGTCCATGTCCGATGAGGCGGTGTCGGAAATCAGTAATAATTTCGTCAAAAATGTCTCCAGGATTTATCAAGAATGCCGGAAGAGGGATATTCTGTTCATAGTCGCCAACCAGCAGAAAAATTCCCAATCGTTTGACAGGGGTATGCTGAAGACCCTGACCTATCAGCAGGAAGTTGAGAAGATCCGGGACAAACTGCACAATTCAGGCGCGTTGCTCCACCCGGAACTGGCACTTCTAATTCATTCCGTACTGATGAACAAGGTGGAGGATTGGGCAAGGACCAATCAGGTGCCCTTCGTGGATGTCATCGACAAATTAAATCATGACCGGGACGTTCTTGTCAGTTGGGTCCATTTGAGTCCGAGGGGGAATCGAATGGTGGCCAAAGCATTGGCCGACAAGATCCTCGACCCGGATCTGATGTCTGAAATCAAGCCCGACACGGTCAGGGGCGGGAAATCGGAGGGCGGTCCGAATAATAGAGAGCCTGTCGACCATCACAGCCAGGCAAAATCTTGATTATCATTTCTTTTGAGAATTTTCAGGTGGGAAAAGATGTACCGTAAATGCAAATTGATCCTCATGGCAGTCGCCCCTTTCTTGCTCTTTGCAGGGCAGCTGCATGCCGAATCGTTTAGCGGCAAGATCACCGATGTCCTGGACGGAGACACCGTCCAAGTTCAGCATGACGGCAAAACCGAATCGGTCCGGCTGGCCCAGATCTACGCTCCGGTCGAAGGGCAACCCTTCGGGATCGCTGCCGGAAATTACGTCTGGAGGACGGCGGGAAACAGGACGGTCACCGTCCGGTTCGACACCTATGACCTTTATGGCAGGCCCGTCGGCGAGGTGTTCCTCTCCGACGGAACCAACCTGAACAAGCTGATCGTCAAATCCGGATTTGCCTGGCAATACGAGGGGTACAGCAATGATCCCGATTATGCCGAACTCGAGGCCGCAGCCAGGAAGGAAAAGCTGGGATTATGGTCCGTTGAAAATCCCGTTCCCCCTTGGGAGTGGAGGGTGTTGCAAGTGAGAGCGGCCCTCATGAAAAATTCCCGTGGAAAATCTTCCGGCAACGGCTTCGTTTGCGGCAGCAAGCAGTTTTGCTATGAGATGTCGAACTGCCAGGAGGCGAAGTTCTACCTTTATGCATGCGGCTTGACTCGCCTCGATCGGGATGGAAACGGGGTGCCCTGCGAAACCAAGTGCAAGTGAGGTGCAAGGTGCTAACCGTTCACCGGTCACGAATCACCGGTTACGGTCTTTTCGAATGCCTGATCGAGTTTGAAATCCCTATTTTAAGAAGGGCAGACCTTCGGCGGTTAAGGAGTGCCCCGCCGTGGTTTTGTGAGAAGAGAATAAATTAATGGTTATCTCCAATTCTCATCAATTCGTTTTTGTCCATATCCATAAATGTGGAGGAACATCAGTCGGCAAGGCTCTTTCTTCCTGCTGCGGGCCTGAAGACACTGCTCTCGGGTACCGGCGGTTTATAACTAAAAGTTTTAAGGGCGACCTGAACAAGCATAGCCATGCAGATCATATCAGAAAGGTCATTGGAGAAAAGGCATGGAACTCTTACTTCAAATTCGCATTTGTCAGGAACCCTTACGCAAGAACCGCCTCCTTTTTCACCTGGGCTGAGTCGCTTCTCAATTCCGTAAGTGGGATAAGACGCTTTATCCCGCCTTTTAGCTTATTGCGTAAAGAGATTTATACCTATCCGGTTGTAAGGGCTTTTATTCAAACGAACAATTTTTCTGAATTTATCCGTCACCCTGAGTTTCATAAAGGTTGGGGTACCCAAAAGCAATGCAACTTCGTTTGTGATCCACTCTCCGGTGAGATAATTGTAGACATGGTAGCAAAAGTTGAGAATGCCGGACAGGCATTCGAAAAGATACTTAAAGAGATTTCCCTTAGCCCCTCGATGCTCCGCCTTCCCCACCTGAACAAGTCCTCCAACCTGTCCTATCGGGTTTTTTATAAGGATCCGGCTGACCAGAAGTACGTGGCAAAACATTACGCCGACGACTTTGAAAAATTCAATTATCCGACAACGTTTCCGGGATAAGACTGTTCATAAAACCCCAGCCCGGGTCCCTCGCCTCCGAGACAGGTTGTGGTCCGTGAGAACCGATCACCGGTCACGAATTACCGTTCAGGGCCTTTAACGATCTCCGAATATGCCTCCAGAAGCCTCTTCTCCATGACCCCCGGTCGCCAGTTGCGCTGGAACTCGGCTCGCCCTTTCTCGCCCATTCCCCGGGCCAGTTCGACATTCCCCTTGAACCGCAAGATAGCCTCCTGTAGTTCCTTCCTGGAACCGTAAGTGACTGCCACTCCGTTGCCGAAGGCCTCAACCCGGCGGGCCGCCAGGGTTCCCTTGCCGACAATGATCGGCTTGCCGAAGGCCATCGCCTCGAAGAGCTTGTTCGGGCTCACCCATTTCTGCGATTCGTTGGCGGGATCGGTGATATGAAAGAAAAGGTCGAAGGTCGACTCCTCCTCCAGCATCTTTTCATAGGAAGGGATCCATTTTCGGAAGGTGACGTTCGGCCACCTGTCGGCATGGGATTCGATTTCATTTTCCAGCGGCCCGAAACTGCCGATGACCAGCCGGACCCCACGATTTTCCAGCTCGCCACAGGCCTCGATGACAGTCAGGAGATTCCGCCCCTCGATGAGGGAGCCGAGATAACCGACGGTGAAGACCTCGGAGAGGGGAGGGGAGGGGGGGATTTGCGGTAGGTTCGGCACGTTGGCCACCTCCACAACCTGACGCGGCCTGGCTCCCTCGTGTTGCGGCATACGCAGCATGTCGGTGATGACGAACAGGTCGGCACCGGAGATCAGTCCGTTTTCCAGCCGGCGGGCCCAGCGGGCGAGAAAACGGGGCCACCGCTCGGGCAGGATGGCATAGTAGGGGTCGAGGCACTGGTAGACGAACTTTTTCCCCTTCAATCGCGCCGCCAGCCACCCGGGCAGGCCGGTGTCGAGATCGATGGCGTGGATGACGTCCCAGCGGCTTCCCATCAGTCTGGCGAACAGCCAAAGCTGAAAACCGACCAGCTTGAACAAGGTGCCGAGGTTGTAGAAGCCGGCCCGGATGGAGCACCTGACATAGCGGATGCGGTCATCTGTTACGGCAGGATCGAAATCGCCCTGCCGATCCCAGACAAAGCAGTCCACCCGGGCACGTCGGCTGAGGCTTTTTACCAGCCGGGTAAGGGCAGCATCCTTGGGGTTGCTTCTGAGAACGGCGATTGTTTCGGTTTTCATGGGGCTGGAACCTTGTTCTGGGGGATGTTTGCCGCCGCCGCCCCGTCTGGCCGGTTCGGCCGGAAGCCATACCATTGTGGGAAAAGCCTGGAGGCAGGGTGAAACCTTTTCATAGAAGGGTTCTCAGACTCTGATGAATGGTGGCTGCGGCCATCTCCCATGAATATCTGGTTTCGACAAGTCGCCTGGCCTCCCGAGTTAACCGGGCGGCAAGAGGCTCATTTCCAATAAGTCGGATGATTTCATCGGCAAATTCTTCCGCTGAATCGGCAATCAGCAAGTGCTTGCCATGGGCCGCCTCGGTGCCTTCGCACCCCTTGGCGGTTGTAACCACCGGGAGCCCGGTCGCCATGGCTTCGAGAACCTTGATCCGGGTCCCCGCACCCAGTCGAAGGGGTACGGCAAGAACGTCGGCCTGATGGAACCAGGGGAGCACATCCGGAACATTTTCATGGAGACGAATGCCAGAGGAACGGACGAGGCTCTTGATTCTCCACAATTCCCTGCCGACGAAATCGACTTCTGCGTCCGGCATTTTCTTGCGGATACAAGGAAAGATGTCCTCAAGAAAATATCCTGCTGCATCCAGATTGGGAGCCCAATCCATTCCTCCAAGGAACAAGATGCTCCGTTTCCGTTCCGCGTTCGGCCGGAAAACGAACTTTTCAAGGTCAACGCCATTGGGGACGGTCACGACCTTTTTCGGATCGCCTGCCTGTGAAGCGACGATCTCTCTTTCCTGCTCGGATACCGTAAAGCAGAAACGGCATTCTTTCCAGGCCGACTTCTCCCGTTGCCTGAATCTTTTTTCCTCCAGCGCGTACAGAGTCTTCTTGAACGGATTGGTGCAGGAGGCCCGGAGGGCATGAATGATCTCGTATTCAACATTATGGGCATCCAGGACCATCGGAGGTCCTGCCAAGGCATCCGCATATTGCCAGAGCATGGGAAATTCCACCTGGATCACGTCGAACGAATTGCTCCCGCACAATTCAATTAAGGCAGCGCGAAATTCCTTGGAGGAATAACGCACATAATTAAAAGGTGCCCGTCCGAGAAAGAAAGAGAAAAGGTCTCTTACGGTCTGGACAGGTCTCTCGATGCAGACGATATCCTCGCAGTAATCGCCGAGCGGCCCGTAGTCCCCGACTTTTTCGGAAGACAGGCAGGCCAGGGTTACGCGATTGTTGCGGGAGAGATACTTGATCAGGTTGAAAACCCGGATTTTCCCTCCCTGATTCGCAGGATAGGGGAAGAGGGGGGAGAGGATGAGGATGTTCATAGACCTTCCTTGAATCCCATTTTGCGGCGGAAGAAAAAATCGCCGTAGGCCGCCAGGACCAGGTGCAGGGTCCTCCGACAGGCGCCCGCTCCCCGCCCGAGCGCTCCCTTGATGAAGAAAAGGGCCGTCCCGGCCTGCAGCAGATGACAGCGAAACATCTTCCGCGGCGCGAATCGACGGACGAAGAAAAAACGGTTTCGCAGAAAATAGTAGATGAAACGATCGGAATAGACTTTCTTCGACTGCGCTCCCTCCTTGTGCCACAGGCGTGCGTCGGGCTGGTAAAGAAGTCTCCATCCCTTCCTGCGGGCCCGCAGGCTCCAGTCGGCATCCTCGAAGTAAAGGAAATATTTTTCCTCCATCAGGCCGACGTCCCTGAGCATTTCCCTCCGGGCGAGAAGGCTGCAACCCGTGATGTACCCGGTTTCTTCCGGCTGGTCATAGTTTCCCTCGTCAATTTCGTCCTGTCCGATGTGCCGGGTCAGGCCGCCCGACTCGAGGTCGATCTCGCCGCCAGCGTACCAGAGGGTTTCAGGGGCCTGGTGATAATAGATTTTGCTGCCGACCATGCCCACCCGCTCATCGCTTTGGGCCGCTTCCAGCATGCGGTCCAGGCAGGCCGGATCGACTACCGTATCATTGTTCAGAAGCCAGATGTAATCGGCTTCTTCCCGTAGAGCATGGCGAATGCCGACGTTGTTGCCGCCGGCAAAGCCGAGGTTGGTTCCGGTCTGGATAAGTTCGACATCCGGAAACCGCTTCCTCAGGATCGCCTCGGATTGGTCAGTCGATCCGTTGTCGACAACCAGGATGCGGAAGTTTGGCCAGGAAAGCTTCCGGCACGATTCGACGCAGGCGATCGTGTCTTGCCAACCGTTCCAGTTGAGGATGATGATGAAAACAGATTTTTCCATGAGGGACCGGGTTTGGTTGCCTCTACCATGTTTCATCGGAATAAAATGGAGCCGCAATCTCAGATGTCTTCGCCCTGATAAGATCTATTTCCTCCCGGCTAAGGCGGATTTTCCAGTTATCGATATTCTTTTTGCTGTTTCGCACAAATTCGTTCCTGCTTTGCTGTTCGACCGGGTTATGGGCCCCGCTGCTCTTTAAAATTTTCTCTTGGACCCGGTCTGTAAACTTCAGATGGAAAGCATGGTAGATCGCTCGGAATTGATTCACCGGATCGAGAGAGAGGTCTTCGTGGCGGACAAATAACCAGTCCGGGTGGTCCTTTCGATAGATGGCAATAGTGTGGTGGATACAATTCCATAGCAGTATCGCCTGCTCGATGATCCCTTTCCGGTTCTCGCTCTGCTCCCTGATTTCCGCCTCGAATCCCGCCAGGAATTTTTCCATCAGAAGGGGCTGTCTCAGGAAGTGGTTGAAATCGAATCTCCAGTTCTTGATTTTCAGACTGGAGCAAAAGGCGGCCGGGTGTCTGATCATCACCAGAACGTCCATGTCGAATGTTCGGCCGAGCCATTCGGCGCTAAAAAAGGCGATCGGGTCTTTGACGAGCGGTCTGGAATTGTGGAGCCGGTACCTCCAGAACAGGATCTGGTCCCTAAGGATATCCGCGGCATCCATCAACGATCGAACCTTACGAAAGTTGTTGAATAGGGGATATCTGAAGTGGAGGATATCTTCCAGCGCTTCCAGGTAGGGTTGCGAGTTCTCGTCACAGAGGTATTGAAACGGTCGTGGGAATGGCTCTGGGTTGACGCTGGTTCTGATCACGTCGTTAAACGGCTCATGGATATAAGCGGTTTGGCCTGAAGCCGCCAGCATCCGTCCCGCCCAGGTAGTTCCAGACCGATGCGATCCCGTGACAAGTATCGGTTTTGACTTTCTTGACATGCGAGTCTTTCAGGTCACGGAAAAGAAGATTAGAGAAACAGATCTCGGAAAACGCTTCGCCAGGAATCTGAGAATTGCGCATATCTGCCGGAAAAAGCTTCCCGCAAGATTAACCTGTAACGGCCGAGGCCCTTGGATGTCAGGATCTTTTTTCGGGCAATGAAATGGGTCTCGAACTCTTTAAAATATTTGAGGTTATGATCGAGAGCAGAGGATGGATGGCTTCCCTTCAATTGATTCAAAATATCTTTAAGCTTTAAGATCTGAAGGCAATGTTTCTCCCACGCAGCAAACAGGAACTGCTGGTTGCTTTTCAATTCTTGGTACATGCTCAGTAAGGATTTACTATCCATTTTTTCCAATGGGTCAGGAGCGCCGATCTGTTGATTGGAATGCTGTCGATAGGAGACCAGGGTCTCGTCCACGGGGATTCCCGGAGAGCCGGTCGCTGATGAAACCAGTGCGATCCAGCCGTCATGAATCCAGTTTCCTTCTGTCGGAAACGGCATGGCCATCCTCCCGACGGAAGCACGGAAGGTCATGGTTGCTCCAGTCACGATATGCTGTCTGGCAAAGCAAGGGACCTGTTCCCCCTTATCGAAGCGTTCCCTGATCGCGCCGCGAAAGCCGATGGAATCCCAAAGCGAATGGGGCAATGGCTGAAGCTGCTCATCGACCAGTTCCGCATCCGAGAAGACGTAGCCCGCTTCGGGGTGCTCCTGAAATGCCTCCATTAGGCGTTCTAGCTTGTGCGGTTTCCACACATCGTCCTGATCACTCAGGGCAATGAATTCACCTGAACAGAGGCCGATTGCCTTCTCGAAATTTCTGGTCGAGCCGAGATTCTTCTCGTTCAGATGGATCGCGACGGGGAAAGGCACCCTGTTCTTGAACTCCTCCAGGATGTCCAAGGTTCCATCCTGCGAGCGATCATCGCAGACCACCAGTTCAGCTGGAAGAAGGGTCTGTGCTGCGATGCTGTCGAGCTGATCGCGGAGGAATCTTTCCCCGTTGTAGGTGCAAAGAGCGACGGAAATACTCATGGAGAAATCAGGCCTTTCGAAAGTATCCGGATCATCTTAACTTTTTGAGCATTTCAACAGCTTTTCTCATGGGGGAGGTGATTTTCCAGCTCCATGAATTTAGCATATCGTCAATTCTTGTCTGAAGTTCTCGGTTTGAATTGGCAACTTTGAAGTATTCAACATCATATTTGAATGCAGCCCCCTGCTGCCTGACCTGCTCATCGAACAACTCTTCGGCAAATCTGTAGAGTTCGGCATCGAGTTCGTTGTAACGGCTGATGGTTTCAAGGGTTGTCCTCGGCAGGTCTGCTCTTTTCTTCTTGCGGACAGAAACGTTCTTCTTGCTGTAAAAGGGCATTGGCCAGCCCATAACCTTATGGATGAGCATTACCGATTCGTCGAACCTTTCGGTGAGTCCAAACACGGCAAAATGTTCACGAAGATTCAGTTTTGCTTTTTCAAGTGTCTTGCGGGTGCACTGCCCGAATTCCGGCGATTCGCCCGACAAAATCCTGGTCTGGGCATTGTCCGTATCAAGGGTGATGCCGCTAACAACGAACCCTTCCAGCGTCAAGTTTTCCCTATTGATGCGCCTTTGAATATCGACAACGCTTTTGTCATGCCGGGCATGCTCCTTCTGTAGAAGGTGATGATAGAGAGAGACGGTCCGTTCAACAGGGTCTCTCAAGACGGTGATGTATTTGCAGGGCTGTGGAAGGTATCGATGGTATCCGAAATGGAAATGTCCGCAGAATAACTTGATCTTCCTCTTTTCCTCGTCGGTCAGCGCGGAAAATTCTTCCATCCCCGGGTGCAGGGCATTTCCGATGTATAGAAAATACAGCTGGTTCGCGGGGAAATGATCTTCGATGATCGAGCGAAGAGTTGTTCCCGCGGTTTTGGGAATGTGAATGAAAATCGTGGAAGAATCGTTGGTTTTTGACATGGTCATTGCCCGTGGCAGTTGATGTTGTCAAATGATCGCTTTCGACCGCCCGTCGTTTGTCGGCGGCGAACTTAATGGGGGCGCCCTTTCGGGGCCAGCCCCTTGGGCGGCGTCAGGGGCCGCGACCCCTGGGCTTCGATCCCGACCTGATTGCCGAAGTTTCCCGAAGAAGTTATTTTTCCGCCATGAAGATCGCCTGCTCCCCAGCTCCCCGGCGGAAAGGAATAGCCTTCCACCTTGAATTTTTTCTGCCGCCGGGGAAGAAGGTTTTTCTCAAAGGTGCCGCGTGCCGAATATTCACCATCCATCAGGCGCTCGTGCCGTTGATATTCGGCAAGGTTTCGGTTTCGGAAGACTCTCATACTGACTCTTGTCTGGATCGTGCCTGATTTGCCATTTTAACCGCGCAAGCGTTTAGATGCCTATGCGCACCCATTTCGTATGATCTGGCACGATCACGGGTCTAGGTTTCCACCATTTGCGATCAAATTTGCGTTTAAGAACGGCGCAACGATGTCTGTAGGAATCAAGATCTTTTTCCTCAAAGCACTCCTGAAAATTATGCAAAAAAATCTTTTTTGCATAATTATATAGCTCAATGTCAGACTCATTCCTTCTTAAAATGATATCCATTACTTTATCGTCAATTGTCCATTTTTGACTTTTTTTGTGAGATGAACGATTAAGAATTTGTGGATAAGCGCCGTCAAAAGTCGTCCCGTTTTTTGCAAAAAAATCATCCAACATTAGCATTGTGTGGTCAAAATATTCTACCAGTCCAAAAAAGACCTCACCAGAATCGATCTTCTCATATATTTTTCTATTCATCCCCCATTCCCCTTTTGGCGTATCATTGTCCTTGATAGAGGAATGTTTCATTTGAAAATTGTCTGATTGAAAATCTGTCTGGCAGAATTCTTCTAGAGAAATGGTGTTGTCAATATCACCACGTTTAATAAAAAAATGATAAGCCGAAACGGTTCGCTCCACCGGATCCCTGAGCAGTGAAAAGTGTATATCTGCAATGTTTTTTCCAATTTCCGGAATAGTCAGCAAATGAGAGGAGACTGCTTTGTATTTTTTGTTATCAATATAGGGAGAAACGTCTTCACAATATATTCTTTGAATTGGCGTTTCCCCTTCAATGTAGAGGACCTGCTCGGGAAAATTGCGCTCCAATATCCACATAACGGTTGACCCCGCAGATTTGAAGGCATGGTGGTGGACGATTTTCAAGGGATGGGTGGTCAAGTAAAGTTCTCCTTCTATGTCCAATTCCAAAAAGTTGCTAACCGTTCCTTGGGGTGGTGCCTAACCCAGCGATTCCAAGATGCCCTGCATCTTCGCCTTGGTCGAAGTGTACGAGAGGTTGTTCCGGCCGTATTCGTGCAGCCGGGAGCTGCACTCCCGGAGTGCCGCTTCGTCCCCGTAGAATGCCACGACCCTCTCCGCAAAGGCCTCCGGACTGTCCGTCGGCGGCACGATCTCCTCCAGCCCAATCCCCTCGATGCCGACCCCTGTCGAAACCAGGGGAAGAGAATGGTGCACTGCCTCCATGGTCTTGCCCTTGACTCCGGCACCGAACCTCAGGGGTACGACGACCATTCGCACCCGGCGGTACAAAGCATCCAACTCGTCATCGGCAACGTAGCCGAGGACCTTGATGTTCCTGCCCTCCAAGGCGGCAATCTCGGCGGGAGGGTTGCTGCCTACAACATAAAAGACCATGTCGGGACAGCTCTTCAGAATTCGGGGGAACACTTCCTGGGCAAACCACAGAACGGCATCTTCATTGGGTTTGTGCCCGAAACCCCCGACGTACAGGATGCCGTGCCTGTTTGAAAAATCGGTCACCGGCGAAGTCAACTCTTCGTAAAAGTAGAGCGGGACGACTTCTGCCCGTTTCCCCGGCAGTTTTTTTTCGATGATGTCCTTTTCATACAGGCTGAAGGTCAGAAAGACGTCGGACTTCTGGATGATCTCGGTTTCTAGCCTCTCAAGCTGGCGGGACTCTGCCAGGACTTTCTCGCCTCCCTCGATCTCATGCTGTCTTTGCAGGCGCAGGTAATGAAGGTCATGGCACTGGTAAAGAATTTTTGCGCTCGAAAATTTTTCGACATAGCCGATGAAGCGTTTGGTCGGGATGGGGCGGTTGAAAAAGATGAAATCGAACCGATGAGAAAAGAGCAGGAACCACAGTTTCCAGATCCTCTGAAACCAGTTTCCGGCCAGTACCTTGATGCCGAGGGATTCCAGGTGGCTCGCATAGGGTTCCGCCCTTTTAAAATCAGCTCCTATGAAAGTTACGGACAGCCCCAGGTCGAGCAGCAGCTTCAGATACATAAAGCTGGTCCTGGCTCCGGCCGTCCGGTCGAAGTGAAGAACCTGGGCGTCGATAAATAGAAGTTTTTTCTTCATGCTCTCATCTGCGCCGAAGGCGTCGCAGCAGGTCCACGACGCGGGGAAACCTTTTCGCGTAGTGCATGACGCCTTCGGCCTGATCCAACTGCCCGACGAACCGGTCGAGGATCCTGCGAGCCTGGGATTCGCCCCCGTAGCGCATGAGGACGATCACCAGGTCCGCGAACATGGCATTCCGCCATGAGGTGGTCTTCGCCTCGGAATGGGTCAGGGACATCGACAGCAGGTCGTCGATCTTCCTGAACCGGTATTTTTCGGATATTTTCAGCCATAAGTCGACATCCAGAGAGAAATAAAGCCCCTCATCCAGGGGGCCGCACTCCAGCCAGGCCTCTTTGGTAAAGAAGCAGGACGGCTGCATGAAATCACTGCCGTTGGCCCAGTCCAGCAAGCTCTGCCGGTCCGCCTGCACCAGCTCCGGGGTGTGGGTGACCTCGCCCCTTTCGTTTACGATGTGGCCCTGGCCGTAGAGGGCGCCCACCTCGGGGTCCTCCAGATAGGCGGCGGCCACCTTGAAAAAGGCGCCCTCGGTATACCAGTCGTCCGAATTCAGCCATCCCAGCAATTCCCCGGTGGCCCTGGCCAGCCCCCTGTTGATCGCATCGCTCTGGCCGCGGTCTTTCTCGCTGACCCAGTAATTGATCCACGGCTCGTACTTCCTGATGATGTCCACGGATTGGTCCGTGGAGCCCCCATCGATGATGATGTATTCGAGATTAGGGTAGCCCTGCAAGAGCACAGAGCGAATAGTTTTTTCCAGGTAGGGACCCTGATTGTAAGATGGTGTAACGATGCTAATTTTTGGCCAGGATTGACCCGCCGGCAGCCCTGGGGCGATTGTTGCCGTCGGAGGTGCCATCGGCCATTCACGGCCATCTGAATCGGGGAGTGACTGTTGTAATGATGCTTTATCGTTTAGCATGTTGTTTTCAATCAAGGTCTACCTTAGTGCTTTTCAGGCAAGCTGATACTAAAGCAAGAAACACCGGAATTGTAGGTGTTCAGCTGGTTTTCTTCCCTCTTATGTGCTTTTGGTTTTAATGGCTCGTTCTACAACCTTCTGATATAGCTCAATATATTGAGCTGCAACGACAGGTTCCGAAAAACGTTCGACTGCTTTGTTGCGAGCGGCAGTTGATATGGTTGTGTAGCGCCCATCGTCTGCCAGAAGCCAGAGCATTCCCTCCGCCAAATCGCTGGCGTCAAAGGCCTCGGCTAGCCATCCTGTTGAACGATGTGTGATAATTTCGGGCAATCCTCCGATATTGAACCCCGCTATGGGGGTGCCACAGGCCTGTGCTTCAACCGCAGTGTTGGGCAGGTTGTCCTGTCGGGAGGGAAGTAAAAACAAATCTGCGGCGGAATACGCCTGGGCCAGCACGCGATCATCCCTTATTATTCCAAGCCAATGCACTGGGCAGGGCCAATTATCGGAATCCTTCGGTTTTTCCTGGCCGTAAATCATCAATTCAAAAAAGCCCGATTTTATAGAGGCCGCCCTGTCGATTGCTTCGTGAAGAAGATCCCCGCCCTTTCTGGGGTCACTTGTCCCGCCAGCAGCACCAAACAAAATCAATTTCTTGTCCTGTGGCAACCCCAGCACATTTCGAGCAGCTTCGCGGGAAATGGGTCGCCAAATATTATCTACGTCGAGGCAATTGGGAATGACATGGACCGGCGATTGATTAAATAATGCGCTCTCTCGTACAAGCCCAGCCAGCCACTGGCTAGGGCTAACAAAAGTAAAGCCTTGATGTGCCCAGAAGCGACGTTTCTCCTCCCAGGTTTGCCGGTTCAAGTCAGGGCCCGTTTCCCCTTCAGGTCGATTGTCGGGGCGATATCCAAGACGAAAACGCGCCTCGTCATTGTCCGGCGCATAATGTTCGCCCCCGCAAAATGCCCACATATCGTGTAGTGTCCAAACAATCGGCTTCTTTAATCTCCCAATGTCCTTCACCGACAACATGCTTGAAATCCAGTGCAAGTTCAGCAGATCGGCGTCACTGGCATTGAGTTCTTCCACCAAGCCCGCACTTTTTTCACCAAAGGTATGAAAGACTGGATTGTCAGTTTGCCAATCGCGACGACTGTGAGTGCGCCACCTAGAGGCTAAATCTTTAGCCACATGCGTAGCAATTGAACGGGGCGGCACACCCGCCTTCACTCTTTCGTCCCGCGTGCCGCGGCGCAAGACACGCATGAAGCTATCACAGCCTGATTCAACAAGTGCATGATGGATGCGATAAGCCGCACGAGCAGCTCCGCCGTCGGTATCTGAAGTATTTAAATGGATTATTCGCATTTAATTCCAAGGCCTATTGTTTCCAACGTCTGAAACTTCGTTGCAAATTTAGTTCAAGCTTGTAGATATCTTCCTGATATTGAGTAAGCAAAAATTTCCTGGTTTTTTCTTTGGCACGAGGTGGTTTTCCGGATACTGTTCCAAGGTTGAGCAAAAAATCTCTTTGTTCTTTTTTTTCTGTCGGGCAGTATCTAAAATTTGCTTTTGATATTTCCTCTCTAAAGCGCAAAAAAGAGGTCCAGGAGTAATTTAAATTTATTTTTTTTCCAGATCTTTTGTATAAATTCCATGAATTGTTTAAGAATGAATATATAAAATTCCTTGTTATGTTTTTATCTAAATTTGACTTTGATATAAAGTCATAGGTGACTTTTCTCAATATGAATTGTAGTGAGGGACTTAAAACCTTTTTGGAAACATTATGTGTCTCATAAGGGGGCTCAATAGGTTCGATTTCTAAAAACTTACAGATGTTCATATATTCTGAAGCTGGTTGTGACTTGAAGTCCTCAAAATCTACTACCAGTAAATTGTCCCCAAATAAGTCAAGGTAGCGCTTGATTTGGGCGCTGTATAAACCCGATTTGAAATACATATAATTCCAGTAATATTCAGGTTCCAGCCAATTGGGAATATTTTTATTTGTTCTTTTTTTCTCCAACTCGAGCGCTTCTTCGAAAGACTCTGCATATTCATAGCCATCTTGTACCATCCACCTGTAAAGTGAATAAGCCCGGTCTGCGGGATTGCGCAGAATTGCGATAATTTTGGCATTCCGGTTAAATTCAAAAATTCGTTTCGCGCTTGAAGGGTCGGTTAAATAGGCAGTAGAGGCCTCTCCAACTCTTATGTGTTCCTTCTGGGCATCACCAAATAGCTCTAAGTAGCTTTTAAATCCTCTCTCAGATCCTTTGTCTGAAAAGTAAGCAGGTTCCTTGTTGAGTTCATCTTGTGGCATGAAGACTTGAGGATGAACCTTTAAGTAGTGCCATAGGCTTGTGGTCCCTGAACGTGCAGCTCCAACTATAAAAAAATTCGGGACTTTGGAAACTGTCATCAAGTGTTACCCCTTTATCAGTAATTCCATTCACTGCCATTTATTTTTTATAATATGTAATGCTATTTATCTATTTTATGTTGAGTAGATTTAGAACCTTATTTTTTATATTGGACGAAAAGCGTAATGGTTTTACTTTGTCTTCTCGAGCAGATAGCGGTTGAGTCGTGTTTTCCGGAAACTCGGAAATGGAGTTGATCTTCCATTGCTGCATTATGGCGTTATCCAGCAACGCCAATTCTTCGTCGAGAATCTCTTTCAGGCCTGCCGGAGGAGCCTGGTTTCTTCCTGAATCAATTCCCTTAATTGTTTTCCACAACATATTCGATTTAATCCAATCAATCACCCGATGCTGTGATGTATATTCAAGCGACCCGGAGAGGGTAAAGGGATGCCACGGGTGATAAAGCCTAAGCGACGGCTCCCACTGAATGGCCAGCCCCATATTCTTGAACCGGGAGGACATGAGCATGCCGTTGGCATGAAAGCCGGTCCGAAAAACATCGTGCTCCTCATAGCCGTTCATTTGCACCAGCCATTTTTTGCGTACGGTCAGGCATCCCCCGAAATTGAACGGGTTCTTCAGGACGCACTTTTCCTCTAGTTCCTTGAAGTCGTGCGAATCCAGAATGCCTTCCTGCACCTCATCATAACGGTAACCGTAGACAACGAGTTTTTCGTATGCCTGATGCAGGTCCCACACGCGATCGAGAAAGTCCGGCAAGACAATCTGATCGGCGTCGGGGATCACAATGATTTCGCCTCGCGCTTCCTTGATTCCCCTGTTAAAGCAGTACGAGGAGTGATATATCCCTTTTTTGTCTAAGCAAATTGCCTTAACTTTTGAATTTGCGGAGATTTCCGGATGTATCCTGTCAAAATATTCTATCCAGATAATTTCATAATCTTCATCCGGAAAATTTTGCTCGGAAAAATACTTTGCGCCGAAAACATTTTCCCTGAAACTTCCATCAATCATCACAACGCTGATTCGTATGTTCTCTTTATCTTTACTCATAATCAGGTTTTTATCTTAAAATGAATTTGTGCCTTTTTAAATAATTTAAAGCCAGGACTGTTTCAAGACTCGATCTGGAAATTCAATGCCTAATTTTTGCCCTTTTTCGAGATAGGCACGAATTCGTTCTTGTAACTCTTCTTCGGTGACCTGGCTTGCATACTTTTTCTTGGTACTCGCGCGCTGGTTAATTTTTTCGCCAACGATTTTTCCCGTTTCCGCTGTGAATGAGAGGTTCAGGTCCCCAAAAAGGGTCTTGGTTTTACTCAAGTCATTAAGGTCGTTGATGTCGATTTCGTGAAAAGGTATATGCGGATACTTTTGCCGAAAAGCTACTGCCCTAGCCTCGATATCGATTAAATAGGCAATACTCAGATCGATGCAGTCCAACTTGTCGTCTGCATCGATCGGCTTGATAGCTGCGGTTTGGGCATTTGGGCTGATCATCCAGTCCGGCCAAGCCCTATTTTTGTCCGAGAAATAGCAAAGCTCCACAAAGCTTTTCAGGGTTTGCAGCAGGCCCCTCTGCAGGTGGACAACCTGAACGTTCCTCAGATCGTTAAGCACGACATCCTGGAATGTTTTTATAAACATGTGGTTGGTTTCAATATACACAGATTGGGCCGGGTATTGACTGGCGATCTTTACGATGGCTTTTGATTTGATTCGACGGTCGGCAAAGGTTTTTTGCAAACCGTTTCGGGCGACCGAACGCAAGTAGCTTCCTATCATTTGCGGCTCCGGTTCATGGAAACTGTGTGCCATCGGAGCAGTTCCCAGAAGGGTGGCAAGGTATTCCGAGCCCGCTCTGCCGGAGTTGATGCAGAAGATAAATCTAATGCCCTTTTTGGACGTTTTTCTGCGATTGTAGAGAAACGATAATGTATCTAGCATTATGACCTCAGTTGACTTCCTCTGCCGACCATTTGGATTTGAATTGGGTCGGGGCGTGACCGAAAAAGGATCCTTGCACCGTCAATGCTTTAAAATTGTTGTGCCGAAACAAAACCTCTCCCAGGTTATCCGCCTGAATGCCCATCGTCAGATAATATTTCCCCGGGTTCAAGTTAATTGAGCCCAGGTTCATGCTGATCTTCATCCTTTTACCATTATTGGTGAATTTATAATCATTGTAGTTGGAATTGCATTGGGCAACGATCTGCAGGGCCTGGTTGAGAAAGGTAATCCCCACGCATGGGTGCTTGACCGAAGGGTCAATCGTTGCATCAACGTGTATAGTCAATTCGTCCAGATAGGAGATCGCGTCCATGTTGCATTTGCCATTGCTCTCCAGGGTAATGGAGTGAACCTTGACCTTTCCACCGTGGAAGAGCAGGTCTTTTTCGTTGTTGAAGGCAGAGTAATAGTATTCAATTCCCTTTGGTACCTCTGGTCCCTGGAATAACGCCTGGCCTTTGCCAAGTACGCAGATGTCCGTGCAAATTCGGTTCACATCAGGCATGGCGTGGCTGACGAAAATAACGGCAGCCTTTTTCTGGATGTTATTGATTGCATTGAAGCATCGTGAACGAAAGCCGACGTCGCCGACAGCCAGAACTTCATCGATCAGCAGGACATCCGGATCCATCTGGGCCGCGACAGAAAAACCCAATCGCACCTTCATTCCGGAGCTGTAGTTTTGAACCGGACTGTCGATAAAGTCACCGAGTTCGGCAAAATCGACGATGTCACTGAATTTCCGGTCGATCTCCTCCTTCGTCAAGCCGAGCACCGCCCCATTGACATAGACATTCTCCCGCCCTGTCAGGATGGGGTTGAATCCCGCCCCCAGCTCGATCAAAGCCCCGACCCGGCCGCGAATCGAGATTTGCCCCCTGTCCGGCTTGATCAGGCCGTTGAGCATCTTGAGCAGGGTGCTCTTGCCGGCCCCGTTGGGACCGATCAGCCCCAGGCATTCACCGCGTTTGAGTTCGAAAGAGACGTCATTGATCGACCAGAATTCCCCGGGCCGCAACTCCTCCTGAGAACTCCCCCGCCCAATCAACTCCCCGGCGACGTCTTTCACCCCGTACCACAGCGACTTCTTCAGGTCGCGGCAGAACTTTTTGGAAACATTGTCAACTTTGATCAGGACATCGCTCATGGAATTCGCGCTGTTGGTGAAAAGTTAAAAGTGAAAGGTTAAAAGTGAAAAGCTGGAAGCTGCGAAAAGTAAAATGTAAAAAGGTTAAAGCGAAAAGCTAACCCACTGATTTCGTCAAGCCGTAGAGCATCTTGGAGATGTCGGTTACATCAGCCATCAGTTTCCGTGCAATTCCGGGTCCAGGTAGCCGAGCATTTTTGCCAGATCGAGCTGGGTATCCAGTTCACTGAGAGAGCCCTGCGCTATGTTGATGAACTGCCGGAATTCTCGGCTGCCTCTTCTCGCCGCACCTTCGGCAAGATTGCTGGGCACCGAGACGGCGGCCCGCCGCAGCTGGGAGGTCAGGCCGTAGACTTCAGACTTTGGAAACTCTTCGGTTGCACTGTAGATCTCCTTGGCCAGAGTCATCGACTTTTTCCAGACTTCCAGTTTGCGGTGCGGTCGTACATCCATCTATTCCCCCTCCATCTGTAAAATGTAATAAGGTAAAACTGAATAGTTGAAGATCTGTTAAAAGTAAAAAGTAGTTGGTTGCGGTCTTGCTTTTTACATTTCACATTTAACTTTTCACTGTAGTTTCCGCCCTTCCTTTTTACATTTCACATTTAACTTTTCACAGGTATGTCCTACCGGCCCTTAACGATGAAGTACGGGTTCAGCAGATTTTCCTTGTTGTAGCGAAGCGGCGTTCCGTCGACCTGGGTGACGGTTCCGCCGCCGGCTTCGACCACCGCATGCCCGGCGGCGGTATCCCACTCCATCGTCGGGCCGAGACGCGGGTAGAGATCGGCCTTTCCTTCGGCCACCACGCAGAGTTTCAGGGAGCTGCCGACCGGCAGAGCCTCGGCGACGTTGACATCCTTGAGATACTCTGCAAGTTCAGGCGACGGGTGCGATCGGCTCATCACCACAGTTAGCCCGCCGGTGGCATCCGATTCGCGTACCTCGATCCGGACCGGCTCGCGGCCGTCTTCCTGCTTCCAGGCCCCTTTTCCCTTCTCCCCGAAATAGAGAGTCTTCTGTGCCGGCACGTAAACCACCCCGGCGACCACGGCGCCATCCTCCACCAGGGCGATATTCACGGTAAATTCACCGTTGCGCTTGATGAATTCCTTGGTTCCGTCGAGGGGGTCCACCAGCCAGAATCGGGACCAGCCGGACCGCTCCGGGTAAGGGATATCCTTTCCCTCCTCCGAGAGAATCGGGATGGGCGGATAGGCGTCCCGCAGCCCCCGGACGATGACCTCGTGCGAGGCCTTGTCCGCACAGGTCAGCGGGGATTCATCTCCCTTCAGTTCGACATTGAAATCCCCGGCATAGATCTCCATGATCGCATCGCCGGCATCACGCGCTATGGCGTTTACAAGGTCCAAGGTGCAAGGTTTAAGGTTCAAGGTTCAATCCTTAGATTCTGGCTGGAGGTTGGAGGCCCGACGCCATAGGCTTGAGGCCTGAGGCTTGAGGCTTGACGTAAAAGCCTTCAGCCTTCGCTTCCAGCTTCCAGCTTCCAGCTTCCAGCTTCCAGCTTCCAGCTTCCAGCTTCCAGCTTCCAGCTTCCAGCTTCCAGCTTCCAGCTTCCAGCTTCCAGCTTCCAGCTTCCA